>Ga0182744_1003424_pt1 | contig 12365 bp, 18 predicted proteins | sample eDN3rd30CKraftMG_FD_128525 | JGI IMG/M metagenome (GOLD analysis project Ga0182744, IMG submission 128525) | Enriched Miracle-Growth compost microbial communities from Emeryville, California, USA - eDNA 3rd pass 30_C Kraft MG (version 2) (version 2) ...
CCGCTGCAGGAATTCGACATCGTCCAGCGATCCCATCCAAGCGATGTTGTCGACCTTGAGACCGTCAATGATGTTGCGGCGTGCTCGGCGCGAGACGTTCGCAGGCGCCGAACGCCAGTCGGGACGCGCTTGAATGCGCGGCCTGATCGATGCGCTGAACCAGATATCTCCGTCGCGCTCATATACGGCCTTCACCCGCGCCGTAATCTGCTCCTCCAGCGTAGCGCGCTTTGCGCCTAGACGGCCGTAGTGCGCTGGGTCGATCGACAGAAAGAGCGTATAGATCGGCGTCCCGCCGTTCCAATTGTCCCAGCCCGTCTCTGTTGTCTCGCAATCGGCTTCGCGCAGCAATTCGGCTGCTTCGGTCATGCCTTCGGCGGCCAGCATCGCCTCCACCGCCGCCAGATGCGCCTCGTCGTCCTGGCCTTCCACGTCACCACTCCTTCGGTCCCCATTTGTTTACACGGAACGAAGATGGAACGAAAGTAACATCGATGCATGTGGGGTGCGAGGCTGCGGCCTCGTCGGCAGGCTGCGGCCTGGAAGCCTGCGCTGTTGATCTCGGCTTCGACAACTCGCAGGAAATCAGCACCAAGGACGATCATCACGCGCGCGGTATTGCGCATGGCATGTTCGTTGACCGGCTCATCAAGCACTTCCAGCGATCCCACCCGGTCCGCGGCGCCCTAGACTAATCAGTTTAACCGTTCTGCGGACCGAACACCTGGGCTTCGGGTCGATGCACTCCAAAATGCAGCCAGAACTTCTTCGCGAGCGGTAGCAGGCCGGCCACTTCGATACGGTCGAGGCGCAATTCACCGATCAGTGTTTCGTCCTTGAACGCGGGCCGTGTCGGATAATGATCGCCAAGGATCATGAAATGATCCCGCACGCCGTAGATGCTCGCCATGACGATCCAGGGGCCTTCGATCCCGAATTGCTGGAGCCGTGCCTGGGTCGCCCGCGCGGCGGTGATCAACCCCTCCTCGAAGGACGGCGCGAAGACCAGCTTCATATCCTCGCCTTGCTGGTTTTGCCGCGTGCCGCCGATCGTCCAGGCAACGTCGGTGCGCCCGTTACGATACGTGATCGCGAAGCTGCGCACCCGCCCGGTCGCCTCATCGACGGGGGTGTGCAGCATCACCCCTTCGATCATATCGATAGAACTGTAGGCATTGGGACGGATCGGTACGAGCGCATGATCGTCCGTGATCGCGATTTCGCGCTCTTCACGAAACAGCGAGAGCGGCATGATCGAAACGACGGCGGTCGGATCGCTCATGATCGCAAACGGCATCTCGATACCGCGTGCGCGCTCGATTCCTTCCGCGTGATATTGGCGGAAGCGTGCCGGGAGCCGGCTTGCGTCCACGAAGGCGTGGCGCAGTTCGTGGACATCCAGCTCATATTTGCCGCGACTCGTGCGGGCATAGAATTTGCCGCTGTTGCGGAAGGTGACGCGATGGGGTGACTGAAGGCCTGGCGGTATACGAATGAGCAGTGCGCCATCGCCCGCGGCGAAGGGGATATGGCGGATCCGGACGCCGATCAGCCTCGGATCGACATTGGTTCGGATGATCTGCTCCAGCCGGAGGATTTCGTTGTCGATATTGGCGATCGCGACGCCAGGGAGCGCGGCTGCAACGCCTTCGACATCCTCGATCCCGAAGATGAGATCCCCGCCGTTGGTGTTGGCAAGCGACGTCACGTCGGCAAGGAATTCGCGAATATTGTCCGGCTCTTGGCCGGGCAGGTCGCGTTTGAACTCAAGGTCGCGGCTTTCCGACGTTTCGTTTGCAACAAGCTGAACAAGCGCCGCCTCGTCGATGTCATCGAATGCTATGTCGAGCATGATCGGTATATCTCCTGCGTGCGATTGGGCTTCCGCCCTGAATTACCATCAATTCGGCGGACGTTGTTCGCACCTGTACCCGGCAACGGATCGCCCCGTCTATCACGACGTCTGTAGAGCAATTTTTGTGCGCTGGTGCGATCAGGTGACTGCACGCTGATCGAAGCGCCTGAGAAACAGGCGGGCAGTTACCAGGCTGATCTGAAGACGAAACGTCGCATCTTCTTCTTCGGAAAGCCCCGGATGGCCTCCATGAGGGTGGAAGCGGTTCATAAGCCCCTGAACGTATTGCGGCTTGCTGTCATTCTTGTCCCATTCATTATAGTCGCTCAGCAGGAACGGAGGATTGAGCTGGCCGAGAAAGGCCCGCTTGTTTTTACTGGTTTCGGTAGGATCGCATCCTAGCCGTTCCGCGATCTCGTTGAGATACCCTTCATAGAGTTTGCGAAGTTCGCCATTGGAGGCGGACCAGTCTCCGCGGCTGAATGCGGCCATTGCTTGTTGCAGATGCCCCTGGGACACCGCAAACCCGTGACGGTCCAGCAAACGGATGACCTCACTCTCGGCATCGCGGAAATCAAGCTCGGGCACGTCATCGGGCAACATGCGAACGAGTTCGAAAATGGTGGCGCGTTGACGGCCCCATCCGAAGCCAGAGCTATCTTCCTTTTCCTTCTCGACAAGCTCGAACCCATCGAAGCGGAGACCCGCGATCAGCTTTGTCCAAGACGGGCCATCCCTGGTTTTGGGCGGAGCCTTGATCGCGACCTCGACCAGCGCTCGGCCCAGAGGCAGGCGGCCCTGCTCGGTCATGACGTCCAAGCCATCGTCGATCGCAATGCGAGCCAGACTGCTGATACGCGCCGGCTTGCTCGAGCCATTGCAGCGGCCGACGATATCCCACTGGACCTCAAGAACCTCCATGTTGCTGTGGGAGTTGAAATCAGCCACTACTTCCGCAGCGGCAACGATGGTCATGCGATTGAATTTACTCATGCTGGCACTGAAGCAAAATACCGGTCGCGCGGAAAGACAATAACGCGGGCGCAATGAAGATGACTAACCGTTTCGGAAGCGCTGATTTTTTGAGACAATGCAGCCGGAAGGCCCGGAAACAACATTGAACCTCGCATCCCACTGTTCCGGTTAATAAGGAACGGCAGGTTTTGGTGGCAAAGCCGTTGCCAGAGGGGGCGAACTGCAATGACGGTTTTGTCACAATAATGGTCGATCGCTTTGGCGCGACAGCCTGATGAACAGACGGCAGGTTTTAGGGGGCCGCTTCGGGCGGTCGAATGTCGGCTGTGGCGGCGACCGCAGACGGATCGACAAAGGGCAGCCATCCATTCAAACCCGCCGTCCAGAATCGGCAACGCGAGTTCCATTGGCCACAGGGGGCAAGGGCCTACGATTATCCGGGGCTGAGCGAGCGAGCTGGGGCTGTGACCGACCCAATCCTTCGATTAGCGGTCGCGCAAAACTGTTTCGCCTGTGCGCGGATCGGTCAGGGTAACATTCTCGAACGCCCTGATGCGCCATTCTTCTCCCTGACGGATCATCACGGCTTGCGCCAGCGTGTCGATCTCATGTGGCCCTGCCGGATGCGCGGTACCCATCCTCAGGCGGCTCCAGAAATGCACCGCTGCTGCGCCTTCACCGAGAGGGATGATCTCGATCACCGTATTGTCCATCGTCGAATCGCTGTAGACACCGGCATGGATGGGCGCGTGCATCGCTACGACCTCTTCCACGCCATGCACGAGCCGGCCAAAGCGGTTCACAAACGCAACATTCTGGTGGCACAGCGCCGCCAGTGCTCCCATATCGTGCGCGTTCCAGGCGACCGCGAAAGCTTCGGTGACATCGTCGGGACGGTTCATGGCGCTGTCCTTGCTGCAATGAACGCAACGATATTGTCGCAGGTCTTGCCCGTGCCATGTGCGACGCCGAGCCGGACATAATGTTCGAGATGCTCGGCCGAATTGCAGACGATCTCGACGGTCATGCGCGAGCCACCGTCTGCTTCCTCCAACAGCACGCGGCCGAGCGCATCCATGGCCCGGAACTCCAGCAGTTCCGGCGGGACGATGGTGAGGTAGGTGCCGGTAAAGGGCATGTGCGCATGGCTCGGTGAGACGAAGCGGAAGCTGCCGCCCACGCGCAGGTCCACCTCGCAGGCGCTCAGTCGCTCGCCGCTCGCGTCCCACCAAGCCGTCAGCTGCTCGGGTGTTGTCCAGGCCTCGAACACCCATTCGCGCGGAGCGTCAAGATGGCGCACAAAGCGCAAGGTGTGGGCGATCCGGTCGATGGTGAAGCCTTCCTCTGGTGCGGTTTGTGCTTGGATGGACACTGTCATTTCTCCTCCAGTCTGCGCGCGGTCAAATGGCGGTCTAGATTGTCGAACCGGTGCTCCCAGAGCATCCGGAACGGTTCGATCCAGTCGGCGACGTCTTTCATCCGGTCCGCATTCAGGCGGCGCGGCCGCCGCTGCGCATCCCGGCTTGTCTCGATGAGGCCGGCGGTCTCCAGTACCTTGAGGTGCTTCGAGACAGCGGGTTGGCTGAGCGCGAAGGGTTGGGCGAGTTCCGAGACAGTTGCCTCGCCAAGCGAGAGCCGGGCAAGGATGGCTCGTCGGGTCGGATCGCTCAGGGCGGCAAAGGCTGCATTCAGTGACGGAGATTGAATATCCATATAGATATATATCCATGTGGATATATACAAGTCAAGCCATCACGTGCCGAGCGGGTATTCGACCATCCACTGGACGCCGAAGCGGCCGGTAAGCTTGCCGTGATATTCACCAGGGTTGGACCGCGAGTATCGTGGCTGTTGGGTGATGCAGCGTCCTGTGTGACGGGTTCACCCTCGACGTCAGTGGGGTCGCCAGACAGAGTTGCTGTTTCAAGCCGAGCAGGCCTGCATTCTGCGTGACCCAGAGGGAATAATGCAGGCCCGCCAGCGTGGCGATTCCGAGCATGGCAACGCCGCTACTTCCTGGACAGATGATTTCTAATTCCGCGCCGTACCGTTGATTATTAGGGAATATGAAACATATACGATTCATATATTAATGTGCGGTGAGAACGTTTGATGGGAATTGTGAAAATTGATGATGCCCTCCACGAGGAAGTGCGCCGCGCCAGCACGGTTATGTGCCGGTCGATCAACGCGCAGGCCGAGTTCTGGATGAAGATCGGAATGCTCGCGGAAGCGAATCCTACGACAGCTTTCAATGACATTGTGAAGGCCCGGCTTCTCGGAGCCAATGTTCGTCTTGAAGAAGTTGCTGTGGCCTGAGCGGGCAGGGCAGATTGTCAGGCAGGAGAAATATGGGCTTTCACGAACAAATTGCGGCGTTCTTCGCCGAGTATGTCGACGCGTTCGCACGCGAGGATGCCGACGCCCTCAGCGAGCTTTGGGATACCGTAGGACTGTTCCCATCGCCGACCGGCAATTTCGCGATGGAGCGGGAAGCGTTTCGCGATCATTGTGTGACGCTGATGGATTTTTACCGACAGCAAGGCGTCGTCCAACCCAAGGGTGAGTTGCTTGCCGCAACCGAACTCTTCCCCAATGTTGCCCAGGCTTGCATGGCATATCGGATGCTCGGCGAAGACGACGAACTGATCGCCGCTTGGGAACATGTTTATATCCTACGCCACACCGACCGGTGGCGGGTATCCTCGGCGATCGCCGACGGGGAGATGGCGGCCTGGGCAGAGAAAGGCGTAATGCTCTAGTCGCCTCCGGCCAAGCTCTGCACGGCACCGGCAATGTCAGACTCGTCTGGTCCGAGGATGCGGACGAGGCGGCCTTGCTTGTCGATCAGCGCGATCGCTGGGAAACGGCGGATACCAAAGGTGCTGAATGCGGTGCCGCTGGAATCGACCGCAAGTGGGATCCGCGGCTTGGTATCTGCCTCGTAGTCCGCGAGTTCCCTGGGTCCGGTCCAGAGATGGCTCATCACTCCGAGCCATTCCACATTGCCCGATTTGGCCAGACGGTCGGCGACCTCGCGCGCGTGACGGCATTTCGGCACGCTCTGGGGTTCGACGTCTTTGAGATAGGATTCGCACCAGACTGACGAGAAGAGAATGGCTCGCGGTTTGGAACTGGCGCCGCCCTTTAGGGGGATGGGCTTGTTCTGGCTGTCGCGTAGCGTGATCTGAGGGGCGGCATCCCCCGGCTTGAGCGCGCTCACGCTTGCGATGTCGGTTGTTGCGACTGGCCCACCGCCCTTTGCCGCGATAGCCTGCTTTATCGCTTCGTAAAGCCTGGGACCGTCCTGATGGCCCGCATAGACGACGCGGCCATCGCGGCCGATGATGATGTGAAGCGGCGTTTCCTGAAGCTTGATCCAGGCACCGAGCGCGCCATCGTCGATCGCCTGCGGCATCTGGAGTTTATACTCGCGTGCGAAGGCTTTGACCTTCTCAGGGTCATCGCCAACCCCGGCATTTACCGCAATCACATCCATCTGCTGCCCGTAGGTTTCGTAGATCTTCTCGAACCCCGGCATCTGCACGCGGCACGGGATGCAGTACGTCGCCCATAGTTTGAGATAGACGGGCTTCGACCCGTAAAGCGACCTTAGATCGAGCTTCGAGCCGTCGACCATCTGCAGCTCGATCGCCGGACCCGGCTGACCGACAAGTTTCTCGAGGCGCGGATCCTCCGCGACATAAGCCGGATCGCCCGGAGCGGGCTGGGTCGAGGCCGAAACCTCGTTTCCGGTCTCGTTTGACGGTGGCTGCTGTTGGCAGGCCGTAGTCAGGAGGAGGAGCAAAGTCGCGGAGGCCAGCCTCATCGTCGAAGGGTTCCTTTTCAATGTCAGCGAACCATTCGAGATCGCCCGCCTTCCGGCTGTCGAGATGTTGTCGCCTGAGACTCAGGCGCTTTTGTCCTTGTTGTTCGCGACCACGGCCTGCGGGGTGTTCCGGAAGCTGACCGCCATGCGATTATAGGCGTTCATCAGACTGATCGCGGTCGTGAGATCGACTAGCTGCTTCTCGTCGAACACCGCACGGGCTGCTTCATACCTGTTGTCCGGGACGCCGGTTTGGGCGACGCGCGTCACGGATTCTGCCCAGGCGAGTGCAGCGCGTTCAGTGGGTGTGAACAGGCTGCCGCCTTCCTCCCACGCCTGCACGAGCGCGATCTTCTCGACCTGCACGCCCCTATTGATCAGGTCGCGCGTGTGCATGTCGAGGCAATAAGCGCAGTTGTTGATCTGCGAGACACGAAGGTAGACGAGGTCCACAAGCTCCGCAGGCAAGCCGCATTGCGCGACATAGCCATAGACGCCGCCAAGTGCCTTGGCCGCATTGGGCGCGACCTGATTATAGTCGATCCGTTTGGCCATCTTGCAGCGCCTCGATCTTATTGGATCGGCGTGGTGAGCGCCTTGTCGTCGGTATCGACTACAAACACCGCCAGCAGTTTTGCGGGCTCGGTCTGACTCGCATTGCGGCTGACAGAATGGGTCGCGCCGGGATCTTCGGACCAGCTTTCCCCGGCCTTGTAGATGCGCGTCTCGCCGTCATTCACTTTCGATTCTATCTCGCCGGAGAGGACGTAGGCGAAGATGAACGCCGACTTTGCATGGGTATGCGGCGGCGACGCCGCGCCGGGGGCATAGTCGACTTCCACGGCGATAAGCGATTTGCCGGGAATGTTCGGGATCGCCTGCTCGAAAGCCGGCACGACGGTTTCCGCCTGGGCGTCATGCGCCGCGACAGGACCGGCCATCGCAAGTGCGGCGCACGCGCCAATCCGGGCCAGGACCTTCATGAGCATCTCCTTTCAGGCCTCGAAGGTGGCATGCATCCAGTCCACAAAAAAGAACCAAGAATGCCGATAAATCGTGTACCTCATACCCATGAGCAAGCCATTGGAGCTGAAGCTGGACCGCGCGGCGAAGATCCCGCTGGCCGAGCAAATTCGCAGAGGTGTGGCAACGGCCATCGAAGACGGCGTGCTGGAACCCGGTGCGCGCCTGCCGTCATGGCAGGATCTCAGTGTGCAGCTCGGCGTTGCGCGCGGGACCGTGAAGACCGCCTATGAAAAGCTAGCAGCCTCCCAGCTGGTCGAGGCCTCGCGGGCCGCCGGCACGCGCGTGGCGCGACGGCCGCGCACCACGGCAAAGGTTGAGCCGCCGCCTGCAGCGGACTCGTTCATGAGTGCCTATCTGGAGATGACGCAGGGGCCGGCGCTCTTCCAGATGGGGGTTCCGGCCGCGGACAATTTCCCGGCGACCCTCTTCGCCCGCATCCGCACCCATGCGATCCGTGCTGAGGCGAGCGCCCCACCACTTTATCCCGACCCGCGCGGCGAAATTGAACTGCGGCGTGAAATCGCCGGCTATCTGGCGGTCGCACGCGGCATATCCTGCCAGCCCTCTCAGGTCATCATCACCGGCGGCTTCAGCGCAGGGCTGGGCCTGACGCTCGCCGCATTGCAGGTGCATGGTCAGACGGCATGGGTCGAAGAGCCGGGCTTCCTGTGGTCGCGCAAGGGGCTGGAACTCGCAGGGTTGACGCTCGCCCCGATCCCGGTCGATGCTGATGGGATCGACGTCGATCACGCCATGCAGCGCTATCCTCACGCCCGGTTGGCGCTGGTGACTCCCGGCCAGCAGGCGCCGCTGGGGGTGACGCTCTCGCTCGAACGACGTCTTCGCCTGCTTGAATGGGCGCAGGCGACCAAGGGGTGGATCATCGAGGATGATTATCTGAGCGAACTGCGCCTGTCGGGCGGCGCCGCGCCCGCGCTGGCATCACTCGATCGGAACGGCCGGGTGATCCACATCGGATCGTTCAGCAAGACGGTCAGCCCCACTTTGCGACTTGGCTTTCTGGTTGCGCCTGTCGCGCTTGCCGCGCGCTTTGCGGAGGTGGCGGCCTGTCTCGCTCCGGCACCCGGTCCTGCAACCCAGCTTGCGATGGCGGACTTCATGCACGAGGGGCACTATATGCGCCATCTGCGGCGCACCAAGCGGGCCTACGCCGCCAGGCGGGACGCTCTGCAGGGCTGTCTTGAAACCTTCGTGGATAAGGAGAGGCTGGCGACAGTCGGCCTGGCCATGCTGCTGAAACTGGAAGCGGGCGTGTCGGACGTCGCTATCGCACGCGAGGCCGCGCCGTTTGGCATGTCCCCTGTCGCATTGTCGAGCTGGTACTCCTCCGAGCAGCAGGCACAATCCGGCCTTCTCCTTGGCATTGCCACCGCGCATGCGAAGAACCTGACCCAATCATGCGAACGACTGTTCGAGATTATCAAGCGTTTTGGCCATCCCGACAGGGTTCGGAGAGCCTTGCCCTGATCGGCTCGCCCCGCTGACGGCAACGATCACTGATGGGTGAAGCCCGGCCACGCATCGAGCGATGCTCTCGGCGTGTCCGGGCTTTGGTTCTCAACTGCGCGCCTCGAACCTTCGGGGCAGCGGGACCGATCCGATCAGATCGTGCCGGCGGGTGCGACCGCCGGAAAGTCCTTCTCAGGATCGAAGACGTTGTTGAAGAAGTTCGTCAGGGAATACATCGCAACCAGAGCGACGATCTCCATCACGTTCGCGTGGGTGTAGCCTGCGGCGATGACGGCCTCGAAATCGGTGTCGCTCACCTGGCCGCGGGTCTCGATGACTTTGCGCGCGAACTGCACGGCGGCGTCGCGCCTGGCCCATTATGTCGAAACACAGATGGCGGGAGACGAACATGACGACTGAAAAATCCGAACTGACGATCTCGCGCCTCATCGGCGCCCCGCCGGTCAAGGTCTGGAAGGCGTGGAGCTTGCCTGAGCATCTGGCGAAATGGTGGATACCCGCTCCCATCGAATGCAAGGTGGTCAAGCTTGATCTGCGCCCCGGCGGCGGCTTCGAAACGCTGATGCGCGAAGGCGATGGCGACTTCACGCCGCATCTCGAAGCCTGTTTTCTCGACGTGGCGCCGGAACGGCGGCTGGTGTGGACCACCGCGCTCGCCGAAGGCTGGCAGCCGATCGAACCCTGGTTGGCGTTGACCGCGATCATCACGTTCGAGCCTGAGGGATTGGGCACGCGCTATTCAGCCCGAGTGCTGCACAAGAGCCCGGCCGATAGCCGCAAGCATGAGGAAATGGGATTTCAGGAAGGCTGGGGAACGACCATCGACCAGCTCGCGGCCTTTGCACAGCACCTGGACTGACATCGACCTACCGCGATGGCGATACTGTGCTGTGCATTCCCGGGCGCGCGGCACCCGCTCCGCACCCGCCAGGTCCGAGCGCGATCAGGCGGGAATATAGGTCAGCCGGATTATATCTTCGCCGATCCGGTCGCTGGCCGCGAGCCGCAACCGCGGCCGGGGACCGGCGAAGAACGGCTTGCCGCCGCCCAGCACGACAGGATGGAAGTAGAGTCGATATTCGTCGACCAGCCCGAGGTCGCCGAGGCTGTGCGCCAGTTCCGTCCCGGCGACTTCGATGTCGCCATCGTGCCGGTCTTTCAGGGCGCGGATCGCCGCTTCAACATCATCGCCGATAAGGGTGGCATTGGGACCGACGGATGTCAGCGTGCGCGAGACGACCCATTTGGGCAGGCTTCGCCACGCCGAGGCATAGGCTTGTCGGTCCGCATCCCATTCGGGATCGTCCTCATCCCAATAGCGCATGATTTCATACATGCGGCCGCCGTAAACCGCTGCGGCGAGGCCGCGTACATCGTCGATGAAATGACGAAACAGCACGGCATCAGGGGCAAACCTCATGTGGTCGACATAGCCGTCCAGCGACACGTTTAACGCATATATGAGCCGCGCCATGCAGATTGACCTCTCCGGGTTGCCGGGACGGACGTCTCGTCCGGCTGTCAGCCTATCATGCGGGGAGCGAAACGTCGCTATGTTCATCGCTCATCGGCGCGAAGGCTCTGACTTGCTCGCAATACGTTCATCCAGAACAAACTGGTTGATGTCGAAGCGAATGGGCGCCTCGAGCGGGAAACGCAGCGTGTCCTTCTTGTACCGGTAGGGACCGACCTTCGTCGTCTGTAATTTGATTGCGTGATTATAGTGCAGCGCAATCGCGTCAGCACCCCCATCGCGGGTTGTGTCGGGCGTGGTTTCGCTTCCACGGCATAGGCGACTTAACTGTCCGCAGGACCGTCGAATTCTTGATGGTCCTGCGCCGGGTCAGCAAGCGCAGTTTCGCGGGCGGAAACGCGAGTTCTCCTGTGTCAGTTCGCCGGAACCTGAACATGCCGTTCTGGGTCGATCACGAACCCATGGCGACCGGCGGCATATTCCTCGGCCGGCACCAGATAGCAGCGGGTGGCAGCGTGATCCCGTCGCCCGCCCGGCGTGGCGATCGCCTCGACACATTCGGGATGCCGATCCGATCGCACGGCCGAGATCACCACCCAGTCATCGGCGTGCTCGCGCTCGAACCGCTGACGATCACGGGTAAAGGACTCTTCCGGCGAGAGTGGACGGCCATGCACGGCTTCCCACGCGTCAGGCGCCCAATCCCGCAATGTCCTGTCAGCCAGCTCCTTCTCCCGATCAGTGAAGTGATCGGGATAGCCGATGGCAACCCGCGCCCAGTCCCCATCTTCCTCATACCATCCGCCCCTGATCCGCAAGGCGGGAGGAAGGCCGGCATTGCGGGTGCGATCGAGTTTGAAACCGCCATGCGAGGCGGTGGAGTGAAAGACGATGCCATCGGCATAGATGGTCGCGCCCTGCGACATGCCCCAGGGCGTGGAGACAGGCATGCGCGTCTCCTTACGGGCCAGGGCTTCGCGCTGGCGTAAATGGACCGCGACCGCTTCGATATGGGCGCGAAAGGCGGCGTCATCCGTAACGACGCCTTCGCTGCCAAAGACATCATTCTCGGTCCACTCACAGATCGGCCGGGGCAGGCGCCAGCCCGATGCGAGGCGGAAGCCGCCGCGCGCCGGAATGGCGATATGGCCCATGTCACCGACGCGCGCGGCCAGGTGACCATCCGCGGTCGTGCCATAGTCGATGGCGATCGCGCTCATGCCGCCCTCCCGATATCCGAGGGCAGGATCACCCGGTCGGGATCGGGGACGATCTCGGCGCGCAGGTCGGAATAGCGATGGCGCGCCATCCATTCTTCGGCGGCCGCCATATGCGGGGCGAGATAACACAGCTCATCGCGTCCGCCAAAACTGGAGAGCACACGGACCATCCCGGCCGCCGGCGTCTCGGCGATGTCGAAGTGCAGAGGGCTGTCGACAGAATAGTGCCTGCGCACCACGATCGCGACGATGCCCTGGCTGCCATAATTGCCCAGATGCAGGCAGAAGCTGGCGGGCGACCGATAGCTTGGCCGGATCTGTTCCGGCGTGCGTTCGATCAATCGCCCGATGCCATTCTGCTCGTTCCATGCCCTGAGCTTGCGGGTGAAGCGCTCGGGCGGGCGCGGCTCGCCGTTGGAATAGCGGATGAGACTGCCAAGCGGGGCGGTGTCGTAGATCAACTGTGCGGACATGTTCACGTCTCCTTGAAACGCG
>Ga0182744_1003425_pt1 | contig 12364 bp, 14 predicted proteins | sample eDN3rd30CKraftMG_FD_128525 | JGI IMG/M metagenome (GOLD analysis project Ga0182744, IMG submission 128525) | Enriched Miracle-Growth compost microbial communities from Emeryville, California, USA - eDNA 3rd pass 30_C Kraft MG (version 2) (version 2) ...
ACGACGACTCGCTCGACGCCTTCGGCGTCCACGGCGTCGGCGGCGTCGTCGGCGCATTGCTGACGGGTGCGTTCGCCGACCCGGCGATCAACAGCCTCGGGCAAAACGCCTCCGTCGCCACCCAGCTTTACGGTATCGTTTTCACCATCGTCTGGACCGGCATAGCGACCTTCGTGATCCTGCAGGTGGTCAAGCTGGCGCTCGGCGGCCTGCGGCCCAGCAAGCAGGAGGAGATCGAAGGGCTCGACATCAGCCAGCACGGCGAAGTGGTGCCGTAAGAAAGTTCAGCGTGGCTTCCTCCCCGGAAGAATGACGCCTTGGGGCCCGGACCCACTCCGGGCCTCCTTTTTATGCCAGCCAGTCCGGCACGGAATCCAGCCCGATCAGTTCGTCGTAGCTCTGGCGCGGCCGCACAACATGGAAGCGGTCGCCGTCGACCAGCACTTCCGGCACCAGCAGCCGGGTGTTGTAGGTGCCGGCCTGCACCGCGCCATAGGCGCCGGCAGTGCCGACCGCGATCAGGTCGCCGGCCTTCAGCCTCGGCAGGTCGCGGTCGAGGCCGAGGAAATCGCCGGTCTCGCAAACCTGGCCGACCACATCCACCTTCATGCGCGGCGCAGCGGCCGGCGGCTGCACGACCGGGCGGATATCGTGGAAAGCCTCGTAGAGCGTCGGCCGGATCAGGTCGTTCATCGCCGCATCGACGATGAGGAAATTCTTCGCTGCGCCTTCCTTCAGGTAGATCACCTCGGAAACGAGGATGCCGGCATTGCCGACGATCATGCGTCCCGGCTCGAACATCGTCGTCACGCCCAGCGGCGCGACATGCTTCTTCACGATCGCCGCATAGGCGTCCGGCAACGGCGGCGGATCGTTGTCGAGGCGATAGGGAATGCCAAGGCCGCCGCCGAGGTCGACATGGTCGATGACATGGCCGTCGGCGCGCAACTGCCCGACCAGGTCGACCAATAGCGAGAAGGCGTCGTCGAACGGTTGCAGGTCGGTGATCTGGCTGCCGATATGGGTGTCGATGCCCGTCACTCTGATGCCCGGCAGTTCCGCCGCACGCGCATAGACCGCGCGCGCGCGCTGCCAGGCGATGCCGAATTTGTTCTCGGCCTTGCCGGTGGAAATCTTCTTGTGCGTCCTGGCGTCGACATCGGGGTTGATGCGCAGCGACACCGGCGCGATCTTGCCTAGTGCCACGGCACGGGCCGAAAGCAGTTCGAGCTCCGGCTCGGACTCGACGTTGAAGCACAGGATGCCCGCTTCCAGCGCGAAATCCATTTCGCGCGCCGTCTTGCCGACCCCGGAAAACAGGATCTTGGCGGCAGGAATTCCGGCGGCCAGAGCGCGCCGCAACTCGCCTTCCGAGACGACGTCGGCTCCGGCGCCGAGCCGCGCCAGCGTCTTCAGCACCGCCTGGTTGGAGTTCGCCTTCATGGCGTAGCAGACCAGCGTGTCGAGCCCCGAGAACGCTTCCGAGAACACCCGGAAATGGCGGGTGAGCGTCGCCGTCGAATAGCAATAGAACGGCGTGCCGACCTTGGCCGCAATATCGGGGATCGCCACGTCCTCGGCAAAGAGCACGCCGTCGCGGTAGTCGAAATGGTTCATGACAGGTGCTTCCGGAAAATCAGGCGCTCGCGAACGAGCGCGGTATCGAACGTTTCAACGAGACCCGACAGCTCAGATAAGCGGATCGAGGACAAAAGGCTTGTCGGAGTTCGGTTTCTGCGGCTCCGGCGGCACCGGCTTGTTGGCCTTCTCGGCGTCCTTGCGCGCCTGCACGGCAGCCTCGTAAGGCGTGTCGAGAGGGGCTTTGCGTCCGCAGCCGACGACCGTCGCCAGCGCCGCCAGAAGCGTAAGCGTCACCATCATCCTGCTTGCGGTCATCGATCCACCTGACAAATTCCGTGAAGCCGCTTCTAGCCCAATTTCCGGTGCATTGCACCCCGCCTTCAGGCCTTGGCGAGCCGCTTCTTCCAATAGCGTATCTGCTTGCGCACTTCCGCCGGCGCCGTGCCGCCGAAGGACGTGCGGCTTTTGACCGAGCTTTGCACCGAAAGCACCGAGAAGACGTCGTCGGTGATGCCCGGATGGATCGACTGCAAATCGGCCAGCGACAGCTTTTCCAGCCCGACCTTGCGCGATTCCGCCAGCGCCACCGCGCGGCCGGTGACGTGGTGCGCCTCGCGGAACGGCAGCGAAAGCGTGCGCACCAGCCAGTCGGCGAGGTCGGTCGCGGTCGAATAGCCGGCGCCCGCCGCTTTCTCCATCGCCGCGACGTTGACCGCGAGGTCGCACACCATGCCGGTCATCGCCGCCAGCGCCAGGTCGAGCGTCTCGGCCGCGTCGAACACCGCTTCCTTGTCTTCCTGCATGTCCTTGGAATAGGTCAGCGGCAGGCCCTTCATCACGGTCAAGAGCGCCACCAGATGGCCGTTGATGCGGCCGGTCTTGGCGCGCACCAGTTCGGCCGCGTCCGGGTTCTTCTTCTGCGGCATGATCGAGGAGCCGGTGGAAAAGGAGTCCGACAGCCGCACGAAGCCGAATTGCGGCGTCGACCAGATGACGATCTCCTCCGCCAGCCGCGACAGGTGGGTGGCCGAGATGGCGGCGATCGACAGGAATTCCAGCGCGAAATCGCGGTCGGAAACGCTGTCCAGCGAATTGCGCGTCGGCTCGCGGAAACCGAGTGCCTTCGCGGTCATGTGCCGGTCGATGGCAAAGCCGGTGCCGGCAAGGGCGGCGGCGCCGAGCGGGCTTTCGTCCATGCGCTCGATCGCGTCGCGCACGCGCGACAGGTCGCGCGAAAACATCTCGACATAGGCCAGGCAATGATGGCCGAAAGTGACCGGCTGCGCCGCCTGCATATGGGTGAAGCCGGGCATCACGGTGGCCGCGTGCTCCTCGGCGCGATCGAGGAAGGCGGCGATCAGCCCCTTCAGCGCCTTGGCGACGCGAAACAGCTCGTCCTTGACCCACAGCCGGAAATCGACCGCCACCTGGTCGTTGCGCGAGCGCGCGGTGTGCAGGCGCCCCGCCGCCGGGCCGATGAGCTCGGCCAGCCGCGCCTCGATGTTCATGTGGATGTCTTCGAGCTTGTTGGAGAAGACGAACTTGCCGGCCTCGATCTCTTGCAAAATCGTGTTCAGGCCGTGAGCGATTTTTTCTTGATCCGCCGCCGAAATAATGCCCGTTTGCGCCAGCATGGCGCTGTGGGCGAGCGAGCCGCGGATATCCTGCGCATACAGCTTCTTGTCGAAACCGATGGAGGCGTTGATCGCCTCCATGATCGCGGCCGGGCCCGAGGCAAAACGTCCACCCCACATCTGGTTGCTGGCCTTTGTGTCGCTCATCGCTATAACCCGTTTCGCAGAGTGGTTCTTGAAATGGCAGAAAACAGAAAACTCTTCCCGGCCCCGCGCCTCATCGTCGTCGCCCTGCTGGCTGGCGTGCTGGCTGGCGCGGTCGCGGTATATGTCAGGGAAGCCGGTTCTGGCAACACACCGGGCGACCAGGTGGCCGCCGTCGACAGCCCCGACGACACGGCCTGCTCCGCCAAGGCCGACCGGGCCAAGGCGATAACCGCATCGGCCACCGGCGACGTCGCAGCGCTGTTGCCGGCCGATCCGCCGCAATCGCTGAAGCGCCTCGCCTTCGACGGGCCGGACGGCAAGCCGATGACGCTTGGCGAGCGGAGCGGCAAAACCGTCCTGCTCAACCTGTGGGCGACCTGGTGCGCGCCCTGCCGCGCCGAAATGCCGGCGCTCGATACGCTGCAGAAGGAAATGGGCGGCGACCGCTTCGAGGTCGTGGCCGTCAATGTCGACACCGGCGATGACACCAAGCCGAAAAAGTTCCTCGAAGAAACCGGCGTCACGGCGCTCGGCCACTACCGCGACGCCTCGATGGGCGTGTTCAACGACCTGAAGACCCGGGGGCTCGCGCTCGGCCTGCCGGCAACCATGCTGATCGACGGCGAAGGCTGCCTGATCGGCCACATGAACGGCCCGGCCGAATGGGCGAGCCCCGACGCCAAGCGGCTGATCGAAGCCGCCCTCGGCAGCTGACCTGCCCGAGGGGTAGTCGTAACCGGCGAAATCAGCGGCTGCTTGCGGTGGCGAAGGAAATGCCGTCGGCGGTCGGGCGCACCGGCACGACGCCCCGCGCCAAGGCCAGCAGGTACTTGTTGTATTCCGTGAACAGCACCCGCAGGGCCGCCGGCTTGGTCAGCCAGCCGCCATATTCGAGATTGGAGTTGACTACCGGATAGGGCTCCAGCCGCGCATGGCCGAGCAGCCGGCCCATCTCCAGCAGGCTGCGCGGCATGTGGTAGTTGTTGGTGACGAGGATGACGCTGCCATAGGCGTGGCGCTCCACCCATTTCGCGCTTTCCTCGGCATTGCCGATGGTGTCGAGCGCCGCATAGTCGATGTCGACGCAGCACGAAAACAGGTTCTTGTCGCTGCCGGTGGCGATCCGCAACTGCCGCTTGGTGGCCGAAGGGTGGACGCCGCTGATCAGCAGGCGCTGCCCCTTGCCCGTCTCCAGAAGTTCCATCGCCGCGTCGAGGCGCGAGGTGCCGCCGGTAAGCACGATGATGGCATCCGCCCTTTGCGGGTTCGCCGGCGTCGCCAGATGGCTGACATGGCTGGCAAACCAGGCGAATCCGGCGGCAAACAGCACGACCGCGCCGGCAAAGGCCAGCGCGCCGGCACGCACGACCAGCCGCAAACGCCTCCCGCGCCGCTTGTCGCTCCAATCCGAGAGCCCCACGGCAGCCGATCTCACCGAATCCTGCCCACTCATATGCTGATGGTTACCCGCGAAAGGCGACCGTTGGTAGAAGAATTGCGCACTTTCCGTTACGTCACGTAGCGGGGCGTGATCAGGATGGATCATGCTGGCGCACCTCGATGTCGCTGAGATAGGCGACCACGGTGACGTGCGAGGTGGCGGCAGTGAGCGCTCCGATCACCAGCACCAGGACGGCGACGCCGAGATAGCCGGCCGAGCCGATGGCGAAATTGCCGAACAGGGCGGTCGCCTGGTCGGCTTCAGGGGTCGCCATGTTGCGCGACGACCACCAGGAAAAGACGATGAACACGACAATGGCGGCAAGGCCACCGGCAGCGGCTCCCTTCATGCCGGTGAGCAGGAAATGCCGGCGGAACTGGCGTGCGATAAAGCTAGCCTCGGCGCCGACAAAATGCAGCACCTCGATGATGTGGCCGTTGCCGGCCATGGCGCCGCGCGTCGCGAACACCACCGTCAGCACGGTTGCCGACAGCATCAGCGCCAGCACCGAAACGCCGATGGTGACCGTGGTGCGCGCCATGGCGACGAGCCGGTCCACCCAGGTGCGATGGTCGTCGAGGCTGGCGCTCGGTATCTTGGCCACCAGCGCGGCGCGCATGGCGGCGAAGTCGGGCGGATTGTTCTCGTCGATGGTGACGATCACCAGCCGCGGTACCGGCAGTTGGTCGATGTCGAGCCCGCTGCCGAGCCAGGGTTCGAGCAGCCGGGCGGTGGCGGCGCGGTCGATGGTCCGGGCCCCCCGCACGCCGGGGAAGCCGCTGGCGATCCCTTCCGCGGTGGTCAGCGCGGCCTCCATGTCGAGCCCCTCGACCGGCTTGATCTGGATGGTCGCCTCGCGCGAAATCTGGTTTTCCCAGACGGAAGCCGTATCGCGCACCAGCGTCACCGCGCCGAAGGTCAGGCAGGACAGGAAGGTCATGATGGCGATGACCAGCACCAGCGCGCGGCCGGCGATGTTCTGCGCCGGCACGATCGACGCCGTCTTTCGGTGAGCGCCTTGCCTGGTGCTCCCGACACCGGTCTCATTGCCGGCCTCGAACTCGGCTTCTTCCTGGTGCGGCTCGACGGCGAAGGTGTCAGTCATAGACGTCGAGCCTTCCGCCGGAGAGGATCAGGCGGCGGGCGTCCACCTGTTCCATCAGGCCGAGATCGTGGGTGGCGATGACGACGGCGGTGCCCAGCCGGTTGAGTTCGATGAAAAGCCGAAGCAGGCGGCGCGCCAGCGGCGGGTCGACATTGCCGGTCGGCTCGTCGGCAAGCAGGATCTGCGGCTGCTCGATCAGCGCGCGGGCGATCGCGGCGCGCTGCTTTTCGCCGCCCGACAGCACCGGCGGCAGCACGTGCATGCGCTCGCCGAGGCCGACCCATTTGAGCAGTTCGACGACATCGGTGCGGTAACTCGCCTCCTCGCGCCCGCGCACCCTGAGCGGCAGCGCCACGTTCTCATAGGTGGTCATGTGGTCGAGCAGGCGGAAATCCTGGAAGACGACGCCGATGCGGCGGCGCAAAAGCGGCAGTTCGGCCCGGCTGATGCGAGCCCTGTCCTTGCCGAAGATGGTGATCAGCCCGCGCGTCGGCTTCAACGACATGAACAGCAGGCGCAAAAGCGTGGTCTTGCCGGCACCCGAAGGGCCGCTCAGGAACTGGAACGAGCGCTCCGGTATGTGCAGCGAGATGTCACGGAGGATTTCCGGACCCATGCCATAGCGGAGGCCGACATTTTCGAAGCGGATCACGTTCGACGACCTGGGACTGTTTCGAGCGGCGAACCACCCTGTTTTTCCGGCCGACCATGGGTCGGTATGGTTAAGCGCCGGTTAATTTCCTGGCGTTTGCGGCTCTTCACGGGCACTCCGGTCGGAAAATGTTAACCATTCCCATTTACGGAAAAGAAAGACACGGAAAAAACTGGGGCACTTCAAGGCCAGCATGGCTGACGCGCACAAGGCACGCCCGGTTTCCGGCGAAATCATGACTGACCCGGCAGGACCGCCGGCAGGCGCCGGCATCTCTCCCGCCGAAGCGCATGAGATCATCGACGCCGACTATGAAATCCTGCCGCATGGTCCGCGCAGTTCCGCGCCCACGCAGCCCCCGCCCCGGATCGAGTCGACGCCACCGGTCGAAGGAATGGCAATGCTGCGCAAGCCCGATGCGGCGCCGCAGCCGCGGTCCGCTACGCGCGGCGGCCCGGCCTTCTGGACCACCGGCATCGGCATCGCGCTGGCCGCCTTCTGGGTTGCGGGCGGCGACGTCATGGTGCGCCGGCTGCCGCTGTTCCCCGAAACCCCGCAACCGGCGGCGTTCACCCTTTCGGGCGTCAATTCGCGCATCGATGCTTCCGGCGCGAAACCGCTGCTTTTCGTCGACGGCGAGGCCGCCAACGACGGCGCCGGCATCCTGCCCCTGCCGCCGCTGGAGATAAGGGTCACCGGCGAGGACGGCCGCATCACCCGCTATACGTTGGGGACAGCCGGGCGTGCGCTGGCGCCCGGCGAAAGATTTGCCTTTTCGAGCCGCCTCGACCTGCCTAAGAACGGGGTAAGGACCGTTTCGGTCGCATTTGCCGAATAGGCGACAACCCGGAGAACGCGACCATGCCAGTCGTTCGCGGCAAGGAAATCGAAGTTTTGTTCGCGGCCTCGGCCATTGCCAGGCGCAACCTGGAACTGGCCAAGGAAATCGCCGAGAAGGATTATCACGACCTTCTCGTCATCTCGATCCTGAAGGGGTCCTTCATCTTCGCCGCCGACCTCATCCGCGCCATGCACGATGTCGGCCTGTCGCCGGAGATGGAATTTATCTTCATTTCCAGCTACGGTGCCGGCACCACCAGCGGCGAGGTCCGCGTGCTGCGCGACATCGACAACGAGGTCGCCGGGCGCGACATCCTTCTGATCGACGACATCCTCGAATCAGGCAAGACGCTGAAGTTCACGCGCGAGCTGATGCTGTCGCGCGGCGCCCGGAGCTGCTCCATCGCCGTGCTGCTCGACAAGCGCATGCGCCGCCAGACCGACCTCAACGCCGACTATGTCGGTTTCGACTGCCCGGACCATTTCGTCGTCGGCTACGGCATGGACGCCGGCCACGCCTTCCGCGAACTGCCGTTCGTGGGGATCGTGCGCGGCGACGCCTGATTTGCGGCCGGCTTCAGGAAAATTCAACTTATTGCCGGCAAGAGTCGGCGCATGGCAAAGCTTCTGATCGTCGAGGACGACGAGTCCGTCCGCACCCTTTCCGCCCGCGCTTTCGAGCGCGCCGGCCATAGTGTCGATATCGCCGAGGACGGCCTGCAGGGCCTGTCCCTGATCACCGCCGCCGAAGGCGGCTACGATATCGTCGTCTCCGATATCCGCATGCCGGCGATGGACGGCATCGAAATGGCGAAGGCCGCTGCCTCCCAATTCCCCGGCCTGAAGATCGTGCTGATGACCGGCTATGCCGACCAGCGCGAACGGGCGGAGGAACTCGACGGCGTCATCCTCGATGTCGTGCAAAAACCCTTCACGCTGGCCGAAATCCGCGCCCGCGTCGAACGGGCACTCGTCTGCTTCGCCTGACGAGGCCTGCCTTCGGCAGCCCCGGTATGATGACCTTTGGAGCCGGCGCTCAGGCGACGGCCGAGTGCCGCTGCCGGCCCGAGCCCAGCGCCAGCAGGCCCGCGCCCACCACCAGCGCAGCCCCGATAAGGGTCGTCTGCCGCGGTATCTCGGCAAAGAAGACGAAGCCCCAGAGCGGCGTCCACAGGATGCCCGTATATTCGAACGTCGCCACGCGGTTGGCGGACGCCAGCCGGTAGGCCTGCGACAACAGCATCATGCCCGCCGAGGCGATGAAGCCGCAGGCCGCCATCAGCGCGAAATCGGAGAGCGTCGGCCAGATCCAGGGCCGCACCAGGAATTCCAGGCTGGGATGGACGGCATGGGTGAACCCGGCGGCCTCGAAAAAGGCCGCCACGACCATGGCGCCGACCAGGTAGACGCCATTCTGGTAGAAGGTCATGACGCCGGCGGATTCGCAATCGCCCATCTTGCGCGCCATCAGCTGCGCGAATCCGTAAAAGGCGGCCGAGGCCAGCGACAGCAGCGCTGCCCATTCGAACAGGCCGGCACCGGGACGCAGCATGAAGATCACGCCGGTCATGCCAAGCAGGATGGTCGCGAGCGTGCGGCCGGTGATGCGCTCGCCGAGATAGGGGCCGGCCATGGCGACGATGAACAGCGGCGCGGTGAAGAACAGCGCGATGGCATCGGCCAGCGGCAGCGCCGCAATCGCCAAATAGTAAAACGTATAGGAGAAGAACAGGATCGTCGCCCGCAGCACCAGCAGCTTGAGGCGCGGCGAAAGCAGGGCCCGCAGCCCGTCTTCCCGGTGCACGATGGCCATGAGGATGGGGAAGGCCACCAGGCAGCGAATGGCCATGACCTCGGTCAGCGGGTAGCGCGCCGAGACCGCCTTGATGATCGGGTCCTGCAGGGAAAACACCAATATCCCCACGCACAGGCAGGCAATACCGCGCAGCAGGCCGCTATGCATCGTGTTCTTCTCCAACACCGGCGTCAGGCCGTCGGCGCAAAAAGAACCCGCCACCGGGCGGCAGCGGGTGCGAGTGAGGATGACGAACTATCCGCCAGCGTTTGACATAGTTCAAACGAATTGAAATCATAGCTACGATGAAAATTTCTTATGGCAAAAAGCCGATGCGGACTCCGCTGGACAGCGACCTGTTACGGACCTTCGTCGCGGTGACGGAGACCGGCAATTTCACCCGGGCGGGCAGCAAGGCGGGCCGCACGCAATCGGCCGTCTCGATGCAGATCAAGAAACTGGAGGAGATCGTCGGCGGCACGCTGTTCGAGCGCGGCTCGCGCGGCGTCGTGCTGACGAAGCGGGGCGCCGACCTGATTGAAAACGCGCGACGGATCGTCACCATGCTGGACGAGACCGCTGCGGCCATGCGGGCGCCGCCGCTCGACGGCCCCGTGCGCATCGGCATACCCGAGGAATACGGCCACGCGATCCTGTCGCGGGCGCTGAGCGCCTTTTCCAGGCGACACGCCCAGGTCGAAGTCACCGTGCGCTACGCCCACTCGCCGGCGCAGATGCAGGCGCTGGCCGAGGGCGAGCTCGACCTTGCCGTCGTCTTCGAATGGCAGGATTTCGGCGGCGGCGAAGTGCTGATGCAGGACCCAACCGTGTGGGTGACGTCGATGCTGCACCCCGTCCACGAGGAGCGGCCGGTGCCGATCGCGCTCTACAGCCGCGACGGCTGGTGCCGCGACTTCGCCATGCGCTCGCTGGAGCAGCGCGGCCTCAACCACCGCATCGCCTATATGAGCGACACCACCGGCGGGCTCAAGCTCGCCGTCACCTCCGGCCTTGCCATCGCGCCGATCTCGCGCAGCAACATTCCGGCCGGCTGCCGCGAACTGACGGCGGCCGACGGCTTCGGCGACATCGATTCGTCCAACGTGGTGCTGCGGCGCAACCCGCTGGCCACCGGCGAGGCGATCGACGGCATGGCGGAGGCGATCCGCGAGGCCTTCACCAGCCGCTAACTGCGGCTGCTGGCTGCCGGCGGCCGGCCGGTTACTTGGCCCCGGCGCGCTCGATGGCCTCGACGATCATCTTCTTGGCATAGGCGGCATCCCGCCAGCCGCCGAGCTTGACCCACTTGCCGGGCTCGAGATCCTTGTAGTGCTCGAAGAAGTGCGCGACCTGGTCGAGCGTGATCTGCGGCAGGTCGGTGTAGTTGGACACGTTTTCGTAGCGCTTGGTCAGGTGCGGCGACGGCACCGCGATGACCTTCTCGTCCATGCCGGCGTTGTCTTCCATCAACAGCACGCCGATCGGCCGCACATTGATGACGCAGCCGGGTATCAGCGCGCGCGTGTTGCAGACCAGCACGTCGATCGGGTCGCCGTCGCCCGACAGGGTATGCGGCACGAAGCCGTAATTGCCGGGATAGCGCATCGGCGTGTACAGGAAGCGGTCGACGACCAGCGTGCCGGCATTCTTGTCCATCTCGTATTTGATCGGCTCGCCGCCGACGGGCACCTCGATGATGACGTTGACATCCTCGGGCGGATTGCTTCCGGTGGTGATCGCTTCGATGCGCATGGTGGTGTTTCCTCTATCGTTGCCGATCCGATAGCGGTTGGTGTCGCGGCAGGCAATGCGGCGATTCGTTCAAGATCGATGTCGGATTGAAAAGAAGCGCGGGCAACGACACGCCCGGGGTCATTCCCAGACGAAAGCGACCTTCTTCAGCGCCTTCTGCTCGAACACCTCGACGCCCTCGGCGATGTCGCGGCCACCGGCGCCGGCATAGAAGGAAAGCGCGTTCTGGTTTTCCTCCAGCGCCCACACGACCAGTCCCTTGAGGCCGTTGTCGGCAAGCCTGGCGCGGGCCGCGGCAAACAGACGGCTGCCGAGCCCGATGCCCTGGTATTCCGGCCGCAGGTAGAGTTCGTAGATTTCGCCCTGCTGCTTCAGTTCGCGGGCGCGGTTGCGGCCGACCGTGGTGTAGCCGGCGATGCGGCCGCCGATCTCGATGACCAGCACGGTGGCGGCGCGGCGGATGGCGTTGGCCCACCAGTCGGGACCGCGCCGGTTGATCATCGCCATCAGCGCCTTGTGCGGGATGATGCCGGCATAGGCTCCCTGCCAGGCCTGCTGGTGCACGTCTGCGATCGCGACGGCGTCACGCGGTTCGGCCTTGCGGATGTCGATCGTCAACGTGTTCATAGTTTCTTAACCATAAACGCGTGCCGGGCGAATGCAAGATATCCAGCGCCATCGGGGCTGCGTTTTTCACCGCACCCGCCGTTTGCCGCACGCTGCGAAACGCCTCGGCACCCTTGCCTAAGTCATGGAAAAGTCGGCGGTTTCGGGCAGGTCGGAGTTCGGGACCGTCGGCCAGGAACACGCCTTGTCCGGCCAAAACATTGCATTTAAAAGATAAATGTGCTCATATTGAACAAACATTCAATATGGAAGAAGCTCCGATGAACGCGCATCTGCTTGACGTGGCCGTGCCCAACGACTGGGATCGCCGGGGCCTGCCGGGCTGGAGCTACCATTCGCAGGCGCTTCTCGAACTGGAGAAGGAGCACGTCTTTCGCAATCACTGGCAGATCGCCTGCCATGTTTCGGACATACCGGAAGCCGGCGACTATCTCGCCATGGACGTGGTCGGCGAACGAGCGCTGATTCTGCGTGGCAAGGACGGCGTGGTGCGCGCCTTCAACAATATGTGCCGGCATCGCGGCAGCCGCGTCGTCGCCGACGACAAGGGCCACTGCCGCAACGCGCTGGTGTGCCCCTTCCACGGCTGGGTCTACAACCTCGACGGCACGCTGCGAGGGGCGGCGCGCCCGGCCACCTTCCCCGAACTCGACAGGAACGAGTTCGGCCTGCTGCCGCTCGACGTGGAAATCTGGATGGGCTTCGTCTTCATCCGCTTCAGCAGCGGCCCGCAGCCTTCCGTTGCCGAACTGATGAAGCCGGTCGAGGCGGAGATGGCGCATTACCGATC
>Ga0182744_1003430_pt1 | contig 12352 bp, 9 predicted proteins | sample eDN3rd30CKraftMG_FD_128525 | JGI IMG/M metagenome (GOLD analysis project Ga0182744, IMG submission 128525) | Enriched Miracle-Growth compost microbial communities from Emeryville, California, USA - eDNA 3rd pass 30_C Kraft MG (version 2) (version 2) ...
CGGGTAATGGGCCGGGCAGCATGACGCCTGCCGCCTGACGATGCCCTCCTCCGCCGAACTGCTCCGCCACGGCAGCCACGTTCACCGCGGACCGACTGCGCAAACTTCCCTTGATCCGGCCATCCGGTTGTTCCACGAGAATGAACGCGGCCTCTGTCCCTTCGATGGTCAAGCACTGATTGACCAGTTCTTCCGTATCTGTCGGCAAGGCTCCGGTATCGATAAAATCCTGCTGCTGCACCCGTGTATGGGCCAGTTTTCCGCCAAAACAAAGCGTGACTCGTCCCAGCACGAGAGAATGCAGCTTCAGGCGGGCCAGTGAAGAACGTTCGTAAAGTTCACGATAGAGAAGATGCGGCTGCACACCGTAATCCACCAGTCGGGCCGCTGCCTGCAACGTCCGGGAATCGACATTCGAAAACCGGAACCATCCCGTATCCGTGGCAACCGCGGCAAAGAGGGCGGTGGCTTGTTCGACCTGAAAAATTCCCCCGACAGATTCGATAAATTCGGTGATCAGCACACCAACCGCCGCTGCCGAGACATCTTTGAAGAGCTGGGCCCCCAGATCGTCGGAACTGAGATGATGATCGATCACCACTTTCATAGCCTGGGTTTTCCTCAGAACATCAGCAACGTCGGGCAGTTGCTGCCAGGCCCCGGTGTCCACAACAATATGCACATCGGTCTCGCAGGCCGAGTCCACACTGACGGAATCGCCGATCTTTTGAATCAGTCCCTGGGGATCGAGAAATTTCAGATGTTCCGGAGTTGCCGAGGGATTGATAATCCGGACCTGCTTCCCTTGCTGCATCAGAAACATGGCCAGTCCGATTTCCGAGCCAATCGCATCCGCATCGGGGCGAACATGGCTCGAAATGACAAACCGCTGGTGGGCGTTGATCAGTTGATGAAGCGGTCGCCAATCGATGGACATCGAAAATTCCTGTCAGTCACGGTCTTACGAACAAATAACGGTCTCACATGCGGACTTTTCTACAAACAACCCCTTCCGCGATACGGAAAAGCAACCGCAAAATCGGCGTTGATTTCCCGTCAAAGGTGCATCTTGATTAGAAACCAGTCGCGATACAATTGCCAGAGCCCGCATGAGACGGCTAAAACGGCAACTTCTCCGGCGATTCATCCAGATGAGAGTGCACTTTCCCTGGAAAGATCGTTTCCGCCGGAGAAATCGGCCTTTCCAGACGCATCCCCATCGTGAGTTTTTCCAGTTGAATTCCATCTGCCGATTGGAGCTGATTGGAATGGACTTAAGACGGACGGGAGACCTATTTGAAACCGCCTCGCGGACTTTTTGTAACGGGAACTGACACCGGGGTCGGCAAAACGTATGTCACCTGCCTTCTCGCGCGGCAACTCCAGCAGCGAGGAATTTCGGTCGGGATTTATAAACCGGTCTGTTCCGGGGCAGAGCCCGCTCCCGGCAATTCCATTTATTGGCCGGACGTGGACCGGCTCCACGAGTCCCTGCATCGGAAATCTCCGGAAGACTGGATCTGTCCGCAGAAGTTCGCTGCTCCACTGGCCCCGCCTGTCGCTGCCAGGCGGGAAGACAGAACCGTAGACTCGGATTTGCTCCGGTCCGGAGTGAATGTCTGGAACGATCAGGTGGACGTCCTTCTGGTCGAGGGAGTGGGGGGCTGGAAGTGTCCTCTCACCGATCGGGAAACGGTGTCCGATCTGGCCCGCGCGCTCAAATTTCCGGTTCTGGTCGTGGCAGCCAACAGACTGGGAATGATCAGCCAGACCTTGCTGACATTGGAATCGGTCACATTTTCAGGACTTCATCCCATGGCAGCGGTTGTCAATTCTGTCTCCGCTGAGGATGATGGAACACAGGCCAGCAATGCCGATTGCCTGAAAACATTGACGGATGTCCCGATCATGGGGCCTCTGGCATGGGCTCCTTCCCCCCAGGAAGGGGGCACGGAACCGGTGGATCGCGTGCTGGAACTGTGGCTGGCTTCCGGTTGATCCTCAACCCGGAAGACGGCAAGAATCTGAGTTCCTGGTTGCAGCCGGATTCGTGTCACAGCGAACCGGGAATCACAGTTGATTGAGATTTGAATTGATTTCGTGGAAGCCTTCAGCAGCATCCGGTCCGTTTGCGGGAGCGGAACAGCGGTATTTTTGCCACCACAATCCAAAGGCGGCCTCTAGATGAGCGGACCAGACTCTTCTCCGAATTTCGACTGGCTGACCAAGGGGGCCAGCAAGCCAAAACCTGTCTCGCCGAAACCGGAATTTCCGTCCGTCTTTCATGATCAGGACGAACATGACCGAGACGAGTCCGCGGCAACGTCCGCGAATTCCCCTGCTTCATCGGAGCAGACTTCTCCCCCCTTGGAATCAGTGCGACAAGCCGACCCGGTGGCACCAGCAGAAAGAGAACCCCCTGTTCCGACTCCTCCCCAACCGGGAAAAACCCATCTGCTGGAGGAAATGGCATCGGTTCCCGAACCCATTCTGAATCATTCCGACGGGACAACGCTGATTATCAAGAAGGGACAGGTCTTCAAGGAGCCTCTTCCCCCCGAGGAATTTCTTGCCCCCGAACAGGCGGAAGCCCCGGAAGGACAGGCGGCTTCCACACCTCCGGAGCCTCCCCTGAACACGGACGCTCCCGAAGACACGGATGCCGCATCCGGGGAACAACTGGAGACAGAAGAACAAGCCACGGAAGCCGCTCCGGCAGACGAAATTGATTCTGAAGAAACAGCGACATTTCATGTCCATGACCTGATTCCCCCCGAGGCCGAAGAACCAGAGACGCCCCCATCGGCAGCAGTGTCGGGACCAGCAGTGTCGAAACCCGATGACGAGAGAACCGCTCCTCTTCCAGGACCAGCAACCACTGCTGCCAGGCAGGCTTCCGAGGGCGATTTTTCACTTCCTCCTGCTGTTGAAGGGGGCTGGGCAAATGGGCCAAAACCATTCCCCAATCTGCATTCGGAAGAAGACAGCAGCGATTCCCCCTCCCCGGATCCTTCGGCCAATGAATCGGCTGTTGTGGAAGAGGCTGCCCTTCCCGCTCCTTCGGGAAACGGCGACCAGGGGCGGACAGAAGTGTTACGGGCGGAAGACCTCGCCAAAGCCAAGCAAAGCTGGCACGAATTACCGACGCTCGCTCCGGAAGACGAGAGCCCGCCTCGCGGAAATTTTTCCGATCAACCCCTGTTGAAACCCTCGTCTCCGGTTTCCGAAGCCGCTCTTCCGTCCGCATCACCCAGCACGGCCGGTCCCAGCCGGATGTTCGTCATTCTGGCCAGTTATGCCAGCGCGATCACCATTGCCTTTCTGGTGTTGCTGTTGAAGCAGCTTTATGACAATGGACATCCCCATCAACTGGAAAGCCTTCCCGATATCGCCACTCAGAAAGAAAGTGAACTGACATACGTTCCCCCGTATTCCGGACTTCCCAAGGGGCATACGCTACACTTTGGCGAGAAGCAGCGTTTCGGCAATATCGAAGTGGAACCGCTTGGCGTAGTTCGGGAGCCGATTCATTTCGTCCATTACTCCGGAAATCAGAAACAGAAACGGACGGCCACGCAGCCGGTCTGGAAGATCAAACTCCGTTTCACGAATGTTTCAGAAGATCAGAAGATCGCTCCGCTGGATCGCCGGCTGGTCCTCCGTTGGGTCAGCAAAGCGGGGCAGGCGATGGAATACACCAATTATTTCATTACCGAAGAGGGGACCCGCGATCGCAAAGCGCCCCAGGTACAGCTTTACCATCTCCCGGTCGACAGCGACTGGGACATGGCGGATCAGGATTTAGGAAAGATCCTGAAACCCGGAGAATCTTACGAAACCTATCTGGCAGCCGCCGAAGAAGACATGTCCTCCCTTCCGGAGGATCTCGTCTGGAGAATCCAGATTCGAAAAGGGTATTCCTCAAAGGGGCACGGCGTGACGACAATTTTTCAGGTGGCTTTCAAAAAAGACGACGTGAATTCGGGGGTCTGATCGGATCACCGCATTGAGATCCCTTTCCCGGCACACTGAGGACATGTCATCTTTGTCCATCATCCTTCCATTCAGGAAAACTCTCCATGCGTCCTGGTTGTTTGACTCTCCTGCTCGGTTTGCTGGGAACGGTGTTCGGAATCGCCAGCTGGGCTGCCGGCGCTGAGGTCAGTTCACCTCGACATGAAGTGATTGCCGCCGATCGAAACCAGATTTATCGCTTCAATCCCCAGGGCGAAGTGGTCTGGACATTTTCGCTCAATTCGCCGTTGCACTGTTTTCAATTACTGCCGAACGGAAATCTACTGGCCCAGCGGAAGTTTCAGGAACTTGTGGAAATTGCTCCGGACGGAGAAATCGTCTGGTCCTACAACAGCGCTGTGGAAAACGGGAATGCCGGCAGGAAACTCGAAGTCCATACCTTCGAGCGGCTTCCGAACGGCAACACGCTCGTGGTGGAAAACGGCATCGGCCGCGTTATCGAAATCACTCCCGCAAAACAGATTGCGCGGCAGTTTCCTTATCAGGTCACCAAGTTGAATCCGCATCGCGATGTCCGCCGGGCTCACATGCTCAAGAACGGCAATGTCCTGATCTGCCATGAAGCGGATGGACGGGTGGTAGAATACGATCCCAAAGGCAAAATTGTCTGGACGTACGATGTCCCCCTGTTCGGCAAGCTCCCTCAAGGGGGACACGGTCCGGAAGCCTGGGGAAATGCGGTCTATAATGCCCTGCGACTTCCTAATGGCCACACATTGATTGCCACCGGCAATGGTCATTCCGTGCTTGAAGTAAATTCCACGGGAGAGATCCTCTGGCAGGTGCATCAGGATGATCTTCCGGGAATCCGGCTGGCCTGGACAACATCATTGGAAGTTCTTCCGGATGGCAATGTGATCATCGGCAACTGCCACGCTGGTCCGAACCAGCCTCAATTGATCGAAGTCAACCGGAACAAAGAGATCGTCTGGACTTTTCATGACAACACCGTGCTGGGGAACGATACCGCTGCTTCCGCCACAATCGGAGAAGAAACGCTGCGATAGCAAAAGCCGATGCGCACGCGAATGATCTCCGGAAATCCCCGGATTTCGAGAAAAATTTCCGTTTTCTTTTGAACGTCCAGAGAATGCTTCCCGTTAATATGCCAAAAGGCGAACCTGCCTGGACGGGAACGAGTTGAAAAACGAACAGACAGATTTGAGTCCCCAGGTGCTCCCGATTCACGGGAACAAGTGAGCTGGAGAGTTCTGTCTGGCCAAGAACCAGTTGTTTTTCAACAGAATGGTCAGCCTTCCTTGCGGGAAACAGGCGGGATCTCCTGTTCTTCCCATCCGCTTTTTGTTGTTGTCAGCATGGCCTGGAAAGGGGAATTCATGGAAACGATTTTTCTGTTTTCCGCGCTGATGGGCGGCACGTTTCTGGTCTGTCAGTTCGTCATGACCCTGCTGGGACTCTCCGACGGAGCCAGCGACACGGAACTCGGCGACCATATGGACGCTGGGAGTGACATGCATGACCTGGCGGATCATGGCGATGGGCACGGAGACGATCCGCATCATTCTTCCTGGCTGTTCGGAATCATTTCGTTTCGCACCCTGGTGGCTGCCGCCACTTTCTTTGGACTCAGTGGCATGTTCATGGCCCGGTCCGGAGCCGATCTGCGGGATCAGTTGCTGGTTTCCGTGGCCAGCGGACTGGGAGCTCTGTTCGGAGTCCATTCGCTGATGAAGTCATTCCATCGGCTCAATCAAAATGGAACGTTGCGAATGTCCGCAGCGGTGGGCAAGACGGGAACCGTCAATGTCACCATTCCTCCGGACCGGATCGGACGGGGCAAAGTGCTCGTGGAGATTCAGGGACGACTCGAAGAAGTGAGTGCCGTGACCAGCCATTCCACTCCGCTGCAAAGTGGTATCCGCGTGGAAATCGTGGGACTGCAAAATGGCAATCTGTTTGAAGTGCAACCCGCTGAGGCGGTGGCTTCCGCCGGCGCGCCTGTCTGATTCAGGACGATCACAGCAGCCGTAACGGTTGGATCGCTGATTCAAGTCAAATTTATTTTTGTGCCAGATTTTGCTCTCGAATGCGGTCCGGAATCGGAAGTAGAGTGGTTTGGCCCCCACCATGTGGTTGGCGATGTGCCATGGGTCCGCAGTCGCATCCGGAAATTTCCGCTGTTCTCAGTAACGGTTTCCCACCGGTCAAGTTTTCGTCAAGTCAATTCTGAAAGGGGCTTCCAGATGCCGAATGCATTCGACCAGTTGATGAATGGACCACTCTTCTGGGCGGGAGCCATCGTCGTGGCGTTCGCCATGATCGCTTTTATGTTCATTCTCCTTCTGGCCCGGCAATACAAGCGCTGTCCCAGCAACAAGGTGCTGGTGATATACGGGCGGACCGGCAAAGGGAAAGCGTCCACCACCGTTCATGGAGGCGCCGCGTTCGTCGTTCCGCTGATCCAGGACTATAAATACCTGAGCCTGGCTCCCATTCAGATCGAAATTCCTCTTCGCGGGGCTCTGTCGATTGAGAATATCCGCGTGAACGTCCCCAGCGTGTTCACAGTCGCCATCAGTACGGAACCTGCCGTGATGCAGCAGGCAGCCATTCGCCTGCTGGACCTGTCTGTCGACCAGATTCGCAAACAGGCGGAAGAAATTATCTTCGGGATCCTGCGGCAGGTGATTGCCGGCATGGGAATCGAAGAAATCAATCGCGACCGCGACAAGTTTCTCCAGCAGATTCAAATGCATCTGGAATCGGAACTGAACAAGATCGGCCTGCAACTGATCAATGTGAACATCACGGATATCACTGACGAATCCGGGTATATCGACGCCATCGGGCAGAAAGCGGCCTCGGAAGCCATTCAGAAAGCCCGTGGGGACGTGGCGGATAATGTACGGATGGGAGAAATCCGCGTGGCAGGGGCCGATCGCGACAAGGCGATTCAGGTCGCCAGCGCCACGCGCGATCAGTCCATCGGAACCCGGGAGGCTGAACGCGACCAGGCTGTCCGTGTCGCGGAACTGGAAAAAGAACAGACGATTGGCGAGCAGGCCGCCGCGTTCGAACGTGAATCCCGCGTGAAAGACGCGGAACGAGAGAAACGTATTCGAGTCGCCGAAGCAGATGCCGCTGCCGTGGCTGGAGAAAAAGACGCCGAGCGCGGCCGCCGCGTGAAAGTCGCGGAAGCCGATGCAATGGCGATTGAAGGAGAAAACAATTCCCAGGCAAAAATCGTGGCTTCGCAGGCGGAACTCGCCGTTCGCAAAGCCGAAGCCTATCAGTTGGGAGAAGGGAAGCGCCGCGAGGCCGAAGCGGCGGTCCTCGAAGTTCAGAACCGCGCCCTGGCCAAAGCCGCCCTGGCGGAAGCCGAACGTGTGGAAGCCGAACAACGGGCCAAACTCGAAGCTCCGGCCAAAGCTCAGAAATCCAAAATCATGGTCGACGCCGAAGCCGAAGCCGAACGGATCCGCATTCATGCCAAGGCGGAAGCGGATGCCATTTTCGCCAGGCTGGAAGCGGAAGCCCGCGGACACTATGAGATTCTCGCCAAAAAGGGAGACGGTCTGAAACAGATCGTCCAGGCTTGCGGCGGATCGAACGAAGCATTCCAGATGATGATGCTGGAACACCTGGACAATCTCGCTGAAGCCTCCGCCAAGGCCATTTCCAATATCAAGTTTGATAAAATCGTGGTCTGGGAGAATGGCGGAAAAGATGGGCGTTCCAATACCGCCGACTTCATTTCCGGCATGTCCCGCACGCTGCCGCCCATGATGCAGGTGATGAAGGACATCGGCGGGATTGAACTCCCCGAAGCCCTGATCAAGTTTTCGGAAAAATCGGAAGACCATGCCGCTTCCTCCAATGGAAAGCCAACTGCTCCCGAAGTGGTCCCGGTGTCGGATCATTGATTCCAGGAACGTTGTTTTCAGGCGGGAGGCCCGGTTGGCTAACAGAGCGTCACGATTGGAGACCTCGGCTCTATAAGCCGGGATGGAAGTTTCCTTCGCCGCTGATTCCGTGCCCCTTCAGTTAAGACAAACGGACGTGGACGGATTGTTGGCGAAGATTGCCGAGATCTCCGCCGAAAATCCTGCCCGGAACTGACAGCAGATAGGGAGCGTTGCTGTCCTCCTGTTATTTGATCTGTTGCTTGTTCTCCCCCTTCGGGATGGGATCATTGGTTCCGGGTAAGAAAACCGCAGATCGCGCAGCAGACGACATGAATCGCTCATCGATCCATTCGGGATCGACGAACCGCCGCAAATGCCACCGCAAGGCATGTTCCAGCCGATCTCGAGTCTCCTGGCGATGTTCCGTCGAGACTACCGGATTCCAGTGAAACCCATCCGGTCCCAGACGGCAGCACCACGCTTCCTTTTCAGCAGTTTCGTTGAGCCGGTCCTGAATTCGTACTGACCAGACGATTCCAAACGTATCCCGAAAATCAAACCAGAGACGATCATAGGGGGATTCCTCGGCTCCTGTCCGCAATCCCTGTCGGAGTGCGGAAAAGAAGGCAGTGGCGGCCACCAGGCTGGCAGCGGCATGAACAAGTTGCGTGGATTCCCGATTCAGCGCAGCTCGCGTGGAGAGGGGGACCAAGGCGAGGAAAATGGCGATTCCGGCCAGAATTGCCGGAACGGTGAATCGGGTCCCGATGTAATTTCCCATTCCCATCAGGGTAATCAGGCCAAAGCCGACGCCGATGGGGGCCTGGACTTTCAAGGGGACCAGGACTGGCCAGTGCCACATGACCGTGAATGCCGGCCATCCGAGAACCGCCATCAATGGCAGGAGAATAAACCAGCTCCAGACCCGGCTGGCAGGTCGCCGGGCTCCCAGTACCGCAATCAGCGGGCAAATCGTCAAAATGGCGGTCCACAGCCATAATTGATCGAGCAAGGGCGATCCCCGGCTGGCCCAGGCCGTTCCGATCGTGGTGAGACTCCAGGCCAGCACGGCGGTAATTCCCCATCGCCACGCAGCAGTGAGGGAAGTCCGGCGGACAGGATTTCCAACGGCCAGGACCAGGACCAGCATCAGGGTGGTCAGTACGGCTCCGGCAAAATTCAGCAGCTCGGGGATGTTCATATGCATTTCAACAGAGATATGTTCATGCCAAATCGAAAGATTAACGGAAAAATCGGTTTCAAAGAACAGCCGGTGGCCCGCAAGGTCGTCACAAACGGAACATGTGGCCCGAGGTTGGGCCTGACGAAGGTTTTTGGGTCGAGGAACTGCATTGCCGTCGCGGGAACGCCGAATTCTTTGGGCAGGTGGACTCAAACATTCGTGGTAACAACGAGCTTCATGACGCCTGCTCTAATTCAGACCGGCAATGACGAAGCTCGCCATACTCAACCCCCGGGAAGAAGTCGAGGAGATTCAAGATGAAATTGACGAACCTTTGCGCTGCTTTGCTGATTGCTGCCAGTGTCAATGTTGCCAGTGCCGGACTGTTCCGTCACCACGGCGGCAATGATTGCTGTGCACCAGCAGCAACCTGCTGTGCTCCCGCCGCAAACTGTGCCGCTCCTTGCGGACCGACCTGCGGTGCTCCGGCTTGTGCACCTGCTTGTGCCGCTCCGGCCTGTGCTCCTGCTTGTGCTGCTCCGGCTTGTGCACCTGCTTGTGCTGCTCCGGCCTGTGCTCCTGCTTGTGCTGCTCCGGCTTGTGCCCCGAGCTGCAATGCACCGGCTCCGTCTGATTGCTGCTGCCCGACCACTCACTGCGGTCGCAAGCACAAACTGTGCGGCTGGTTCAAAGGCAAGCGGAAACACGGCTGCCACAAGAACTGCGATGATTACTGTGACGCTGGGAACAACGCCTGTGCTCCGAACTGCGGTGCTCCGGTTGGTCCCAACTGCGGTGCTCCTTGCGGTGCCTGCAACTAATTAAGATGAACACAGCCTGACCGGTGAGTTCTCCCCGACTTCACCGGAACGGCTTTCATCTGAAAAATTCGAGGACGCCGAACTCTTCTGGGTTCGGCGTCTTTTGTTATTTTGATGGAACCATCCTGGCCCCGTTTCCATCCCTCTCCGGAAAGTCCGCGTCATGCGTTTCCCTGCCGCTCTTCCCTGGCTGCGACTCGCCCGAGTTCCCGCGGTCTTCACCGCCCTGGCTGATATCTTTGCCGGATTTCTGCTCACCCATACGCATTGGCAACCTCTGTCCACATTTTTTCTTCTGGCAGGGGCAAGCGCCGCTCTTTATCTCTCCGGCATGGTCTTTAATGACGTCTTTGACGTCTCCCGGGACCGCCGCGAACGCCCTGGACGTCCCATTCCCAGCGGAGCCATTTCTGCTTCCTCCGCAGCCATGTTCGGCTCCATTCTGATGGCGACGGGGCTGGCCCTGGCCGCCGGAGTTGGAATCAACAGCTTATGGGTTGCGATCATTCTGAGTCTCGCGATTCTGCTTTACGACGGGGGCTTGAAGCGGACATGGCTGGGACCGCTCAGTATGGGCACATGCCGGTTTCTGAATCTGCTGCTGGGGGCCAGCGCCGCAGCCGAAACATTTCCCGAAATCTGGGCGATGCCACAAATCTGGGTCGCGACAGCAATGGGGGTGTACATTATCGGCGTGACATGGTTTGCCCGATCAGAAGCTGGCATCAGTCCCCGCCTGCACTTGCTGGGTGGGCTGGTTGTTCTGAACCTGGGCCTGCTCCTGCTGGCATCCTGGATTCTCGAATTGCCGCAATACTGGGGACTTCAACCCGGACCGGTCGGCGCGGATGATACATTGCCGATGCTGCTGTTCTGGGGAATCGTCACCATTTCGTTGAATCGGCGGGCAATCGGTGCAATTGCCGATCCACAGCCCCGGTATGTCCAAGGGGCGGTCGGGCTGATGCTTCTTTCCATTATCACGCTGGACGCGATGATCATCTATTTCCGTCTGGGCCCGGCGGGCCTCCCTTTCGCCCTGACAACGCTGGCGCTCATTTTTCCCGCAATGCTGCTGAAACGTTGGATTTCGATGACATGAGTCTATCGATCGTTGGCGTCAGCATTCTGGATGCATTACCAGGTTGGCTTCGCTGCTTCAGCGGGAATCTCAAAATCCATTTCGGAATTCTTGTTCGCAAATTCTTTACGGACCACGTAATCGGTGAACAAAGCATCTCTGGAGAGTTGTTCCGCATTCGCGGGAGCGGAATTCCATCCGGTCATCGTCACAACCATCGGCCCTCCAGCGATTCCTTTTCCGGTTTTTGTCGCTGTGTTATAGGTCCCGTTGACGATTTCCGCGGAACCTTGAGGGCCGGAATTTCCGGCAGCGGCATCAGGGTCAAAAAAGATGACGCCTGCGGAAACAGGTTTCCCCTGAAAAGTCACTTTTCCACTCACCTGATAGAGTCGCACTCCATCCCCCGCAGAAGAACACCCTGCCAGGCAACCGACAAGAAGAATCCATTTCAAACAATGACACTTCATAATTGATTCTTGCCGAAATTGTTATTTAGTATCGCTAACAAAACGGATCGAGTTCCGTCCGTGGACAGGAAATTTTCACTGCCGGAGAGGTTTTGTTCGCGGCACTTAAAAAGATTGTTATTCAATATCAGAATTCGCCGATCGTTTCCCCACCGCTTCGAGTGGACAGGGAACGATAAAGGACCATATCCACATTCTGGTTCACAAAGCGAACGCCACCATCTCCCATGAGAAAATGTCCCCCGCCAACATGGTTACTGCCGAAAGAATAGCCGTTATATGCCAGTGATGCCGGAGACGTTTTTGAGTTCATTCCATAGCGAATATACTTCGTACTGGTGATCGTCTCTGCATTCCCGTTGGGGAAAAAGCTGGTGTCCGATGAAGCCCCCTGCCGAAAACTTCCTCGATGCCAGGACCGCAGAACACTTGCCACTCCATAAACATCATTGCTCATTTCTCCGACAAGAAACGTATTGCTGGTTCCATCGGTGACATCCCGGAGGCGGACCGGAATTCCCCGCAGCAAAATCCCTTCATCGCTCCAGCCTCCAGAAGCTCCCTTTGCGGTAAATGGATAAGCCATGCCTGTCATCGGATTGGCAGCAGCGCCACTTCCCGCATAAGGCCCCATCACACCGTTATAATGTGCGCAGGGAATCGTCGGAATGTCGGAAGCCTTGGTATAGGTCCCTGATGGGCAGAGATAAACGGATACAGGGGGCGTTGCGGCGTTATTGTTGGTCGTTGACGAAAATGATGTGACATTAAAGTCGTAACTGTTCACGGGTTGGGAATTGATCTTTCCTGAATTGACGAGATCTGCGACATCATTGTCATGTCGACGCCGCCCATCACACCGGAGCAACTGGCTGCTTTGCCTCCCGAAGTCAGAG
>Ga0182744_1003431_pt1 | contig 12350 bp, 8 predicted proteins | sample eDN3rd30CKraftMG_FD_128525 | JGI IMG/M metagenome (GOLD analysis project Ga0182744, IMG submission 128525) | Enriched Miracle-Growth compost microbial communities from Emeryville, California, USA - eDNA 3rd pass 30_C Kraft MG (version 2) (version 2) ...
ATACCAAGGTTTAGCCCAACAACTGCTGCATGGCTGGTTAACCCGCCTTCCTGTGTAATCAAAGCAGCGCATTTTTCAATAGCTGCTATCATATCACGGTCTGAGCCTAGTGTGACTAAAATGGAACCTGGCTTAACCTTTTCAATGGCTTCTCCTGCATTTTGAGCGATAACCACTCTTCCAAATGCAGATTTTCGGCCAATTCCTTGTGCTCTAGTAATGATGTCACCAACAACATGAATTTTCATCATGTTCGTTGTTCCTGCTTCACCAACTGGAACACCAGCAGTAATTACAACTAAATCACCATGTTTGACAAGACCGCTGTTTACACTATCTTCAACAGCACTATCTAGCATTTCATCAGTCGAGCTGCAAATTCTTCCAAGCTGAGGATGAACACCCCATACAAGAGCTAAACGGCGGCAAACATGATCGTTTGCTGTAACAGCCACAATTGGTGCTTTAGTACGGTATTTTGAGATCATTCTAGCCGTGTGACCACTTTCAGTTGGTGTAATAATGGCGTTAACATCAAGATTCAATGCAGTATGTGCAACAGACTGACCAATCGCATCTGTAAGATTGTGTTCCGCGTCTTTACTGCGGGCAGATAAAATCTCTTTGTGATCTAGTGCTTGTTCGGCTCTAGAAGCGATATTATGCATAGTTTGTACTGCTTCAACCGGGTAAAGACCTGCCGCTGTCTCACCAGACAACATAATAGCATCCGTACCATCAAAAATCGCATTGGCAACATCACTTGCTTCTGCACGTGTTGGACGTGGATTACGCTGCATAGAATCAAGCATTTGTGTAGCTGTAATAACTGGTTTACCTTGTGTATTACACTTCTTAATTAACATTTTTTGTACAAGTGGTACTTCCTCTGCTGGGATTTCTACACCTAGATCTCCACGAGCAACCATTAAACCATCAGAAACCTCAAGAATTTCATCGATATTATCGACACCTTCTTGGTTTTCAATTTTAGGAATGATATGAATGTGTGTAGCTTGTTTTTCCTCTAAAAGCTGACGAATTTCCAATACATCGCTTGCACGGCGTACAAAGGAAGCAGCAATAAAATCGATCCCCTGCTCAATTCCAAAAATAATATCATTTGTATCTTTTTCTGTTATCCCTGGAAGTTTCACCGATACACCTGGAACATTGACACCTTTTTTGTTTTTCAAAGTTCCGCTGTTATGGATTTTTGTCAGAATTTCATTTTGTTCCTTATCAATATTCAGGACTTCAAGTCCGATTAGGCCGTCATCTAATAAGATTTTTGAGCCTACATGAACATCATCAATTAATCCTGGGTATGTAATTGAAAACTTTTCCTTGGTACCTTCTACTTCAGTCATTGAAATAGTGATGTTATCGCCTGATGTAAGTTCAATTGCACCATCTACCATATTGTTCGTACGGATTTCAGGACCTTTTGTATCAAGTAGAATTGCAACCGTCTTGCCAGTTAATTTTGAAGCTTCACGGATATTTTGGATACGCTGACCATGCTCTTCAAAGTCACCATGTGAGAAATTTAAACGGGCAACATTCATACCCGCTTCGATTAATTGGGTTAATTTTTCTACACTTTCACTTGCAGGACCAATCGTACATACGATTTTCGTTTTACGTAACATTCTATTTTTCCTCCCTATATTTCAACTGTTCTTTAGATAGATAATTCTTTTGAAAGTTTAACAAGGTCTAAGTCTAGTCTGTGCTTTCTTTCTAATGCTTCGACGATATCATAATCAACAAGAGTATTTTTTTCAATACCTACTGCTCGTCCGCCCTTGCCTTCGATTAATAATTCTACAGCTCTTGCACCTAGACGACTTGCCAATACTCGGTCTGATGCTGTCGGCGATCCACCGCGTTGAATATGGCCAAGTACAGACACTCTTGTATCAAAGTTGGTTGCTTCTTTAAGCTGTTTGGCAAAATCGTTGCCGCTGCAAACTCCTTCAGCCACAATAATGATACTATGCTTTTTACCGCGTTCTTGTCCCTTGCGAAGTCTGTCAGCCACTTCTGCCATATCAAAGTCTTCCTCAGGAATAAGAATGGTTTCTGCACCGCCGGCTAATCCAGCAAACAATGCTAAATCTCCTGCATCCCGACCCATTACCTCAATAACAAAAGTTCTTTCATGTGAAGTAGCGGTATCACGAATTTTATCAAGAGCATCAATAACTGTATTCAATGCCGTATCAAAACCAATGGTTACTTCTGTTCCTGGAATATCATTATCAATCGTTCCTGGTACACCAACACAAGGATAACCCTGCTGGGTCAAAGCTCTGGCACCACGATAAGAACCATCGCCTCCAATGACAACAAGCCCTTCAATTCCATGTGCCTTTAATTGCTCGATTCCTTTTTGCTGTCCCTCAGGTGTTTTAAATTCAGGACAGCGTGCAGTATGTAGCATGGTACCTCCTCGATGAATAATGTCACCGACTGAGCCAAGCTCAAGTTTTTTTATATTACCTGAAATTAGACCTGTATATCCACCATAAATCCCATAAACTTCAATATTGTGATAAATGGCTTTACGCACAACAGCCCGTATTGCTGGGTTCATTCCAGGTGAATCTCCACCGCTAGTTAAAACACCAATTTTTTTCATTACTACCACCTCATAGATTTATTAAAATAGTATGTATATTTTTGTATTTTTTTCGATACGTGTACTGCATTTATTATTTACATAAAAGCCGGTAATATTTATAAAATACCATTAAAGAGACACCTATAACAACTCAATCACATTGGTATTTTTAATAGACGGAATAGTGAGTAAACTGAAACCGCTTAACATGAATATGCAACCGTATTCATTTACACATTCTGGATAATTTTTGACACAATTGTGAAGTAGGAATAAACTCCCAATAAATAAAAAACGGGCTCTTAGAGAGCACGTTTTTAAATGCTGATATAATCCTTCAAAAAGGAGTATTCACCTATACTTCTGAATTTATTATAGCGATCTGCAACTAATTCCTCTTCTGTGAGTTCTAGAAGTTCCTTTAAAGATTTCTTTAAGATAGTCTCAATTGCTTCCGCTTGACCTTTGACATCCTTGTGTGCACCACCCTTGATTTCCGGGATAATGTCATCAATAATGCCAAGTTCCTTTAGGTTAGGCGCTGTGATTTTCATGGACTCCGCTGCCTTCTTCGCAAGAGAGGAATCTTTCCATAGAATAGCAGCAGCACCCTCAGGTGAAATGACTGAGTAAGTAGAATTTTCGAGCATATACATCCGGTTGCCGACTCCTAATGCAAGCGCACCACCGCTTCCTCCTTCCCCAATCACAATACAAATGACTGGAACCTTTAGTCCTGCCATTTCGAAAAGGTTTCTTGCAATGGCTTCACTTTGTCCCCGTTCTTCTGCTGCTTTCCCTGGATAGGCACCTTTCGTATCAATAAAGCAAATAATAGGACGTTTAAATTTATCGGCCTGCTTCATTAAACGAAGTGCTTTTCTATATCCTTCAGGGTGTGGCATACCAAAATTCCGGCGAATATTTTCTTTTGTGTCTTTTCCTCTTTGGTGCCCAATCACTGTAACTGGAAGCCCTCGAAATTTAGCAATTCCTCCGACAATCGCTTCATCATCACCAAAGTTTCGGTCTCCATGACATTCAAAGAAACCTTCAAAGAGATTGGCAATATAATCTAGAGTTGTCGGTCGATTTGGGTGCCGGGCAATTTGCACTCTGTCCCACGGTTTAATATTCTCATATATATCTTTTTCAAGCTTTTCAAGTCTTAATTCTAATTTTTCGATCTCAGAAGATAAATCAACATCAGCCGTTTTTGTAAATTCTTTTAGTTCAGCAATTTTATTTCTTAATTGCACGACTGGTCGTTCAAATTCTAATTCCCCTGCCATTCGAGTTCACCTCCTGGTTGATGAATTTCAAGTAAGTTTGTTATTTTTTCAACTAAATCAAGTCGTGAAAGAATAGCATCAAGCTGGCCATGCTTTAAAAGAAATTCTGCAGTTTGGAAGTCTTCAGGCAGTTCTTCACGAATAGATTGTTCAATAACCCGGCGTCCTGCAAAACCAATTAAAGCTCCTGGTTCTGCAAAATTATAATCACCGAGTGACGCGAAACTTGCTGAAACACCGCCCGTAGTCGGATGAGTCATAATCGATATAATTAATCCGCCATTATCACTAAACCTCTTTAATGCAACGCTTGTTTTGGCCATTTGCATTAAGCTGAGGACTCCTTCTTGCATTCTCGCTCCGCCAGAGGCTGTAAAAATAATAAAAGGTATAGACAGCTCATCCGCTTTTTCAATCGCACGAGTTATTTTTTCACCTACTACTGACCCCATACTTCCCATTCTAAATGTGGAATCCATTATAGCTAAAGCAATCCTATTTCCATTAACACTGCCACAGCCGGTCACAACTGCTTCATTAATCTTCGTTTTTTGACGGTCTTTTTCTACTTTTTCTAGGTAGTTTGGGAAGTTCAACGGGTTTTCAGAAACCATGTTTTCATTTATCTCTTCGAAGCTTCCTTCATCTAAAAAGCTGATAATACGCTCCTTTGCATTCATAGCAAAGTGATAGTTACACTGTAAACAAACCTTTAAATTTTTATTTAGCTCTTTCGTGTACATAATCGTTTTACATGAAGGACATTTGGTCATAATACCTTCGGGTACATCACTTTTCGCCGCCTCGGTAGGAATCGTTGCGTATTTTTTCTTTTTATTAGTATTTTTTGTAAAAAGGTCTTTAAGCAATTTGTCCAAACCTCCCTCGTTGGAAAAAATCATGCCATACGGCAAATTCTTATCATCATATATTAGAAGTCTTTCCTTAAATAATGACAGTTCAAACCTAACCTCAAAAAACTGGTCAGACCACTTAATCAATAAAAATGCCCATATCAAATTGGGCTTGATTGCTTGTCTATCACTATATAGGAAAAATACTTCAAATTTTGTTAGTATTTGTCGGTAAAAATAGACAAATTTCTTAATTGCCGATAGGCTGAGAACGTCTTTTCCTCATCTTTTTCAACCAAGGCTTGTATTAATAGTAAAAGGCTATTCCGATTATACTCCTCTTTACTTAAATCGAGTGAGTTGTAATAGTCTTTTAATATTAACCAAATTCTTGAGAATAAATAATTGTCTGTCATTTCAACTAGTTGATAAAAGAATTGGTCATCATTCAGTTGGTCAGCCTCAACCAAGCTCTTTAACTTTAATAACTGCTTCTCATCCGCTCTGTTAAGAACTAATCGAAGAAAATCCATTTCAATTAGGTTTTTAGTTTCTATCACATCTGACTTTGCTTTTTCATCTTGGAGAATAAACGTACCAAGGAGCTGAACGAGCTGATTACCTCGAAAATCTCTGATAAACGTACCTTCACCACGTCTCGTTTCAATCAGCCCAAGCAGCTCTAATGCTCTTAAAGCTTCTCGAACGGAAGAGCGCCCGACATTCAGGCGCTCAGACAATTCTCGTTCGGATGGTATTTTATCTCCAGACTTCAGATCATCTGCAGAAATCATTGTTCTTAGCTGTTTAACAATTTCTAAATATACTTTAGTATTCGTCACTTGCTAATCACTCACTTTTACCGATAATAGCGAGCCTCATTGTTTTTTCTTTCACATCTTCAGGGTCAACTTTGATGCGGGCAACACCTGTTTCCATAGCCGCTTTTGCAACTGCCGCTGCAACTGCTGGCGCAACCCTTGGATCAAAAGGTGCAGGGATGACATAGTCTTCATTTAGCTCTGATTCATTTATCAAGCTGGCAATTGCTTCAACAGCTGCCACCTTCATCTCTTCATTTATGTGTGTTGCACGGACATCTAAAGCGCCGCGGAAAATTCCTGGGAAAGCTAGTACATTATTTACTTGGTTTGGAAAGTCAGATCTGCCTGTACCTACTACTCGTGCTCCTGCTTTTTTCGCAATATCTGGCATGATTTCTGGAGTAGGATTAGCCATTGCAAAGATGATTGAGTCTTTATTCATGGATGCAACCATTTCTTCTGTCAGTGCCCCTTCAACTGATACGCCAATAAAGACATCTGCACCTTTTATTACATCAGCAAGGGAGCCGGTAAGGTTATCACGATTTGTAAACTTTGCTACTTCTGCCTTGACGTTGTTCATCCCTTGAGGGCGGCCTTCATAGATGGCACCCTTTGTATCACACATAATAATATCTCTTACACCATAGCTGTGTAATAATTTTATAATCGCAATTCCCGCAGCCCCAGCACCATTAGCAACTACTTTGATTTCAGAGACTTTCTTGCCAATCAGCTTTAATGCATTAACAAGACCAGCAACTGTAACAATCGCAGTCCCATGCTGATCATCATGGAAAACAGGAATATTTGCTTCTTTTTTCAATCTTTCTTCAATAACAAAGCAATTTGGAGCTGCAATATCTTCAAGATTCACTCCGCCAAAAGTTGGTTCGAGCAATTTAACCGTTTCAATGATTTTTTCGACGTCAGTTGTGTTTAAGCAAATTGGGAAGGCATCGACGCCAGCAAAGCTTTTGAATAATACTGATTTTCCTTCCATTACTGGAAGCGCAGCTTCTGGTCCAATATTTCCGAGACCCAGGACGGCTGTACCATCAGTGACGACAGCAACCATATTGCCTTTCATTGTGTATTCATATACACTTTCAGGTTTCTCATAAATATCCTTACACGGTTCGGCAACGCCTGGAGAATACGCTAAACTTAGATCCTTTGCATTTCTTACAGGTACTTTTGATTTTGATTCAAGCTTTCCTTTGTTAATTCGATGCATGTGTAATGCTTCTTCCCGTAATGTCAAGATATGTCACCCCTTAAATTTGTACAAAAAGAAATCAATAATTACAATAATTGATAGTCTGTTTTTAGTGGTCAGACCACACCCATCTCATTTACACTATATCATATCTATAAGCGTTGTAAAGAATTATTCTTTCAAAACCACGTTATTCGGGCCAAGAAAATTACACAATAAATCCATTAATTTATTGCTTGGGGTGACCATAAATTCATTACCCAGCCGAATGGTTTTCTTACTGCTTTCATAATGTAAAACTACTTTTGTCTTTCCATTATTACCCTTAAATATCTGTTTTAATTGCTTTAACGACTCTTCATCTTGTTTTTGCTCAACGATTTTCAAATATAATATGGATTCTTGCATATTTTTTGTAGTCAACCATGTTTCAATGTCAGATACTTGTTGAATAATAAATTGCAGTTTTCCCTCTCGTTCTTCTATTTTTCCTTCTATCACAGCAAACTTTCCTTGATCTAACAGGTGAGCGTAATTTTTGTAAACGGTCGGAAATGCGACTGCTTCCATTTCACCACTAGAATCACTTACATTTAAAAAGGACATTGAATCTCCTTTTTTTGTACGAATTTTTCTTGATGATGTAACATAAACACCTGCCGCTGCACGTTTACGTTCTGCTGTTAATTCAAATAAAACAAGTGCTCCGGCTTGTTTAAGTCTTTTTTCAAAGATAGATATTGGGTGGTCTGAGAGGTAGAAACCAAGAGCCTCTTTTTCAAAAAGAAGTTTATCCTCTAGTCTGATAGGGTCGACCTTAACGTATTTAGGCTTAAGCTGAAATTCATCATGAAATAATTCCACCTGGCTTGATTCGTCGACTTTAAATAACTGCGCGTGCTCGAGTGCGACATCTAAACTAGCTAACAAGACAGCACGGTCTTCCTTAAATTCATCAAAGCTTCCAGAGTGTACAAGAACCTCCAGCGTTTTTCGATTGACTGCTTTTGAAGAAACTCTCGTGCAAAAATCAAATAAATCCTCAAACCTTTTATTTTTCCTTGCTGAAAAAATTTCTCTTAGTGCTGCTGCTCCAACGCTTTTTATGGCTGCAAGGCTATAGCGAATACCTGTTTTCTCTGCCTGAAAGGAATATCCACTGTAATTTATAGAAGGAGGAAGGATATCAAAATTCTTTTGTTTTGTTTCCAATATATATTGAGCAATTTTCGTCTCATTACCGATGGCCGATGTTAATAGACCAGCCATAAAGTAAAGAGGATAATTGGCTTTTAAATAGGCAAGCTGGTAAGCAATCATACTGTAGGCAACTGCATGGCTGCGATTAAAACCATAATTTGCAAATCGAACAATTAAATCATAGATATCATTCGCTAGTACTTCGTTATACCCTTTCTTTAAAGCACCTTTTACAAAATGTGCCCGCTCTCTATCCAATACATCCTTTTGCTTCTTTCCAACTGCTCTTCTCAGAAGGTCCGCTTCGCCAAGGGAAAAGCCAGCCATGGTTGAAGCAATTTGCATTATTTGTTCCTGGTACACAATTACTCCATAGGTATTTTCGAGAATGTGCTCCAAATCTTTATGCGGATACTCTACAGCCTGCACCCCATGTTTGCGATCAATGAAGAGAGGGATATTTTCCATTGGTCCTGGACGATATAAGGCATTAACCGCAACAATATCCTCAAATCTCGAGGGTTTCAGACGAGATAATACCTTCCTCATCCCTTCTGATTCTAACTGGAATATCCCTGTTGTTTCTCCCCTTGCTAACAGCTCGAACGTTTTTTCATCATTTAAGGGGATGTTCTTGATATCAACTTTTCTTCCTGTTTTTCTATGAATAGAAGATAAAATAGATTCTATTAACGATAAGTTCCGCAACCCAAGGAAGTCCATTTTCAGCAGTCCTATTTCTTCAAGATGTTCCATTGAGTACTGAGTTAAATAAACATGATTATGGCCTTGCTGAATGGGAATTAACTCAATGAGCTGCTTCTCGCTTATTACCACACCGGCTGCATGTGTTGAGGTATGACGAGGCAATCCCTCCAGCTTTAAGGCTGTATCATAGAGCTTTCGATTCATAGGGCTTTCATCGATAAAAGCTCTTAGAGACTGTGATTCTTTATATGCATCCTTAAGATTTATACCTAAACGGGAAGGGATTCGTCTTGAGAGCTGTTCTAATTCTTTTGAATTTAGGCCAAAAGCCCTACCAACATCTCTTATTGCTGCCTTGGCAGCCATTGTCCCGAACGTTACAATTTGTGCAACATGTAATGCGCCGTATTTCTTTGCCACATACTCTATTACCTCATCCCGTCGGTGGTCAGGAAAATCAATATCAATATCGGGCATCGAGATCCGCTCTGGATTTAGGAATCGTTCAAATAGTAATTGATGTGATAGCGGGTCAACATCCGTAATATACAATACGTAAGCAACCAGTGAACCTGCTGCAGATCCCCTACCAGGTCCGGTTAAAATGCCATTCTCACGTGCATATCTCATAAAATCCCAAACAATTAAAAAGTAGTTGCTAAATTTCATGGAATTAATGACCGATAATTCGTAATTCAATCGCTCATAATGCTCTTCGGTTGGGGCAGCAAAACGCTCCTTCAAACCTTTCTGACAGAGCCTCTCTAAATAACTCTCCGCAGGCTCTCCATTAACAGTCGGAAATTCAGGCAAATAGGTTTTGTTTAACTCAATGTTTACCAAACATCTTTTTGCAATAGCTATAGTGTTTTCCAAGGCTTCAGGTATTTCTGAAAATGCTTCTAGCATTTCCGTTGCTGTTTTAAGATAAAATTGATCACTATCTAACCTTTCGCGGTGTTCATCCTGAAGTTTGTCTCCATTTTTAATCGCTAATAAACATTCATGAGCAAACATATCATCTTTTTCTAAGTAATGTACTCTATTGGTCGCTGCCATTGGAATATTTAGTACTTCGGATATACTTTGGATTCTTCTAGTTAGGACGCTTTCCTTTTCTATTCCGTGGTTCTGAACTGAAAGGAAAAACGAATCCTTTCCAAAGATGAACTGAAGTTTGTTAATAATCTCAATTGCTTGTTCTTGTTGATCATTTAATAGTTTTTGTTCGATCTCCCCTTCGAATCCAGGAGTAATAGCAATAAGTCCTTCTGCGTAATGCTTCAACCATTTAAAAGGGATACCATTTGCTGCTTTTGTTTGGACTGCACTTGATATTTTTAAAAGATTTTTAAAACCTTTTTCATTTTCAGCGAGTAAAACGAGTGGAAATGATTCTTCTTTTTCTAATTCACTTTCTACATCTACGGTTAACCCAATAATAGGCTGAATATTGTTCTTAATACATAGCTTATAGAATTCAATGGTTCCATACATAACATTCCTGTCCGTTAATGCAATGGCTTTAAACCCTTTTTCCTTTGCATTATGGATTAATTCATGAACCGATGCTGTGCTTGTTAACAAGCTGTATGCACTATATACATGAAGGTGAATAAAAGACATTTTTGTCACCTCTTTCAATAAGAAATTCCTCTCTTCATTATAGAGCCAAACTGTAAAAAAGGAAAATATGTTCTTATTTTTCAAAAATGATTAATCATAATAGAGGTGGATTGTCCATATAAATGGTACTAGGGTTTTGATCCTTTGTAAGGGCGGTTGAGGGTATGAAAGAAATTGGTTTTTTTCCTACTTTTATTGAAAGTTATTTTATTGCTTTAGGCGTTATATTAGGCGGTGCACTAATTGGTGGAATCGCGGCCTTTCTAACTGGACAACCACCGCTGACGGCTGTTTATCGGCTGTCTACAGACTTAAGAATTTGGGCAATTGTCGCTGCCATTGGAGGAACTTTTGATGCCGTTTACACCTTTGAGAGAGGGATATTTAATGCTGAAACTAGAGATATTTTTAAGCAGCTACTGATTATTCTATCTGCCTTAGGCGGTGCCCAAACAGGTGCACTGATTATAAATTGGTTAACACAGGAGTATATATCGTGAGAATTCCTCCCTATTACCGAAGACCTTCATGGCAGCGTTTCTTTGCAGGGATGGTGATTGGCGGCGCAATCAGTTGGTGTATTTTCATTTATATATTTGGTGTATGGCAGGAGGAGCATACCGCTTTAATTGATAAACAAAGCGAAGAAATCATTGACTTAAAAGAAGAAAAGAAGATATGGCAGGAAGAGTACAAGGAGATTAATAAGCGGACCATTGAGCAGTTAACAATACAAAAAATTAACATCAAAATCACAAACGGGGAAAAATACAAGCTGGATATGCTAAGTATTTCAGAGATTGAAGATTCCGTTAAAGATGATATTAGCATGATGATCGCAAAAGACATAGATACTGTGTATAAAAGCAAAGAATTAATTAAGAAAATCATCCAAAATAAACCTGTTAAACTAAATGACAAAAGGTATAAGCTGCAAATTAAGGAAATGGTTATTTTCACCACACTTTCGATTCAGCTTGAAATAGGTTTCGAGACTTAAAAAAATCGGCCCAAAGCATGGGCCGATTTCCTCTTATGAATAATTATCACACACTTCACTAAGTTCTTTCATTACATTATCAACTTCATCCCATGAATAGATAGAGGCACCAGATGCAAGTGGATGTCCTCCGCCTTTAAACTTCCTGGCAACCCCATTAATGACAGGACCCTTTGAACGAAGACGCACCCTGATTTGATCTTCCTCTTCAATAAAAAAGACCCATGCCTTAATTCCTTTTACATCTCCTAATGTTCCTACAAGTAAAGATGCCTCCGATGGAGCTGCATCATACTCTTCCAACAGCTTCTTTGTAAGAAGAACAGAAGCTACTCCATTACTCTGCATTTCAAAATTTTGCAGGATATAGCCATTTAATTTAATAATATTCAGATCACGCTCATACATTTTGTCAAAAAGTTCAGTACGGGAAAAATTATAATGTATTAGTTCACCAGCATAGGCAAAGGTTTTGTCTGTAGTGCTTGGAAACAAGAATCTGCCAGTATCGCCGACAATGCCGCCAAATAATAGACGTGCTGCTTCGTCGTTTAATTTTAAACCTCTGTCTTTACCAAACAAATAGAATTCATAAATCATCTCACTGCATGAGCTTGCCGTAGTATCGACCCACAATAAATCACCGTATGGATCCTCGTTAGGGTGATGGTCTATTTTTATAAGCTTATCGCCTAATGAATATCGTTTGTCACAAATTCTTTCCTGGTTTGCAGTATCGCAAACAATCACTAATGCCCCTTTATAAACATCGTCTTCAATGGAATCTAAACGTCGCATAAAATAGAGCGACCTTTCTTCCTTCCCTACAGCATAAACTTTTTTAGCAGGGTATGAAGCTTTTAGGATTTCAACTAATCCACCTTGAGATCCATATGCATCCGGATCAGGACGAACATGTCGATGGACGATAATGGTTTCATATTGCTCGATCATTTCTAGAATTTTTTCATTCAATGTAATCACCTCTAATGTTTTTGAAG
>Ga0182744_1003435_pt1 | contig 12338 bp, 10 predicted proteins | sample eDN3rd30CKraftMG_FD_128525 | JGI IMG/M metagenome (GOLD analysis project Ga0182744, IMG submission 128525) | Enriched Miracle-Growth compost microbial communities from Emeryville, California, USA - eDNA 3rd pass 30_C Kraft MG (version 2) (version 2) ...
ACCAATCCGAATGTTGCCGTCAGCGGGGGAGATGAAAACTACCTGGCAGTCAATGGCTTCTCGGTGGCTTTTGGGAGAAATCTGAATATTCAGGATGTTCAGTCCGGCCGTAATGTCTGTGTATTGGGTAATGATGTGGCCAATAAGCTATTCTCCGGCAGGCCGCAGGCAGCGCTGGATAAGACCATCCTTGTGGGCAGCAGACCTTATCGGGTAATCGGCGTGCTCGTAGCCAAGGGATCAGGTTCCCGCGGCAGCCAGGATAATTTTATCCTGACTTCCTATAATAATATAAGAAGGGCCAGGCTTAGCAGTGCCTCCTCTTTTTCTCTGGGCATCGCCTCTAATAATGTAGCGCTGGTCAGCCAGGCTGCTGAACAGGCTGTGGCTGATTTCAGGAGAGTGCGCAAACTACTTCCAAACGAAGCGGACAACTTTGTCATCAATAAAAGTGATGAACTGGCTGAAAAGCTGATCGGATCCCTGGGCTCCATTGAAGGTGGTGCCGTCGCCATTGGATTCATTACGCTGATAGGAGCAGCCATAGGGCTGACCAATATCATGCTGGTTGCAGTCAGCGAAAGAACCAAGGAAATTGGCCTGGTAAAAGCGATTGGCGGGAAAAGACAGGATATCCGGCGCCAGTTTCTGTTTGAATCAACTATTATCAGTCTGTTAGGGGCCATTATCGGGATCTTTTTAGGGATCATGGTGGGGAATTTGTTTGCGATCGTCATGAGCACTGGTTTTGTCATACCCTGGGGCTGGGTACTGGCAGGGGTAATCGTCTGTTCCGTCGTGGGCCTTCTGGCGGGTCTTTATCCAGCCTTAAAAGCTGCCCGGCTGAATCCCATCGATGCTCTCCGTTATGAGTAAAGTCACTATCTGATAAGCATTGTGCCGCATCTTATTTTTTGATTAAGAAAGTACAATGGAAATTTCCTCTTATATTCATGCATATTTTCTAATTTCCTTTCGCTATCTTCGTGGGTTATTAGCCTAATCGAGTGTGTATTAGGTTACCATTTATTTAACGAAAAACATAATCAAAATAAAATGACGTCGGAATTGATATTTGAGGCTATCGTTGCCATTGTTGGCGTGGTAGCAGGTATTATAGCGGGAAAATTCATTTTTGCCAAGGACAACCGCAAACAACTGGAAGAAGCGGAAGAGAAAGCAAAAAGTATTATAAAAGAAGCTCAACTGCGGGCAGAGACTATTAAAAAGGAAAAACAATTAGAGGCAAAGGAAAAATTCGTCCAATTAAAGGCAGAACACGATAAAGAAATCCTGGATAGAAATAAAAAGATCGGGGATATTGAAAATAAGATCAAACAAAAGGAAAATTCCATTAACCAGAAGGAAAATGCATTAGACCGACAGATCAAGGAAAATAACGTCATTAAAGAGAATCTGAATAAACAGATCGAAGTCGTTAACCTGAAAAGAACGGAACTGGAAAAACACCAGGAAGAGCATATCCGCCGGTTAGAAAAAATCTCCAACCTTTCCTCTGAAGAAGCCAAAGCACAACTTATTGAGAACCTGAAAAGTGAAGCGAGAACACAGGCACTCAGCCTGCAACAGGATATTATAGAAGAAGCCAAACAAAAGGCCAATAAAGAAGCCCGCAAAATAATTATTCAGTCTATACAGCGTACTGCTGCAGAACAAACCATTGAAAATACGGTAACTGTATTCAATCTGGAGACCGATGAGGTAAAAGGTCAGATAATCGGTCGCGAAGGCCGTAATATCCGGGCCATTGAAGCGGCTACCGGCGTAGACCTGATTGTGGATGATACACCTGAGGCAGTCATTCTTTCCAGTTTTGATCCGCTGCGCAGAGAGATCGCACGCCTGTCCTTACAGCGCCTGGTATCTGACGGGCGTATTCACCCTGCCAGAATTGAGGAGGTGGTGGAAAAGACCCGCCGGCAACTCGAAGAACAGATCATGGAGATCGGAGAAAGAACGATCATCGAGCTGGGTATCCATGGCCTGCATAAAGAACTGGTAAGGATCGTTGGTAAAATGCGGTTCAGATCTTCCTATGGACAGAATCTTTTGATGCACAGCAGGGAAACAGCCAATCTTTGCGGAATCATGGCTTCTGAATTAGGATTGAACCCCAAACTGGCCAAAAGAGCCGGATTGTTACATGATATTGGTAAAGTACCGGATGAGGAAACTGAATTGAGCCATGCACTATATGGCGCTAAAATGGCCGAAAAATATGGGGAAAACCCGGCGGTCGTCAATGCCATCGGCGCGCACCATGATGAAATGGAAATGCTGTATGTGATTTCCCCTATTGTCCAGGCATGTGATGCCATCAGCGGGGCAAGGCCAGGCGCCCGACGTGAGATCATGCAACAATATATCCAGCGTATCAAGGATCTGGAATCCCTGGCCCAAGGATACAGCGGCGTTGAAAAGGCCTATGCCATCCAGGCAGGTCGTGAACTGCGCGTTATTGTGGAGGCAGATAAAGTAACGGATGATGATTCCAATAAACTCAGCTTTGAGATCGCCCAGAAAATCCAGACGGAAATGACTTATCCCGGCCAGATCAAAGTAACCGTTATCCGTGAGAAAAGAGCGGTGAACGTCGCCAGGTAGGCTAAGCCATGGGCACATGGGAGGAGCGGGAGCCATTATAAAGGTGGGATTCAGTCTGTTCCACTCATAATCAGTAAGTTATATGATCCGTTAGCCACACGGGCTCAAAAGAGACCGAAGTCTATCGGTTTTATTTAGAGAACTCAAAATATATCATTAAAACCTTAAGTCCTGTTGTTTGAAAATTTCAGACAACAGGACTTAAGCTTTTATAATGGATAAAGCAACAGCCTCCACCAATAAGGTGATAAGCAAGAAGATAACCGTTGACAGGTAACCGATTTTATTTTTCAAACCTGCTTCTGGTAGCCCGCTTGAAGATTATTTTACCATTAACAAGTACAAAACAGTACCGTATAACACCGTTTGCACTATTTATTTAGTACCTTTGCGCCCTTAATATAAAATTATTTTAATGGATATCAGAAACATTGCCATAATTGCGCACGTTGACCACGGTAAAACTACACTGGTAGACAAGATCTTGCACACCACAAAGGTTTTTCGTGAGAATCAGGATTCCGGTGAGTTGATTATGGACAATAATGATCTGGAGCGTGAAAGAGGGATCACCATTTTCAGTAAAAATGCTGCAGTTAATTATAAAGGTATTAAAATTAACGTTATCGATACCCCCGGCCACTCGGATTTTGGGGGAGAGGTCGAAAGAGTCCTGAAAATGGCAGACGGCGTTATATTATTGGTCGATGCTTTTGAAGGGCCAATGCCCCAGACCCGGTTCGTATTGCAAAAAGCCTTACAACTTAATCTGAAACCGATTGTTGTTATTAACAAGGTTGATAAACCTAATTGCCGCCCTGATGAAGTGCATGATGCAGTTTTTGAATTGTTCTTCAATCTGGATGCGACAGAAGAACAGCTGGATTTCCCCACCTATTATGGAAGTGGTAAAAACGGTTGGTTCAATGACTCTTTAACGGAAATCGAAGGGATTGATCCGTTGCTGGACGGAATTTTAAAACATGTTCCGGAACCAGTGGTCAATGAGGGACCTCTGCAGCTGCAAATCACTTCTTTGGACTACTCTTCTTTCCTGGGCCGTATTGCGGTGGGTAAAGTCACCCGTGGTTCGATCAAAGAATCACAACAGATTGCACTGGTACAAGCAGACGGATCTATTAAAAAATCAAAAGTAAAAGAGCTGTATGTTTTCGAAGGCATGGGCAAACGCCGTGCTGAAGAAGTTGTAGCGGGAGATCTTTGTGCCGTCGTAGGTCTGGAGGATTTTAATATTGGGGATACCATTTGTGATATTGAAGTTCCTGAAGCCTTACCGGTTATCGCCGTAGATGAGCCCACCATGAGCATGCTGTTCTCTATTAATACTTCTCCGTTTTTCGGGAAGGAAGGTAAATTTGTTACTTCCAGGCACTTAAGAGACCGCCTGTTTAAAGAAACAGAGAAAAATCTCGCCCTGAAAGTAGAAGATACGGACAGTGCTGACAGCTTCCTGGTATATGGCAGGGGTATTCTGCACCTGGGGGTTCTGATCGAGACAATGCGCAGGGAAGGATATGAACTGACCGTAGGCCAGCCGCAAGTACTGGTTAAAACCATTGACGGCAAAAAACACGAACCTTATGAAAATCTGGTCGTGGATGTACCCGCTGACTTCTCCGGGAAAGTCATTGACCTGGTCACACAACGTAAAGGGGAGATGCTGATTATGGAAAGCAAAGGTGAAATGCAGCACCTGGAATTTGAGATACCCTCCAGGGGGCTCATCGGGCTGCGTTCCCAGATGCTGACCAATACGGCCGGTGAGGCAGTAATGGCGCACCGTTTTATTGATTACAAACCTTGGAAGGGAGTGATTCCAGGTAGAAATAATGGCGTGTTGGTTTCTAAGAACCAGGCGACAACCACCGCATATTCCATCGATAAATTGCAGGACAGAGGGTCCTTCTTTGTTGATCCGGGTGAAGATGTCTATATCGGCCAGATAATTGCCGAACACATCAAACCGGGAGACCTGGTTGTTAATGCAACGGAAGGCAAGAAGCTGACGAATATGCGTGCCAGTGGTAGTGATGATTCAGTAAGGATCGTCCCTAAAATTCAGATGACACTTGAAGAATGTATGGAATATATCCAGGATGATGAATGTATTGAGGTAACTCCTAAGCACATTCGTCTGCGCAAGACCCTTTTAAATGAAGAGGATAGAAGAAAACAATCCAAAAGCATGAAAGCCTAAATGATGATTGCCTCTGTTTTAAAGGGTAAATAATTGCAAGAAAAGCGTTAGTTTTAAGAGAAAGAAGAGTAAAGAAAAAAGAAAGCATCCTGCAGCCTCAGGCCGGCAGGGTGCTTTTTTATATGGACAGCCGTAAAGAATGGAAATTTGAGCAAAGCGTGACACGCCCAACACTTCCACTTGTAATCCCGTTTCCTTTAATTACCATTCATGATATCGGTTTTCTGCGCCTCAATCTTGCCGTAAAAACTCATCTGATCCCGGTTAATACTTTGCACCTGCAGCGTGGTATATCCACTTTCAGAGATATTCAGCGTCAGTTTATCAGCGGATTTCTGGTTATTTACTTTTATGGTTGCTATATAATAACCCTTTTTGGATTTTTCATAGCTGTATTTAAAGCTGGTACTTTCAAAGTCAATGCCTGCCTTTGAAGGGTCCATTTCAGCCTGGTAGGACCGGCCATAAAAGGGAAGATGTACTTTTAAGGAATCCTTTGTAACAGATAAATAATAACCGGGGCCTAATTGGCGCAGTTGCTGACCGCCATTTGGCAGGATGTTCAGTATACCGACACGAAGCGGATTTGCGCTGGTTGCATTATAGACGAAATTTCCGGACTGTACCAGGGTGCCGATTTTTTCCTGTTCGGCCGTCTTATCGATATTGTTCTTAGTGGCACTGCATGCTGATAAGCTGATAATTGCTACGCAAAGCAAAGAGATCATTGCTGTTTTCATCGGAATGAATTTATAATATTAAAGTTAGCTATTATATTGCTAACCAACAAAGCAAATCGATCATCACACAAGTATTGGCGGTAAGGCAACAAAAAAGCGGGGCCACATACCTGAAGTAATAAGCCCCGCTATATAAAATTAAATAGAAATATTAATAATCACCAATCGCTGTTTCTGGCAATTGCTTCAGCGCGCTGGCCAACTGCTCATCATTAGGCGCTATACCGTGCCATTCATGATGTCCTTCCATAAAATCCACGCCTTTACCCATGACCGTTTTCATAAGGATGACGACAGGGCTGCCTGGTTTAGCCAATGTTTTGGCTTCCCTTAAAGTTTTGGCAATGGCGGCAATATCGTTACCTTCTTCCAGAACAATAACCTGCCATTTAAATGCCTTGAATTTAGCGGGTAAATCACCCAAATCCATGACCTCTTTGGTGGGGCCGTCAATTTGCTGTCCGTTCCAGTCAACAGTCAGGATCAGCCTTTCTACGTCCAGGTTGGGTACAGCCATAATTGCTTCCCAGTTCTGGCCTTCTTCTAATTCCCCGTCTCCGCATAACGCATATACGTAGTTATCGTCCCCGTTTTGTTTTTTGGCAAGTGCTGCTCCAAGTGCAACGCTGATGCCTTGTCCCAGGGAGCCGCTGGCAATGCGGATACCGGGCAGGTGCTCATGTGTAGTAGGGTGCCCTTGTAAACGGGAATTGATCTGACGGAAAGTAGCCAGTTCCTTGGGATCAAAATATCCAGCCCTGGCAAGTGTGGCATAAAACACAGGAGAAATGTGTCCGTTAGACAAAAAGAAGATATCTTCTCCCAGGCCATCCATATCAAAACCTTCTTTGCGTTTCATAACGTCAAAGTAAAGTGCTGTAAAATAATCGGCACATCCCAAAGATCCTCCCGGATGCCCGCTCTGACAACCATGTACCATTCTGACAATATCGCGGCGGATCTGTGTTGCTGTCTGTTCTAATTGTTTAATATCTGCCATGTAGTGTAGTCTTTTTGTTTAATGCTTTTTTGTTCAATGATTTTTTCAGCATCGAAGATAAAACATTTTGCTTTAATATGACCTTTGCAAACACAATGATTTAGTGACAAACCCGTCAAAAATGCATACCAGAGGTTAAGACCCGCTTTAAACGAAGAAGCCGGCCTGGCAAGCGAACGGTAGTTTTTGTAAAACAGGACTTTAGCCTGTATTTATAAGGACTTTTCACAGGAGGGCTGCGCAATATTGCCACTAAATATTTGGGAAAAAATCATGGGATAAACGATCTTTTAGGTTAATTTCGCCTCACTTAAACTGGAATTTTATGTCAGATACAATAGAATCGATATTAAGTGAAGCAAAGTCTGGAATGAAAAAGCGTATGGCACACCTGGAAGTGGAACTTTCCAGGATTCGCGCCGGCAAGGCCTCACCAGCTATCCTGGATGGCGTGATGGCAGAGTATTATGGCAATCCGACACCTATTTCACAGGTGGCCAATATCAGTGTAATGGATGCCAGGACCATCACGATTCAACCCTGGGAAAAAAACATGCTCAGTGTGATAGAGAGAGCCATCATGGCGGCCAATATAGGCCTGACCCCGCAAAATGATGGCGTACAGATCCGGTTGTTTATGCCGCCCCTTACCGAAGAGCGCAGGCGGGAACTTTTTAAAAGGGCCACTGCCGAAGGTGAAAATGGCAAGGTGGGTATCAGAGGTATCCGCAGAGATAGCATTGAACAGATCAAGAAACTTCAAAAAGACGGCCTGAGCGAAGACCTTGCAAAAGGTGCTGAAAAAAACGTGCAGGAACTTACTGACAGGTTTATTGCTGAGGTCGACGCCGTTCTCGCAGTAAAAGAAAAAGAAATCATGGAGATTTAAGGAATATACGGGTGTTTCCTTCACCCAAAGTTTATTATGGACGAATTACTCAAGCAGATTCAATCACATACAGCGGCCATTGAGGCCGCTTCGGCTTCCAGTAAGGAAGCGGCAGAAGCTTTCAGGATCCAGTATTTAGGTACGAAGGGGATCGTCAAGACACTGATGGGCTCCATGAAGGACATTCCATCAGACCAACGAAAGGCTGCAGGCCAGGCTTTAAATGAATTCAAGAAACTAGCGGAAGCCAAACTGGAAAGTTTTCAGGCGGCCACCGCTACTGAAAACAGTGATGATCAGAGGATTGACCTTTCCCTGCCAGGCGACTTTATCGGCGTCGGCACCCGCCATCCTTTAAGTATTGTCCGCGGCCGAATTGTTTCTATCTTTAAAAAATTGGGCTTTGCTATTGCAGAAGGTCCTGATATTGAAGATGACTGGCATAATTTCGGGGCGATGAACCTGCCAGAAGACCATCCGGCCAGGGATATGCAGGACACCTTTTATATCTCCCAGAACCCTTCCTGGCTGCTAAGGACACATACCAGCAGTGTACAGGCAAGGGTAATGGAATCCCAGAAACCGCCGATCCGGGTAATTTGCCCGGGCAGGGTTTACCGCAATGAAACCATCAGCGCGCGGGCACACTGCTTTTTCCACCAGGTTGAAGGGTTATATATAGCGGAGAACGTGAGTTTTGCCGATCTGAAGCAAACCCTGTACTTTTTTGTGCAGGAGATGTTTGGTAAAGAAGTAAAAGTCCGGTTCAGGCCGAGCTATTTTCCATTTACCGAACCCAGTGCAGAGATGGATATCAGTTGTCTGATCTGTGAAGGAAAGGGCTGTAATGTTTGCAAACACACCGGCTGGGTAGAAATATTGGGAAGCGGTATGGTGCATCCAAATGTGCTGGAGAATTTTGGGATAGATGCTGCAAAATATACCGGCTTTGCCTTCGGTATGGGCGTGGAAAGAATTGCCCAACTGAAATACAGGGTTAATGATTTAAGGGTGTACTCCCAAAATGATGTACGCTTTTTGCAGCAGTTTACCGGGGCGGTTTAACGGAGCTTTATTTTTATCCTCTCCTCTCATCTCACATCAAACAAAAAACGAAAAACATGAGCAAGTTTAACGATTACAATTTTAAAGGTCAAAAAGCACTGATTCGTGTTGATTTTAATGTGCCTTTAGATAAAAAGACCGGCGAAATAACAGATGACACACGCATCAGGGCCGCCTTACCTACTGTAAAGAAAATTCTGGCCGAAGGTGGCAGCGTAATTTTGATGAGCCATTTGGGGCGGCCCAAAAACGGTCCTGAAGAAAAATTTTCCTTAAAGCATGTCCTTGGCCGGGTAAGTGAGCTGCTGGGTATAGATGTACAGTTTGCAGATGACTGTATCGGCGCTGAGGCAACTGAAAAGGCGGGTGCTTTGCAACCAGGACAGGTTTTGCTTTTAGAGAATCTGCGCTTTTATCCTGAAGAGGAAAAAGGGGATAAGGATTTTGCGGAAAAGCTCAGCAAATTAGGTGATGTATATGTAAACGATGCTTTTGGGACGGCGCACAGAGCGCACGCTTCCACAGCAGTCATCGCGCAATTCTTTTCTAAGGATAAGAAAATGTTCGGGCTGCTGATGCAGGCAGAAGTTGCCAGCGCCGAAAAAGTACTGCATGATGCGCAGGCGCCGTTCTGTGCCATTATCGGCGGAGCCAAAGTATCTGACAAAATATTGATTATAGAAAACCTTTTGGAAAGGGCATCAGATATTATTATCGGCGGCGGTATGGCGTATACTTTCTTTAAAGCTAAAGGCGGTAAAATCGGCAGTTCCCTTTGCGAGGATGACCGGTTGGATACCGCCCTTGAACTGATAAAAAAAGCAGATGAGAAAGGCGTTTGTATTCACTTGCCCAGTGATTCTCTCATCGCTGATAAGTTTGCAGCGGACGCAGAAGTGTCCGCTGCGCCCAGTACTAATATCCCGGACGGGTGGATGGGACTTGATATCGGAGAAGAAGCAAGGGCCAGTTTTTCCAATGCCATTAAAAAAGCCAAAACCATTCTTTGGAATGGTCCCATGGGTGTTTTTGAAATGGAAAATTTCCAAGGTGGAACAAAATGCGTTGCTGAAGCGGTTGCAGAGGCCACTGCAAATGGCGCCTTCTCATTGGTAGGTGGCGGAGATAGCGTAGCTGCTGTAAATAAATTTAACCTGGCAGATAAGATCAGTTATGTTTCCACCGGTGGTGGTGCATTACTTGAATATTTTGAAGGAAAGACGCTTCCCGGGATTGCTGCCATCAAGGAATAATCGCCTGATGATACATCCCTAAAGGGGATAAAATAAGAGAAGGGCTGTTCTGGATCCAGAACAGCCCTTCTCTTATTTTTATTTATTTGATTTTTTTTTTGAAAGAAGGGCAGGTTAAATATCGTAAGCGCCTAAAATGCCACAGACAGTTTCATAACACCCTTACACATACATTTAGGATTGCTCACTTAATCAACCTTATCATCCTTATCCTGTTGCTTTAATTCCTCTTCAGTGACAGTAACTGCAATCGGAATTTTGCTTTCTTTTTCTATGGCTTTATAACCACCAAGAACATTGCGCAGGTTATGGAATCCCTGTTTTTTTAGAATGGAGGCACCGATAACACTCCGGTAGCCGCTTTGGCAGTGGATGTAAATATTGTCCGTATCCTCAATGGCGGCCACCCTGATGGGATCAAGTAGCTGCGGCAAGGGGATATTAATGGCGTCGGCCACGTGGCCGGCGTCAAATTCCGTTTCTTTTCGAACGTCTAAAACCAGTAATTGTTCATCAAAAGGAAGGTCCATGGCCAGTTCGTCGCTCTCAATATCGATAATCATATCAACCGGCAGTCCGGCTTTCTGCCAGGCGTCAAATCCCCCTTCCAGATAACCGATCATTTTATCAAAACCTACCCTGGCCAGACGGGTCATGGCTTCCTTTTCCATACCCTCATCCGTAATCAATAATAAATGTTTATCGAATGGAATCAGGCTTCCTGCCCATTCTGCAAAACGGCCGTTTAAACCGATAAAGACGGATCCAGGAACAAAACCTTTGGTAAAGACTTCTTTGTCCCGGGTATCAATCACCCAGACGTCAGCCTTTCCGGCCGCTTCCCTGAATTTGGCAGGTGAAAGGGGTTGTAAGGCATTGTTCAATACCTCATCCAGGGAAGTATATCCTTTTTTGTTGATAGCGGCATTAATAGGAAAATAGCTGGGAGGTTCCGGCAGATCCGATGTGACCGCCTTAATAAAGGCGTTTTTGTTTTCTGCCTGCAGTGCATAATTGGTTTGTTTTTGTTCTCCAATGGTACTATGAGTCGTTGGCCCGATGTTCTTTCCACAGCTACTGCCTGCGCCATGGGCAGGATATACCAATACATCATCGGGTAAAGTCATGATCTTGGATTGCAGGCTATCGTAAAGCATACCAGCTAAGTCTTCTTTTGTCAGCTCTGCACCTTTTTGGGCAAGGTCCGGTCGTCCGACGTCCCCTACAAAAAGCGTATCCCCGGTAAAAATAGCGTGTGGTCTGTCATTTTCATCGCGAAGCAAATAACAGGAACTTTCCAGCGTATGGCCAGGTGTATGCAATACTTCAATCATACATTTGCCAAGTGGGAAAAGTTGATGGTCACTGGCGACTTCAACATCAAATCCGGCTTTGGTTTGCGGACCGTAAATGATAGGAGCACCTGTTTGCTTTTGCAGGTCCAGATGGCCGCTGATGAAGTCCGCATGAAAATGGGTTTCAAAAATATATTTAATCTCCGCTTTTCGCTCACTTGCCAGTTGCGTATAGGCATGTGTATCGCGCATGGGGTCAATGATGGCTGCCTGTCCATCGCTTTCGATGTAATAAGCAGCTTCGCTCAGACAACCTGTATATAATTGTTGTATATGCATGAAACAAATTTAGTGTTGCACACAAAAGTACAACACGACTTTAAGGACAGTACGTTAATACAAATAGAAACTTTAATGGTTACAATTTATTTTAGCAATTCATCTACGAAAGTGACCAATTCTGCCATTCTATTATAATTGATCGTATAATAGATAAATTTTCCGTCTCTTTGTGTGGTAACCAAGGCGGCTCTTCTAAGGATTGCCAGATGCTGAGAAACGACAGATTGTTCTAACCTCAATTTGACATAGATCTCCGTTACCGTGATCTTTTCATTTTCCTGAATGAGTTTAATAATCTGCAGGCGAAGCTTGTGATTAATTGCGCGTAGGATTAACGCGGCCTTTTTCATTCTCAGGAAATCTATCGTGATTTCTTCTTGACTTTTTGGATCCTTGATAATGATTGTTTGCGCTGCGTTGCTCATATTATAAATAGATATTTTTAATAATCGGTTATAAATTAATGTATAAAGTTATACAATATTTACTGTTTTGCTTGAATATATATATTAAAATGACATATTTTTAACATATTTAATCAGCTTCTTGAATTTTGGCAGTTGTATAGAAAGATTTGAAATATAATGGCTCACTATAAGCCACATCAGCAAAACGTTTTTCTTTATAATACTGCTGCGCAAGCCTATTCTGAGCTGCGCTTCCCTCAGGCAAGGACAAAAACGCATAATTGCCTTCAGGACAGATATTCCGCCATTTTTCCATACCTGAACCAAAAAAGCAAATTTGCCGGTCCTGCTGCTGAAAAGGCAATGCAAAATTCTTGCCATCGAGCAGGTAGGCACCCGGTTCCAGGAGAGGCATTAAGTGCTCATTATAAAGCGCTGTAAAAACTTCCATACGGCGGGCATCAATCATTGGAGCATAAAGATTATTTTGAAGGTCGGACTTAT
>Ga0182744_1003442_pt1 | contig 12328 bp, 14 predicted proteins | sample eDN3rd30CKraftMG_FD_128525 | JGI IMG/M metagenome (GOLD analysis project Ga0182744, IMG submission 128525) | Enriched Miracle-Growth compost microbial communities from Emeryville, California, USA - eDNA 3rd pass 30_C Kraft MG (version 2) (version 2) ...
AGCGCAGGCGTTCTTCCATAACCGAACTCGCTTTCCACGGCATTGACACCTCCCGCAGAACAAAAGCGGAAAGTGTAACCCATGTGTCCGGTACGAAATGTCACCCATCTCTCAGGTCGGGCACAGAAATTGTCAATTTCCCGGGAAAGCTGCGGCGGTGCAAGAGCGTGGCTTTTTGCGCCGGCTCACACGTTGCGCGGGAAATGGAATGAATAGTGCAGGCGGACGCAGCCATGACCAAGAGCGTCCGCGCTTAGAAGGCGCGGGCTCGCTTGAAATCTTCTGGGCGGGAAAAGTGGTTTTCCGCCGCCAATGAGCTCTGACATCACATAGATCTCGATTTCGTCCAGCGCGCCGCTTTCGATGAAGGTCATCTGCAGCTTTCCGCCGCCGAGAATCCAGACGTCTCCGTCGCTGAACGCGCGTAATTCGCCGATCAGATCCGCGACATTGCTGCGCGTTTCCAGCGGCCCTCTGGGATCGCGGATCGGCCGAGACGTGACGACCAGCACACGTTGATCGCCATAAGCCCAGGGAGCGTCATCCTTGGCCAGGAAATCATAAGTGCCCCGGCCCATGACGACCGTCCGGATACGTTTGAGGAAAACCCGGTAGTCATGCTCTCCGAGATCGAGGTCGCCGTACTTGAAGAGCCAATCGAGGCAGTCGTCCTCGGTCGCGATAAATCCGTCGAGACTCGTCGCGATATATCCACGTATCCTGGCCACTGAGATGACACCCTTGAATATAAACGAACAATCATTTATAAAAATGAAAATGGGCAGAAGCAAGATTGTTTCCGATGAAACGCTGCTCGACCGGCTTCTGGGCGCGATCCAGGAAGTCGGTCCTGGCGAACTGACATTTGCCCGGGCTTCGCAAGTGGCCGGGCTTGCCGCGGCAACCCTGGTGCAACGTTTTCGAACACGTAATGCGATGATCGAGGCCGCGATGCTTCATGCCTGGGACAAGCTCGAAGCGGCAACCGCCGCTGCTGATTCTGAAGCACCCGAGGGCGCGGCTGGCGCCGTTACCTTGCTGATGCAGCTCATACCCGTCGATGCCGCAGCCTATACTGTGACTGACGGCCTTTACCTGCTGCGAGAAGACATGCGAAATCCGGTGCTTCGCGAGCGCGGACGTGCCTGGGGCATTACGCTCGCCGCGGCACTGGGCCGACGACTGACCGAACAAAGGGACGACGCCGAAAAGTTGGGGTGGCAGATGGCCAGCGTTTGGCAAGGCGCGCTTATCTGGTGGGGATTTACGCGCGACACCAAATCCGAAATCGTGATTCAAACGATGCTCGAAGACTGGTGCCGGACTGCAGTTCGCACATGCCAATGAAGCGCGATCGGATAGCGGACTTCGCTGTGCGATTTTAAACATCCATGCTGGCGAGACTGTTTAGGGTTTCGGGCAGAATCCATGCACGCCTCACGTGGATCGTTGTCACGGGCCGAAACCCGAAAGAAACGGCATTATGAAAAAGACCATCGCCATCCTGGTTCTGATCATCCTCGGTTGCTCTCACGCTTATGCGCGCGACGGCTTCGAGAAGGTCACTTGCAGCAGCGATATCGCCAAGGCACTCAAGGGTCAGCGCGCGTCCGATGAAACCGTCATGGCGATCGAGGCGCGCCACAAGGATCTGAAGCTCAAGGATCTCGGCGCGTCGGATTACGGCCGGTTCTCGTCCATCACCTGGTCGATCTGCGGCCGGGACTTCATGGTGCTGGAGGAAAACCGCTCGAATATCGTCCGTGACGCGCTGGAGCTTCCGGCCCATTCCGCGGCTACGCCGGCCTTCGAAGGCACGTGCATGCTCAACGGCAAGGATGTGAAGGCGAACTTTGTCGGCACTCTGCGCGAGGAAGCCGGTAAGGACGAGTTGCAGGCCGTGACCGCGTGGAAAGTTGACGAGAAGGCCATCAAATTCGTGAAGATGTCCACGGGCGGCCTGCTCTGCTCGCGCGATGGCATTCCGACGAGCAGTCCGAAGGCAAATCCGTAGCCTTTGCCCGATGTTTCCTTGGCCGAAATCGAAGTTGGCCGGAAAAATGCGTCCGAGGCGCCGGGGCCGGCGATCTGCCGGCCATGGTCATAAGGTCAGCACATTGCAAAACCATCCGAGGGATCTTCCGAAAAATCGCGATACTGTCCGATTTTCCGCGCACAGCGACGCCGAACAGACCTTGAAAGATGTCGGGCTGCGCATCCGCGCCTTGAGGCTGAAGCAGAAGATCACCCAGCAGGAGCTTTCCGACATCGTCGGCGTGAGCCCCGGCATGTTGAGCCTTGTGGAGCGCGGTCTGGTGTCGCCATCGCTCACCTCCCTGGCGGCGGTGGCGCATGGCCTTGGAATCTCGCTGACCGACCTGATCGCCGGCGGCAGCGCCACCGAACATGAAGTGGTGACCAGGGGAGCGGAACAGCCCGTCTACGAGACGCCGGACCGGGTGTTGCGCTGGGTTCTGAAGGAAGACAAGGAACACAAAGTCGACATTACGATCAATGAATACGGTCCCGATGTCGGCAATTCACCGACGGGGGTTCAGCATTCCGGCTATGAGTATGGATATATTCTCGAGGGCCAGCTGACGGTTGAAATAGACGGCGTCGCCCACGTCCTGGGGAAGGGCGATCTGGTCTCGCTGCAATCGACCCGCCGCCACAAGATCTGGAATTACGGCCGGCAGCCGGCCCGCGCGATCTGGTTCAACCTCATGCACCGCTACTGACCCGAACGGCAATCGGCTCCAGCCCACCCGATAATCAATCGTCATCGAAAATGGGCGGAGCGCCTAAACTTTAATCCCATTAAAGTCGGCTTGGCGGCCTACCAGCCCGTTTCTCGTCATTTCGGGTGACTTTGGCCAGGTTTTCGGTTGTTTTGGGGCTGGCACATGGCTTGCTGCCTTTGGGTGTACTTAAAAACAGTTCCCGAGGTCAGTCCATGCCACACGGCCGATTTCCGACGCCCGCGCTCCATCGCCGGCATTTCCTCGCCGGTGCCGGGTCGCTCACCCTCGCCATGGTCCATCCGCTGGCTCTTCCGGCGGCGGCGCAGGCGAACAAGGACATCGCCACGACCAGTTTCGGCGGCGCCTGGGGCGATGCCTATCGCACCATGATCATCGAGCCGTTCATGAAGGCGAGCGGCGTTGAGGTGAAGCTTAAACTGGGCTCGCCGTCCGAATGGCTGACTAATGGCCTGGTCACGCGCCGGCGGCCGAGCGTCGACCTGCTGATGCTGCCCTATCCGCAGAGCGTTCAGGCGGTCCTGCAGGAACTCGGCGCTCCGATCAGCGAGGCCGACATTCCCAACATGAAGAATGTCGAACGGGTCTGGATTGACCAGTACAATGGAACCGGCGTCGGGCTCGACTACGTGGCCTATGGCATGTCGGTGCGCACCGATCTGCTGCCGATGCCGATCAAGTCCTGGCGTGACCTCTGGAATCCCGCCTTCAAGGACAAGCTGGCGGTGCCGGACATCAGCCAGGCCGGCAGTTGGGAATTGCTGGTGATGGCCGCGAAACTCAACGGCGGCGATGAAAAAAATCTGGAGCCCGGCTTCGAGGCGTTGAAACGCCTGCGCCCCAACATCCGCAAATTTCTACGCGGCGGCAACGAACAGGCGCAATTGCTTGAGGCCGGCGAAGTGGTCGCCGTCGCCATGTCGACCAATACGACGCCCTATGCACTGCAGGACGCCGGACGCCCGGTCGACTTCCTGGTGCTGGAAGAAGGCTCGATGGTTGGGATGGTCTCCTATCATGTGGCCCGGAATGCCGCCAATCCGAAGGCGGCGCTGGCGTTCATCAACTTCGCGCTGGCCAAGGAACAGCAGGTCAACTTCTGCAGCAAGCTCGTGGCCGGCCCCGTCGTCAAGGACGTCGAACTTGTGGGCAAAGCAAAGCAGCGGGTTCCGCCACTGAGCCGCCTCGCCTTCTTCGATTGGAAAGTGCTGGCGCCGCGCCTGCCTGAGTTGAGCGAGCGCTGGAGCCGGGAGATCGCCGTATGACGGAAGCGTTGCCCGCGTCGTCCGCTGCGCTCGTCACGCTTTCGAATGAGGGCGAGCTGCCGGCTGCTGCTTTGGCCGTGGCCCGCGCGGCCGAAGTCTTGTGCCTGTGCGCTTATCCGGAAGGAACGGCGCGCAATGGCGCGCTGGCGCATGAGCGGCATTTTATTCTGCATGGCGGCAGCGCCTTTCATGGCAGCGAACTCGACATTTTGCTGCGCAGCAATCAGATGCATTCGGTGGTGATCGCGGGCGCCAGTCTGGGTCGGCTGCTGCACGACGCCGAAGAGGCGCGCCTGCGCGGTTACACCGCCGCCATTCTTGTTGCGCCCGGTGAATGCGATGCGGCGGCCAGCCTCGCCACCGAACTTTACGGATCTAACGCGCCAACCGTGCTCACGATCGAGGCGCTGGCGAATCTGTGGCCGGCGTCGCAGGCAGCCCCGCGCAATTGGCGCGCCGCTGCGAAGCAAGAACAACTCTTGCCGACGCTCGCACAGCGTCTCGACCCGGCGCACACGGCCTACGTGCTCATCGACGTGCAGAATGATTTCTGCCGTCTCAAGCGTGACGAGAGCGAAACCTTCTCGATCGTCAATCGCGCGCTCGGCAATATCGATGTCCTGCTTGAGGCGGCGCGGTCTTCCGGCTGCATGATCGTCCATATCCAGGCCGAATACGGGCCCTTGTTCCGTTCGCCCGGTCATCCCTACCGCTATCCCGGCGCCAGCCCGGCGAGGTCGTGTGGACCGCCTCAGCTTCCGAATTCGGTGTCAATGGCCCGCTTCTGTCCGACGCTGAAGTCGAGGTCTGCCTGGCGGGGTCGTGGGGCGAGGAGTTTGTCGGCGTGGCGCCGGCCGCCGGCGAGATCGTGCTGCGCAAGCACCGCTACAGCGCCTTCGTCGACACCGGGCTTGATGTGATCTTGCGCAACAAGGGCATTAAAACCGTCGTCCTGGTCGGTGTGGCGACGAATGTCTGCGTCGAATCGACGGCACGTGATGCGGCGATGCGCGATTTCTATGTGGTCGTCGCGGCAGATGGCGTCGGCGTGCGCGATGCGGCGCGTGACCGGCATGACAATGCACTGGCCGAAATTCAGGGCTGTTTCGGCATGGTGGTGCCTGCCTCGCGCATTCTCGATGTCTGGTCGGGCGCGGTGCGGATGGAGACGGCGGCGTGAGCGAGGCTGCGCCGGGAGCCGCGTCGCTGGAGCCGCCGCGCGGGCGGTCGGTCCTGGGCGATCTGGCCGATCTCTTCCCCCGCTCGGGCTTCCTTGTCACGGTCCCGGCGACCTTGCTCGTCTTCTTCGGCCTGGTCTTGCCGGTCGGCTATCTGCTGCTGCTCAGTTTCAATCCCGCCCGCGCCGGTGTGACGGATCTGACGTCCGATATCACCTTTGCCAATTATCTCCGGCTGGTCGGCGATGCCTACTACTGGCGCATTCTCGGCCGGACGCTGTGGATCGCGGCGGTGGTGACGGTGCTGTCGACGACGCTCGGTTTTCTGCTTGCGGTGTCGTTGTGGCAGAGCAATCCACGCTGGAAAGGCCTGCTCACCGTCATCGTGCTGGCGCCTCTGCTGGTCAGCATCGTTGCGCGTACGTTCGGCTGGATCATCATTCTCGGCAGCAAGGGCATCATCAACAAGCTGCTGCTGTCGCTGGGGTTGCCGGCGCTGCAGGTGATGTACACCGATGTGGCGGTGATCATCGGCCTGGTTCACGTGCTGCTGCCCTATGCCGTTCTCACCATCCTGGCCTCGCTCGATCGGCTCGACGCGACATTGCCGGAAGCCGCCAAGACGCTCGGCGCCAATGGCGCCGTGGTTCTGCGCGACATCATCTTCCCCCTGGCGCTTCCCGGTATCGTTGCCAGCGGAACCATCGTCTTCAGCCTCGCCATGTCGTCTTATGTGACGCCGGCGATGATGGGCGCCGCCAATTCATCGGTGATTACGACGGTCATCTATCAGCAGTTCGTCGTTAATTTTAACTGGCACTTCGGCGCCGTTCTCGTCGCCATCCTGCTCGCGGCCTCGCTGTTGACGATCCTGTTCACGCTGTCGGCGCTCGCCCGCTTCGGACGCCGCTTCGGAGAAGCACTATGAAGGCCGACGCCAGCGAGATCGTCGTCAAGACGATCGTTCTCCTTCTTTACGCGTTTCTGCTGGCGCCGCTGGTGATGGTCGTCGCAACTTCTTTCGGCTCGGACGCGGTCGAAAGCTTCCCGCCCAGGGATTTTTCGCTGATCTGGTACGCCAAAGCGCTTGCCGAGCCGAGTTTCATGCAGGGGTTGAAGACCAGCCTGTGGATCGCGGCGGCGGCAACCTTGATCGCGACGCCGCTTGGCGCAGCCGCCGCCTTCGGCATTCATCGCGGCCGCTTTCCCGGGCGCAACGTCCTTCAGGCCCTGCTACTGGCGCCATTGCTGGTGCCGGGCCTGGTGACAGGCATCGCTTTGCTTGTCGCCTTCACGGCGCTCGACGTGGGAACGGCGCCGGAGCGTCTCCTCTTCGGGCATGCCCTGGTTATCCTGCCGTATTCGATCCGCACCACTTTGGCGTCGCTCGTGCGTCTCGATCCGGCGCTTGAGGAAGCGGCCGGGCTGTTCGGTGCGTCCCGGTTGCAGACGCTCGTTTACGTGACTTTGCCGTCGATCGCGCAGGGCATTTTCGCCGGCGCTCTGTTCGGCTTCATTCTGTCTTTCGATGAAGCGGCTCTGTCGCTGTTCCTCATTGATGTCGATACGGTGACGCTGCCGATCGCGATCATGTCGCATATTGAATACAGCATCGACCCGTCGGTGACGGCGCTCTCCTCGATGATGATCATGGCGACGCTTCTGCTGATGATCCTTATCGAAAGACTGTTCGGCCTGCGGCGTCTTCTGGGAGCTTGATGATGGCGTCTATTCAACTTCACAACATCAACAAGCGTTTCAACGGGGCCAGCACTGCTGCTGTCTCTTCGGTTTCGATGTCCATCGAGCGTGGCGAGTTCCTCACCCTGCTGGGGCCCAGCGGCTGCGGCAAGAGCACGACCTTGCGCATCACCGCCGGATTGACGAAGCCTGATTCCGGCCGCGTCCTGCTTGACGGCCGCGATGTGACGCCGCTCAACCCGGCCGAACGGCGCATCGGCATGGTGTTCCAGAGCCTGGCCTTGTTTCCCCATATGAGCGCGGCGGAGAATGTCGCTTTCGGCCTCAAGATGCGCGGCGTCGATGCGGCCGAGCGCAAGCAGCGGGTGGCGCGCGCCCTCGACCTGGTGCATCTGTCGCAACTCGCCGACCGCTATCCCAGGCAATTGTCTGGCGGCCAGCAGCAGCGCGTCGCCATCGCCCGCGCGCTGATCATCGAGCCGAGCGTTCTCATCCTAGACGAACCCTTCGCCGCGCTCGACCGCAAGCTGCGCGAGACCATGCAGAAGGAACTGCACCGCATCACCCGCGAATTGAAGATCACGACCCTGTTCGTGACCCACGATCAGGAAGAAGCTCTGATGCTGAGCGACTGGATCGCAGTGATGAACGAAGGCCGGGTCGAGCAATGGGGCCGCGCAGGGGAAATTTTCGAACAGCCCAAGACGCGCTTTGTGGCCGATTTCATGGGCGTGCCGAACTTCCTAACCGCGCGCGTCATTGGCGCTGAAGCGGACGGCGCGCGGCTTACGGTCGACGGCATTTCTTTCGATGCGCCGGCCGCCGGCGGACTTGCCGTCGGCGAGACGGTGGAGGTGGCGCTGCGCCCCGATCGTATCGAACTCGACCCGGCGCCAAGCGGCGACGGCGCGACGATCATCGATGTGATCTATCACGGCCTGGCGTCGAGCTACACGGTCGCCCTGCCGTCGGGACGGACGCTGACGATCCGAGACACCAATTCCGGCTCGGGGTTGAGCCGCTTCAAGTCCGGCGAGACGGTGATGCCGCGCATCCACGCCAAGGCGGTGTGTTATCTCTCGGCGTGAAGGCTTTCAAAACTCGCGTTTGAAGGCGCCGTCGACGGAATATCGGCCGCCGCCGACCAGGGCCAGCGCCAGCGCGCAGGTCGCCCAGAGCAGGGTGAGCTGCCAGCCGCTGCCGCGGGGAATCGCCACGGCGAAGGTGATGACCAGCATTTCGACGGCGATCATCAGGGCGATGATGCGGGTGAGAAAGCCCGCCGCGAGCAGCATGCCGCCGAAGAATTCCAGGATGGTGATGAACCAGGCGAGCGCGACCGCCGGTTCCAGGCCGAGCCGGTGAAACAGTGCCACATCGTTGTTGAACATGGGCCCTGTCAGCTTGCTCCAGCCGAACGGCACCAGCAGCAGGCCGCAGACGATCCGGACCAGCGGCCATGCGAACGGGGTCAGGCGATCGTAGAGCGGCGCGAGGACGGGCACGATCAGTCGATTGGGAGAGCTCGTCATAAATATCACCTGCATGGATCTGGCGCTGCCGGTTGAATGCCGACCCCGACTTTAGATCGAATTTCTCGGGTCTCGGACAATCACATTCTCGGGCGTGTTCATGCGCTCCGGGAGGGCGCGGCAGGCAATCGCGAGGGCGAGCGCGCCGACAATCAATATTGCTGCCACAAGAAAGGTGACCTGCATGCCGGCGGCCACCGCCAGCGGATGCGCTGTCGTGACATCGCGTGCACCTGACGCCAGCGCGAACACCGCGCCCATCAGCGAGGCGCCGGTGACGAGGCCGAGATTGCGCGACAGGTTGAGCAGGCCGGAGATGACGCCGCGCTGATCGGCGCTCACATCGCTCATGACGGCGGTGTTGTTGGCGGTCTGGAACACGGCATAGCCGGCGGTGATGACGATGAGCGGCGCGAGATAGCCGGGGATGCCGAGTGCCGTCGGCAACAGGGCGAGAATGAACGAACCCGCCGCCATGGCGGCGAGGCCAGCCATGGTCATGCGCCGGGCGCCGTAACGATCGGCAATGCGGCCGGCCGGAACGCCGCTCAGCGCGACGACCAGCGGGCCGACCGACAGCACGAGGCCGACGCGCGCCGCGTCGAGCCCGAGCGCCTGGGACAGATAGAAGGGTCCGACCACCAGGGTCGCCATCATCACTGTCGACACGAGCATGCTCATGGCGAGGCTTGCGCTCAGCGTGCGGTCGCGGAACATCGCCAGCCGGATCAGGGGCGATGCCGCTCGCCTCTCGACGGCGACAAAGAAGCCGGCGGCGGCGATCGCCGTCAGCAGCAGTGCCATGTTGAGCGGACCGAAACTGCCGCGCCCCATCGTCATGGCAAGCGCATAGGCCGCGAGCGCAACAGCCAGCAGCAGCGTGCCGAAAAGATCGAAGCGGCCACGGGCTCTGACGGTGGCCATGCGATCGGCGGGCAGGTGGCGCCAGGCGAGATACAGGGTCACGAGGCCGAGCGGGACGGTGACGAGGAAGATGGCCCGCCAGTCGAAGCCGGCGATCAGCACGCCGCCGAGCGAGGGACCGAGCGCGGTGCCCACCGCCGAACTGGCGCCCAGCAGCCCCATGGCGCGGCCGGTGTTTTCCCTGCGCACCGTCTCGGCAACGAAAGCCAGGGTGAGCGCCATCATGATCGCCGCGCCGAGACCCTGCACCGCCCGTGCGGCGATCAGCCACGCAAGCGCCGGCGCCATGCCGCACAGGGCCGAGGCCAGAGTGAACAGGGCGATGCCGGCGAGCAGCAGCCGGCGGCGGCCGAGGATGTCGCCGAGCTTTCCGGCACTGACGATCAGGGTGGTGATGGCCAGCAGATAGGCCAGCACGATCCACTGGACATCCTGAAAGGCGGCACCGAATGCCTGTGCCAGGACCGGCAGGCCGACATTGGCGATGCTGGTGCCGAGGGAGGACAGCAGCATGGACAGCGAGAGGGCTGCAAGGCCCCAGCGGGCGGACATTGCCGGCGCGCCGTCGTCTATTGCGATCACAGGCTTCATCGAAATCTCCATTCTACGGGAGACCTAATCGACCGATTGATATGGCGAAAGACGCAGCATTTGCATTCTATTCGTGCGTTGAACGCCATATCAGGCTAGGCTCCGCTCATGCCGACGCCCGATCTCAACCTGCTGGTCACCCTGGACGTGCTGCTTGCCGAGGGCAGCGTCGCGCGCGCTGCCCGGCGGTTGCGGCTGAGCCCGTCGGCGATGAGCCGGGCCCTGGCGCGGCTGCGTGAGGCGACCGGCGATCCACTGCTGGTGCGGGCCGGCCGCGGCCTAGTGCCGACGCCGCGGGCGCTGGAACTGCGCGACAGGGTCGGCCGGCTCGTACAGGCCGGCGAGGCCGTTCTGCGGCCGGTCGAGACGCTCGATCTCAAACAGCTCGCCCGCACATTCACCCTGCGGACCAGTGAAGGCCTTGTCGAAAATTTCGGGGCGGAGCTGATCGGCCGTGTCGGCAGGGAAGCGCCCGGTGTGCGGCTGCGCTTCGTGGCCAAGCCCGACAGGGACAGCGCTTCGCTGCGCGATGGCAGCGTCGATCTGGAAACCGGTGTCGTCGGCAAGTCGATCGGTCCCGAAGTGCGGGCGCAGGCGTTGTTCCGCGACCGCTTCGTCGGCGTCGTGCGCGCCGGGCATGTGCTGAGTTATGGCGACGTCACGCCTGCCCGCTATGCGGCCGGCCGCCACATTCTCGTCTCGCGGCGCGGCCTCGACCGGGGGCCGATCGACGAAGCCCTGGAAATGATCGGTCTGGACCGCGAGATCGCCACCATCGTCGGCGGCTTTGCCACCGCGCTGGCGCTGGCGCGCGGCACCGATCTGGTCGCCAGCGTGCCCGAGCGTCACACCGGCAACCTGCGTGCCGGTCTGCACAGCTTTGCGCTTCCGCTCGCCCTGCCGGAAATCACGGTCTCGCTGCTCTGGCATCCGCGGCAGGACGCCGATCCGGCGCATCGCTGGCTGCGCGGCTGTGTGCGGGAGGTGTGTGGCGAGACTTGATCCATCGCCGAGACTTGATCCATCGCAATGTCGGCAATTTGCATCCCGGCGATAAGCTCCGTCCAGGCAAGGGGGTGAGCAGATGGCGCGTGCGTTGAAATGGGCGGCTGGGCTTGTGGCCGTTCTGCTCGTCGCGGGAGGCGGTTACTATTGGTGGTTCGTTCGTGAAATCCCGGTTCGCGTTGCCACGCCCGCGCAGAATGTCAGCGTGCGTGTCTTCGGCATCGGGACAATCGAGGCGCAGGTTGTTTCGAAGGTCGGATTCCAGATCTCCGGAAAGCTGATCTCGATCGACGCGGACCAGGGCGATTTCGTCAAGGCCGGTGCGCTGCTGGCGAAACTCGACGACGAGGCGCAGCGCGGCAAGCTCGAAAAGAGCGAAGCGGCGAGACGGCAGGCCGCGGCAAATCTCGCCAAGGCACAGGCCCAGCGCGAGCGTGCCGAAATTACCTACCAACAGAAGAAAAGCGTCAACGCGCGGCGGCAGACCCTGGCCGGCCGTGGAAGCGTGTCGCAGGAAGCGGCCGAAGAAGCGCAGGCCGCGGAAGAAATCGCCCTCGGCGATGTGAAGGTGATCGAGGCGGACACCAGAGTCGCGGCCGTGCTGCAGGATGATGCCAATGCCCAGCGCAGGATCGATGCGGTCGTCCTCGCCCAGCATGAGCTGCGGGCGCCGTTCGACGCGCGGGTGGTTGCACGCACCAAGGAGCTGGGCGGAATTGCAAATGCCGGCGAGGCCGTGTTCACGCTGATCGCGCCGGACTCGATCTGGGTCAAAGCCTATGTGGATGAAGCGCTGGCCGGCGGTCTCGAGATCGGCCAGCCCGCAGTCGTGCGGTTGCGATCGGAGCCGGATCGCCGGTTCGAGACGGAGGTGGTCCGCATCGATCAGGAGAACGATCGCCTGACGGAAGAGCGCCGCGTCTATGTGCGCTGCCGGGTCTGCAATCCGCAGCACCAATTGCGCTATCTTGGAGAGCAGGCGGAAGTCGAAATCGTCAAGAAGGTGATTCCGAGCGGACTATTCGTCCCGCTCAAATATATCGACGGGTATGACGGCCGTTCCGGCATCGTCTGGACGCTGCAGGAGGGGCGTCTCGCCCGTCAGCGTGTTCAGCTCGGCGAACGGCTGATCGACGCGCGCATTCAGATCGTGTCCGATCCGAAGGGTCAGGTCGTGATCGACGATCGCACCGACCTGCGGCCAGGCCGTGCGGCGCGGCCGCAAGCGGGCGGGTCATGACATGAACCTCGCGCTAAAGGACATCCGGCACAATCTCGGGCGCTTCCTGCTGACATGCCTGGGCCTCAGCCTGCTGCTGGGCATCGTGCTCGCCATGGTCGGTATCTATCGCGGGCTGATTCTGGAATCG
>Ga0182744_1003444_pt1 | contig 12326 bp, 12 predicted proteins | sample eDN3rd30CKraftMG_FD_128525 | JGI IMG/M metagenome (GOLD analysis project Ga0182744, IMG submission 128525) | Enriched Miracle-Growth compost microbial communities from Emeryville, California, USA - eDNA 3rd pass 30_C Kraft MG (version 2) (version 2) ...
AGAAAAAAGGCTCATGCAAGCATTTCCAATTGGTTAACCAACCGTTGGCTCCAACAATGGCATGATCTACGACCCCGTATCGCGCAGTGGTATTCATCAATTCCCGCACGGCAATCGCATCTATTCCAGGGAGCTGCCCTCGTGTGTATTCCCGATCATAATCAACATAAGATAAATCGAGACTTAATTTAACCGTTCCTTTACGAACTTTAAACGGGGCAAATACATCCGATCGCTGGGAAACAAAACGACTGAGATGATAACGTTGTTGAAGAGCTTTATCTGTAACAGATTGTGTACACGTAAACGTCCCTCGGGCACCGTGTGAATAACGAGTAGCAATCGCTTTATTATCAGCCGCTTTTGCTCGAATACGGAATCCATCACCAGTCTCTGGATTCCAAAAAGTAACGCCACCGGTGTGCACACCGTATGTATCATCCATCTCCTTCAGGTATTTGCACCAGACCATTCCACCGTTATCCAGTATACCCCCCTTCCAAACAGATAAATCGGTAAAGCTCCATTTTGGGAAGGCCGTCTCTTCCAAGGTAGCTTCATTTTGATAACTACGTGTAATATCCCACCGTATACCGGTGTCTAAGACGGTAAAACGCCACTCTTCACGTACATGGATCGTATCATTTCCATAGTGGATGCCTCTTAAAACCACTTGATCCTGATGTTCTGAAAACTGAACGGAAGCTGCATCAAGTGATGAAAAAAAGTGCCCATTCGATGTCTTGATGCCTGTATAGGCACCAGCATCTGCCAATACAGGTTTACCTTTGATATACAATTGTTTTAGGATACAACCTTTAGAATAATCGAGCACAATCGATAATTGTTTATCGGGCACTGTTATGCGGATGGTCTTTGTTTCGCGGTTATGTTCTGTGTTGTTCGCTCGCTGAGCATATACACACTGTACGGTAGTAAATAAAAGAGAAAAAAAAATTACTTTAAAAATTGAAGGCATTCTAAATGGTTATTTGACTAGCCAACAAAGATAAGCAGTTCTTCGATATCGACTTTGTCTAAATAGTGATTCTGTTTGTACTTTTTGACATTTTTGAAATGCAAAGCACGTTGTATGCTTATTGCAAGCACCCGACCAGTGAAAAGAAGCGCCGATTTCATTAGTGAAATGATCGACTTCGTTAGCGAAACGACCGACTTCATTAGCGAAACGACCGACTTCGTTAGCGAAGTGACCGACTTCATTAGCGAAATGACTGACTTCATTATCGAAACGACCGACTTCGTTAGCGAAACGACCGACTTCATTAGCGAAATGACCGACTTCATTAGCGAAATGACTGACTTCGTTAGCGAAACGACCGACTTCGTTAGCGAAACGACCGACTTCATTAGCGAAATGACCGACTTCATTAGCGAAATGACCGACTTCATTATCGAAGTCCTGCATCTTGTGCATGAATTAACACACTTAGACAGTGAGTTTTTCACAATCAGATGGAATTTTTGATACTTCAACCAGCTAACTGTTCCATCAAGTTCCTCACTTTTTCGTACACCAATTCCGCATTGGCTTTAGTCAGAAAATTTTCATCGGAAGTAAACAGCAGGTCGAGCTGTCCACGAAAAGTAGTTACACACAAAGTAGAGGGATTACCAAAGGGAAAAATACAGGCAGGCGAATGTAGCGCATCCACCACGAGGCGATCATATTGTTCTTGGATGGCCACTCGACCCATATTAGAAAAAGTGAAAGCATGTTTTCCTCGATCTTTCTGTGCATAACGCGTCAGCGCAGGCACCAGTGGCTGCAATCGCTCGGTATACAACAAAGGACCATAAGGATCAACCTCGGCCAGTCTTTGCTGTAACTGCTGATGAAATTGCTTTGCCTGCTGCCAAATAGAAGCAGATAGATTAATCCGCATTCGGACGGGTACCATAGCCGGAAAACCGAAAAGCATATCAGGGGTCAATTGCGGAATAAAACGACGCATATCCACTGAACAAAACAGCTTTTGGTATCTACGATTTTCTGCGAGCGACTGGAAGCCGGCTAAAAACAGTACGCCCAATAAGGCATGAATCGTGACTCCTTCCTTTTTACATTGGTATAAAAGCCCCGTAGATGTCCGGATATCCAGTTTCCAATGCAAGAAATAGGGAGTGTTGCGGACTGCCTCTTTCTTAAAAGATGCAGCCCACAAGGCGACTTTCATAATGGGCGGCAATAGTCTACATAGGAGTCGTTGGCTCCGTTTACGTTGTAAGGCAGCAGGAACATAGTGGATGAGCGGTGTAGCAGCATCGTAAGTATCTAGCTGAAGGGTGGGCTGGGCCAATATCTGTAAAGTCTCATTGATCAAGGTAAGCACAGATCGACCATCACAGATGGCATGATGACAGACGAAAACCAAGTCAGACACCATCTGCGATTGCAACCACACAAGTCGCATCAAGAGTGTATGAGGGGCAAATGGCTGCAAACAGGCGGGTATAAAAATCGATTTCCAGTGGTCATTACCTTGCCTGGTATGTATTTCGATTGGAATAGGTACCCGTGGCTCTGTTGTAACAAAATAGGCTATCCCTTTATGATCGATATCAATATGGGCACCTAATAAAGCATGTCTTTGTTGTAAACGGGTTAATGCCACCCGCAATGCCGCTTCGTCGAGCACACCGTTCAACTTGACAGTAGCTACTACGTGATTGGCCACCACACCAGTTGCATACAAAGAGGCTTCTAAAAATGCTAATGCTCTTTTCATCTAAATAACATCGATTCGCGATCTACCACGCGAAAGCACCAATCGGGACTAAAGTACATCATAAATTTCTCAATAAAAGGAGCATTTTATTCACAAAATGAAGCAGAACGACTATTTATTTTGCAAAATCAGCTATAAATTTGGATATCAATTCGATTTTATATATGTTTGCGCCGTAATGATCAAAGTCTTCATACACCACGTACATTTCCATCATCGCCTTTGCGGCGATATGTAATCAGTATGTTTCTACGTGAAGCACATAACCACCCATTTGATATTCATTTTTTAATTCATTATAGCATCGTTTCCCTTATGAGAAACAGGTGCAAAAACTAAATATAACACATTCGATGTCACCTTTAAAAATTGCCATCCAGAAGTCAGGCCGACTGAACGAAAAATCGGTCGAATTATTAAAAAACTGTGGCCTATCTTTTGAAAACTACAAAAGCTCATTGATTACTTCAGTTTCCAATTTTCCATTGGAAATTCTTTTTCTACGCGATGACGATATACCCGAATATGTACAAGACGGTATCGCAGATTTAGGGATTGTAGGCGAAAATGTCATCAACGAAACCGAAGTAGATGTGCATTATCTACAGCGCTTAGGTTTTGGCAAATGTACCTTGAAAATTGCCGTTCCAAACGAAAGTGAAGTGGTGCAGGTACAAGATTTAGAAGGTAAAGCCATCGCTACTTCTTACCCTGTCATCCTTAAAAAATTTTTAGATAACAATGATATCAACGCCACTATTCGGACAATTTCGGGTTCGGTGGAAATTTCGCCCGGTTTGGGTTTAAGCGATGCCATTTGCGACATCGTGTCGACAGGCGGCACCTTACGTAGTAATGGATTGAAACCTTTTATAGACGTCATGTCATCTGAGGCCATTCTAATAGGCAAAAACGGTATCGGACAAGATGAAATTGTTAAAGAGTTACTGCAACGGATACAATCGGTATTAAAAGCTAAAGAGACGAAATATGTGGTACTGAATGTAGAACGTACGAATTTAGACACCATCTTAAATCTATTACCAGGCGTAAAGAGCCCTACGGTAGTGCCTTTGGCAGAAGAAAATTGGGTTGCCGTACATACAGTTATCCAAGAACGCGATTTTTGGGAAAAAATCAATAAGCTAAAAGCGGCAGGCGCACAGGGCATTGTGGTGATGCCTGTGGAAAAGGTTATTATGTAAATGATAGTTGCTGGTTATTGGTTATTCGTTGTTGGTTATTCGTACAAACAACGAACAACGAACAACGAACAACGAACAACGAAATAGCATGTTAAAAACATACACCTATAGCAAGCTTTCTACAGCGGAACGGAATCAGCTGGTACTGCGCAATACCGACCCAGCAAATGCCATTCAAGAGGTTGTTGAAGGAATTATTGAAAAGGTACAGGCTGATGGGGATGCAGCGCTAATAAGTTATGCGGAGCAATTTGACGGGGTAAAGCTGGATAAGCTTTTTTTGGATGAATCGGAGATTGCACTTTTGGCTGGAAGTATTGGCCGGGAGCAACAGCGAGCATTGGAAATTGCCTTTGGCAATATCCATAAGTTTCATCAGAGTCAGTTAAAAAAGGAAAAGAAAATAGATACCATGCCTGGGGTAACCTGCTGGCGGGAGCCGCGCCCTATTGAACGGGTGGGTCTATACATACCAGGAGGCACAGCCGTGTTACCCAGTACCTTTCTCATGTTGGGTATTCCTGCGCGGATAGCGGGCTGCAAAGAGATTGTGGTTTGTTCACCACCCCAAGCTGATGGTAAAATCAATGGCTATATTGCTTATTGTGCGTACTTGCTTCAAATAAAACGGGTTTACCTGGTTGGTGGCGCCCAAGCAGTTGCAGCCATGGCTTATGGCACGGAAAGTATACCGAAAGTGGATAAAATTTTCGGCCCCGGCAATCAGTTCGTTACAAAGGCCAAGTCAATCATCCAAGCTTCTACACCTACGGCCATTGATATGCCTGCAGGCCCGTCGGAGGTTTTGGTGATTGCCGACGAAACAAGCAACCCGGTATTTGTTGCGGCCGACTTATTGGCACAAGCCGAACATGGAAAAGACAGCCAGGCCGTCTTGGTAACCAACAGTGAGCCATTACTCGCACAGGTAAATGTAGAATTGGAAAAGCAATTACAGGTATTGCCCCGCGAAGCGATTGCAGCCGCTGCCATCACCAATTCATATGCCGTGCTTTGTGCTGATTTAAATGAGGCCATGGCTTTTAGCAACCTATATGCACCCGAACATTTGATTATTTCGGTAGATAGCTGGCAAGACCTGACACGCCAAATTCTCAATGCAGGTTCTGTTTTCTTAGGCCATCTTACACCTGAAAGCGCGGGCGACTATGCATCGGGCACGAACCATACCTTGCCAACCAGTGCTTTTGCGCGTTCATATTCGGGTGTATCGGTCGATTCTTTTATTAAGAAAATAACTTTCCAATACATTACCGCAGCTGGTATACAACAAATTGGAAACACCGTGGAAACATTGGCTGAATTGGAAGGCCTGCAGGCACATAAAAATGCCGTGACAGTGCGCCGGAAAGCGTTATGAGTTGTGCGTTATGAGTTGTGAGTTGTGCGTTGCGAGTTGTGAGTTGAGAGAAAGAAGTAGTTCGTATTTAGTACTTAGTATTTAGATATTTTTGCTACAATAGTTTTTGATACCATGTAGATATGAGATGTGAGATGTTAGATATGAGTAGTTGCAACTGATAGCTTTCTGCTTTTCGCTTTAAGCTTTTCGCTCTTACAACATATTACTTAAAACTTATAACACAAAGTCTTGATACTTGATACCATGTAGATATGAGATATGAGAGGTTAGATATGAGATGTGAGAGGTTGCATACGCGTAGTTTTAGGCTTTAAACTTTAGGCTTTCCGCTTTAAGCTTTTTGCTTTAGGCTTTTTTACTTTTTAATTTTGAATTTTTAAATGAATATCGATATAAATAACCTCCTTCGGGATAACATTAAAAAATTAACGCCTTATTCATCGGCACGCGATGAGTTTAAGGGCGAGGCTTCGGTATTATTAGATGCCAATGAGAATGCTTTTGGATCACCTTTAGCCACAAATTATAACCGCTATCCAGACCCTTTACAGTCGAAGTTGAAAGCCAAAATCAGCGGAATAAAAGGTGTACCAATAAACAACATCTTTATAGGTAATGGCAGTGACGAAGCCATTGATTTATTATTTCGGGCTTTTTGTCGCCCAGGGATAGATAATGTATTGATCGTACCTCCTACTTACGGGATGTACGAAGTTTCGGCCAACATCAATGATGTGGCAATTAAAAAAGTGAATCTGACGGTCGATTTCCAACTAGACCTGAATGCGATGGCTGAGGCGGTTGATGCACACACGAAATTGATTTTTATCTGCTCGCCAAATAACCCTACCGGTAATTCCATTAATCGAATCGATATCGAAACGATCATCAATAACTTTGACGGATTGGTGGTAATTGACGAAGCTTATATCAATTTCGCCCGGCAAAAATCATTTACGCAAGAACTGGCCGAATACAACAATGTCGTAGTTCTGCAAACTTTATCGAAAGCTTGGGGACTGGCTGGCTTACGCATCGGAATGGCTTTTGCTTCAGAAGAGATTATCCACATCTTTAATAAGATCAAACCACCTTATAACATTAACCAGGCATCTCAACAGTTAGCTTTGGAGGCATTGGAACGCGTAGATGAAATCAATGCATGGATTAAAGAAACCGTGCACGAACGGGAACAATTAAGCGTGGCGTTATTGGATTTACCTTTTGTACATCGGGTTTATCCTTCTGATGCCAACTTCATTTTAGTGCAGGTCACCGAGCCTAAAATGATTTACCAGTATTTGGTTCATTTGGGCATCATCATCCGCGATCGTTCATCCGTCGCCCTCTGCGAGGGTTGCTTGCGGATGACCATCGGTACACCAGCTGAAAACCGGCAATTGCTACAAGCATTGAATCATTACAAAGCAAATTAAAAATTATTGGGTAAATTACCCCATTCAATAGCACACCGATATGTCTAACGATAGCATCAAAAAAAGACTTTTATTTATTGACCGGGATGGCACACTCATTCTGGAACCGGAAGACGAGCAGATCGATTCTTTTGCTAAATTAAAATTTTATCCAGGAGCATTGCAATACCTGCCCCGTATTGCACAAGAATTAGATTATGACCTGGTTTTAGTGAGTAATCAAGATGGGTTGGGTACCGACACCCATCCAGAAGAAAATTTTTGGCCGGTACATCGCTTCGTGATCGAAACCTTTGCTGGAGAAGGGGTCCATTTTAGTAATGAACATATTGATCGTACTTTTCCATATGAAAATGCGGATACACGGAAACCAGGTGTTGGTATGCTAAAAGGCTATTTTGATGAAACGAAATATGATCTGGCCAACTCATTTGTTATAGGAGATCGGGTAAACGATGTACGCTTGGCCGAAAATTTGGGAGCCAAGGCCATTTGGTTGCGGAATAACGACCACTTGGGAGCTGCAGAAAATATGGCCATCAATCCGGATGTCATTGCTTTGGAAACAGCCGACTTCAAGCGGGTTTATGAATTTTTAAAAGTAGGTAATCGTACTGCAGCACATCGTAGAACAACGAATGAAACAGATATTTTTGTCTCGATTAATTTAGACGGTACAGGCAAAGCAGATATCCAAACAGGATTGGCTTTTTTTGATCATATGCTAGACCAATTGGCGCGTCACGGCGGTATGGATTTAACTATCCATACGAAAGGCGATTTACATATTGACGAGCATCATACGATAGAAGATACCGCATTAGCATTGGGAGAAACTTTTTTGAAAGCTTTGGGCGATAAACGCGGAATGGAACGCTATGGTTTTTGTTTGCCTATGGACGACTGCCTAGCACAAGTAGCCATTGATTTTGGCGGCCGGAATTGGCTCGTATGGGACGCAGATTTTAAACGGGAAAAAGTTGGTGAAATGCCTACTGAAATGTTCTTGCACTTCTTTAAATCATTTTCAGACGCAGCAAAATGTAATTTAAATGTGAAAGCGGAAGGTCAAAATGAGCATCATAAAATTGAAGCCATTTTTAAAGCTTTCGCCAAAGCCATTCGAGCAGCTGTAAAGCGGGATACAGATAAGATGTTATTGCCCAGCACGAAGGGCGTACTTTAAGCGAAAAGTGGTAAAGCAGAAAGCTAAAAGATGTTGTAAATAACGATTAGCTTTTCGCTATACGCTCAAAAGCTTTATACTTAAAAAGAATGATTGGAATTATTAATTACGGAGCAGGCAATATTTTTTCACTGACAGCAGCATTGGATCGCCTCCAATTAAATTATGGTATGGTTCATGCGGGAGAACAGTTGGATACGTATAGCCATATCATTATTCCGGGTGTTGGCCATGCAGGAGCTGCGATGAAAAAATTAGAAGCGACCGGACTAACGGATGCCATCAAGGCATTAAAACAGCCTGTATTAGGAATCTGTGTAGGGATGCAATTGCTTACACGGCACTCCGAAGAAGGAGATGCAAACCTATTGCAAATAGCGGATGTGGACACCCTGCATTTTACCAAACGGATTGACCACAAAGTGCCGCACATGGGCTGGAACAAAGTAACGACACTGAAAGACAGTAAATTATTTAACGGAATAGAGCAAGATGCTTATTTTTACTTTGTTCATTCCTATTTTATAGAATATAATCCTACTTTTACACTCGCTTATACCCAATATGGGATCACCTACTCGTCGGCCATACAGGTCGACAATTTTTATGGGGTGCAATTTCATCCGGAGAAATCGGGAAAAGCGGGGGAACAGTTATTGAAGAATTTTTGTACAATCTAATCAAAAAATGTCATGTATATTATTCCGGCAATAGATATTTTAGACAAAAAAGTGGTCCGCTTACGTGAAGGTAAGTATGACGACATTACTACCTACGACATCAGTTTGGAGGAGATGATTGAAAAATATCAATCGAACGGTACTGAGTTTGTCCATATTATCGACTTGAACGGTGCTAAAGGCGACTTTAGTAATCAGCAGTATTTATTCGATATCATCCGCAAGACCGATATGAAAGTACAGTATGGCGGCGGCGTGCGCAGCATTGATAAAGTGAAAGAACTGATTGACGCAGGTATACACCGCGTGATCGTAGGTACGCAAGCCATTACGAATCCGGAGTTTTTAGATGAGCTGAGTAAATTATATTGCAATGGGTTAAAGTGTTCCGATCACATTGTGGTTGCCATTGATGTGCTGGATGAAGTAATTAAGTATTCGGGTTGGATGGAAAGCTCGCCTGTTAAATTGATTGATTATATTGATCGATGCCTCGGTTTAGGCTTTTTCCGTTTCCTTTGTACCGATATCAACAAAGATGGTAAATTGGGTGGCGCAGGTATTGACCTGTACAAAAAACTATTAGACCACTCACCCATTATTAAACTGATTGCTTCGGGCGGCATCAGCTCGATGGATGATATCCGCGCATTGGACGAGCTTCGTATCGAGTCCTGTGTAGTTGGTAAAGCCATCTATGAAGACAGAATCAGCATCGACGAAATAAAAGAATGGAATCTACGCTCGCTCATCAATTTTTAAGTTCCGGGGTAGCCAAACGGATTATCCCATGCTTGGACGTGAAAGATGGGCGAACGGTGAAAGGTGTTAATTTCGTCGATTTGCGTGATGCTGGAGACCCTGTGGAACTGGCATGGCAATATTCAGAACACGGTGCTGATGAACTGGTGTTTCTGGATATTACAGCAACACATGAGCGGCGCAAGACAACTGTTGAAATGGTCAAAGCCGTCGCCCGTCAAGTCAATATTCCATTTACTATTGGCGGCGGAATCAATGAAGTGCAAGATGCTGACATCCTGCTGAATTCAGGAGCCGATAAAATATCCGTCAATTCTGCAGCTGTACGAAATCCAGATATCATCAATGAGCTAGCCGGTGCATTCGGTATCCAGTTTGTGGTCGTAGCAGTAGACACTAAATATGTGGATGGTCATAACTACGTGCATCTGAACGGGGGGCGTGTAAAAACAGATATCTTAACAGAAGATTGGATCAAAGAAGCAGAAAGCCGCGGCGCAGGTGAAATATTACTCACATCGATGGATCACGACGGGACAAAAAATGGATTTGATTGTAAGCTGCTCAAAAAAATCAATGATACGTTGAGCATTCCACTCATCGCTTCAGGCGGAGCAGGAAATAAACAACATTTTGTGGATGTGTTTTTGCAAACCCATGTTGATGCGGCATTAGCCGCTTCGGTATTCCATTATGGCGAAATCAATATCCCGGATTTAAAAGAAACATTAAGATTGAATCATATCGAAGTACGGTAATACGTCGAGTATACAAAACAAAACCATGTTAGATTTTAATAAAAGTGGCGGCCTGATACCCGTTGTTATTCAAGACAACCAAACATTGGAAGTATTGATGTTGGGTTATATGAATGAAGAGGCCTGGAATAAAACACAAGTTGAAAAACGGGTCACTTTTTTTTCGCGGTCTAAAAACAGACTCTGGACGAAAGGTGAAGAAAGTGGGAATTATTTAAATGTGATGAGCACTGCCGTGGATTGCGACAATGATACCTTATTGATTAAGGTGAGACCGGAGGGTCCGACTTGCCACACGGGAGCCCGGAGTTGTTTCCAAACCCACTACAATCAGAATTTTATTTTTAAGTTGGAACAAATCATTGAAAACCGCTATAATCAGCCGGCAGAGAACTCATACGTCAATCATCTTCGAAACAAGGGGATTAATAAGATTGCACAGAAAGTGGGCGAAGAAGCCGTGGAAACCGTGATTGCTGCGTTGGCACAAACAGAAACTGACTTTATCAACGAATCGTCTGATTTACTTTTCCATTTATTGGTTCTACTCAAAGAAAAGAATATACCATTGGCCCGTATTGCCACCAATTTGGAAAGCAGGCATCAAAAATAATTTTGGATCATATGGAGGTCAGTCTAAAATTTACGTTAACCGGCCATCAGAACCCCATCTTTGCACTAGCATGTGATCGCTTGGCCACCACTTTGTATACTGCTGGTAACGACAAGGGTGTAGTCGCCTGGGATGTACAGCAAGGTGTATTTAAAAAGGTAATCTTACCTGTTAGAACCTCTGTTTATTGTTTACATCGTCTACCTGATGCCCCTTTAATGGCAGTAGGCGAAAGAAGTGGACTAGTAACCATCGTAGATATTGATACGAATACCGTTGTTGCTCGGTTGCAACATCATCAAAAACCGGTTTTCGCCCTACAAGCATTCCGTACCAAACCGGAGCTAGCCGTATCATCCGAAGATGGCACCGTCTCGATATGGGATACACGCACCTTTCAGCTACTTTATCATTTCAAGGTAGCGACTGATACGGTACGTTGCATCGCTCTCAACCACCAAGAAGACCGGTTGGCATTGGGAGCTAAAGACAGCAAAATCCGTATTTTTAATGCAAATGATTATACGTTGCTGGGCGAGATTGATGAGCATAGTGCAGCCATTACAGCACTTTGCTTTTCACCCGATGATCAGTTTTTACTAACAGGTGGTCGCGATGCACAATTGAACATTTTTGATACATTGAACTATTCGTTGGTTAAAAATATAACAGCACACTTGTTCAGCATCTATGGCATTGCCTTCCATCCTACCCTACCGATCTTTGCTACCGTGAGCCGCGATAAAAGCATCAAAATTTGGCGAGCAACCGACTATTCGTTGATGAAGAATATCAGTTTGGAGAAAGGCTACGACAGTCATCGCTTATCCATCAATCATGTACTTTGGCTTGATGATCAAACCTTGATATCGGTGAGCGACGATAAAACGGTACGATTTTGGACGATATCAGGAATTGATTAACGCGTATCCGATTTTGATTTCTTTATTTTCAGTTTCTCTTTATCTGCAGGGCTCATTTTTTTAAACTCATTATACGCATCCATCACATAGACCCGCAATCGCTCTTCATTTGCCTGCTGGATGAATGTCACATCTGGCCGATAGGCTGCCATAAATAGGGTGAGATCTTCACCTTTGAGCGGTGTTAAACTTTCAATAAGTGCAACCGTGAACCGATTATCTACTAAGCGATTATTGCTTTCAGCCAATAAGATTTTATATTGTCTACGGGCATTTCGAGCACTACCACCAAAAAGACGGGATGGTGAAATGCCGATTCCTCCTCCCGAAACCGTACTGGCATACTGTGCTTGTTTCCGAAGATTTTCCATTTCTTCTTTCAAACGACTGTTGGTCATGATTTCAACGGTTTCTAACACTCGAGGATCATGAATCGCACTCAAATAAATCCGTTTCAGCGCGAAATCGGTTACTACTAAACTATCTACCCGATAGCCAATTGCCGTAAACTGTAAGATATCGTCGTGTTTAGCCTGTATCGTAAACGCGCCCGAACGATTAGTCAGCACGCTATCGCCACTGTTCAGGTTCTTTACAGAAACCTGCTGCATCGCTTCATTGCTTTTATA
>Ga0182744_1003446_pt1 | contig 12324 bp, 10 predicted proteins | sample eDN3rd30CKraftMG_FD_128525 | JGI IMG/M metagenome (GOLD analysis project Ga0182744, IMG submission 128525) | Enriched Miracle-Growth compost microbial communities from Emeryville, California, USA - eDNA 3rd pass 30_C Kraft MG (version 2) (version 2) ...
TTATGTTGCGGTCCTTGATGATCTTGGCCCATTTTCCGGATTCTTCCTTGATGTCCTTCTGGAATTGTTCCGGGGTGTTGCCCACGGCCTGCATGCCCAGGGACGCCAGTTTTTCCTTGACGTCTTTCATGGCCAGCACCTTGGCCGTATCTTGCTGGATCTTTTTCACGACGGCGTCCGGCGTGCCCTTGGGCACGATGAAGCCGAACCAGCCGTAGTTCTCGAAGCCCGGCACGCCGCTTTCCGCCACGGTGGGCACGTTCGGCAGCATGGGAGCCCTTTCCTTGCTGGTCACGGCCAGCGCATTGATCCGGCCGCTTTCCACCAGCGGCGTGGCTGCGCCGATATTGCCCACCACCAGGTCGATCTGACCGGCCATCAAGTCCGTAAAGGCCGCCGCTTCGCCGCGGTAGGGAACGTGGGTGAACTGTACATTGGCGGCATGGGAAAAGTTTTCACCCGCCATATGCACTTGGCTGCCCAGGCCGGCCGAGCCCATGTTCAGCGATTTGGGCTGCTTCTTGGCCAGATCCAGCAGTTCCTTCAGATTCTTGGCCGGCACTTTCTTGGATGTCGCCACCACCATCGGGCCTTGGGCCACATTGGTTACCGGCACGAAGTCCTTGTCGACATCGAAAGGCAGGGTTTTGTACAGGTGGGGGTTGACGGTCAGGATGCTGCCCGAGGCCATCAAGATGGTGTAGCCGTCCGGTTTGGCCTGGGCGACGATGCCGCTGCCTATGTTGCCGCCCGCGCCCAGCTTGTTGTCGATGACGACGCTTTGCTTCCACATTTCGCCCAGTTTCTGGCCGACCAGGCGCGCCACCACGTCTGTGGTGCCGCCGGCGGAGAACGGGACGACGATGGTTATCGGCTTGTCGGGCCAGTTGGCTGCGAAAGCCGCGGGGGCGCTCAGGCCGGCGGCGAAAACGGATGCGGCGAGCAACAGGGTGGTGCGCCGTAGTGGGCGAAAATGTGAGTCCATGAATGCCTCCAGATATATTTATGCATATTGGGTACTGCCAGTGTTGCGTTGTTGCGAAAACGGTTAGAGGCGAGGCCCTTCAAGAAGCCTCGCCGTTGAGAGAGACCAGCCTGTTCCGGCCCGGCGGTCGCGAGTAGCTGCCTGGACAAGGCCGGGGCCTTATCAAGTCGCCGAGATGCCGGCGCTCTTGATGATGTCGCGCCAGCGCTTGACTTCGCTTTCCAGGTGCTGCTTGAACTCGGCCGGCCCGCGGGGTTGCGGAATGAAGCCGAGCTGAACCATGGACTGGCGCATGGCGGGGGTATCCACTTGCTCCACAATGGCCTTGCCTATCTTCCGCACAATGTCGTCCGGCGTGCCGGCCGGCGCCAGTACGCCGGTCATGTTCTCGACGATCAAATCCGGCATGCCCGCCTCCGCCACCGTGGGCACGTCGGGCAGATCGGGGCTGCGCTGCGTGGTGGTGACCGCCAGCGCGCGCAAGGCGCCGCTCTTGACGTGAGGCAGGGATTCCGGATAGTTGGAAAAAATCACATCCAGATGCCCGCCCATCAGGTCGGTAAGCGATGGCGCGCCGCCTTTATACGGGATGTGCGTCAGCTTGTTGCCGGTCAGGCGCTGGTATAGGGCCAGGGTCAGATGCGGCGGTGTGCCGTTGCCGCTGGAGCCCGCATTCAGGCTGCGCGATTTGGCGGCCTTGTCCAGGTCCGCCATGCTGCGGATGTCGCTCTTGGCATTGACGACGACCATCATCGATGAAGCGGCCAGACCCGCAAGGGGGGTCAGATCCTTGAGCAGATCGTAGCCGGCCCGCCCTTCGAACAAAGTGGCGTTGGATGCGTGGGTAAGCGTGATGGCCAGCCAGGTATAGCCGTCCGGCGTGGAACGGGCGACATGGGCGGCGCCGATATTGGCGCTGCCGCCGGCCCGGTTTTCAACGACGACATTCCAGCCTTGCGCGCTGGTCAGGGCTTTCGCCACCGCCCGGGCGGCGACGTCCGTCAGGCCGCCGGGCGCGAAAGGCACGACATAATTGATGGGCCGGTTGGGCCAGCCCTCGGCCGCCGCGGCCAGGGCCGAGGCGGGCAGCAGCCCGGCGAGCCCCACCGCGCCGGCGGCTTGCAATAGCCGGCGGCGAGCGGGGTCGGTACAGGGGTGGAAGGAAATGCGTTTCATGTCTCTGTCTCCTTCTTGATGTTTTTGTCCGGATGGAATCCGCCGCCCCCGGCGGCGCCGGGGGCGGTTGCCTGGCGGCGTGCGTCAGGCGCTTTCGAACAGGCGTGTCAGGACGAACTCGCGGTGGCCCAGCGCTTCGGCGGCGGTCCAGCGGCCGTTGATCGTGGCCATCATGCATTCCAACAGCTTGTCGCCGGCCTGGTCCAGGTCGATCTCGCGCTGCAGCAGGGCGGACGTATCCACGTCGATATGCTCGGACATGGTGCGCACCGTGCGGGGATTGGCGCAAATCTTGATGACCGGCAGTATAGGGTTGCCGATCACGTTGCCCTGCCCGGTGGGGAAGAAGTGCACGGCAAAGCCCGAAGCGGCGCACAGCGTGACCATTTCCGCGGCCGCGGACGAAGAATCCATGAACCACAGGCCCTTGCCCGTAGGTGTTTCGGCCTTGTCCAGCACGCCGTCCACCTTGCACTTCTTGCCTATTTTCTGGATGTTGCCCATCGCTTTTTCTTCGATGGTCGTCAGGCCGCCCGCGATATTGCCCTTGGTGGGCTGCGATTCCGACAAATCGCTAGTCTTCCAGCGGTTGATCATGTCCTGGTAGCGGTCGAACATGAACATGAAGCGCTCGCGCACCTGATCGTTGGCGCAGCGCTGCGCGACGATGTGCTCACCGCCCGTGATTTCCGATGTTTCGCCGAATACCAGCGTGCTGCCCAGCTCGTACAGCTTGTCGAAGGCATTACCCACGGTGGGATTGCCACCGCAGCCGGATGTGGTGTCCGATTCGCCGCACTTGGTGGATACCCACAGGTCGCTGATGGGGCATTCCTGGCGGCTGAGGCCGGTGGCGTAGTGCACGAATTCCTTGGCCTTGCGCGATGCGCGCATGATGGTGTCGTGATCGCCGTGCAGTTCGATGCTGAAGCCGGCCACAGGCTTGCCGGTGGCGGCGATGCCGTCCACCACGCGCTTGGTCCAGCCCTCTTCGATGCCGATCACAATGACGGCGGCCACATTGGGGTTGCTGCCGGTGCCGATCAGGGTGCGGAAGTGCAGCTCCAGGTCTTCGCCGAACTGCAGGCGGCCGTAGGGGTGGGGCAGGGCCATGGTGCCCTTGATGTTGTTGGCGACCGCTTCACAGGCCGCGTTGGAAATATCGTCCACGGGCAGGACGATGACATGGTTGCGCACGCCTACGCGGCCGTTGTCGCGCCGGTATCCCATGAAGGTGGTGTTGGCTGAAATGACTGCCATTTGGAAGCTCCTGTTTATAGTCTTTGGGTGGGGCGGGCGGGATTACCAGCGCTTGGTTTTGATGTTCTGGACGTGGGCATGGTCGCCCGCCTTGATGGGCGCGACCACCTTGCCGATATCGACGCCGTACTTGTATACGGTGTCGCCTACGTTCATGTCCTTCAAGGCCACTTTGTGGCCGATGGGGATGTCCTGCTGGGCCTTGACGTGGATCATCTTGTCCTCGTCCATAATCCAGGCGGTAAGCTCGGTACCAGCCTTGATCCCTTCCACCACGGCGACCGCCACCGTGTCCTTCGCGTCGTGCAATACGGCATGAATCATTGTCGTCCTCTTTCATAGAAAAAACGCCGGCAGGCACGGCCTGGCGCGGCACCATGAGCAAAATCTTATGCCCTTAATACATACATGTCAAGCATATCATCTATATGAATTTGCCAAGTATGTGTAATATGGCGGCTGGGGCGGGTATGGCGGCTGGGTCAGGCGCGACAAGGCCCATGGGCGAACGGCGGAGCGTCGCTTGCTGGTTGGGGCGCGTGCCAGGCCCGAAGCAGATGGAAGCGGGGCAGGCGTAGGGGCGGGCTCAGGGCGGACCCGGAGCGGACCTGTGGCCTCGGCCTATACAATGGCGGCTTCCGCATCCATGGCTGATTCATTTTCATCGTGCACGCATCGTTATGACTACAAGACTGTCGCAACTCAGCCCTTCCGGCACACCGCTGTATCAGCAGGTCAAGCGCGCCGTCCTCGCCGCCATGGCCGCCGGCGAATGGAAGCAGGGCGAAGCCATTCCGCCCGAGAAGCTGCTTGCGGAGCGTTTCGGCGTGTCCATAGGCACGCTGCGCAAGGCCATCGACGAACTGGCCGCTGAAAACATCCTGGTGCGCCATCAGGGCCGCGGCACTTTCGTCGCCATCCATGCGCACAATCAGCACTTCTTCAGATTTTTCCGCGTCGTGCGCCAAGACGGCACCAAGACCTATCCCACCACGGAGCTGCTGCGTTTCCGCCGTCTGCGCGCGTCCGAAGAGGCCAGGGAAAAACTGGTGCTGGGGGCAGGGGCTTATGTCTACGAATTCGTGAATCTGCTCAGCTTGAACGGCGACAAGGTCATCGTGGACACCATATGCGTGCCCGAGACGCTGTTTCGCGGCCTGACGCGCGAACAATTGCGCACCCGACCCAGCACCCTGTACAGCTTCTACCAAGAGGTCTTCGGCATCAATGTCATCGCAACCTCGGAGCGGGTGCGCGTGGCGCTGGCCGATGCCGACCACGCGGCCTGGCTGGGCGTAGCGCCTGGCAGCGCCCTGCTGGATCTGCGGCGCGTCGCCTATTCCTACAACAAGCTGCCGGTGGAATGGCGAGTCTCCCGTATCAATACGCAATCCTATGAATACATAGGGCTGGATAATACCGGCGCATCCTGAGCGGCCGCCGGCCCTCGGCCGGCCTTCGTCGTCCGGAGGGGCGGCAGTGCGCCGGCGTTCGTCCGAGGAAACTCCCCGCGCCAGTGGTTGATCAGGCGGCCGGCTCGCTTCAGTGTCAAGCGATTCATCTATATCATTCAGTTGACATAGAACGGAACCCGAGAGTACCATCAGTGCCCATTCAGGGGAGGCGCGATGAAGATCATTATTTCCGAATTCATGGATACAGCCGCCGTCGAGCAATTGCGCGGCCGTTTTGACGTCAACTACGATGCCGGCCTGGTGGATCGGCCGGACGATCTGCGCCGGGCGGTGGCCGATGCCGACGCGCTGATCGTGCGCAACCGCACTCAAGTCGACGCGCAGCTGCTGGCGGCGGCGCCGGCCTTGAAGGCGGTGGGCCGCCTGGGGGTCGGGCTGGACAACATCGATGTCCAGACCTGTAACAAGCGCGGCATCCAGGTCCTGCCCGCGACGGGCGCCAACGCGCAGGCGGTGGCCGAATACGTCATCGCGGTGTCCATGCTGCTGCTGCGAGGCGGCTACATGGCCTCGCAGGAAGTCGCGGCCGGCGACTGGCCGCGCGCGCGCTTGTCCGACGGCCGTGAAACCGGCGGCAAGCTGCTGGGCCTGGTGGGCTTCGGCGGCATAGGGCAATTGACGGCCAGGCTGGCCCGCGGCCTGGGCATGTCCGTATGCGCCCACGACCCGGCCCTGGCCGACGGCGCCGCGATATGGCAGGAAACCGGCGTGCGTCCCATGCCTCTGCAAGAGCTGGTGGCCACGGCCGACGTGATCAGCCTGCATGTGCCCTTGGTGGATGCGACCCGCGGCCTGTTCAATGCGGCCATGATCGGGCGCATGAAGCAGGGCGCCATACTCGTGAACACCGCGCGCGGCGGCGTCGTCGACGAAGCCGCCCTGGTCTCCGCTCTGCGGCAGGGCCGGATCGGCGGCGCGGCGCTGGATGTCTTCGAGCGCGAACCCCTGGCCGCCGGCAACCCCTTCCCTTCTCTGCCGAATCTGGTCCTGACGCCTCACATCGCCGGCGTGACGGCCGAATCGAATCAACGCGTCAGCCAGCTTATTGCCGACAGGATCGAAGCCTGCCTGTCCGCGGTGAACCAGCAGACTCCCGCGGCAAGCTGACGCCGGCGGCGACAAGGGCCTATCATCACAACACCACGCCCCTGGGGCATGGGTACTGCAAGGGAAATATCATGGCTGTACATACCGTGGATGAATTGATCGAACAGGCGAGCGCCGCACTGGAAAAGGCGGGCGCCAATCCCGACATGGCGCGCAGCACCGCAAGGGCGCTCGTCATGGCCGAAGCCCAGGGCCTGGGTTCGCATGGGCTGTCGCGTGTGGGACAGTACGCCTCGCATCTGCGCAGCGGGCGCGTGAACGGCCAGGCCCGGCCTTCCATCCTGCGCTCGCATGGCGCGGGGCTGCTGGTGGATGCCGACGAAGGCTTGGCGTTTCCGGCCTGCGAACTCGCCGTAAGGGAAGCCATCGACCGTGCGCGGCAGTTCGCCATCGCATTCGCGGGCGTCACGCGCAGCCACCATTTCGGCATGGCCGGCATGCATCTGGAACCCGTCGCCGCCAGCGGCATGGTCGGCTTCGCCTTCAGCAACTCGCCCGCCGCCATGCCGGCATGGGGCGGCAGCCGCGCCTTGTTCGGCACCAATCCCATCGCCGCCGTCTTCCCGCGCCGACAGGGCGATCCGATCAGCATCGATCTGTCGTTGTCCGAGGTCGCGCGCGGCAAGCTCATGGTCGCCGCACGCGAAGGCCGCGCCATACCTGAAGGCTGGGCCCTGGATAAAAACGGCCGCCCGACCACCGACCCGAAAGCCGGCCTGGAAGGCATGATGTGTCCGGCGGGTGGCGTCAAGGGCGCCATGCTGGCCCTGATGGTCGAACTGCTTTGCGTGGCGCTGACGGGGGCGTCCTTCGGCTACGAAGCGGACTCCTTCTTCAGCGCCGAAGGCAACCGGCCCCACATAGGCCACGTCTTCCTGGCGATAGATCCCGCGGCGCTGGCCGGCAGCGACGTCTACTACGATCGCGTCGAAACCCTGGTGCAGGCCATGCTGGCCGACGAAACCGTCCGCCTGCCCGGCGGCCGCCGCAACGCACTGCTGCAGCGCAGCCTGTCCGAAGGCGTGGAAGTACCGGACGCGGTGTGGGCGCAGTTGCAGGGTTAATAAATGGAAGCCCGGTAAAATAAGGCCCTCGCATATCGAGCCGTCGCACGCAGCCGCTACAGCGGCCGGCGGCGGCCGCCGCCATCAAGAGGGAAGCTAATGAAAGTGCAAGATGCCGGCTTGCATGGGCTCAAGCGCATCGAACTGGATGTCTTCACCGACGAACGCGGCTACTTTTTAGAAAGTCACCAGGCCGAGCGCTATGCACAGGCTTTAGGCTATGACGGCCTGCGCTTCGTGCAGGACAACTGCAGCCACTCGCACCGCGGCGTGCTGCGCGGCTTGCATTATCAAATCGCCCATCCGCAAGGCAAGCTGCTGCGCGTAGTCCAGGGCGCCATCTTCGACGTGGCGGTGGATTTGCGCATGGACTCGGCTACATTCGGGAAATGGGACGCTACGGTACTGGCCGCGCCCGGCTTCCAGGCCGGCGATTCGCCTGATACGGGTGCCTGGATGGAAGCCGTGGCCGGAGCGCGCCTGGACATCGGCAGGCACGTCCAGCTATGGGTGCCGCCCGGTTTCGCCCACGGTTTCTGGGTATTGTCGGACAGCGCAACGGTGGAATACAAATGCACCGACTACTACTACCCTGAAGATGAAGCCTGCCTGCGCTGGGACGATCCGGATCTGGCCATAGCCTGGCCGCCGGGCTCGCCGATCCTGTCGGCCAAAGACCGCCAAGGCAGCAGCCTGGCGGACTTGCTGCGTGGCGGCAAGATACCAGCGGCAACGGCGCGTCAAAAGGCCAGTTCCGCGCTCGAAGCCGCAGCACCCGGGGCGGGCGCAGCACCCCGGCGTCGTCCCGCATGAAGGTTTTATTGACCGGCGCCGACGGCCAGTTAGGGCGCAGCCTGCAGGCGCGCCGCCCCCCGCACTGGAGCTTGCATGCGATGACGCATGCCCAACTGGACATCACCGACCAGGCCGCCCTGGCAGCCGCCATCGGCGCCCTGCAACCCGCGCTCGTCATCAACGCCGCTGCCTATACCGCCGTGGACGAGGCCGAGCGCCACCCCGAACTCGCCTACGCGGTCAACCATCGGGGCGCGGCGCACCTGGCGCAAGCCGCCTGCGCAGCCGGGGCTCGCCTGGTGCATCTATCCACCGACTACGTATTCGACGGATCGGCCGACAGGCCCTATGAAGAAGGGGACGAGGCTCGGCCCATCAATGTGTATGGCGCCAGCAAGCGCAGCGGCGAGCTGGCGGTGCTGCAGGCTCACCCGGGGGCCTGCGTGCTGCGTACTTCCGGGGTATACAGCGAATATGGCCGCAACTTCGTCAAGACGATGTTGCGCCTGGCGTCCCGCGGCAATGCCGAACCCTTGCGGGTCGTGAACGATCAGCGCTGCTGCCCGACCTATGCCGGCGACCTGGCGGGGGCGGTGATCGCCTTGGCGGAAGGCCATGGCTGCCAAGGTATCTATCATTACTGCGGCGCCACGGCCTTGTCCTGGCACGCTTTCGCTCAACTGATTTTCCTGACTGCGCATCAATTGGTCCCCGGCATGCCCATCCCGCCGCTGCAAGCCATCGCTTCCCGGGATTATCCCGGGGCGGCTGCCCGGCCGGCGAATTCCGTCCTGGCTTGCGGCAGGATCGAAGCCCTGGGCGTGCGTCGCCCAGAATTGCCGGCTTCTTTGACCGCGGCGCTGCGCGTCATTATTCCTTCAGGGTGTTGCTGAACGAGCTCACCCAATGCGCCGTGGATGCATCGTGCCGCGTGTCGGCCGGCGCGCCGGAAAGCTCGCCCGAAATGCCCTTGGCCAGCACCTTGCCGTACTCCACGCCCCACTGATCGAAAGGGTTGATGCCCCACACCACCGCCTGCACGAAAACCTTGTGCTCATACAGCGCCAGCAGGGCTCCCAAGGTATAAGGCAGCAGCCGGGGCAGCACGATGAGGTTGGACGGCCGGCCGCCGGCATGCACCCTGTGCCGCGCCAGCTTGCCGGCTTGGTCCTCCGGCATGCCGCCATCCAGGCATTCCTGCAAGGCATCCTGGTAGCTTTTACCCCTGAGCAGGGCTTCGCGCTGCGCCAGGCAATTGGCCAGCAGGCTTTTATGGTGCTCGGGCCAACCGTGGTCGGCATGCTGGCACACAATGAAATCCACCGGCGCGCCGTCGCTGCCCTGATGCAGCCATTGGAAGAAAGTATGCTGCGCATCCGTGCCCGGCATGCCCCAGACCGCCGGCCCCGTGGGCACCACCACGTCGGTGCCCGATAGCGTCACCGACTTGCCCAGCGATTCCATCTCGAGCTGCTGGATATAAGGCACCAGATTCGCCAGCCGGAAATCATAGGGGGCGATATTCAAGGACCCATAACCCAGCACGCTGCGATTGACGATGCCGGCCAGAGCCATGCGCACCGGCGCGTTCTGGTCCAGCGGAGCTTGCGCGAAATGCAGATCCATGGCGGCCGCGCCCGCCTGCATGCCGGCCACCACATCGGTGCTCACGGCCAGGGCCGCCGTCAGGCTGACCGCCGACCATAGGGAAAAACGGCCCCCTACCCAATCCCAGAGCCGGAAGATATGGGCGTCGGGCACGCCCCAATCGCGCGCGATGTCGGGGCGCGCCGTAATCGCCACCACTTGTTTATAGGGTTCGGCGACGCCCGCGGCCTTCAGCCATTCCAGGGCGCGCTGGCCGTTCTGCAGGGTTTCCGCGGTCGTGAACGATTTGGATGCCAGCACAATCAGCGTGTCGTGCGGATCCAGCCCGGCCAGGCCGCCCTGTATCGCATGGCCGTCGATATTGGCCACGAAATGCACCTTGCGCCAGGTGCCGGCATAACCAAAGGCGCTGACTGCCAGCCGCACGCCCCAGTCGCTGCCGCCGATGCCGATATGAACGATACTGCGCCAGCGGCGTTCGGAATCCGCCAGCCGCACGAATTCATTCAGCCGCTGGCGTTCGGCCGCGACTTCTTCGACAGGTGCGGGAGCGCGCAGCGCCGTATGCCATGCCGCGCGTCCTTCAGTGGGATTGGCAATGCCGCCTGACAACAGGCGTTCCCGCATGCCATCGAAATCGCGCGCCGCCAGTAGCGCCTCGCCCGCCTGCGTCAGCGCCGGGGAACCGGCCTGGCCGCTGATGTCCAGCGCAATGCCCGCAGCCTCGATGACATGCAGCTCATCCACATGTATGGATGCTTCGGTGGCGGCCTGTTTGAAGGCATCCCACTGCGGCAGACTGCTCAAAGGGGGTATTTCGGGGAATTCCGGCGCGGGAAGGGAAGAGGACGATTTTCTGGCCACGAGCTATCCTTTTTGGCGTGATGATCGTCTACTGATTGTATGCCGGACTTTATTGATGCGGCAGGCCCGCCGGTGCGCTTTGTCCATTCGGATTTATCCATCCGGACTCATGGCTCCAGGCCCATTCATCCCGGGCTTATCCATCCGGACCCACTTATCCGAGGGCGCGAAGCCGGCCGGCGGCTGGGCAATCAGACGCCGGCATAGGCACCAGTGCTGCTAGCGCCGGCGCTGCGTGCTGGCGCCCATGGGCGGGCGGCCGGCGATGTGGCGGAACGTGATGCGCGCCTTGCTCAGGTCGTAGGGGGAGATTTCCAGCGAAACCTTGTCGCCGGCCAGGATGCGGATATGGTGCTTGCGCATCTTGCCGCCGGTGTAGGCGACGACGGGGTGTCCATTGTCCAGCGTGACACGGAAACGGGAATCCGGCAGGACCTCGGTAACGAGTCCGCCCATTTCAATCAATTCTTCTTTCGCCATCAATTATTTCCTAAGCCAGGTTAAAAAAATGCACGACTCCAGCCTTGCCAAGGCGACCTTCCGCCGAAACGACGCATACGCGCATCGATCGGCCCCGCAATTGCGGCCTAAGGCGAGTAAGTGCTACGCAACGCACTAAGGCGTTTTGGTGCTGCGCTCCGGATGCCGGAGCGTGTAAAGGGACATGCTGCCTTGCAAGCAAGACGAACGGCGCATGTAGCTGGCCAGCGTTTATTCGGAACTTCGTGCGCGCGGTGTGTGTGCGCTACTGTGGAGTGCGGTAGGCCCTGGACATCAAAGCCCGGCCCGCGCATGAAAAGGGGCGATCTGCTGGCGGTTTTGCGTTCAAATACAACGATTTAGCTAACTGATGATACCACAGATGGCTAAATATGGGAATGTTTTTGGAGCGCATCGATCATTAGGCCGCCCGCCTGCTGAGCAAGCTTAACGGGGGGATTCACCGAATCGCGGCCCCGGTGCTCCAATGACAACGCTCTGCAAACCCCGATCATCTGCAACGATATCGGGCTGCGCGGTGGTGGCTTTAACGGCCGACTATTGCGGTTTTCACGCATGGATCAATGCGTTCAAGCATATCCCTGCTTTTCTCTGCGGCACCTATAGTGGCATTGAAAGGATCATCGGTATTCAGAGCCGCAAAATCCTTGGCCTCCAGCCTGACCCCCCGGTCGCCAATCCTTATAGATGCGACATGACCGCCGACGCTAGCTATCGACTGTTGTTCAGCAGCCCGCACATGGTGCGCAGCCTCTTTGACGGCATCATCAAGGAATCTTGGCTGGATATACTGGATTGGAACAAGATGCAGCCCCTACCCACCGACTACATCAGCCATCAGCTACGCAGCCGCCAGGGCGATCGCGTCTGGCGCGTGCCGCGACGCGACGGCGCCGACCTGTGTCTGTTGCTGATGTTGGAGCATCAATCGCGCCCTGAACGCTACATGGCTTTGCGTGTCCCCGGCTATTGCTGCCTGCTCTACGAAAGCCTGCTGCAACACAAGGCCTTGTCGCGCCGCCAGCGCTTGCCCGCCATCCTGCCCATCGTCCTCTATAGCGGCACCCGGCCCTGGAAGGCCAGCCTCGACACCGCTGGGCTGGTGGACCCAGTGCCTCCAGGCTTAGCACCCTATATGCTGCAAATGCGCTACCTGTTGATCGACGAAGGCGCCTTGGTGCGCTCGGGCAAATTACCGGCCAATAACCTCGCCGCGCTGCTCTTTCAACTGGAACACAACCGCGGCATTGAACATGTACAGGATTTGATGCAGACTATCTGGAACGCGACCCAAGGCCCGCAATTTGCCGAACTGCGGCGTGCATTCGCTGCCTGGGCGCGCTATGTGTTGCTGCCGCGGGCGCTACCCGATGTCGAACTGGGCGACAACCTGGGCAATCTACTGGAGATCAAGGACATGCTGGCCGATCATTCACGCTCCTGGATCCATCAATGGAAGAGGGAAGGAAAAAAAGAAGGAAGACTGGAA
>Ga0182744_1003447_pt1 | contig 12324 bp, 11 predicted proteins | sample eDN3rd30CKraftMG_FD_128525 | JGI IMG/M metagenome (GOLD analysis project Ga0182744, IMG submission 128525) | Enriched Miracle-Growth compost microbial communities from Emeryville, California, USA - eDNA 3rd pass 30_C Kraft MG (version 2) (version 2) ...
CGCCGACGATCACCTTATCCTTGACGATGAGCGGTGCGCCGGTTCCGGTCGCGCCTTTCTTCGGCTCGCCGTCAACGACCTTCCAGACTTCCTTGCCGGTCTTAACGTCGAGCGCGATCAGCGAGGTATCGGCGGTGTGAAGGAGGATCTTACCCTCCGCATACTGGATGCCGCGATTGACCGTGTCGCAGCACATGACCGCAATGACCGAGGGGTCCTGCTTGGGCGTGTAGGACCAGATAATTTTCTGCTCGTTATTGAGATCGAGCGCCATCACTGCGTTCGGAAACGGCGTATGAACGTACATGACATCGCCGATCACGAGCGGGCCGCCCTCATGTCCGCGCAAGACGCCGGTGGAGAGGGTCCAGGCGACTTTGAGTCCGCCAACGTTAGCGGTCGTGATCTGATCGAGCTGAGAATAGCGCGCACCGGCGTAGTCACCCGACTGAATGGCCCAGTTCGCCGGATTACCGGACAGCTTGATGACGTCCTGATTGGCAACTGCCGGCGTTGAAACCATCAAGCCTACGGCGATCGCCGTGAAACGTCCCCAATCGATCATGCTGTCCTCCGGCGTCGCGTCTTTCTTCAGCGCTTGGAGGCGTCCAGCGATCCTCTGAGTCAATTAAAAACTGCGATCTTGCTCCATATTGCCGCAAGAGTTCGCAAAGCGCCGGATTGCGCGGAAGGCATGCGCGATGCGTCGCAATACTGCCATCGAACTGAAAAAATTCTCGGGTAGTGGAACGGGATCAAACAACCTTCCCCCGGAGGTTTTAGATGTCTGCAGATACATCGAATCTTGTCGTCGGCGAGATCATTGAGATCAAGTATCGTGTGCCTCGCCCGTCAGCAAAAAACGAGTCTGCGCCGAACCTTGTCTACCGTTGGATTATCGCGGAGATCGTGCATCAGGACGACGATGCACCGCCAATGGCTCGGCTTTCGGACGGACAACTGACCGACATTCGCGCCTATATGGTCTGGCGTAGAATTCCAGGATTAAGCGGCGATCAAAGACACGCTTCGGCGTGAGCGGTCACGGCCAGCCGGCATTTCGTGCGCCTTGTCACACAGACGAAATGAGGCGGCGTCAAAAAGCAAAGGCGTTCTAAGAAAGATTCGGAACAGCCTTTGCTCAAGTGTTGGCAACTCGCACGATGCCGCCTCGGCCATGATTGCCGGCACCAGACTGGCGTGTGCGATCGCGCAAGATTCGTGCGTATCGGAATTTCGCTCTATCGCGGAGACGGGCGATGCGCATTCTGATCGCGACCGACGCTTGGACGCCGCAGATCAACGGTGTCGTGCGGACATATGAAAATGTCCGGCGCGAACTTGAGCGTTCCGGCCACCCCGTGACGATCCTGTCGCCATCGCAGTTCGCGACACTGCCGTGTCCTGGATATCCCGAGATCCGGCTGGCGCTGCCAAGGCTTGCCCATGTGTGCGATCATGTTTTGCGCAGTGGCGCCGAGCACGTTCACATTGCGACAGAGGGACCGATCGGTTGGACAACCCGCGCCGTTTGCCTGCGTCACGGCGTTCGCTTCACGACATCGTTCCACACACGATTTCCGGAATACATCGAAGCCTATACCGGATTACCTGCGGGGATCAGCTACGCGGTCCAACGACGATTTCATCGCTCAAGCATCGGAACCTTCGTTGCCACGCGATCTCTCAAGGCTGACCTGGAGCGGCGCGGCTTCGATCGTCTCATGCTCTGGTCGCGCGGTGTCGACACGCTTCAGTTTCGTCCGCGAGATTGTGCGGGCGCCAAACCGCAACAGCCGACGTTTCTTTATGTCGGGCGGATATCGCGAGAGAAGAACGTCGAAACATTCCTCAAGCTCAATTTACCGGGACGGAAGGTGGTGGTCGGAGACGGCCCCTTGCTTCCGGCATTGCGGGCACGATATCCGCAAGCCGACTTCAAAGGCGCCAAGACCGGCGAAGCTCTTGCTGTCGAATACGCGAATGCGGACGTCTTTGTCTTTCCAAGCCGAACCGACACGTTTGGGCTTGTGATGCTGGAGGCGATGGCCTCGGGGCTGCCGGTGGCCGCCTACCCGGTTATGGGGCCGGTCGATGTGGTGACGCATGGTGTCACGGGGATCTTATCGGATGATCTTCAGGCCGCTGCGCTGGCAGCCCTGTCGCTCGATCCGGCGACCGTGCGGGCCGAGGCGAAGCGGCACGACTGGTCGCGCGTTGGCGCGCGCTTTCTCGACCTCATTCGTGAAGCCCGCCGCGCCTCAGAGACCATCAGGTCTACGGCCAAGGCGACCCACGGTGCATCGGACGTGCGACGCAGTCCAAAGCCCGTTGCGTAACGCCCCGCTGTCGGGCCCTCGCCCTCGGCGCGCGGGTTGTGCTAAGTGGCCCATATGACGCCCAGAAAAACACGCACCGCCATTCTCATCTCGGGCCGTGGCTCGAACATGCAGGCTCTCATCAAGGCCGCGGGCGCGCCGGACTATCCGGCTGAGATCGTGCTTGTCGTTTCAAATCGGCCGGACGCTCCCGGACTCGCATGGGCGCAGGAACGCGGCGTCAAAACGCTTGCGATCGATCACAAGGCCCATGCGACGCGCGAGGCCTTCGAGGACGCTCTGCAGGAGGCTCTCGAAGCTGCGGGCACGGAACTCGTGGCGCTTGCGGGCTTCATGCGATTGATGACTCCCGGCTTCGTTGAAATCTGGCGGGACCGGATGGTCAATATCCATCCGTCGCTGCTGCCGAGCTTCAAAGGGTTGCATACGCACGAACGGGCGCTCGCAGCGGGAATCCGCATTACCGGCTGTACGGTACATTTCGTCCGGACCGAGATGGACGAGGGTCCAATTATCGCCCAGGCGGCCGTAGCGGTGCGTAATGGTGACACTCCAGACGCACTTGCCGCACGTGTTCTGGAGGCCGAACACGGGCTTTATCCCTTAGCATTAAGCCTTGTCGCTTCCGGCCGGGTTCGCTGCGATGGCGAAAAAATTATTATGGATCAAGATATTAAGCTCAGTCCTCCGCTTTATTCACCAAGCCTTTGAAGTGGAAAACTACCCTCTGGTTACCTTGCGCTGGCCGTCGCATGGACAGTCCCCCCCCAAAGCATGGTATTTCAAGACTGTCCGGAGAGGGATATCCGGTGAATTGAAGTGCCGACCCGAGAAACGCTGGCTGTCTGAACGCGCCTAACGGCTGCGCTCGCAAGTGCGGGTTCGCTGCTCCGAATGGAGGCATCGTATGGAAACGACACCGACCCACACGCTGGGGCTTGGCGAGGAGTCAAGCATCTGGTTCAAACTCACGCCTCTGCTTCGGGGCGATCCCGAGAACCCGATGCGCATCCTGATGCAGATGATGGATCGCTATGGACCGGTGCTGCCGGTGAACATGGCGAACCAGCGTATCGTCCTCATTTCAGAGCCCGAGTATTTCAAGCACGTCCTCGTGACGAAGGTCGACACGTACACGAAGTACTTCGACGGCTTGAAGCCCATTTTCGGCAAATCGATGATCACGAACGATGGGGCGCTCTGGCAGAAGATCCGCATGCCGCAGCAGCCGGCGTTCCACCCGGAAATGTTCGCGGAATACATTCCCTACTTCCTGAAAGCCATTCAGATGAAGATGGGGATCTGGGCCGATCTGGCGAAGAGCGGCGAGACGGTCGAGATGGTCGAGCAGACGTGGACGCTCGCGGCGGACATGATCTGCAAGGCGCTTTTCGATCGCGACATGCCCTTCAATCCGCATGTCGTCTTCAAATGCGTGAAAACCTATACCGACGTCATGAATCATCGCGACATCCGCTTGCGCAAGCAGGCCGGAGAGGTCTTCGAGATGACGGACCAGGACGCCGCGAAGGCAATGGCCGTCTGGGCCAGCGTGCCGCCGGAAGTCATCGCCTCGGATCCGCGCGAGCAGCGCGAACGCACGCTGCTGAAAATGATCGAAGCGGCGGTGAATGATCCGTCAATTCCCGAGTTCGACCGGCAGCAGGCCATCGACGAGTTGAAGCAATATCTTTGGGCCGGTACCGAGACGACCGCTCTGACGCTGGCCTGGGCGCTTTATGAAACGGCGCGCCGTCCGGAAGCCGCTGAAAGAATTCGCCGCGAGGGCGAAGCCGTATATGGCGACCGGGAACCGACGGCTGCGGATTATTCCGGGCTCGCTTACACGCGCGCCGTCATTCAAGAAACGATGCGCATCTATCCGCCGATCTGGGGATTGATCCGCGTGGCTGTCGCGGAAGACGAAATCGGCGGCGTCAAAATCAATCCAGGCGACCGCGTTACGCTGTTCGCGTATGGCGCACATCATAATCCGAAATTCTGGCCGGACCCGGAAGCGTTCCAGCCGGAGCGCTGGATGGCGGGCAATGCCAAGAAGCAGGTGAAATACAGCTACATTCCGTTCGGCGCCGGCAAGCGTTCGTGCATCGGCGGGGCGATGAGCCAAGTCGAAAATACGTTGGCGCTATCGCTGTTGCTTCGCCGCTTCCGGCCCGAGTATGTCGGCAAGAACCCCGCCGGTCTCAACGCGACGGTGACGCTCACTCCCAAGGGCGGACTGCCGTTCCGCATTCGCGAGTTGAGCTGAACGAAAAGTGCGTCCGCGGGCGTACATGCCCATTAACAAAAAGTGATCTCCGGAAAACCGTGCCGCGCGAGCGATTCGGGCGGTTTTCCACAACTTCTCTCGCGTTGCACCATGCGCTGATCCTCCCCCAAATGCTCAAAGAAATGCAATCCAGGTTGTAGAGGGCTCGCACCTGCGAGTAAGGGCCGTGTTCAGGTCTGGTTAATACTGCCATACTCATAGTGCGTTAGAGATTTGATAAGGAATTCAGCGCGTCATTGGCTTGTAAATACCTCGCGTGCATTCCCAACTCCAGGAGGCCCCCCATCATGGAGTCTGTGAAGACAGTCGTCCTCGGAAAGCCTGTGTTCCTGCTGACAGGCGCACGATCACGCAAAAGGAAGGGTGTTTCGATTTCGCTTGAAGTCGAAGCGCCGGAAAAACTCATCGAAACTGCACGCCGCAATCCCGACGCCGTAGCCTTCGGGTTCGTCGCGGGCAGTTGGGTCGCGGCCGCCTAAGCGCCGTAACACCGCCCAGCCGCCGTGGTCCTCCCCGTGCCGGAGCTGGGCGAAGCGCCCCGAGGGCATCAGCGCGTATCTCGCGCTTGGCCCTCGCGGCGGTTTCAGATTTTCCTCACACCTTGAATTCTCCGTGCCCCGCTTTCAGTGCTGACCGAACGGCATTAAGAAGTCTGCTTTGCCGGGACCTCCGGCTGCGAGGGCAGACCCGGAATGCAATCAGGCCAGGATCGAACCGTTACCGGCAAGTCGGGGCCGTTCTACACGCACCTCTACTTTCAAGTCGTCGTCGCGATCGTTCTGGGCGTCCTTCTCGGATACGCGTATCCCAGCACGGGCGAAGCAATGAAGCCGCTCGGTGACGGCTTCATCAAGTTCATCAAGATGCTCATTGGGCCGATTATCTTCGTGACGGTCGTTCACGGCATCGCATCGATGGGCGATCTCAAAAAAGTTGGCCGCGTCGGCGTCAAAGCGCTCATCTATTTCGAGGTCGTTACTACGCTGGCGCTCATCGTCGGGCTCACGATCGTCAACCTTTTGCAGCCCGGTGCGGGAATGAATGTCAGCGCCGGGGCGCTCGATACGAAAGCGATCGAAAGATATATCGCCCAATCGAACGAGGAATCGGCGGTCGGGTTCATCCTGGGGATCATTCCTGACACGTTCTTCGGCGCCTTTGCCGACGGCAACATTCTGCAAATCCTGCTGATCGCGCTACTGTTCGCATTCGCCCTGCAGTCCCTTGGCGAGCGCGGCAAACCCGTGCTGACGCTCGTTGAGCAGATCAGCGAAGTGCTGTTCAAAATCGTCGGGTTTGTGATGCGGCTAGCGCCGATCGGCGCATTCGGCGCAATGGCTTTCACGATCGGAAAATACGGCATCGACAAGCTGTCGAGCCTCGCGTTTTTGATGTTCGCCTTCTATCTCACCTGCCTCCTTTTCATCTTCGGCGTGCTCGGCTTCATCGCGCGGCTTTCCGGATTCTCGATTCTGCGGTTTCTGGCGTACATCCGCGACGAACTGCTGATCGTGCTCGGCACATCTTCCTCGGAAAGCGTGCTGCCACGCATGATCGGAAAAATGCGCCGGCTTGGCTGCGAGGAAAGCATCGTCGGGCTCGTCATTCCGACCGGCTACTCATTCAATCTTGACGGCACCTGCATCTACCTGACGATGGCCGCCGTCTTCCTGGCTCAAGCAACGAATACGGACCTCTCGATCTGGCAACAGCTCGGCATTCTCGGCGTCCTGCTGCTGACGTCAAAAGGGGCCGCGGGCGTGACCGGATCCGGCTTCATTACGCTTGCAGCGACGCTCGCCTCGACATCGCATATCCCGGTGGCATCGCTGGCGCTGATCCTCGGCATCGACCGCTTCATGTCGGAAGCGCGGGCGCTCACCAATCTCATCGGCAACGGCGTCGCGACGATCGTCATTGCAAAATCGGAAGGGGCGCTCGATGAAGTGACGTTCGCGCGCGAACTTAGGGCGCACGATCGCGCCATTCCCGAACCGGCCTAGGTGAGCTGCCCGAACGGCAGATCGGTAACGCCGGGCTTCACTCCGAAGCCGGTCAGCACGGCGTGAACCTGACCGCGATGATGCGTCTGGTGATTGAAGATATGGGCCATAATGAGGGCTCGTGGGCTCGTCACTTCTCGCCCCAAACCGCCTGAAAACCAGGTCAGATCGCCTTCGAGATTCGACTCATCGAGGCCGTCTGCCCAGTCTTGGATCAGGGTATCGAAACGGCGGCGTTCGGCCGAGAGCGCATCCCAGTCGTCGTACTGCGACGCACCTTCCGCAATCGATTTAGCGGCCGGCGAAGGCGCCGCGCCGAAGCGCATCAGCCACATCTGATCCGCCCATAAGACATGATTGAGAGTAGCGTGGATTGACCCGAAGAACGCGCCGCGATCCTCCTTACGCTGAGCATCGCTCAGGCCGGAGGCGGCGCGGTAGATGTTTGTGTTCTGCCACGTGTTGTAGCGGGCCATCGTCTGGATAAAGGCGGGTGAGATCATCGCTCAGGCTCCTGCCCTCTACAGAGAGAGGCGGCGCCGATAAAGCGCCGCCTTTATCAGGTCGTGAGGATCGTTCAGCCGACAATCTCGTCGAGGCGGAAGTTCAGTGCGATTTCGCGATCCGCCGCCGCCGGGCTGTCGGAGCCGTGGGTCGAGTTCGAACCTTTCGACTCCGCGAAAAGCTTTCGGATTGTACCGTCGGCGGCTTCCTTCGGGTCGGTGGCGCCCATCACTTCGCGATACTTCGCGATGGCGTTTTCGCCCTCCAGAACCTGCATAACGATGGGGCCTGAGGTCATGAAATCCACGAGTTCGCCGTAAAACGGCCGTGCCTTGTGTTCCTCATAGAACTTCTCGGCCTGTGCCCGGGTCCAGCGCACGCGCTTCTGTGCGACGATGCGCAAATCCGCACCTTCGATCACGGCATTGATCTTGCCGGTCAGGTTGCGGCGCGTTGCGTCCGGCTTGATGATAGAAAACGTGCGTTCCACGGCCATAAGTCTGCCTCGCTTTGGGGTTTCCTGAGAGTTGGGCGGCTTATAGCTGCGTGGGATTATAGCGGCAAGCGCGTGACGGCGGTCGAGTTGAAGCAGCCAGTTGCACGTCGCACAAAATTTAAGGCGTTCACCGTATAATCGCCCGATTGACGGGCGCAATTGCATATGAACAGTGTGACCAGCGCGATGTCGCCTGGTCGGGGGGAGCGGGTAGACGGACCCGCGTGTGCGAAGACAAAGAGCATGACCGGACAAGCCAACGACATTCAGTGGTACATTGCACGGGATGGCAAACAGCACGGTCCGCTGACCGAGATCGAGCTGCGCACATTCATCGCGCACGATTACCTTCGGCCGACGGATCTCATCTGGCGTCCCGGCATGACGGAATGGCAAGCCGCGCCGGGCGTATTCGCGGACGCTTTCCAGGGGGAGGCTCAACAGTCCGCGCCCGAGGTGCAACCCGTCAGAACCGCCGCCGCTCCCGCGTACGCGCCGCAGCAAACGGCGCGGCCCACACAAAACACACCATATGCGACGGATTTCGAAGCCAGTGGCGGACGTCTGGACAATCCGCTCATCAAGCGGCTCGCCATCGCGAGCGTAGCGCTTACTCTTATCGGCGGCGGCACATTCGCGCTCGCAACCTATCACGAACCGCTGATGGGCATGATCTCGGGATCGTCCACTTCGGCAAGCACCGACCAGGCGGCCGTCGTGGCCGCCGATTCCGATACCAAAGTTGCCGATGCCGATCCGGCGGCGTCCTCATCCGCACCAGCCGATGTGGCGGCGGGGTCCGACGCCACCCCGGCAACAGCTCAGACTGATGCTGCAGCGAACGCCGGCGCCAATGACGTGATCCCGACGGCTCCGACGCCTGACACAAGTCCGCAGCCGGAGCAGCAACAGACGCCGGCATCGACGCCGACGACAACCGCATCCGTTTCTCCAACTGGTGTTCCGGATGGCGTTGCGGCGACTCCGCCAGCAGCGCAGGTTGCAGCCATAGATCCGCAACCTCCCGCATCGTCGCCCCAGCCGGCGGTCGATGGGTCGGAACTCGACGCACGACTGCAGAAGATTCCGGTTTGGGAGTTGCTCAAGAAGGAATACCCGGACTGGTACGCGACAGAGATCACGACCGCGAACAAGATGGTCGCCGATAAAAAGCCGGATAGCGATGTCGCAATGCTGCTGGCTCAGGGTCTCGTCAATCTGCGCCGGCAAAACGCGGACAAAGCGCTTGCTGCCAGTTCGGAAAAGCTACAGGCCATCGCCGAGGCTTTCCTTCAGCACCTGAAGGCGCTGCGTGCCCAGAGCGTCAGTGCTTGCTTCGGTTTCATCTCGAAAGGCGAGACAAGCCCCGCCGTCGTGCAGATGATGGAGCACCCCGAGACCGCGACAGCGCTCAACGCACAGGCCGGTGCAATCTTCGAGGCGATTTCCGAAGGCGCGAAAAATCCGGTGAAGCATGACTCCGCCGTCAAGAGCGACTACGACGTTCTCATCAAGGAACTCGCCAAGCTCGGATGGAAGGAAGAAGACTTGCAGGTGTTTTCCAATCCGAAGCTGTTGGCCAAGCGCGAGCCGCAACAGGTCTGCAAAATGGTTCAGGAGTGGTTTGTCGCGCATCTCGCCGTGCAAGACGCAGCGGTTCGCGACCGCCTGCTCTACGAAACGCTTAAGCCTGTCGTTTCAGGCTGATCGCCATGCTCTACGCGGCGATCAAAGTTCTGCTGACAGCGGTTCTGGTCGTGGCGATTTCGGAAGTCGCCAAGCGGTCGAGCTTGCTTGGTGGCATCGTCGCTTCCCTGCCGCTGACATCGGTTCTGGCGATCATCTGGCTTTATGGCGAGACGGGCGACACGGCAAAGGTCGCAAATCTCGCCTCAAGCATTTTCTGGTACGTTCTGCCGTCGCTGGTTCTATTCATTCTGCTGCCTCTCCTCATTGCCAAGGGAATGGGCTTTTGGCCGAGTCTTTTCGTCGCTTCGGCTGCGACGTTTGCGGCCTATCTTCTGATGACGGCCATGCTCGGACGCTTCGGGATCGCGCTCTGACGTGACAGCGGCGTTCGGACGGGCTATCGGCTTCTCGCCATGCTGCACATCAATGACCTCACCTATCGGATCGAAGGCCGGCCGATCCTGGAACAAGCCACCGTCGCCATTCCCTCCGGGCACAAGGTGGGGCTTGTCGGGCGCAACGGCGCGGGCAAGACGACGCTTCTGCGGCTGCTGAAAGGTGAGATCGCGCCGGACGACGGTTCGATTTCGATTCCGCGCAACGCTCGCCTCGGACATGTGGCGCAGGAAGCGCCGGGCGGCGACGACAGCCTGATCGAATGGGTGCTTGCGGCGGATAGCGAGCGCGCCAGTTTGCTTGCCGAAGCGGAGCACGCGACGGACCCGCAGCGGATTGCCGAAATTCAAATGCGGTTGACTGATATCGACGCCCATTCCGCACCGGCGCGGGCGGCGCGCATTCTGTCTGGGCTTGGTTTCGACGACGAAGCGCAGCGGCGGGCATGTCGCGAATTCTCCGGCGGATGGCGGATGCGCGTGGCGCTCGGCGCGATCCTGTTTCTCAAACCTGACATTCTGCTGCTCGACGAGCCGACGAACTACCTCGATCTCGAAGGCACGCTCTGGCTCGAGAACCATCTCAAGACATATCCGCATACCGTGCTGATCGTCAGCCATGATCGCGACCTGCTGAACCGGGCCGTCGGTTCAATCCTGCATCTCGATCGCGGCAAGCTCACGCTTTACGCGGGCGGCTATGACGACTTCGAGGAAACGCGGCGCGAGAAGCAGCGGCTCGAAATGAAGCTGAAGAAGAAGCAGGACGAGCAACGAAAGCACCTGCAAGCCTTCATCGATCGCTTCAAAGCCAAGGCGAGCAAAGCCGCGCAGGCGCAGAGCCGCGTCAAGGCGCTCGCCAAGATGCAGCCGATCGCGGCGCAGGTCGATGATCGTGTCGTGCCGTTCCGCTTTCCCGATCCGCAAAAGGTGATTGCCAGCCCACTTCTGCGCATCGAAAAAGCCAGCGCCGGATACGATCCGTCCACGCCGGTGCTGACGGGGCTCGATCTCAGGATCGACAACGACGATCGCATTGCGCTGCTTGGCCAAAACGGCAACGGCAAATCGACGCTCGCGAAGCTCATCGCCGGCCGTCTGGAGGCCCTCTCGGGATCGGTTTTCGGCGCGCAGAAAATCGAGGTCGGATTTTTTGCCCAACACCAACTCGACGATCTGCTGCCCAACGCCACGCCTTACGATTACATGCTGAAGCTCATGCCCGAGGCTACGGAAGCGCAGCGGCGAACGAAGCTCGGCACATTTGGTTTCAGCGCCGACAAGGCGGATACGGCATGCCGCAATCTGTCGGGCGGCGAGAAAGCCCGATTGCTGCTGGCTCTAACGGCGTTTCATGGCCCGCACGTTCTCATTCTCGACGAGCCGACGAACCACCTCGATATCGATAGCCGCGAGGCTCTGGTGCATGCGCTGATGGAATACAACGGCGCCGTCATCCTAATCAGCCACGACCGGCATTTGATTGAAGCCACCGCGGATCGGCTTTGGCTCGTTCGCGATGGCACCGTTGCGCCGTACGACGGCGACATGGACAGCTATCGAGCGCTGCTGCTGAACGAGCGCGGCGCGAGAACTACGGAGCGGCGCGACGAGGCCAATAGCGACGATCCGAAGGTTTCGCGTACCGACCAGCGCCGGGCCGCTGCAGAACGGCGCGCCGAGCTTGCGCCATTGAAGAAAGCCATGCACGCGGCTGAGCAACGCGTCGAAAAACTGGCCAAAGACATCGCAGCGCTCGATACCTTGCTGGCTGACCCCAATCTCTATGCGAAGGATCCGCAGCGCGCTCAAAATGCGGCGCAGCAACGCGGACAGTTGAGCAAACAGCAGGCGGATGCCGAAGAATCGTGGCTTGCGGCGACAGAAGCCTACGAGGACGCTTCGGCGACGGCCGACGCCTAAGCCCTTTTACGAATTAGCGAATTTTCATGCGGCGAATGTTTTCGCCAACGGCGCGGTCGCATTCGTCGCAATATCCACATCTGGACGAAATCAAAACCGGAACCCAATTCAATAACGTGACGTTAATGAGGCGCAGGATCAGTGCCCCCGCTTACCTGCGCAACGGGTGTCAGCCATGAAATCAACCATGAAACAGGAATTCGTCTATCACGCATTGGCGCGCCGCGACTCTCGCCCGCGTCAGGCTCGGGTTGCCGCCGCCGACGCATCTGTCGCGGTGAAAGAATATCTTGCCTACGTTGCCATGCTTTCAATCGCGGTCGTCATCGCGATCATCACATTCACGTACGCGGCGAGCATGACCGTGCGTTGGCTCGATACCGTGTCGAAGCCGGGATTCCTCGCCCAATCGCAGACGATTTCTCCGCAGGTTGACAAGCTGGCGATGCTTCCGGCCGTGCTGCCGTTCAAGAAAGCCGACTAACTTTCGCGTCGTCGGTCTATCGCGCTTAGGATGGGTGAGGATCAGCCACTGATCTTTGAGAAGTCGGCGACGGTCTGCGTCGCGGCGCGGATTTCGGATAGCAGCCGAAGACGGTTTTCGCGGACCTTTGGATCGTCGGCGTTGACGAGGATTTTTTCGAAGAACGCATCGACCGGCGCGCGCAATTCCGAAAGCGCGCGC
>Ga0182744_1003449_pt1 | contig 12320 bp, 11 predicted proteins | sample eDN3rd30CKraftMG_FD_128525 | JGI IMG/M metagenome (GOLD analysis project Ga0182744, IMG submission 128525) | Enriched Miracle-Growth compost microbial communities from Emeryville, California, USA - eDNA 3rd pass 30_C Kraft MG (version 2) (version 2) ...
ATGCAGCACGTAATTGCGCCGATCTGCAAAGCCGTCCAGTGAAGTTCGCAAATGAGCGCCTCGAAAAGAGCGTTCCCTTCGAGAGTTTCGGAGGTAACGACCGATGACGCGCGCGACTTGGCCTGACCGGGTGATTTCAGCAGTGCGCTCAACATGGCCTTGCGATTCCTGGCGTTAGCAGTCGAAGCGCACCGGAAGGAGAGTCCGGATTTTCGCTGCGGGAACAGCGGGGGAGAACAAAAATCCTTGCGCTTCGACGCAGCCTTCGGCACGAAGCATGTCGAGCTGCTTGACCGTTTCGACTCCCTCAGCGACGCTTGTCATCCCGAGATTGTAGCCGAGCTGGATGACCGACCGCCGCAACGTGGCAGATCGCTTCTGGTTCGAGATGTTTGACACGAATGATCGATCGATCTTGATTTTGTCGAACGGGAAGCTCTGCAAATAGCTGAGCGACGAAAAGCCTGTTCCAAAATCATCGATGGAAAATCGAACGCCGAGCTTCTTGAGACTCTCCAGGGTGACCGCCACGGCATCCCGGTTCTTCATCAAAAGTGTTTCGGTGATTTCGAGAACCAGACGAGAGAGCGGAAGGCCTTTCGAAAAGCTCAAAACCTTATCGACAAGCGTCTGGCCGTCGAATTGCGCCGCCGAAATATTGACGGCAATCCAGATGTCATCCGGCCAATCTCGCGCTTCCGCGCACGCTGTCTTGAGAACCCAATCGCCGATCTCTCCGATCAGTCCGCATTCCTCGGCGATCGGGATGAACTCCGATGCGGGAACAAGCCCGTGCTCAGGATGCGACCAGCGAATGAGGGCTTCGCAGCCGGAAATCCTGCGTGATTTGATATTGATAATCGGCTGGTAGTGAAGTTCGAACTCGTTGTTGGCGATGGCTTCGCGCAGCTGCTGCGCAATTTTTAGCCGCCGCAATGAGCGCTCGTATCTAGATGGATCGAAAAAGCCGAACGTTTCGCATCCTGCGGATTTCGTTCGCGCCAACGCCGTTTGGGCGTTCTTTATAAGATCGTCAGCTATGCTTCCGTCCAGTGGCCCAACGGCAATGCCGATATTGGCAACCAGCGTAATGCTGAGATCCCCAATAACAAAGGGTTCCGCCAGGGTATCGGCGATCCGCCGTGCCAGCGATTCAACATCGTCGATTGAGCCCGGGTTGGCCTGTAGGAGTGCGAAATCATCGCTTTCAAAGCGCGTCGCGATATCGGAGTCGCTGAGAATGCCCGTTAGCCGCTGCGCAAGGAGTTTGAGCAGTTGATCGATACCGGCTTGGCCGAGCGTGTCGTGAACTGGCCCGAGCCCATCGACAGAAATGCAGTGCAGCGCAAGGATGCGATCGCCAAGAACCGCAAGCCTGGAATGGGTACGATCTTGAAACAGCATGAGGCCGGGAAGGCCGGTTACGGCATCATACTGGGTATGTTGCTCGATCGCGATCAGGCCGCGTTCCTGCTCCGTAACGTCGCGATGGGTTGAAAGAAATCCGCCGTGCGGCAATGGCGTGCACTGAATCTCGATCGTACGCCCATTGACGATCTGGCGCTCGATCGTTTCAGAATCCAGGGCAGGCTCACTCTCGTTCTTGGAGAGGCCGAAGTGCGGAATATCGCCCAGCACGTATTTCTCGAGATCGACGATAAAGCGGTTCTGCGGCGTGGCTGTGGAACGCTTGCTTGTCATGCCTTCGTCGAGGTCGTCGGTCCCACGCCGTCGCGCGCCGTTGGATAGGATTGGCTTTCGATTCTTATCGAAGGCCGTGATGTGTCCCGGAAAACGGTCCAGGATGGCTTGCAAAATGTCATTTCGCTCCTGCAACGCATGGCGCAGAGCAACGACTTCCGTCATGTCGTTCTGAATGGAGACATAGCCGCGGACGCGGCCACGGCTCTTGAGGGTGATGATCAGCGCATCGACCCAATAGAATGTGCCGTCTTGCGCGCGATTTTTGATCTGGCCCCGCCACGTCCCATGCGACCCGAGCGTTTCATAGACGTCGCTCCAGAAGTCGGCCGGGTGGTGCTTCGAATTCAGCAAAGCGTGGCTTTGGCCGATCAGTTCATCGCGCCGGTATTTGCTGAGGCGAACGAACGCCTCGTTGACATGAAGAATTCTGCCGTCCGGCGTCGTTATTGACACGACGCCAATGTGGTCAAGCGCCGAAATCAGGCCTTTCATGCCCCACGACGTGCCCAACAGGGGCGCCGGAGCTTTCTTCCGCGTCGCCGAAAGCGGCGCTGGAACGGCCGAACTTAGTCCATCGAGATTGAATGCCATGGCGCGATTACAGACCGGAGTTGCACCGAGACGATTCGCCTGAAGCGGGGGCGATACGTATCGAGACGAAGCCGGATCATTTCCGAAGGTGTGCGAAACATGCCAACGTCGATTGGTACGTCAGGATTGGCTTCATGCCTCTGCCAGCCGCGTTAGACGGTCACAGCCTGCCGTTCCGCGCAATTTGAACTAAATGTCTTAATGTAGGATTAGTCTTCGGTTGCGGCGCCCAGGGTGCGAAGGACTGCTGGGCGACTCGAATCCCAAGGCCAGAAACCTAATTTCCACGACGGTTGAAAAGTATTCGGCGAAAGCCGGAATAACATTAGATTCTTATGCAACACGAAAACCCCGGCGAATAACAGAAAAAATTATATTCTTCGGGTGTATGTAAATTCGCTCCGCAAAATGATTTCCGGTAGAGGGCGATTTGCCGATAAAGAAGCAGCCAGAGCGAAGGCAATTTGGGCGACGGCGGGTATTTAAACCAGCCGAACTCGTTCTGGATGATGGCCGCCGTTTTGTCTGCGCGGTAATCGATTTTTCCGACGCCGGGGCGCGAATCAAACTCACGAAAATTGAAGTCACCGAAAGTGAATTTGATCTCGAAATACCCGCGGACGATTTTGTTGTTCGCTGTCAAATTATGCACGCCGACGACGTCTCACTAGGTGTTCGATTTATAAAACCCCCTCGCCGTATATCCTGGAAGCGGTAGGCCGCGGAAAGCCGAAACCGGGAATCGGACGCGCATATATAGAGAATCGCGTTTGCCGCCGAGGAATGAGAATCGACCGCCGTCGGGCCTGCTTCCCGACATCAGCGAACGGCCGCAACGCTTGTCGGCGGGCGCCCCAAATATAAATATCCAAAAATAATTCGGAAATAGATTTTCGGGAAAGAGCATAAACGAATTCGATACAATTGCGGATTAGTTTTGGTGAACGGTTGCTTGATATTCGAAAATCATAGGCATGACGCCGCGCAACCGAGTCGGGGTCTAAACCGACATGTTCCGGGCTTTTGAGAAGCAGGAACACGCCAATGGCGCTTGCTGGATTAAAGATAAAAACCGAATCGCATTTGGCGACTTGGCTGGGCGCAACCCGCCCGAATCTCGCTAATTGCCGTCGCAGCCGGGCGCGCCTCGCGCTTCCGGTTCGGCAATAATCTCAAAGCCCAACGCCCCATCAAACGTCTGATGAATAGCCGGACAGGAGCCGCGCTGCCGTCTGCTGTAGAGCCGCCGGTCGATCGTTACGAACCCTATCAACAAGTCACTTGAAACAGGTCAATAGCCATGGTCATCGGGTACATAAATAGCAAATGGTCAATGCCGCGCCGGCTTGCTCTTATATCGGCGATTTTTCTCATCCCGTCCTTTGCGCAGTTGTATATCTTCGCGGATAACAAGCTGGCGCAGAGTCAGCATATAAAGACAGAGGTCGAAGGCGCTAAGCTGGCGCGCGCTATCTGGGGAGATATGGCCGCCGACCAGGCGACAAATCCCGGCATCGCCAGCAGCGAACTATCGACGCTCGCATCGAGCACCGGCCGAGACCTCGGCGTCGAATCGCAGATCAATTCCTTCGTAAATGCGAAAACCGGCCTCGAAAAAGCCAAGCTGGGCACCGTTCTGCTGAATGAAGTTGCGAACGCCGCAGCACTTCCCAGCGATACTTCGAAGGATACGTTCCACGCTCAGGAAATCTTCATTCCGAGCCTGACGCGCGTCAAAGTCGCTCTTGCAACGCTTCTTGATGTCACCGGCTCATCGGAAAATGCCGAAGCAGAAACAGCGATGGGCTATGGCGCGCTGGTCGCGGCGACGGAAAACCTTCGCGAGCCGTTGGCGGACTTCATCGCCAATGACACTTCGGGAGCAGGCAAGGCCATCGTCGGAACCGCCGGCGACAAACTTGTGAGTCAACTCGAAGAAATCGGCTCGGCGGTCAAAACGTCCATTTATCAGCGTACGCCGCTCGATGCTTCCATGATTGAGGCGATCCGCAAAGCCAGCACAGCAACGGGCGCTCTGGCAAACGAAACGGCCGGTATTTTCATCCGGCTCGCGGAGAGCCACGACAGTGAGGCTCGCAATGGACTCTATACGACGCTCGCATTGCTTATCGCCGCAACAGCGATTGCTGTGGTCATCGTTGCGTTGCTGTCAAAGGGCATCACCAACCGACTTTCGAATTTGGTTCAGGTCATGGATCAGATCAGCCGCAAGGATCTGACTGCCGAGGTGCCTTATCTGACCGACTCAAACGAAAACGGTGAGATCGCCCAAGCACTCGGTCGCTTCAAAGAGGCCGCCATCGAGAACAAGGCGATGACCGATGCAGCGGTCGCTGCAGCTAGTGAGCAACAGGAACAAGGCGACCACTACGCTCGTGAGCACGAAAAGTTCATGGACGCCTTCACGAGCGCTGCCGATCGCATTGCTCGGGGTGATTTCTCGCACCGGATCGTCGAGAAGGTCATTCAGGAGTATGAACCGATCATCAGCCAGATGAACCTGATGATGGGTCAGCTCGAGCAGGCGCAAACCGGGAAGATCGAAGCTGAGAGACAGATCAATCTCGTCGTTGAGGCACTCGGCGCGGCATTGTCCGAATTGGCTCAGGGCAATCTTGAAACCAATCTCGATATCGACGTCACGCCGGAATTCGCCAAGCTGAAGGCCGATTTCAATTCGGCGGCAACGACGCTGAAGAGCACCATCGCCCTCGTCAAGAAGGGCGCTGGAAGCATCAAGCTCGGCACGAACGAGATTTCTCAGGCGTCCGACGACCTGTCGCGCCGCACGGAGAATCAGGCCGCGAGCCTCGAAGAAACGGCGGCAGCGGTGAAGGAAATCACGGAAACCGTCAACAAAACGGCTCATGGGGCAACCCACGCTCGCGAAACGGTCTCTGTTGCGAAAGCCGATGCTGAGAAGAGCGGTGAAATCGTCCGCAAGGCAATCGATGCAATGAACGGCATCGAGAGTTCATCGAAGCAGATTAGCCAGATCATCGGCGTCATCGACGAGATCGCCTTCCAGACCAACCTGCTGGCCTTGAATGCAGGCGTCGAAGCGGCACGTGCCGGCGACGCGGGCCGTGGCTTCGCCGTGGTTGCCTCCGAAGTGCGGGCGCTTGCTCAACGCTCGGCCGAAGCCGCCAAGGAGATCAAGGGATTGATCTCGGCGTCTACGGGCCAAGTGGCTCAGGGTGTGCAGCTGGTGGGCGAGACGGGACTTGCATTGACGCGCATCGTCACGCAGGTCGCGGAAATCAACTCGATCGTGACGGAAATTGCGACTAGCGCCAATGAACAGGCACATGGTCTCGAGCAGGTCAACACCGCCGTCAACGAGATGGACCAGGTGACCCAGCAGAACGCCGCGATGGTCGAGGAAGCAACAGCCGCAACCCAAACCCTGGCGCAGCAGACGGAAGAACTCGCTGTTCTCGTCAGCCGCTTCAGAACGGGTGACGAAACTGTCGTCGACATGGCATCGCGCCGGGAAAGCCCGAAGCCGGCTGCTCGTTCGGTACGGCCGTCGGCTAAAATGAAGGTCGCGGCGAACGGCGGTGGCCGCGCTCAGTCTGGCGCTGCCGATGCGGGTTGGGAGGAATTCTAATGCCCCGCGCAACCCGAAAATCCGCCGGCTCCAAGAGTCGGCGGAAGCCGGCGAACCACGCGAAGACAAAAGCCACGGCAGATCAGTCACGGGAAATCCTGCTAGCCGTGGAGACTTCGCAGATGGACGGCGCCGACGTCACAGCCCCCGACGAAACGATTGCCGAGGTCGATATGCCGGCCCCTCAGCCGGAAATAGCTTCTGAGTGCCTGATGCTTCCCGAATGCTTGGGCGCTTCCGCCGCGACCGAGCTGAAGGAGATGCTGCAGGCGCGCCGCGGAAGCACTCTCGTGATCGACGCAAGCCAAGTGCGTCGTGTCGGTGTGCAGTCGCTTCAGATCCTCGTGGCTTCGGCGCGCACGTGGCAGTCTGACGGACAAAGCTACCGCGTGACGAATTCGAGTTCCGAGCTTCTCGACGCCATCACATTAATTGGATTGCCACACGACGAATTGCGGCTCGAAGGATTCCAGCAATGACGCAGACAATACTCACCGTGGATGACTCGCGCACGATGCGCGACATGCTGAAAATGGCGCTTGTCGAAGCGGGATATAACGTTCTGCAAGCGGTGGACGGCGTCGATGGCCTCGACGTTCTCCAGACATCGGCTCCCCCCGACGTCATCGTCACGGACATCAACATGCCGAAGATGGACGGCTTCGGTTTGATTGAGGCTGTGCGTAAGGATAGCCGCTATCGCAAAGTTCCAATCCTTGTTCTGACGACGGAAAGCGATGCCGCCAAGAAAATGCGCGCCAAGGAAGCGGGCGCGACCGGCTGGATCGTAAAGCCATTCGAGCCAACGAAACTTATCGCCGCTATTCGGCGCGTAGCAGCCTAACGCGCAGTGGGGTGACGATCGTGGATACAATGGCAGAAATCCGGCAGACCTTTTTCCAGGAATGCGAGGAGCAGCTCTCTGAAATGGAGCTTGGCCTGCTCGCGATGGACGAAGGCAATGCCGATTCGGAAACGGTGAACGCGGTCTTCCGCGCCGTTCATTCGATTAAAGGCGGCGCCGGAGCATTCAAGCTCACGGAACTCGTCCAGTTTGCTCATTCTTTTGAAACGGCACTCGATCATGTCCGCAGCGGCAAGCTGACGCCGACGCCGGAAATGATGAAGATCATGCTGCGCGCCGCTGATGTGCTCTCCGATTTGGTGGAAGCTTCGCGCGATGGCCGGGAAATCAACGAAGCCAATTACGCGGGCATTGCAGCGGACGTCAAAGCGCTGACGACGGTTGACGGCGTCGAGGAAGTGGAAGAGCCAATCGACTTTCAGCCGACTGTCATCGATTTCGGAATGCCGGAACTTGCCATCGAGCCTGCGCCCACGGCGAGCGATGAGCATGAATACCGCATCAATTTTGCGCCGCGCCCTGAACTCTATGCCAACGCCAACGAAACGATCCTGATTTTCCGAGAGTTGAACCGTCTTGGCGCCATGCAGGCAACTTGCGATGCCTCTGCGGTTCCGGCGCTCGACGAGATCGATCCGAACGGCGCGTATTTTTCTTGGGCTGTGCAACTGAAGTCGGACGTTGAGATAGCGGCAGTTCGCGAGGTATTCGAGTTCGTCGATGGCGAAGCCGATCTGACGATCGAGACGGATGGCCAGGCGGAAGTTTCGGACGCGGACATTGCCGCTCTGCTGGCGCAGGCTCTCGGAACGTCGCCGCCCGCTGACGAGGCGAATGCTTCGCCGGCGATTGCCGAGACCATCTCTGTCGAGGCAGAGCCCGAGCCTGTCGCGGCTACTTCTGAAGCGGTCGCCGAGGAGCCGGTAGCTCCCGTGCAAGCGGTTGAATCGTCGAAGCCGGATACGAAGGCGGCGGCAATTCCAACGCAGACGACGATCCGTGTTGAATTCGATCGCGTCGATCGCCTGATCAATCTCGTCGGCGAGCTTGTCATCAATCAGGCCATGCTTTCGCAGCGCGTGATTGAAGCCAATTTCGCCGGGTCGTCATCGGTTGTCATCGGGCTCGAAGAGCTCGAACAGCTGACGCGCGAAATCCAAGAAAGCGTCATGGCCATTCGTGCGCAGCCCGTGAAGCCGCTGTTCCAGCGGATGTCGCGCATGGTCCGCGAGGTGGCCGACGCGACGGGCAAGGAAGTGAAGCTCAAGACGGAAGGCGAAGCGACCGAGGTCGATAAGACCGTCGTCGAGCGCCTCGCCGAGCCTCTGACGCACATGATCCGCAATGCCGTCGATCACGGCATTGAATCGCCGGAGGTACGGCTCGCTGCCGGAAAGCCCGCCGAAGGCACGGTTCGCCTGACGGCCGCGCATCGGTCCGGACGTATCGTCATTGAGCTTTCCGATGACGGCGCCGGCATCAATCGCCCGAAAGTTCGCGCTTCCGCGATCAACAAAGGGCTGATCCCGGCGGATATGCAGCTTTCCGATAGTGACATCGACAATCTGCTGTTTCTGCCGGGCTTCTCAACCGCCGCCACAATTTCCAGCATTTCGGGGCGTGGCGTCGGCATGGACGTCGTCAAGCGCTCGATCCAGGCGCTCGGGGGCCGCATTTCGATTTCGTCCCGTCCGGGTCTCGGTTCGACGTTTTCGATGAGCTTGCCGCTAACGCTCGCGGTTCTCGATGGTATGGCCGTTTCCGTCGCGGGACAAACGCTTGTCGTTCCGCTGACGGCGATCGTCGAAACATTAAAGCCCAAAAAATCCGAAGTGCACGGGCTTGGATCCGATGGCCGGGTCATGTCGATCCGCGATACGTTCGTGCCTTTGATCGATGTCGGCACGCAACTCGGCTTTCGCGAAACACCGACGCAGCCGGAGAACAGCGTCGCGCTCCTGGTTGAAACCGGCGGCGGCGCGCGCAACGCGCTCCTCGTCGATTCGATCCAGGATCAGAGGCAAGTCGTCATCAAGAGTTTGGAAGCCAACTACGGGACAGTCGCGGGGATCGCCGCCGCAACCATACTTGGAGATGGGCGCGTCGCGCTCATCCTCGATGTGGATGCATTGGTGTCTAAATCCTTCGAGGAGACGTTGGTCGGTGAATTGCACTATGGAACGGGAGGATAGGCGTCATGCAAAATAACGACCTGACGGCCAACTCGGCTAATAACGAATTCGTCGCATTCCGCGTCGGCGCGCAAGAATTTTGCGTCGATATCATGGGTGTTCGCGAGATCCGCGGATGGACACCGGCAACGCCATTGCCGCATGCACCATCCTACGTGCGCGGCGTCATCAATCTTCGCGGCGCAGTGCTGCCCATCGTCGATCTCGGGCTGCGTTTCGGACTCGGGCCGACCGAGCCGACGCCGAGGAGCGTCATCATCGTCGTCCACATCCATCAGCAGGTCGTCGGCCTTCTTGTAGATGCCGTGTCGGATATTTTGACGTCCTCGGAAGCGTCGATGCAACCGACGCCCGACATCGCCTCGGATATGGCCAAGACGTTCGTCAAGGGCGTCTACGCCGTCGATAGCCGCATGATCAGCATCGTGACTCTCGACAGCGTTCTGCCGATTAGCGCCAAGGCCGCGGCATGATCGAAGCACGAGCGCGTACGTCAACGAGGCCGTCAAAGGCTCTCGTTACGGGGGAATTTGATTTCCTTGCCGCCGATTTCCATGTGATCGCCGAAATTGCCAAGGCTGACGCCGGCATCGATCTGCCGGAGGCGAAGGCAACGCTCGTCTATTCGCGTCTTGCGAAGCGCGTGAGAGCGCTCGGCTTGGCAACGTTTGAGGACTATTGCAGGACGGTCAGCACCGACGGAGAAGAACGCGGCCGCATGATCGCCGCGCTGACGACGAATGTGACGCGCTTTTTCCGCGAGCCGCACCATTTCGAACATCTCCGGAAGAATGTCCTGGAGCCGATAGCGGACAGCGTGCGAGACGGCGGACGTCTGAGACTCTGGTCAGCCGCGTGCTCGACCGGCCAGGAGCCCTATTCGATGGCGCTCACCGTACTTTCCGTTTTTCCGAACGCAGCAGAACTCGATGTGCGGATTCTCGCGACCGATCTTAATCCGCACGTTGTTGCGCACGGGAGAAAAGGCCAGTATCGCAAGGAAGAGATTGCCGACATTCCAGCCAACATGCGGAGCAAATGGCTGGAGGCGGTTCCGGGCGATGCGGACAGCATGCGCCTATGCGAGCAAGCCCGCTCCCTCGTCTCGTTCCGCGAACTCAACCTGATGGGCACCTGGCCATTCAAAGGGCCATTCAACGCCATCTTCTGCCGCAACGTCGTGATCTATTTCGATCGCGAGACGCAGGGCATGATTTGGAGGCGACTGTCCAATCTGCTGATCAATGACGGATCTCTCTATATCGGCCACTCCGAGCGTGTATCGGGGCCGGCGACGAATGCGCTGGTAGCCGGCGGCATAACGACCTACCGGAGAAAAGCCGGAGGCCGATGATGAAAAAAATACGCGTTCTGGTCGTCGACGACTCCTCAACTATGCGTGGTCTCATTGCGTCGGCGCTCTCGCGAGATCCGCAGATTGAAGTGGTGGGTCAAGCAGAAGATCCGTTGCAAGCACGGCAGGCCATCAAGGCCCTCAATCCTGATGTCGTGACGCTTGATGTTGAAATGCCCAACATGAGCGGCCTCGAATTTCTTGAAAAGATCATGCGGCTGCGTCCGATGCCGGTCATCATGGTGTCGACGCTGACGAGCCGCGGAGCTGACGAAACCGTGCGGGCGCTCGAGATCGGTGCCGTCGATTGCATTGAAAAGCCGCGGCCCGGTAACGAGCACAACTTCGAAGAACTGCCTTTCAAGATCAAGATCGCTGCGTCCGCGCAAGTCCGGCCGCTAACGAGACCAGCCACGCCAGCGCATGACAAGACGGCTCACGCTCAGTACGAATCGGATGGTCGTCTGCTCGCGATCGGCGCTTCGACGGGAGGCGTCGAGGCTTTGATCCAGCTGTTGTCGAGGTTTCCGGCAAACTGTCCGCCCACCGTCATTACGCAACACATGCCGGCGTCGTTTACGCGCAGTTTCGCCAGTCGCCTCGACCGCATCTGCGCGGCAAAGGTGCAGGAAGCCTATACGGGCGCCAAATTGCAGCCTGGCCGGATTTATCTGGCACCGGGTGGAACGCAGCATCTGCAAGTTTCCGCCACGTCCGATTTGCATTGCCGATTGAAGCCCGGCGACCGCGTCAATGGACATTGTCCGTCCGTCGACGTTCTGTTTGAATCTGTTGCGCACGCCTGTGGACGCAACGCCGTCGGCCTCATCCTCACCGGCATGGGAAAAGACGGCGCCAACGGTCTGCTTTCCATGCGAAAGGCCGGAGCGCACACGTTCGGTCAGAATGAATCGACCTGCATTGTCTATGGCATGCCGAAGGCGGCGTACGATATCGGCGCCGTGGTCAGACAATTGCCGCTCGACAGTCTGGCGGCTGCGATTATGTCAGAAACGTCAACGATCAAGATGAATTAGGAGGCACGTTATGCCATCTATGCAGCAGCTCTCAATCATGGTTGTCGACGATACGTCCGTCAGCCGCGCGCTCTTAACGGACGGGCTCGATCAAATCGGCCTCAAATCCTACAAGGTCGCGAAGGACGGCGAAGAGGCCCTGAAGATCATGATGACCGCGCCTTGCCATCTGGTCATCTCGGATTTCAATATGCCCAAGATCGACGGCATCCAGCTTCTGCGGGCCTTACGCCAGCACGCTCCGACGAGCAGGATCGGCTTCATCCTCGTAACAGGTAAGGGCGACAAAGCCTTGATTGATGAGGGCAAGAAGTGGGGCCTCAACAATTTCCTGGCTAAGCCCTTCACCATACCCGCACTTAAGACATGCATCGAGCAGGTCGTCGGAAAGCTGACATGAGCTCGCCGATACAGCGGGACAATCGAGTCCACATCATTCAGGGTGAATTCTACGTCACGGACAGCAAGGACGTCATGGTCACGACGATCCTCGGATCGTGTGTTGCCGCCTGCATTCGTGATCCGCTCGCCGGGGTCGGAGGTATCAATCATTTCCTGCTTCCGGGAACCAACGGCCGGGTGAAAGCGGCTGAGGCGGAACGCATGGGCGTTCATCTCATGGAGTTGCTCGTTAATGGACTGCTGAAACGAGGCGCGCGCCGGGAACGCCTTGAGGCAAAACTTTTCGGTGGCGCACGAACGGTGCGCGGCCACAACGACATCGGCAAGGACAACGCCGCTTTCGCCGAGCGCTTTTTGCGTGACGAAGGCATTGCCTACGTCGGTGGCAGCACGGGCGGGCTGCAGGGACGGCGCATCCAGTATTGGCCCGTCTCGGGACGCGCGCGTCAGATTCTGCTCGCGGTCACGGCAGAGGTTGAGCGGCCGAGCGTCGCGCCTGCGCCAGCTGTACTCAGCAATGCGGGTGAGCTGGAATTGTTCTGAA
>Ga0182744_1003450_pt1 | contig 12319 bp, 15 predicted proteins | sample eDN3rd30CKraftMG_FD_128525 | JGI IMG/M metagenome (GOLD analysis project Ga0182744, IMG submission 128525) | Enriched Miracle-Growth compost microbial communities from Emeryville, California, USA - eDNA 3rd pass 30_C Kraft MG (version 2) (version 2) ...
AGAACGAAGGGCTATGGCTGTCGCTACAGAGCAGGAAATGAAGGCAAAAGTAGAAGAAATGAGAGCTAAGGTTGTCGAGGCCGAGGCAGAGGTGCCGCTAGCCATGGCAGAAGCATTAAAATCTGGTAATATCAGTGTGATGGAGTATATGAATTATAAAAATATCTCTGCTGATACAGAGATGCGCGGCTCAATTGGGAAAATGACAGGCGATAACAAAGACGAAAAATAATCCTCCATTTGGAAAATCCTATAAAGGAGGGAAAGCACCTTGGAAACAATAATATTTTTAATTATCGTTGGGATTCTCTCCTCGATCTTTGGTAAAGGAAAGGGGAAGAATAATCCTGGAGGTTCAAAACCTTTTTCGGGAAAAGGTTTTGAAGATTTACGAAAAATGGTTGAAGTTCAAATGGATAATTTCCCAAAGAAAACGGGACAAATCTCTACAGGGCAGCCTGTAAAGCAAAGCAATATAAAACATACATCCATTGAGGATAAATATCAAGAACTAAAGCAAAAGCCTGAGGTTGTTGATAAAATGCAAGGGAGTCAGCCGCAGCCCCTCAAAGTTTCAAGAATACAAAGTGAAACCGATAACGTTCCATTAGACAAACCAGATGAAAAAACGATCATTAATGGTATTATTTGGGCAGAAATATTAGGTGAACCACGAGCAAAAAAACCATATTTCTCGAAGAAGAACTAAACAAATTATTTTAAAAGCCTAAGTATAAATAGAAAAAGATGTGCTAGAACCTTCTTTCATTTCATAAATATGAGATGAAAGGGGGTTCTTTTTTTATGGCAAAAAAATGGGGCCTGCGTGTCCGGAACTGGATGGCACAAAAAATGGATCTTCCTCAAGATGTCATGATGGATTTACCTCGGATCACGATGATTGGACAAATCCATATTTACATTGAAAATCATAGAGGTTTGATTACTTTTACAGATAAAGAATTACGTCTGCTATTAAAACAGGGGCAATTGCAAATAAAAGGGAATTCTTTCGTGATAAAAACGATATTGCCTGAAGAGATTTTACTTGAGGGGAAAATTGATCAGGTCCTTTATATAAATGAAAACCCAGGAGGAACAAAATGAAAAACCAATGGATCGAATTTTTATCTGGTAAAGTAACGGTCAGAGTGTCGGGGAGAGGAATAGAAAGATTCTTAAACGTCTTAATTAGAAACGGCTTGATTATTTGGAATGTAAAACGACATGGAACTGAAACAGTAACCTTTACGATGAGGCTCGCAGACGCTTTAAAAATTAGAAAATATGCAAGAGAAAGAGAATGCTCCATTACATTCTTGAAGAGGGCAGGAATGCCTTTTTTATTTAAACGCTTATTGAAAAATAGCGGGTTTATTGGTGGAGCTATTCTATTCTTATTGATTATTATGTTTTTATCGAATGTCATTTGGGGAATTGAAATTAAAGGAGCAAAGCCTGCAACAGAGTATCAGATTCGTAAAGAATTGGACAAGATGGGTGTAAAGATTGGAAAGGTCCAATTTTTTGTGGATAACGTTGAAGGAATTCAAAGAAACCTAACGAATAATATCGGGAACCTTACATGGGTTGGTGTGGAGTTAAAAGGGACAACCTATCATCTTCAAGTGGTCGAGAAAAAGGAGCCGGAAAAGCCGGAGCAGCTTGCACCAAGAAATCTTGTCGCAAAAAAGAAAGCTGTTATTTCCTCGATGTTTGTTGAAACCGGACAAAAAAAGGTCGATATAAATGATCATGTACAACCAGGCCAAGTTCTTGTTTCTGGTGTAATTGGAAAGGAAGGGCAGACACAGCAAGTTGCTGCAGTAGGAGAGGTTTGGGGGGAAACATGGTATAGAAGCCATGTTGAATTGCCGTTAGAAACGAATTTCTTTGTATTTAATGGTCAGGAAAAGCAAAAGCATTCGATTATATTAGGAAATTTAGAAATTCCTATTTGGGGATTTGGGGAACCGGAATTTAAGGAATATGAGACTGATAAAAACGTGAAAAGTATCCATTTTCTAAAATGGGAGCTGCCGATTTCCATTGGTAATGAAACATTAAGGGCTCGTGAAGAAATAACCCGAACATATACACAAAAGGAAGCAGAAAAAATTGCAATTGATTTAGCAAAAAATAAAATAAAAAATGAAGTAGATGAAGAAGCTATAATAAAAGATGAAAAAATTTTACACAAAGAGTTGAAAAATGGTAAAGTTATCCTAGATATCCACTTTAAGATTATCGAAAATATTGCGGTTGGACAACCAATACCCAAGGAGACTCCTGAATGACAGTAAAGTTAAAAACAATTAATGTACAATTAGAAAATCCAACAGAAGCGATTGCCCTCATTGGCAATGCTGATGCAAATTTAAAAATAATTGAAGAAGAGCTTGAAGTGTCGATTGTCACGAGAGGAGAATCTGTCAGCCTATCAGGTGATGAGGAAAGAGTAGTACTCGCAGGGCAGATTATAGACAAACTTATTTTTGTTATTCGAAAAGGTGTTACCATTAGCCAAAGGGATGTTTTGTCTGCAATCCAAATGGCACAAAAAGGTACACTCGATTACTTTGACAACCTTTATGATGAGGAAATTGCTAAGAATGTAAAGGGAAAGAGTATTAGAATTAAGACACTTGGACAAAGACAATATATAATGGCTATAAGGCAAAATGACCTTGTATTTGGAATCGGACCAGCAGGTACGGGTAAAACGTACTTGGCCGTGGTTATGGCTGTTAATGCATTAAAGAATGGACAAGTAAATAAAATTATTCTAACCAGACCTGCTGTAGAAGCCGGTGAAAGCCTTGGTTTTTTACCAGGTGATTTAAAGGAAAAAGTTGATCCATATTTACGCCCGTTATATGACGCTCTGAATGACGTGCTCGGTGCAGAACATACTCAAAGGCTAATAGAACGAGGAACGATTGAAATTGCGCCGCTAGCCTATATGAGAGGGCGGACATTAGATGACGCCTTCGTTATTTTAGACGAGGCCCAGAATACGACTCATGCTCAAATGAAAATGTTTTTGACAAGGTTAGGTTTTGGTTCGAAAATGGTCATTACCGGAGACCAAACACAAATTGATTTACCTAAAGGTGCGAAATCAGGTCTCATAGCTGCAGAAAAAATCTTGTTAGGTGTAAATGGGTTGTCATTTGTCTTCTTAGAACAAAGTGATGTAGTTCGTCACCCATTAGTCGGCAGGATTATTGAGGCATACGAAAAGAAGCCGCTGCAAAACTAAAGCAAAATATAAAGGGATAAACCGTCTATGGTTTATCCCTTTTGCCATATAACCGTAATAAAAGCAATTTAAAAAATGAACCTATTTGTATTAGAGGGTGAAACTTCAGGAAAAAACTGTTATCATTTTACATGAAGTGGGTTTACATGTGTAATGATGGTTTATTTATATGGCTTTGGGGGGAGTTAGTTGAAAAAAATTCAGCAATACTTAATTCAGATAAAAAAGCTGCTCGATTATACCTTCTTCAGAGTGATTGTTTTTGTAATGTTGGGTGTAATATTATTTATTTCTCTGTATGGAAATGTAAAGCCTGAGAAACTTGATATAAGTTTGTTAACTGTGGCCGAAAAGACCATTCGCTCTCCAGCAACGGTAGAGGACAAAGTTAGTACAGAGAAAAAACGTCAAGAGGCACTGGATCAAGTACAAGACGTTTATACGTTAAAAAAGGAATACTCCTCTAATCAAGTGGATCTGATCAGCTCTATTTTTGACTCGGCCTCAGAGGTAAATGATGAAATTGAGGATGAAATAAAAAAACAGAATGTTTTAGATGAAGATCCGATAGGGGTAATTGAACCAAATATCGAAGATGAAGTAATAATGTTTAAGGCAAAATTAACTGATCGTGTAATTAAAGATTTATCTGAACGTGTTTTTACCGCACTTGTGCAAGCTAGTAATGATGAATTATCGATTGCCAAAGATTTAACTGTGACAGCCATCAACAATGTAATGAACAAAAGAATTTCTGCAGACGATGTTGAAAATGCCAAAAAAAGTCTAGAGGAAGAGTTGAAATTCACGACCTTGAATGGTGAATTAAAAAATGCAGCCATTGAATTAGGCAGGTATGCTGTCATTCAGAATGAGTTTTATGATCCAGAAGCCACTGAAGAACTTCGTAAGCAAGCAGCAGAATCCGTTGAGCCTGTAAAAATTCTGCAAGGTCAAATTATTATTGAAGAGGGCAAATTAATTCGTCAGGAAGAATATCGACAGCTAGAGCTTGTTGGTCTCTTAGATAACAAACAATCGTATAAACCTTTTATTGGTTTAATTATCTTAATTTCAATTATTCTTTCATCTCTCTATTTTTATTTTTATCAAATGAAGGAGCAGACCGAAAAGAGACAGACAAATCTTCTCTTATTTGGCATCGTTTTTATCCTAACGTTTTTTATTTTGAAGATTATCAGTATGCTTCAAATTTTTAATTATTCAGGAATTGGATATTTATTTCCTGCTGCTATGGGTGGAATGCTGATTAAGATACTAATCGATGAAAAACTCGCCATTCTCTCATCGATTATCTTCTCGATTTTTGGAAGTGTATTATTTAATGAAGGCGTTTCAGGGACACTAAATTTCTCAGTGGGCATATACATATTATTTAGTTCTCTCGCAGGCGTGCTTTTTTTAAGTGATCAAAATCAGCGCTCTAAAATTCTTCAAGCAGGTTCATTTGCAGCTGCTGTGAATCTTTTCACCATTTGGGCACTCATGTTTCTTCCAAATGGACAATTTTCAGGATTGGAATATGGGTATTATATCTTAACAGCTATTTTTTCAGGTATTGGTTCTGCTGTATTGACAATGGGATTATTACCGTTTTTTGAGACAAGCTTTGGTATTCTATCAACGATGAAGTTGATTGAGCTGTCCAACCCTAATCACCCGCTATTGAGGAAAATTTTAATGGAAGCACCTGGAACCTATCACCATAGTGTTATGGTCGCAAATCTAGCTGACGCAGCCTGCGAAGCAATCGGTGCAAATGGTTTGCTTGCAAGAGTTGGCTGTTATTACCATGATATTGGCAAAACGAAACGTCCAAACTTTTTCATCGAAAACCAAATGCATCTCGACAATCCACATGATAGATTGCCGCCTGATAAAAGCGCTAATATTATTATCTCACACGTTACCGATGGGTCAGCAATTCTAAAAAAATACAATATGCCAAAGGAAATTATTCAAATCGCTGAACAACATCACGGGACAACACTATTAAAATTCTTTTACCATAAGGCCGTACAAGATGGAGAAGATGTAAAGGAAGACGATTATCGCTATCCAGGTCCAAAAGCACAAACGAAAGAATCAGCTGTTGTAGGTATCGCTGACAGTGTAGAAGCTGCTGTAAGATCCCTTAACCAGCCTACACCTGAAACAATAGAATCGCTCGTTAAAAAGATTGTCGCTGATCGCCTGCAGGATGGGCAATTAAATGAATGCGACTTAACCTTGAAAGAATTAGAAATGGTTTCCCATTCTTTTTGTGAAACGTTAAAGGGCATTTTTCACTCAAGAATAGAGTATCCAGAAATGACAAAAAAGGTGGTTCAAATATGAATAAGTTGATAATTGATCTAGTAGATGAAACAGATCAGCTCTCTGCTGAACATTTAGATGTAATTGAAAAGTTGTTAAATTTTGCGGCAGAAAAAGAAAATGTTGAAGACGACAGTGAGGTTTCTGTAACTTTTGTTACCAATGAAAGAATTCACGAGATCAACCGTGAATATAGGGAAAAAGATGCTCCTACTGATGTTATTTCATTTGCGATGGAAGAGCTTGGAGAGGGTGAAATAGAGTTGATAGGGGCCCAGCAGCCTCGTGTCTTAGGGGATATTATTATATCTGTACCAAGGGCAGAAGAGCAGGCAAAAGAATATGGGCATTCATTTCTACGTGAGTTAGGGTTTTTATCAATTCACGGCTTTCTCCATCTATTAGGTTACGATCATATGGAAAAAGCAGATGAGGAAAAAATGTTTTCTAGACAGAAGGAATTATTAGATCAGTATGGACTTACAAGATAAACGTATTCATTTATGGAAGTCATTTGCTTTTGCAATTACAGGAATAAAGATGGCTCTTCGTACAGAAAGAAATATGCGGATTCATTTAAGTGTATCTGTGCTTGTAATTTTTTGTGCAGCTTTTTTTTCAATAAGTAAAATTGAGTGGTTATTTATCCTAATAGCAATTGGCGGGATTTTCTCATTAGAACTCATAAATACAGCTATCGAACGAGTAGTTGATTTAATTACTGCTGAGTACCATCCACTAGCCAAACAGGCAAAGGATGTAGCTGCAGGAGCCGTTTTTATATATTCAATCATGGCAGTAATTATTGGAATTATTATCTTTTTGCCACATGTCCTTAATTTGTTGAACAGATGGATTTGAAATAAAATTTTGTATTCGGTACAATAACTTATCAGCTTTTTGCTGATATAGGCTAATTGGCTGATTTTTAAGAAAATTCAAATTTTATTGTTACTTTTTCGCTATAAGTGATGATTTTGTGACATTTTTAGGGTAAAATAAAGAAAGCGGCAGGATTTCTGCTGGAAGGGAAGATTGAAATTTGAACATCGAGACATTGATTGAAGAATCAAAGAAAGCAAGAGAAAAAGCCTATGTTCCTTACTCTAATTTTCAGGTAGGAGCTGCACTATTAACAACAGATGGAAAAGTATATCATGGATGCAACATTGAAAATGCCGCTTATAGTATGTGCAATTGCGCTGAACGTACAGCATTGTTTAAGGCTTATTCAGAAGGTGATCGAGACTTTAGAATGCTTGCAGTGGTTGCTGATACTGATCGCCCATGCTCGCCTTGCGGTGCATGCAGGCAGGTTATTTCGGAACTTTGTCCACAAGACATGAAGGTCGTTCTAACAAACTTAAAAGGTGATATCTTAGAAATTACTGTAGCTGAGTTACTTCCAGGTGCCTTTTCTCCGGAGGATTTACATGCTAAGTAATGATAATAAAGGTTATAAATCAGGTTTTATTTCAATTATTGGACGTCCGAATGTTGGGAAGTCAACTTTTCTAAACCGTGTTATAGGACAGAAAATTGCTATTATGAGTGATAAACCACAGACCACTCGTAATAAAATCCAGGGTGTATTAACGTTAGATGATACCCAAATGGTTTTTATTGACACTCCAGGGATTCATAAGCCTAAGCATAAACTAGGCGATTTTATGATGAAGGTTGCACAAAACACATTAAAGGAAGTAGATTTAATCCTATTTATGGTAAATGCAGAGGAAGGATTTGGCCGTGGGGAGGAATTTATTCTTGAAAAATTCCAGAGTGTCAGCACACCTATCTTCCTTGTTATAAATAAAATTGATCAGATACACCCGGATGCATTACTTCCGCTGATTGAATCATATAAAGAAAAGTATGCTTTTAAAGAAATTGTTCCCATTTCAGCACTTGAAGGAAATAATGTGGAACGATTATTAGAACAAATTAAAGTTTATTTGCCTGAAGGTCCACAGTACTATCCGGCGGATCAGGTAACCGATCACCCAGAAAGATTTATTATTACTGAATTAATACGTGAGAAGGCGCTGCACTTAACTCGTGAAGAAATTCCTCACTCTCTTGCTGTTGTCCTTGATAAAATTGAACGGCAAAAAGGGAAGGATATCATTCATGTAATGGCAACTGTTATTGTCGAGAGAGACTCTCAAAAAGGTATTATTATTGGGAAACAAGGGGGGATGCTCAAAGAGATTGGAAAACGAGCCAGAGTAGATATTGAAAATCTTTTAGGCTCAAAAGTTTTCTTAGAGCTTTGGGTTAAAGTTCAAAAAGATTGGCGTAATAAAATGTCCCAACTGCGCGATTTTGGCTTTAATGAAGATGAATACTAGTCATCTATCTAGCTGGAGCACCCTGCCCTCTATGGTCTAAGCCATTCAGTCAAGAAGGTTAAAAAGCAACCTTCATGCCGGATCGTCTTATTCTTGTCTGGGCAGACCGAGGCGCATTAGCTTTTCAAATAACCCTAACTAAAATATTAACTTTTATATAAAATTATGCATGGACAACATTAACAATATTTTCGTCTTATGATTTTTGCTTGGGCAGGCTATGATAATTGTAAGGTTTGGGATTCTTTAAAAGGCTAGTCTATATCATGAAAGGTGGGGTTTTCGATGATGGATTTTACGTGGAAAGTATTCCTACAGACAGGTAATATTGACACTTATCTTCTCTATAAAGAGCTTGAGAAGGAAAACCAAGAAATACCCGGAAATCAGAATGAAGATCTAGCGCAAATGGATTTTCCCGTTTCATAAGTTTGTCTAATGTATCGGGATGGTGACAGCAATGCTCCAAAAATGTGAAGGCATAGTCATTAGAACTACAGATTATGGTGAAACCAATAAAATCATTACCCTATACACAAGGGAATGGGGGAAAATCGGCGTTATGGCAAGAGGAGCAAAAAAGCCAAACAGCCGGCTATCCTCCATTACCCAGCTTTTTACCCACGGTTATTTTCTAGTCCAAAAAGGAACTGGGTTAGGAAGTGTTCAGCAAGGTGAAATGATAACTAGTTTTCGCGGGATTGGTGAAGATATTTTCCTCACAGCTTATGCTAGTTATATTGTAGAATTAACAGATAAGTGTACAGAAGATAAAAAACCTAATCCTTATCATTTTGAATTGCTTTTTCAAACGCTAAATTATATGAATGAAGGCTACGACCCGGACATTCTTATGAATATTTACGATATGAAAATGCTTGATGTTTTGGGATTATATCCAATTCTTAATCAATGTTCCGTTTGCGGCAGCACAGACGGATCTTTTTCTTTTTCTATACGTGAAGGCGGCTTTATATGTCACCGATGTTTACATAAGGACCCGTACCATTATAAATTATCGCCATCATCTGTAAAATTATTACGATTATTTTATTTTATTGATCTTTCAAGGCTAGGAAATATCTCTGTTAAACAGGAAACAAAGAATGAGTTAAAGACAGTTATTTCAGCCTATTATGAGGAATATTCAGGTCTTTTTCTAAAAACAAAGAAATTTATCCAGTCAATGGAAAAGTTTCGAAATCAATTATAATGAATGATTGACTTTTAATTTAGATTTCGATATGATGTTTTTTAATAATATAGATGCGTAGATAGAAAAGAGTACTTGGCAATCTCTATTAAAGCGACCCTAGGATGGTGTGAGCTAGGGAATAGGGACCTAAGGAAGGGCGTTCTGGAGCATATCATGTGTAATACACATAAAAGAGGCTGCTTGAAACATGCAGCAAATAGGGTGGAACCGCGGGTAACTCTCGTCCCTATGCTTAACATAAGCATAGGGACGGGAGTTTTTTATTTATTCATTGGCTGTGTTGGACCTAATTTGAATTTTGGCACTCTGTTGATTGGAGCGGAAGGCACGAAGACTCCTGCGGGAGGACGGGGCAGGGGAGACCCCGCAGGCGCTTTAGCGCCGAGGAGGCTCCCCGTACCGCCCGCGGAAAGCGAAGTGCCTGGAGATCCCATCAACAGAACAATTTTAACACAGCCTCTTTACCATTAATTGAAGAGGAGTAATCAAAATGAAAGTATCAATGGAGCAAATTGTTTCTCATGCGAAACATAGAGGTTTTATTTTTCCAGGTTCAGAAATCTATGGAGGACTTGCAAACACTTGGGATTACGGTCCACTGGGTGTAGAATTTAAAAACAACATCAAACAGGCATGGTGGAAGAAATTTGTTCAAGAGTCTCCATACAATGTTGGTTTGGATGCAAGCATTTTAATGAACCCGAAAACTTGGGAAGCTTCTGGTCATATTGGAAACTTTAACGATCCAATGATGGATTGTAAAAACTGTAAAGCACGTCATCGTGCCGATAAGTTAATAGAAAATGCCCTTGATGAAAAGGGGATGGAAGTGATTGTTGATGGCCTTCCGTTTGATAAAATGGAAGAGCTTGTTAAAGAACATAATATTGCCTGCCCTGACTGCGGCAGTCATGATTTTACCGGTATCCGTCAATTTAATTTAATGTTTAAGACTTTCCAGGGGGTAACAGAATCTAGTGCAAATGAAATATTCCTGCGACCTGAAACCGCACAAGGAATTTTTGTTAACTTTAAAAATGTTCAGCGTACAATGAGAAAGAAATTGCCATTTGGAATTGCTCAAATCGGAAAAAGCTTCCGTAATGAAATAACTCCTGGAAACTTTACTTTCCGTACTCGTGAGTTTGAGCAAATGGAGCTTGAGTTTTTCTGTAAGCCTGGGGAAGAATTAACATGGTTTGATTATTGGAAAAATTTTGCGGAGAAATGGCTTCACTCATTAGGGTTAAATCAGGAAAACTTACGTCTTCGTGATCATTCAGAGGATGAACTTTCTCATTATAGTAATGCGACAACTGACTTTGAATATAAGTTCCCATTTGGATGGGGAGAACTTTGGGGAGTAGCTTCTCGGACGGATTATGATTTAAAGCAGCATATGCAATTTTCTGGGGAAGACTTCAACTATATTGATCCTGAAACAAATGAAAGATATATTCCATATTGTATTGAACCGTCTTTAGGTGCAGACAGGGTGACATTAGCATTTTTAATTGATGCTTATGATGAAGAACAGCTCGAGGATGGGACATCAAGGACTGTTATGCACTTCCATCCTGCACTGGCACCATTTAAAGCAGCAGTTCTTCCGCTGTCTAAAAAACTTTCAGAAGAAGCAAGAGAAGTCTATGAAACATTAGCTAAACATTTCTCCGTGGATTACGATGAAGCAGGTTCAATCGGAAAACGTTACCGCAGACATGATGAAATTGGTACGCCTTTCTGTATTACCTACGATTTCGATTCAAAAGAAGACAAAATGGTTACCATCAGAGACCGTGACACAATGGAACAAACAAGAGTACCATTATCAGAACTAGTCACATTCATCCAAGAAAAAATAATGTTTTAATTGTAAATTTTGGCTGTGTTATAAAGTTACTGTGTTCTAGCACAGCCAATATATTGGATTAAATATGGTGGTGAGAAAAATAGAACTGACCAAACGCCAAGAACTAATTATTCAGATTGTGAAGGATAATGGACCAATCACAGGGGAGAACATTGCTGAACAACTAAATTTAACAAGAGCAACCTTAAGGCCGGATTTATCAATATTAACCATGGCTGGATATTTGGATGCAAGGCCGCGCGTGGGATATTTTTATACAGGAAAATCAGGAACTCAGCTCTTGACTGAAAACCTTCAAAAGATCCTTGTAAAGGATTATAATTCATTACCTGTGATCGTGAAGGAGAACGTTTCGGTTTATGATGCTATTTGTACAATGTTCCTTGAAGATGTGGGAACATTATTTGTTGTAGATCAAAACTCACTGCTAGTTGGTGTTTTATCAAGAAAGGATCTTCTAAGAGCCAGTATTGGAAAACAGGAGCTTACAGCACTTCCCATTAACATTATCATGACTAGAATGCCTAATATCACGATGTGTGAAATGGAGGATTCCTTAATTGACGTTGCAAAATTACTTATTGATAAACAAATTGACGCATTACCTATAGTCCGGCAGTCGGAAAATGGTTTTGAAGTAATTGGCAGAATTACGAAAACAAATATTACAAAAGCATTTGTTGCCCTGGGTGATGAGTGATAAGGTACACTCTAGTACTGGATGTAGAATAAATATTAGTATTTCCAGAGGAGCTGTTGAGGAAGAATGATTACACCTGTCATATATGTAGTATCTGATTCAGTGGGGGAAACAGCTGAATTAGTTACAAAAGCGGCGATCAGCCAGTTTAATGGATCAGGAATGACGTTGAAAAGATTCCCTTATGTTGAGGATAAGGAGCATATTGATGAAGTAGTGTCACTTGTTACAATGGACCACGCAATGATCGCTTTTACTTTAGTGAAACCAGATATGCGTGCTTATATGAAGGAAAAGGCAGACGAAGCAGGAATATATGCTGTAGATTTAATGGGGCCAATTATGGACCAAATTCAAATCTTTAGCGGGAAAACTCCTCTGTGTGAACCAGGACTTGTAAGAAAACTTGATGAAGATTATTTTAAAAAAGTAGAGGCCATAGAGTTTGCTGTGAAATATGATGATGGACGTGATCCCAGGGGAATACTAAAAGCTGATATCGTTTTAATTGGAGTATCAAGAACATCAAAAACTCCTTTATCACAATATTTGGCTTTGAAACGTTTAAAAGTAGCAAATG
>Ga0182744_1003451_pt1 | contig 12317 bp, 9 predicted proteins | sample eDN3rd30CKraftMG_FD_128525 | JGI IMG/M metagenome (GOLD analysis project Ga0182744, IMG submission 128525) | Enriched Miracle-Growth compost microbial communities from Emeryville, California, USA - eDNA 3rd pass 30_C Kraft MG (version 2) (version 2) ...
GGCAAGCTTAAAAGTGCTAAAAAGGCGCAGATGGCTGCTTTATTGCAATCAGAGGCGTACGAGCGGGCGGTGAAGACGAACCTTGTTGCAGCCATTGCAAGGAATTACTACACCCTGATGGCTTATGATAAAGAACTAAGTGTGACCATGAAAACGGTGGAAACTTGGAAGAAAACAGTAGAGGTTATGAAAGACCTTAAAAAGGGGGCTAAGGTAACAGAGGCCGCAGTTGTACAAAGTGAAGCCGGCTTATATGCAACACAGGTTTCCATACCGGATCTTAAAAGAAATATCCGGGAAACAGAAAATACCATTAGTTATCTATTGGGTAGGGATCCTGGTAAAATTAAAAGAGATAGCCTGACCGTTAAAGAATTTATTCCGCTGTTTAAAACCGGTGTGCCGGCAGAGATTCTCGCCAACAGGCCAGATGTAAGGGAGGCTGAACTGAATTTCAGGCAGGCCTTTGAAATGACCAATGTAGCAAGGACATATTTTTATCCTTCACTGACCATTACGGCAAACGGTGGCCTTTCAAGCAACAATTTATCCACCTTTTTTAGCACCGGATCCTTTGTGGGTGGAATCCTTGGTGGACTTACCCAGCCTATATTTAACAGAAGAGCCAATAAAACCCGGCTTAAGGTAGCCCAGGAAGATCAATTGCAGGCACTTTATAATTTTAAACAAAAGCTGTTGGGAGCCGGCCAGGAAGTTTCTAATGCCCTTTATAGTTACAAATCGGCCACGGATAAATTATCACCCAGGACCATGCAGCTTGCCAGTCTGCATAAAGCGGTCGATTATACGCAGGAACTGGTCCGTAATGATTTTGCTGATTACAGTGAGGTGCTGATTGCCATGCAAAGCCTGCTTTCGGCAGAAATCAGCCAGGTAACCGATTATCTGCAACGTAATGAGGCAATTGTGAATTTATATGCAGCCATGGGTGGTGGGTGGCAATAAAGAAAGTGTGGCCTGTGAAGGACCGTCAGAAAACATCTTGTTTAAAATTAGGGTTTCCTTTTGATTTGTAGTTTACCCTAATTTGTAATTCCTTGATTTGCTGAATTTTCTATTTATATTAAGGCGGTTTTGAAGGCAAAATTGTACCTTTAAATACTGAATGAACAATATTTAAGCTTTCAAAATAGCGTAATCAAAAGAAAACCAACAAAGATAAATGACAAATGCACGTATTGTATGGGTCGACGATGAAATGGAAAGCCTTAAAAGTCAAAAAATGTTTTTGGAACAAAAAGGCTATGAGGTTATAACATTCACTAACGGCTTTGATGCAATTGAATATATAAAGGTCACCAAACCGGATGTCGTACTGCTGGATGAGTCAATGCCAGGGCTAAGTGGCCTGGAAACGCTGGCTGCCATCAAAGAAATCCATAGAAGCCTGCCTGCTATACTCGTTACAAAAAATGAAACAGAGAACTTGATGGAAGAGGCCATCGGCAGTCAGATTGCTGATTATCTGATCAAGCCGGTGAATCCGAATCAGGTCCTGCTCAGTCTTAAAAAAATACTCGATAATAAACGACTAGTGGCTGAAAAGACAACTTCGGCCTATCAAATGGAATTCAGATCCTTATTTATGGCACTTAGTGATAATCAGGATGCGGAAGGCTGGCAGGAAATTTATAAAAAGCTTATTTATTGGGAACTGGAAATGGAAAAAAGCAGGAGCCCGGAGATGATGGAAATTCTCCAATCCCAGAAACAGGAAGCTAATACGGCCTTTTTTAAGTTTATCTCCAAAAATTACGCGGATTGGATCAAGGCAGGCAGCGGTAACCGGCCGATCCTGAGCCCTGATGTGTTGAAGGAAAAAGTAGTGCCCTTAATAGAGCCGGGCATACCTACCTTTTTTATTCTGATCGATAACCTGCGCTTTGATCAATGGAAGATGATCCAGCCCTTATTTGAGGAGGATTTCAGGATGACCCGGGAGGATACTTATTTTAGTATATTGCCTACGGCTACACAGTATTGTCGTAATGCTGTCTTTGCCGGGATGATGCCCGTTGACATTGCCCAGAAATTCCCACAGCAATGGAAAAACGACGAAGAAGAAGGAGGCAAGAACCTCTATGAGGAAGAGTTTTTAGCGGCATTTATCAAGAAAATGCAGAAAAAAGATATCAAATATAGTTATACAAAGGTTGTCGGCAATCAGGATGCCCAACAATTACTGAGTGGTATCCATAATCTGCTGAATTTTGACCTGAATGTGATCGTCTATAATTTTGTAGATATGCTTAGTCACGCCAGGACAGAGATGGAAGTGCTCAAGGAGCTGGCTGGCGACGAACAAGGCTATCGCAGTATTACCAAAAGCTGGTTTGAGCATAGTCCGCTCAGGCAGGCACTCAAAAAAATCGCAGATAGAAAAATCCGGCTTGTGATTTCTACGGATCATGGGAGTGTTCAGGTGAAAACGCCCTATAAGGTAATTGGCGATAAACAAACCACCAGTAATTTACGCTACAAGCATGGTAAGAACCTGAATTACAATCCCAAAGAAGTTCTGGCCTTTAAAAATCCAAAAGAAGCAGGACTTCCTTTGCCTCATGTTAATAGTTCTTTTATTTTTGCCAAGGAAGACGGGTTTCTATGCTATCCAAATAATTATAATTATTTTGTCAATTATTATAAAAATACATTTCAGCACGGTGGAGTGAGCATGGAAGAGATGATTATTCCCGTCATACAGATGGAAAGCAAATAATGAATTTTATCAGAAATATATTTATATGAGTAGTGAAAAGGAGCCACACGCAAATCGACAACCTTCCTTGCAACCGGCGAAAAAAGCCACGCAGGACCTTGCATTAAATGAGGAAAAAAACATGGATTCCAAAACTGATCTAAATCAGGATTCAGCGCCGGACCGTGATAATGAAGAAAAAATCCAGATTGTCGAAGAAGGGCAACAACAGGCACAACAGAGCTCCAGTGAGACAAACGAAGAAAAAATGGCCATAATTGATGCGCAGGATATGGACAAGGATGAAACCAAGCATACAAATGAATTAGATAATGAGCCGGCAAATGAGGAAAAGCAGTACGCTTCGGATGGTCTGCAGCCAGATGAAGAACTTTCCACGATGAGGCCTAAATCGAAACGGAAAAGGAAATCAAACAAATCTCATGAGGTTCAAAAACCAGTGAAAATTATCCATATGGTTTTTGACCAGGCAGGTGGCGAGCAGATCAAACAAAGCTTTGAGATTGAGCCGGCCAATGCGGGTGAGATCATTTATATAGAGGACAATTACAGTCTTGGGCCAGTTGCGGATTTGAGTGAAGCGGAAGGCTGGCAGGCCAGAAAAAACTGGTGGCAGTCCGTTCTTGAATTGCCAGAAGACACGCAGCCTGAAGTAATGCGCGCTGACAAAATGAAAATTCACCAACTCTTCCAACAACTGGAAGAGGATGAAGATACGGTACTTTGGATTTGGATGGGCCAGAATGAGAGGGATGTTTCCGGTTATTATTATATTATCAGTTATTTAATGGCTTTTCAGGGGCGTATTCACGTCCTGTATCTCAATAACCTGCCTTTTATTGATGAGAAAGGACATATTTTCTATCCAAAGCAATTATCTGAAATACGACCCAAAGAGTATGTAAAGGCAGCCCGCTTGGCAAGGGTGGTGACACTTAGCGAGTTTGAATTAGATCCGGAAGAATGGGATAAGTTATCCAGATCGCCGGGGAGTGTCAGATTGCTGGAAGGCGGAAAAAAATTATCTGTAAGGGAAAATGATTATTATGACAAAATCATTCTCGATCAATTAGGGTCCGCCACCATGAAACTGGCCAAACTGCTGGGACTGCTTGTGACGAAGTCAAGACTAAGTTTACCAGAATATTACATCATTTGGCGTATAAAATCACTGATTGAAACCGGTCAGATAATCAGCCAGGGTGATTTTGAGAAAGGCGCAAAAAATGTCAGTCTTAAAGCCACGCAAGGTCAATTATTTGTAGAACTGAATCCGGAAGAAAGCGAGGAAGTGGATGGCGCGTAAAAAAAGTTAAGCCTCAATAGCTGTCTGCTATTCAGTATCTTCTAAAGCGCGTATTCAATTAACGGATTTCAGGCATGGTGTTGGTTGTATAGATATGCAAGTTATTCTTTATTTGTTTAAATCAGGACGTACAAGTTTTCTTTAGTTCAGCCTCGCTTACTTGATATAATTAGCTGATTAAAAATATTTTAAATCAAAAATCAAATATAATGAAAAGTAATACATTGAAACTTTGCGGGTTAGCACTGGTTTGTTTTGTATTTGTCTTCAGTAGTTGCGTCCCTAAACGGGATTTAGTGGCTTCTCAATTGAGAACAAGGCAATTACAAAGTGATAGTGCACGCATGGCCAGTAATATCAGCGATCTTCAGGACCGCATTACAGGGCTTAAAAATGACATATCCAACCTGAACGATCAGGTTGCGTCGCTGTCGCATAATAATAATGCAAAGGAAAACCAGCTTGCGCAAAGTAAGCAGGCCTTGCAAAAGCAACAACAGAGATTACAGCAATTACAGGATCTGTTGGATTCTCAAAAACAGAAATCAGAAGCGCTCAGGAAAAAAATGGCAGATGCCTTATCCGGATTTAACTCCAATGAATTAACCGTTACACAGAAAAACGGTAAGGTATACGTAAGTATGCAGGAGAACCTTTTGTTCCCCTCCGGTAGCGCCGTGGTAAGCACTAAAGGTGTAGACGCGTTGGCTAAACTGGCTGCAGTGCTTAATACCAACCCTGATCTCCAAATTGATATTGAAGGCCATACGGACTCTATTCCTATTCGGGGTAAGTTTCAGGATAACTGGGAACTCAGTACTGCAAGGGCCAATTCCATAGTAAGGATTCTGGTTGGCCGTTATCAGGTAAGCCCGCTTAACTTAGTGGCTTCCGGTCACAGCCAGTATGATCCCGTGGCTACCAATTCAACGCCGGAAGGAAGAGCAAAAAACCGTCGTACGGACATTATCCTGTCGCCCAAACTGGACGAATTATATAATTTGATTAATCAGTAGGGAGCGGAGACGTTCAATTCTTAAAATAATAAACCTCCTTTTTTATAACTGATTGGTTATATAAAAGGAGGTTTATTATTTTAAGACTCCAATTTGAAAATGGGACTGCCTTGGTGAATATCAATTGTAAGGATTGTTTTAACTTTATCGAGCAGCAGCGAATCAAAAGGTGTCGAAATGCTTTAGTCAGGTTCAGGAAAAAAATTGGTAAAAAATGGGGGCAACTTGTGACCTTTTGCTATTTATTTTAATTATTGAAGCATGTTTAAATCTGTATTACTTATTGCTTTTGGAGGAGCTATTGGCAGTGTCTGCCGGTATTTGCTTCAGGTGGGTATTGGTAAAATTACCTCTTTGAGTTTTCCTTTTGGTACATTCGCGGTGAATATACTTGGATGTTTTTTTATAGGGCTTTTATATGGAATGACGCTCAAAATGCCCCCGATTTTCCTTCAATGGCGACTATTTTTGGTGACTGGGATTTGTGGTGGTTTTACCACTTTTTCCAGTTTTTCTTATGAAGGTGTTAGCCTTTTAATGGAACGGAATTATCTGTATTTTTTTATCTATTTAGGATGTAGTGTATTGTTGGGGTTACTGGCAACCTGGCTTGGAATCATCTTGTCTGAATAAAATCCTTTATATGGAACATAAGGTTGTGCAAAGCAACGATATTGCATGGATAAATGAATTTCGCTATTTTCTTTAAATTTAAAGGTGATGGAGCGTCCTTTTAAAAACTACCGTTTTGTTTATTGAAACGGGCAGATAATTGAAAAATATTCAAAATAGTCAAATTATTAATATGTAGCTTGTTTAGGCAAGTATTTTATTTTTCACAAACCTATGTTGAAGAATTTGTAAAAAAAACAGGCGATACTCAAAGTGTACCGCCTGCCTGAAAATTACTGCCATACTCTAGGTAAAGCCATTCTTACCTCAACTATAGCCCCTTTTTTAATAATCGGGCTTAATTTAGCAAGAGAAACAGCCTGGTCATCATCTAATCTGTGGCTTTGACCAAGAGAAGTCCTCCTAAGGAAGTTTTTCCATCTACGTAGGGACCCTTTTTAACCTTTTTACCATGCCTTACGACCTTGCCTTCCAGATCTCATTTTTTGGGTGGTGTGACTAATTTGTCTTTTTCAGCCAGATGTTGAATCCACTGCTGATAAGGTTGAAGGCTTTCTTTAGCTCCTTTGGAGAGGGGTTGGGATTTTTACTGGTTAAGTCTCTATGAATAACGAGTAAAAAAACATTCATCTATATTGAATTTAATGATTAAAAATGTGGTTGTTAAAAAAATATAGAGAATTATTAATGGATGAGCCGTGTTAACTAAAGCGTTTGCATTACTGTGCAGATGCCTCCATGATAAAGTCTGCGACTTGCTTGGGCTGTGAGAGCATAGGCACATGGCTGGTCTTTAGTTCGATGGATTTTGCATGGAGCATTTTTGCCTCGACTCTTGCCAGATGGGGGGTAATCATATGATCGTTTAACCCAATAATGCACCAGGAGGGTTTCGATTTCCAGGCGGCATTTTTTACTTTGGCGGTAGTGGCCGCCGCTGCCCATGGTGTTTGGGTGACAAAGAGTATGTCCCGCTGACTAGCAGGCAAATCTTGCGCAAAAAATGAATGGATGCCTTTATAAGTCAATGAAAGAAACCCTGAGGCGTCAGGCTTAATTTCTGCACTGCCGGGCGCATTTGGATCCTTTTTTGTGATATCTACTACGGATTCATTATCATTAGGGATTAGCGCGCAAACGTATACAAGAGCGGCGACTTTTGGATCGTTGCCGGCCACTGAAATAACGACACCTCCATAGGAGTGCCCTACCAGCAACACCGGCCCCTCCATCAGAGCGATGGCCCGCCTGGTAGCGGCTACATCATCTTCCAGTGACGTCAATGGATTTTGAACGGCGATGACATGATATCCGTGGGTTTGCAAAATAGCGATGGTTTTATTCCAGCTGGAACCATCTGCAAATGCACCATGAACAAGTACAATATTTTTGATGGTGGTATTATTATTTAACTGGGCTACTTGTCTTGACTGTGTCTTTTCTGTAGATTGTGCACGTTGTGCATTTGATTTTGTACTCGGAATGCAGGTAAAGTTGGCAAGTGCCATAAGGCAGGCCACATAGGTAAATTGTTTAATAGTATACATATCGTAAAATTTTAAATATTTTGAAGGTAATTAAATAACCCAATGCAATAAGCAAACTTAAATGGGTGATCTTATTCATAGAGTACACGTTTTAGCGCCTGAGCGGCCTGTGAAATAGCAGATTTAACGGCTGGTATAAAAGATAGCGCATTCAGCAGTCCGTAATCGTGGATTAAACCGGTGTAGCGGACGACTGTTACGTCAACACCGGCTTCGTTTAGCTTTCTGCCATACGCTTCGCCTTCGTCGCGCAGAACATCATTCTCGGCTGTTTGAATCAGCGCGGGTGGCAGACCACGTAGATCTTCAACGGATGCCTGTAGCGGTGCGGCAAGGATGTCTTGACGCCCATCAGGATCGGGCAGATAATTGTCCCAGAACCATTTCATCATGGCGGTGGTTAAAAATCGACCTTTTCCGTACTGGACATAGGAAGCGGTTTCAAAATTAGCATCTGTTACCGGCCAAAGTAATACCTGTAATAACAGGGCAGGGCCTGCCAGTTGTTTGGCCATAATGGTCGTAGCTGCCGCCATGTTGCCACCTACGCTGTTTCCTACGATGGCCAGTTTTTCACCATGGATGCCAAAAGGTTGGCCTGCAGTGGCAGCCCATTGCAAAGTGGCGTAGATTTGTTGTAATGCTACGGGGTATCTGGCCTCTGGAGAGGGTGTGTATTCAGGGAAAATAGCGATGGTTTCAGACTGAACTACCAGATCTCGTACGATTCTACGATGGGTTTTGTAATCTCCCAAGACCCATCCGCCGCCATGAATATAAAGGAAGCCAGGGGCGGTCCTGCTTAGTCCTTCGGGCTTAACGATATAAATTTTTAGTGGTGCATCCAATACCGTAATGGTGTGTTCTGATTCCTGAATACCGGTATAGTCCACTTCGACAGCCTCCTGAGCATTGCTTAGGACTTGGCGGGCATTTTTTGGAAGTAGCGTTTCAATGGGCGCTCCGTCCCCGCCATTAAGGACCTGTAGGAATTCCCGTACCTGCCTGAAAAGCCTTGGATCTTCTGCTGGATTTGTTTCATTTGATGCATTCGGATTTGCATGTAAGTTTAACGATTGGTTCATGATTATTCTGATTTTTGTTTGAAGGTGATAATTGTTTTTTTGTTCTTGTTCCTGTTAACTTTTTGGTTTGCATAATTATTTGTTGGTGTATACCTTGCTTATCATCTCCGGATGGAGCGAACAAGTGCCTGTTAGGTCTGTAAGCGTGCCTTTTACACCCGTTGTGGAAGTAATGGCATAGACGATGGGGTTTCCTTGTGGTCCACAATTTTCATTAAAACGAAAGGTTTTGTCAATGGTGAAATCACCTGGATGAAATCGTATATCCTCCTGATCTTCACTATATAGACTCATGGTCTGCGTTGCAAAATTTTCTGTATAACCTTCTTGTTTTAATGACCTGACCACATCTTCGAGACTATTATGTATGGGAGTAGTAAGCGTAGTTACAGGTGTTTGTCGCCAAGGATCTGGGGTTGCATGTCCAGTAATATTTGTACGATTTTTTTTCTCAGAAGCTGAAGAAGATAGGTGTTCTTGATTGTTAAATATTGGTCTGAGTGCTTGACGCTCGGATTGGATTTGAATTTGCAGCGGATTATAGTGTTTAGCTGATTGTGGTTCACTAAAAGACGGTCTAGTCAGCGGTTGTTCTTTCATGCGCATACCGTCATCAATAAATTCTGCACCATCGGTGATGTCAGAGTCTTTAGACATGGCAAATACGATGGCGTCCTGAATGGAAACGCCGTTTTCTTTTTTAGATTGTTGGGGAAGTTTTCTTTTTAAAAATGGGAAATACATGATTACTTGGTTTAATTATTAAAAATTAAAATAGCAAAGCGGTTAAAACTTTAGCTCATTGAAGCCGCTAGAAAAAGATGAAAAGAAAAGGGCTTGTTTGAACTGCTGTGTAACTGACCGGTTTTCGTATGCATTGTACGCCGGCGTTAGGTAATGCGCGTGCACGAACAGGTAGAAAGTGCACCCCTTATACAGTCTCCTCAGCAGCCTGACACCTGTCATCTTCGTTTCAAACAGCACTTATCTTTTTTCCTGCTAATTGCGTGACTTCTGATCTTCGACCCACTGATCAAAACTAATCCTGCCGAATTTAACTTGCCCGACTGGTACCAGTGCTTCATGAGAAACTGTGCCACCAAAGTACACCGGTTCGCCTGTTGGTGTAACTTTGCGACTGTCATGCATAATGCTCAGGTATTGCAGAACGATCTCATACATAGGATAGCGCTTGGGGCCTGCAATTTGTACGCTGTCATTTAACGGATTACCCAGTGCAAATTCTGTCAGATAATTAGCGACATCTACAGCAGCAATGGGCTGAAAGGAAACGCTTGAAAGATGTACTTCACCCCCTTGGGTAGCTTGGTCAGCTATCCCTTTTATGAATTCCATAAACTGGGTGCTACGGACAATGGTATAAGGAATGCCAGACTGAGTAATAAGGTCTTCCTGTACTTTTTTGGCACGCATGTAACCAATGTTCTGCATCTCTTCCACACCTACTATGGATAAGGCGACATGGTGTTTAACACCAGCGTTAATTTCCGCTGTTAGCAAATTATTGCCAGCAGTTTTAAAGAAGTTCATTACTGCTTCATCTTCAAATGAAGGGGAGTTTGCCAGGTCAATGACAATGTCTGTGTTCTTCAGGGCTTCTGCCAGCCCTTCACCCGTGATGGTATTTATGCCTGTGGCAGGTGATGCCGCGACAACCTGATGATTTTGATCACGCAAGTTTTGTACGACTTTGCTTCCGATGAGGCCTGTGCCTCCGATTACAACGATTTTCATAATTAAATATTTTTATTGTTAATGCTAGTAGCTTTTGGAAAACAATGCCAATATTTTAATTTTTATGAGAATCAATGTGTTGTTGATTTAGTCGTGATTATTTTTTCACTTTATATAGTGTAATCACGACGCTTTCCACTTTATTACGCTATAAATTGTACTTGAGAGATACTGTGGCTTAATCAAAGTATTCACTTTTGCGGATTTGCAGTTTTTTTATTTTTGAATGCAGGGTATTGCCGGGTACCTGAAGGATCTCAGCAGCACCTCCGGCACCGGAAATTTTACCACCGCAGCGTTTTAGGGTCTGCAATATATAACTACGTTCTACATCTTCCAAAGAACGGTTCATAAGTGCAGCCTCCTGACTTTGATCGGAGGCAGTTGTTTTTGGTATTTCTATACCGTCCAGTACGCCATCTGTACTTAGCAAGATGTTGCGTTCTATTAAATGCTCTAACTCCCGGACATTGCCTGGCCAGCTATAGCTGCGAAGTTGATGTAAGACGCTGGCGGCCACTTTCTTTATTTTTCTGCCGGTAGTGCGGCTGTATTTATTGATAAAAAAATGTAACAATGCTTCTATATCCTCTTTTCTGTCTCTTAATGGGGGCAATAATACCGGAAAGACATTCAATCTAAAATATAGGTCCGCTCTGAATCTGCCTGCCTTGACCTCCGATTCCAGATCGCGGTTGGTGGCAGCAATTAACCGGACATTTACTTTGATGCTTTGTTTGCCGCCAAGACGTTCCAGTTCTTTCTCTTGAATGACTCTTAGGATTTTCGCTTGTGATTCCAGTGGTAATTCGCCGATCTCATCCAGGAATATCGTACTGTTTTGGGCCAGCTCAAATTTGCCGATGCGGCGATCTATAGCCCCTGTAAAAGCTCCTTTTTCATGACCGAAAAGCTCACTTTCAATAAGGTGAGTGGGTAGTGCGGCACAATTGACCTTTACCATTAGTTTATCCTTTCTCTGAGATGCACCATGAATAGCCCGTGCAATCAGTTCCTTACCCGTACCGGTCTCTCCCAGTACCAAGACCGTCGTGTCTGTATCCGCCACTAATCTCATTAATCGGTATACTTCTTTCATATTGGCGCTATCGCCGATGATTTCTGAAAAGTTATAAATGATTTTAATTTGTTCACGTAGATAATCGTTTTCTTCCTCCAATTGTTTTTTATAAGTTAATAGTTTTTCACTAGCGATGATATTAGCGATGGCTATGGAAATTTGTGCGCAAATGCCTTTGAGTAACAGGGGACTCAGTTTATCTGCAAGCAACCAGATGGTCCCAATATTTTTATTGCCCACCCGCATAGGAAGTGCATACATGTTTTTTAGTCCGGTTGTTTTCCAGAGCCTGGCATAGTCATTCCCTTTTTTTATTTCTTCTTCTACATTGAAAACAACACCTTCCTGACTGGCCAGTACTTCCAGGTTATAAGCTTCTTTCACTGTTACTGCAGCAGCGGCCATTTTTTCAAAGCTTCCTTTGCCTTTTTCAAATAAACTCGAATCATTCATAAAAACCGGCATTTGAATACCGTCTTCATGGATGATACGGATCATCGCCAGTTTTGTATGCATGATCTTATCCAGTACGCGGAATATAGCTGATTTCAATTCCTCTCTGTTTCTGATATGCGTAATGTCCTTGCTAAAATCAAGTAAGAATGATTGTTCGGCCTGTTTGGTGCGAACTTTTTCTTCTGCCAGGATATTAGCCAAGGCGATAGAGATCTGAGCGGCAAAGCCAATCAGGAGATCAACGTTTATCTGTTCAATATTTAAAAATAAAATGCCTTGATTGACAGCAGCGTTACGTAGGCGGATGCCCACAAAGTTTTCTGTATGAAGTAATTGCCAGATTGAAACGTAATTAGATTGGACACCCCTGGTAATTTCTCTTTTGACATTAAAAAGTTGTGGTATACCACTTTTTAATATGCGGTTTTGCAGGCCGTCGATGGCTGAACTTTCTGTATTATGCAGTAATTTAGCTACTTGCATTAGCGGTTCCTTTTCTGGATTACCACTCATGCGATGCGTGAAATCCTGGGTGTCTAGGTCATGTATATAAGTTTTAAGTTGCTGGGTTGCGGGGTCTATTCTGGCTATTATAAAGTGATATGTCGGGTCAATGCTATGGATGGTGTTTTGAATGACCCATTTGAGCTCCTCTTTTGTGCGCACCCGGGCGATGGCACTGGTGAATTCCAATAAAA
>Ga0182744_1003453_pt1 | contig 12316 bp, 12 predicted proteins | sample eDN3rd30CKraftMG_FD_128525 | JGI IMG/M metagenome (GOLD analysis project Ga0182744, IMG submission 128525) | Enriched Miracle-Growth compost microbial communities from Emeryville, California, USA - eDNA 3rd pass 30_C Kraft MG (version 2) (version 2) ...
CAGCCAGTCGACCGGCGCCACCACGGCCGGGTCGTCCGGCACCGCGACCGACGCCGGCACCGGCGCCACCACCGGCGGCGACGACGGCATCCTGGGCGGCACGCAGGCGATCGCGCCCATCCAGGCACCCGTCACCGCCGGCGGCAACGCCGTCTCCGTCCTCGGCGACAGCCAGTCGACCGGCGGCGACGTCGCCGTGCCGGCGCCCGCGTCGGGAGCCCCCGCTCCAGCCGGCGCCACGGCGGGCGATGACGGGATCGGCGGCGGCACGCAGGTCGTCGCACCGGTGGGCGTGCCCGTGACGATCGACGGCAACGCCGTCTCCGTCGTCGGGGACAGCGGCACCGGCGCGGCGGAGCCCGGGACCGGCACGCCCGAGGACGGCGAGCCCGGCCTCGGGCTCCCGGACCTGGGCCTGCCAGGCCTGGGTCTGCCGGAGGTGGGGCTGCCCGACCTGGGCGACCCCGGCCTCGGGCTTCCGGAGCTCGGCCTGCCCGACCTGGGCATCCCCGAGCTGACGCTGCCCGACCTGACGCTGCCGGACCTGACGCTGCCGGACCTGGCGCTGCCGGACCTGGGCCTGCCGGCCCTGGATCTGCCCGACATCACCCTGCCGGACATCACCCTGCCTGGCGTCGATCTCCCGGGCATCGGGCTCCCCGGCACCCCGGGCGTCCCCGGCGACCCGGGCGTGCCCGGCACCCCCGGCGCTCCGGGTATCCCCGGCGCGCCCGGCGCCTCCGGCGGCTCGGCGGCCGCGGTGGTGCCCGGGGCGGGCGCGCTCGCCTCGGTCGGCACCGTGCGGCCGTTCGATCCGACGCTCGCGCAGACCGGCGGCGGCATCGGGCCGTGGGCGTTCGGCGCGGGCCTGCTGCTGGCGGGCCTCACGGCGCTCCTCCTGGCGCGTCGCCGGACGGCGCGCGGCTGAGGACCCCGGCGCACGACGGATGCCGCGGACCCCGAGGGTTCCGCGGCATCCGTCGTGCGTCATCCGCCTACTTCGCGGCGACCACCTGCAGAGTGATGACGGCCGTCACGTCGTCGCGGAGGCGAACCGTCGCCTCGTGCTCGCCGACGGACTTGATGGGCGTCGTGATGTGGATCTTGCGCTTGTCCAGCTCGCCGAGACCGGCGGCCTTGACGGCCGATGCGATGTCGTCGTTCTTGACGGAGCCGAACAGACGGCCCTCGTTGCCGGCCTTGACCGCGAGACGGACCTTGTTCGACTCGAGCGCCTCCTTGAGGGCGACGGCCTCCTCGTGGACGTGGATGGCGCGCGCCTCGCGGGCCGCGCGGATCGACGCGACCTCCTTCTCGCCGCCGCGCGACCACGCGACCGCGAAGCCCTGCGGGATGAGGTAGTTGCGAGCGTATCCGTCCTTGACCTCGACCACGTCACCGGCGCTGCCGAGACCGGCCACCTCGTTCGTGAGAATCAGCTTCGACATGAGAGCCCCCTTACCGGCCTGCGCCGGAGTAGGGCAGGAGCGCCATCTCGCGCGCGTTCTTGATCGCGCGGGCGATGAGGCGCTGCTCCTGCACCGAGACGCCGGTGATGCGACGGGCGCGGATCTTGCCGCGCTCCGAGATGAACTTGCGCAGCGTGGCGACGTCCTTGTAGTCAATGACGCCGACGCGGATCGCCTTCGCGGGGGCGGCGTTCTTCGCGCCCTTCCGCGGCTTGCGGCGGTCGCCGCTCGACTTTCCAGCCATGAGTGTTCCTTAAGAGATGAAAGCGGTTGTTCAGAACGGGGTGTCGTCGCCGTAGGCGCCGGGGGCGCTCCACGCGTCGGCACCGCCGCCGGTGTTCGAGGGCGACGAGCCGGGGGTGGCCCACGGCTCGTCGGCGACCTGGCCGCGGCTCGATCCGCCGCCGGCCGCGCGCGTCACCTGGGCGGTGGCGTAGCGCAGCGACGGGCCGATCTCGTCGACCTCGAGCTCGATCGCGGTGCGGTTGTTGCCCTCGCGGTCCTGGTACGAGCGCTGGCGCAGCCGACCGGTCGCGACGACGCGCATGCCCTTCGTGAGCGAGCCGGCGACGTGCTCGGCGAACTCGCGCCAGACGCTCGCGCGGAGGAACAGCGCCTCGCCGTCCTTCCACTCGTTCGAGGCGCGGTCGAAGTTCCGCGGGGTGGACGCGATCGTGAAGTTCGCGACGGGCAGGCCGTTCTGCGTGTAGCGCAGCTCCGGGTCGGCCGTGAGGTTGCCCACGACGGTGATGATCGTCTCGCCGGCCATGGCCGTTACGCGTCCTTCTTCACCCGCGGCGCGGCGGCCTTGCGGGCCGCCTTCTCGTCCTGGCGCTTGCGCTCGGCGGCGACCAGGGCGATCGCCTCCTCGGCGCGGAGGACCTTGGTCCGCATGATCTGCTCGGAGAGGCCCAGCTGACGGTCGAGCTCCTGGGTGGCCTCGCTCGTCGCGGTGAAGTTGACGACGGCGTAGATGCCCTCGTTCTTCTTCTTGATCTCGTACGCGAGACGGCGCCGACCCCAGATGTCGATGTTGTCGATCGTGCCGCCGTCGCCCGTGATGACCGTGAGGAACTTGTCCAGGTTCGGGGCGACGATGCGGTCGTCGAGCTCGGGGTCGAAGATGACCATGAGCTCATACTGGTGCGTGTGCGTCACTGACCCACCTCCTTCGGACTAGAACGGCTGCCGGGCATCTCCCGGCAGCAGGAGGGTGTGTGCACGCGCCCGGCGGAGGCCGGGCAACCTTCATAGTGTAACCGATAGCGTGGGTCGCATGCGGTGGACCCCCGACGTCTCCTCCGGTGACTGGCTGCACGAGCGGGTCGACGACCCCTGGCGCGGCACGATCCACGACTTCGCGCCCCGCGGCTTCGCCGCCTACGCGCGCGTCCTCCACCCCGTGTGGCGCGACGGCGAGACGGAGCGGGTGACCTGGGCCGACGTCGCCACGGCGTTCGGCACGACGATGCACCCGCTCGCGCAGTGGCATCGCCTCGTCCACGCCGAGGATCCGTACGCGACGGGCCGGGCGGTCGACGCCGACGGCCGACGCTACGACGCGCCGCAGCAGGGGCGGCTGGATGCCGAGACCCTCGCGACCGTCGTCGGCCACGGCATCGCGCACACCGCCGCACCGGATGACGCGGGCATCGCGATCTGGGAGGGCTGGGGCGGCGTCCTCGGCTTCTACGGCGAGACCCCGGCGCGCACGATCCTGACGGCCGCGTTCGACGACGCGGATGCCGCGGACGTGGAGTACGTCTCCATCCGCGCGCGCCACCAGGCGATGCTCGAGCGCAGCATCCCGGACCCGTTCAACAACGTCTTCCGCAAGCCCACCTGGCAGCCCGGCATCCTCGCCGACGAGGTCTCGCGCGGCGCCCGCCTGTCGCTGCCCGGTCGGGACCACGTCCTGTTCCGCGGCGCGCTCGCGGAGCTCGCGGATCCCGCATGGCCCGAGCGGGTGCCGTGGACGGACCGGGATGCGCCGCAGTGGACGGCGTCGCCCAGCATCGTCTGGCCCGACGACCGCGCGTGGGTGCTCGTGACCGAGGTCGACGTCGACTCGACGATCGTCGGAGGCAGCGCCGAGCTCGTCGACGCGCTCGTGAACGATCCGCGGATCGAGGCGCTGCCGCTGCCCCCGGACGCGTCGCTCAGCTGGGACGCCGACCGCGTGAACGCGTGAGCGGCGCGATCGCCCGCTGGAGGAGGGGCGAGAGGAACAGGATCCACAGCGATGCATAGGCGATGACCGGGACCAGCAGCGCGATCACGAGCGCCAGCAGGAACAGGACGCTGACCGCGATGCCGCCGGCCAGTCCCTCCCGCATGCGCTCGTCGTCGACGCTGTGCAGCGCGGGATGACGCAGGACGTAGACGCTGGTCACGACCATGACGAGGCTCGTCAGGGCGAGGCTTCCGATGTAGAGGATCTCCTGGAGCGGCTCCACCTCGAAGCGGGTCAGGAGGGCGGTCGCGACGGGCAGCCAGACGATCGTGAACATCCACGCGATCGTGAGCCACAGCAGCGTGGTCGTCACGCGGTGGACGCGCGAGAACAGCCGGTGGTGACCGAGCCAGAAGTTGGCGATGAGGACGAAGCTCAGCGCGAACGTGATGATCCCGCCGCCCTCGTCCATGATCCAGTCCGCGACCGTCGTGCTCGCGTCGGGCGTCTCGGCCACGCTCGACATGAGCGGGAGGATCAGGAGCGTCATCGCGATCGCGACGACGGCATCCGTGAACGTCTTCAGCCGCTCGGCGGACGGGAGTCCGGACGCCTCGTCCGCGGGGGTTTCGCTCATGGCGGCTACCGTACCGGGAAGCCCGGCGACCCGCGGGTCAGACGGCGGCGTGCGCGATCGTCAGGTTCTCCTGCGCCCAGCGGCCGAGCTGCTGCAGCACGGGGATGACCTGCCGCCCCGCGTCGGTGAGGCCGTAGGCCACCGCGACGGGCGGGCCGGGGTCGACGTCGCGCGAGACGAGCCCGGCCTCCGCGAGCTCCGCGAGGCGGTCGGAGAGCACGGCGTCGCTGATGCCTGTGACGGCGCGACGGATGCCGGAGAACGAGCAGGCGCCCCCGCCGAGCGCGGCGAGGATCATGCCGTTCCAGCGCTTGCCGAGGATGGAGAACGCGAGCGTGACGGCCGCGTCGCAGACGGCCACCGCCTCGTCGCCCTCGCTCCCGCTCACCTCTTCATCGTACAGTGCTACACTCCGCAGAGTCGCTTTGTTTTTCATAGCGACTCTGCTCTTGATCGGAGGTTCCATGTCCCTGTTCCGTCTGGATGCCAGCATCATGCCGTCCACGTCCGCGAGCCGCGCCCTCGGCGATCTCGTGGAGGCCGAGTGGATCGAGGCTCACCCCGCCGACTCCGTCGTGCGCCGCGACCTCGCGATCGAGCCCGTGCCCGCGACGGCCTGGCCCGCCGCCGTCATCGCCGGCAACGTGCCGGAGGCGGAGCGGACGCCGGAGCAGCGCGCGGCCGTCGCGCTCGCGGCGACGCTGGCGGACGAGCTCGTCGAGGCGGACGCCCTCCTCTTCACCGTCCCGCTGTACAACTTCGGGGTGTCGCAGCACTTCAAGACGTGGTTCGACCTCGTCTACACGGACGCACGCACCGCCCCCGGCGCTACGACCCTGCAGGGCAAGCCCGCCGTCCTCGCGACGGTCCTCGGCGGCAACTACGGCCCCGGCACCCCGCGCGAGGGCTGGGACCACTCGACGGGCTGGCTCCGACGCGTCCTCGAGGACGTGTGGGGCCTCGACCTCCGCGTCGTGCAGCGGCCGTTCACGCTCGTCGGCGTCAACCCGGCCCTCGACCAGTTCGCGGACATGGCCGCCGAGATCAAGACGCAGGCCGAGGACCTCGCCCGCGAGCACGGCCGCGACCTCGCGGGCACCCGCACCGCCGCCTGATCCCGGCATCCGGGAGACGCCGGGCCGTCCGCGATCTCAGCCGCGGGCGGCCCACCACTCGCGCAGCCGCCGCTCCGCCTCCGCCTCGCCCACCACGCCCTCGTCGAGCCGCAGGTCGAGCAGGAACCGGTAGGCCTCGCCCACCTCGCGCCCCGGCGGGATCCCGAGGATCTCCTGGATCCGGTTGCCGTCCAGCTCCGGACGGATCGCGTCGAGCTCCTCCTGCTCGCGCAGGCGGGCGATCCGCCGCTCGATGTCGTCGTAGGCCTCCCGCAGCCGCGTCGCCTTCCGCCTGTTGCGCGTCGTGACGTCGGCCCGCGTGAGGATGTGCAGGCGCTCCAGCTCGGAACCCGCATCGCGCACGTACCGCCGCACGGCAGAGTCGGTCCAGGCGCCCTCCGCGTATCCGAAGAAGCGCAGGTGCAGCTCGATCAGCTGCGCGACCGCGTCGATCGTCGCGGAGTCGAACCGCAGTTCGCGCAGGCGCTTGCGCGCCATCCGCGCCCCCCGCACGTCGTGGTGGTGGAACGTGACCGCGCCGCCCGGCTCGAGCCGGCGGGTCGACGGCTTGCCGATGTCGTGGAGGAGCGCCGCGAGCCGCAGCGCGACGTCTGGCGCCTCGCCCGGGTGCCGCTCGCCCTCCAGCGCGATCGCCTGCCGCAGCACCGTGAGGGAGTGCTCGTACACGTCCTTGTGGTGGTGGTGCTCGTCGACCTCGAGCCGCAGCGCGGGCACCTCGGGGAGGAACTCCGCCATGAGCCCCGTCTCCACGAGCAGCCGCACACCGCGCACGGGATCGTCCGTCTGGAGGAGGCGCACGAGCTCGCCCTGGATCCGCTCCGGGCTCACGATCGCGATCGCCTCGCGCATGCGCTCGATCGCCTCGACCGACGCCGCATCCACGTCGAACCCGAGCTGCGACGAGAAGCGCGCGGCCCGCAGCATCCGCAGGGGGTCGTCGCCGAAGCTCACGGCCGGCTCGGCCGGCGTCCGCAGCACACGGGCGAGGAGGTCCTCGACGCCGCCGGACGGATCGACGAGCTGCCGGCCCGGCACCCGCAGCGCCATCGCGTTGACCGTGAAGTCGCGGCGGACGAGGTCGCCCTCGAGCGTGTCGCCGAAGACGACGTCGGGCTTGCGGGTCGTGCCGTCGTAGCTGTCGGCGCGGTAGGTCGTGATCTCGACCTGCTCGCCCGCGACGCGTGCGCCGATCGTGCCGAAATCGCGCCCGACGTCCCACCGCGCCGTGCTGAGCGGCGTCACGATCGCGAGGATCTCGTCCGGGCGCGCGTCCGTCGTGAAGTCGAGGTCGTGCGTCGCGCGGCCGAGCAGGGCGTCGCGCACGGGTCCCCCGACGATCGCGAGCTCGTGCCCGGCCTCCGCGAACGCCCGGCCGAGGGAGTCGACGACCGGTGCGGCGGCGAGCGCGCCGAGGCGCGCGACCCCCTCCGCGATGCTCAGCATCCTTCGAGCCTACCCAGCGGGCACCGCGGAGCGCGTCGGCCCCTCCCCAGGCCCGGGGGCGCGCACGGGATTCCACGGATGAGGGCGAAGAGCATGTGAACATGCTGTGAGTCGACGTACGGTTGCTGGCGTCCCCGGAGCCGCCGCGGGCACGATAGAAGGGTGACCGTCGTGAACGAACCGCAGGTGTGGACTTTCATCGGCGTCTTCGCCGCCGTGCTCTTCGGCGGCTTCGGCCTGATGACGTTCTCGCTGAGGACCGGCCTCCAGGGCGTCCGCGACCGCATCGGCGGCCTCGAGAAGACGATGGACGCCAAGCTCGACGGCCTGCGCGCGAGGTTCGACGCGAAGTTCGAGGCCGTCGATGCGAAGTTCGACACCATGGACACGAGGTTCCAGGCCATGGACACGAAGTTCGACACCGTCAACACGCGGCTCGACCACCTCGAACGCGACGTCACGACGATCGGCACGAAGGTCGCCGGCCTCGAACGCGACCTCGCGACGATCAGCGAGAAGGTGGTCGGCCTCCCGGCCTGAGGTCAGGCGACCCGCAGGAAGCCCGTCGCGATCAGCTCGCGCACGCGCGGCAGGAGGTCGGCACGGAGGTCCGCGGCATCCACCTCGAGCAGCTCCGCGATCGCCGCGACGAGGGCCGCGACCGTCAGCTCCCCGTCGCTCGCCCCCACCAGGGCCGCGAGCGCGGGGTCGGCCGCGACGGTGCGGCCCAGCCCGCCGCCCTGGCGCAGCTCGATGACGCTCGGGTCGTCCGCCCCGGGGACGAGATGCCGGGCCTCCGTCACGTCCGGAGCGACGACGAGCCGGCTCGCGAGAAGCACCGTGTCGTCGTGGAGCGCGGGCGCGTCGTGCGCCGCGAAGAACGCCGCCACGTGCGCGCCGAGCCCGCCCTCCCCGACGGGATGCCCCACCCGCTCGGCGCGCTCCGCGACCACGCCTCCGCGCGGACGCCGCGCGAGCACCCAGCCCAGGCCGAGCGACGCGACGCCGCGGCCCTCGAGATCGTCGAGCCAGGCCGTCACGAGCCGGTCGTATCCCGGCGTCCCGGCGCGGACGCCGCCGTCGCGCACCCACAGCCGCGCGTACTCGACGGGGTCGAGCTCCTCGCGCTCCACGATCCACGCGTCGAGCCCCGCGAGCCAGCCCCGCACCGCGTCGAGGCCGGGCCGCCCGGGGCGGCTCTCCCAGTTCCCCAGGACCGCCGCCAGCCCGCCGGGCTCCAGGTGCGCGCCCAGCCCCGTGACCACCGCCTCCATGAGGCCGTCACCGACGAGGCCCCCGTCGCGGTACTCGTGGACGGGCACGCCCTCGGCGCGCGGCGTGACCACGAACGGCGGATTCGCCGCGATCAGACCGAAGCGCTCGCCCCGCACCGGCCCGTAGAGGCTGCCGAGCCGCGTCTCGATGCCGGTCACTCCGTTGAGGCGCGCGTTGAACGCCGTGAGCTCCAGCGCACGCGCCGAGACGTCCGTCGCCACGACCCTCCGGGCACGACGCGCGAGGTGCAGGCTCAGGATGCCGCACCCGCAGCCGAGGTCGAGCGCGAGCTCCACGTCTCCCGGCGGCAGGAGCGCCGCGAGCGTGCGGCTCGCGCCGCCGACGCCCAGCACGTGCGCCGGCGGCAGCGGTGCGATGCCGGCCGCCTCGTCGAGGTCGCTCGCGATCCACCAGCTGCCGTCGCCGAGATCGTCGCGGAAGGCCTGGGGGCGGATCGCGACGAGCGCGCGGACCGCGGCATCCCTCCGCTCCACGACGCCCGCGGCGACCAGCCCGTCGACGCCGGTGCGGGGGAAAGCCCGGACGGCGGCCTCGGCCGGGACGTCCTCGCCCCACCAGAGGATCCGCGCCACGAGCGCGGCGGGATCCTCCGTCCGCCCGGCGGCCCGCCGCGCGGCGGCCGCGTCGCCCGCACGCAGGGCCGCGTGCGCGGATCGGCCCCACACGGCGGCCAGGCGCTCGTCCGTGTAGCGGGCCTCCGCGAGGTCGGCGGCGAGGGCGAGCGCGAGGGCGGGCGTGAGCGAGGGCACGGGTCCATTCAAGCGGGGGCGGCGCGCGCACAGGGATCCCCCGGGCCCCTGACCGTACAATCGCTCTGTCGTGCGGGCAGGTTCGCACGGCGTCGCACACCATGACCCTGATCCTCGCGCCGGGAACGACTGCGCCGACTCGCACGCGACTCACCGCGTTCCTCGGCGCCCTTCTCGTGCTCGCGGCGATGCTCGCGCTCCCGCCGGCGTCCGCGTCCGCCGCGACCGACGACGGCGCGCTCGTCGTCACGCTCGCACCCGACGCGAACGGCATCCTGAGCCCCGGGCAGTCGTTCTCCGCCACGGTGCTCGTCGACAACGGCACGGATGCCGCGGTCGCGGGCGGCCCCGTGACGCTCGCGGTGGGCGATGCGCCGCTGCCGGACCGCGAGGCGCTGGCCGCCTGGCTCTCGGGCGACGCGCCCACGCCGCCGGGCGCGCAGCTCGGCACGAGCACCCTCGCGCCGCTCGGCGCCGGCGAGAGCGGGTCGACCGGCGTGATCGTCCCGCCCGACCACCCCGCGCTCGCCGCGCGCGGCGCCGGCGTCTACCCGCTCGAGGCCGTCGTCGCCGTCCCGGACGCGACGGTGTCGGCGCGCAGCGCGCTCGTCGTGCCGGCGGCGGGGACGACGCCGATCGGCGTCGTCGTGCCGATCACGGCCGGCGCCGGCTCCGACGGCCTCCTCGCCTCGGCGGACCTCGCCGCCCTCACCGCTCCCGACGGCGCCCTCACCGCCCTCCTCTCCGCGGTCGCCGGCACGTCCGCGATCCTCGCCGTCGACCCCGCGGTGCCCGCCGCGATCCGCGCCCTCGGCACGGCGGCGCCCGCGACGGCGCTCGCCTGGCTCGATCGGCTCGACACCCTGCCCAACTCGCGGTTCGCGCTCCAGTTCGGCGACGCGGATGTCAGCACGCAGCTCGCGACGGGCCTCGCCGCCCCCCTGCAGCCCACGTCGCTGCAGGCGTACCTGTCGCCGTCGAACTTCGCGACGACCCCGGGCGGCGGCGGCGCGAGCCCCGATCCGTCGCCGAGCCCGCGCTCGGCCTCGTCGCTTCCGACCCTCGACGAGCTCGTCGACGTCGGCGCGACCCGCGCGAACGTGTACTGGCCGCCCACCGGCTCCGCGGACGCAAGCGTCGTGACGACGCTCGGCGGCCTCGGCACGCCCGACGCGCCGGCGCTCACGCTCGTGCCCTCCGCGACGACGTCCGCCGGCCCGGATGCGGCCGCGTCGCCGCGCGGCGACATCGGCGGGACGGGCGTCCTCGTCTACGACTCCGCCGTCTCCGCCGCCCTCACGTCCGCGGCGGACGACGCGACCCCGGCGCGCGGGGCGTCCCTCACCGCCGCCACGGCGTTCGCCGCGCTCTCCGCCGCGGCCGGCTCCCCCCTGCTCGCGGTCGTCGACCGCACGGCCGCGACGGCCAGACCCGGCCTGCGGGCGGCGGTCCTCGCCGCGACCGGCGCACCCGGCACCGCCCCCGTCGGCCTGGGCGCTCTCGCCTCCGCCGCCCCGGCACCCGTGTCGATGACCGGTGGCGCGCCCGACGGCGCGCGGGCGGCTGCCGCCGGCGACGTGCTCGCCGGATCCGACCGCATCGCGCGGTTCGCGACGATCCTCGACGATCCGGCGCTCCTCGAGGGTCCCGAGCGCGCGACGGCGCTGCAGCTCCTCGGCGCGGGATGGATCGGCACCGGCACCCGCTGGGACGCCGCGCTCGCCGCCCACCGCGACGACGTCACCGCGACGGTCTCCTCCGTCAGCATCGTGCCCCCCACGCCGGTGAACGTGCTCAGCGCCGACACGGGCCTCCGGGTGTGGCTGCGCAACGACCTGTCGTACCCCGTGACGGTCGTCCTGCACGCCGAGCCCGACGACCTGCGCCTCGATGTCCAGCGCTCGACCACGGCGCACATCGCCGCGTCGAGCAACTCCCCGGTCGAGGTGCCGGTCGAGGCACGCGTCGGCAGCGGCGAGGTCGCCGTCGACCTCGCGCTCAGCGGCGCGACGGGCGAGCCGATCGGGACGCACCAGACGGCCTCGGTCACGGTCCGGGCCGACTGGGAGGGCATCGGCATCGTCGTCCTCGCGGCGCTCGTCGCCGTGCTGCTCGTCCTCGGCGTCGCGCGCACGATCGTGCACCGCCGGCGCGTCCGCGCCGCGGCGTCCGCGCCCGGAGCCGCGACGGGCGGCGACGCGTGAACTCCATCGGGCGGGCCAGCATCCTGATCGCCGCCGGCACGGTGCTGTCGCGCCTCACCGGATTCCTGCGGACGGTCGTCCTCGTCTCGGCGGTCGGCGCGATCGGCAGCCGCGCGGGCGACGCGTTCGCGACGGCCAACCAGTTGCCGAACAACATCTTCGCGATCATCTCCACGGGCATCCTCACCGCCGTCCTCGTGCCGCAGATCGTGCGCGCCTCCGCCGACCCGGATCAGGGACGCGCGTTCGTCTCGAAGCTGTTCACGCTCGGCGCCGTCGTCCTGCTCGGCACGACGGCGGTCGCGATGATCGCCGCCCCTTGGCTCGTCACGCTGTACTCCCCCGAGTTCGATTCCGATCAGCTCGCGCTCGCGACCGCGTTCGCGTACTGGTGCCTGCCGCAGATCCTCTTCTACGGCCTCTATGCGCTCCTCGGCGAGACGCTCAACGCGCGGCGGATCTTCGGCCCGTTCACCTGGGCGCCGATCGTCAACAACGTCGTCTCGATCGCGGGCTTCGGCGTCTTCATCGCGCTGTTCGGCGGGCCCGTCGAGAGCGTCGCGCGGTGGACGCCGGACATGACCGCGCTCCTCGGCGGCACCGCCACGCTCGGCATCGTCGTCCAGGCGCTGGTCCTGCTCCTGTACTGGCGACGGACGGGCCTCCACCTCCGGCCGGACTTCCGGTGGCGCGGCGTCGGCCTCGGCCAGGTCGGCCGACTCGCGGGCTGGACCTTCCTCATGGTCGTCGCGGGCCAGCTCGCGGGCCTCGTGCAGTCGCGCGTCCTCTCGGCGGCCTCCGGCCACGGACCGGCGACGTTCGCGATGCAGAACGCGTGGCTCCTGTTCATGCTGCCGTACTCGATCATCGTGCTCTCGATCGGAACCCCCTACTTCACGCGGCTCAGCGAGCACGCCGCCGCCGGACGCGACGACGACGTCCGCGGCGACGTGGCGAGCAGCATCCGCATCCTCGGGCTGTTCGTCGTCGTCTCGACCGCCGCCCTCGCCGTCGCGGCCGTGCCCGCCTCCCGCATCTTCACGAACTCCGCCGCCGACGCCGTCGCCGCGGCGTGGGTGCTCGTCGCGTTCCTGGTGAGCCTGCTGCCGCTGGCCGTGCTGTTCGTCGTGCAGCGCACCTTCTACGCCTACGACGACACGCGCACGCCGTTCCTGTTCACGCTCCTGCAGACGGCGCTCGTCGTCGGGA
>Ga0182744_1003454_pt1 | contig 12316 bp, 9 predicted proteins | sample eDN3rd30CKraftMG_FD_128525 | JGI IMG/M metagenome (GOLD analysis project Ga0182744, IMG submission 128525) | Enriched Miracle-Growth compost microbial communities from Emeryville, California, USA - eDNA 3rd pass 30_C Kraft MG (version 2) (version 2) ...
CGCTTTCCTAACGACCGCTTTTCTTTATGATAACCCATATAGAATAAGCCTATGCAGCTTTCGTTCTTGCTTAGGTCAAGAAATGAACCAAGCTCATGAATCAGCTTCGAACTGCTCCAATAGGAGCCGATATCCTGAGCCGAAGCTGCTAATGCCAGGTTTTGAACAGCAGAAGCCACGGCAGCCAGCTCTTCCCATTTTGGTATTTTACCGCTTTCACACAGACAAATTGCAATTACGGCTCCCGATTGTAATATCTTTTGTTGTATGGATTCAGCTTTCTTCTTGCTATAGTCATCTTTAGAAACACTCTTTTTATATTGTTTTTTTAGCTCGTCTGCCAATTTATTCAAGCCCTCGCCGATAAAAACAGTAAATTTCCAGGGCTGGGTTAGTTTATGAGTAGGTGCCTGCACAGCACATTCAAGCAGCTCTATGAGAATCTCCTTTGCAATCGGTTTATCGATATAGTCTTTTGGAAAAACACTTCTTCGGTATTTAATCAACTCTTGAATCGTTTTCTTTAATTCACTCATATCTATTGGTTTAAAATAGCTGATAATCCTTTCTTTATCCGCTTTATAGTTTCTTCTTTTCCCAGGATTGCGGTAATATCAAAAATATGGGGGCCAAATTTGCCTCCAACCAGCATAATTCTAAATGGAAGCATCAGTTCTCCCATCTTTAAACCGCTTGCCTGGATAGCAAGCTTGTAAAGACTCTCGATACTTTCTGAATTCCAGGGTTCGTAGCCCTCAAATTTTTCAATAATATCAGTGAAGAATATTGTTTTTTCTGCAGACCACTTTGGTAGTATAGAAGCCAGATCATAGGTTTCAGGCTCTTTAAAAAAGAAGGACGCCTGTTCCCAGAAGTCTGCTAAAAGCATTAACCTTTCCTTTACTAAGATTACGACTGCATCCAGGTATTGGTCATCTGTCTGAAAGATATCATGTTCTGCAAGGATTTCGATGAAATAAGGACTTAATTTCCCGAGGCCTGATCTCTTGATCCATTCGTGATTAAACCACTTAGCTTTCTCAAAATCGAATTTTGCACCGGAGTTGTTGATTCTTTCAATAGAAAACTTTTCTACCAGTTCCTCCAATGAAAATAGTTCCTGGTCGGAACCATCATTCCATCCTAAAAGAGCAAGCATGTTTATAAATGCTTCAGGGAGAAAACCCATTTCACGAAAACCTTTGATAAGTTCACCCGAAGCAGGATCGGTCCAGTTCATTGCAAAAACCGGAAATCCTAACCGGTCGCCATCACGTTTACTCAGCTTGCCATGTCCGTCAGGCTTTAAGATCAAAGGCAAATGCGCCCATTGAGGCATGTCATTTTTCCAGCCCAGGTATTCCCATAGTAAAATATGAATGGGAGCCGAAGGGAGCCATTCTTCTCCTCTGAAAACATGGCTGATCTGCATTTTATAATCATCCACAACTACCGCCAGGTGATAGGTCGGCATATCATCTGCTTTTAATAAGATCTTATCATCCACAAGATTCGTTTCAAAGCTTACCGGTCCGCGGATCATGTCATTGAAGCTAATCGTCTCCTCTTCAGGAACCTTGAGCCGGATAACGTGAGGAGTCTTATTCTCAAGCAAAGCGTGCACTTCCTCTTCCGGGAGGCTTAATGAATTCCGCATGCTTAAACGGGTTTTATGTCCATAGGTGAAATTAGGTGTCCTCGCACGTTCTGCATTTAATTCCTCAGGAGTGTCAAATGCATAATAAGCATTCCCGTCTTCGACCAGCTTTTCGGCATATGCACGGTATGAAGCTTTCCGTTCACTTTGACGGTAGGGTCCGAATTCTCCCGGATTTTGCGGACTTTCTTTTGGTAAGATGCCGCACCAGCTTAAACATTCGGTAATATATTCTTCCGCTCCGGGTACAAAGCGGGTCTGATCTGTGTCTTCAATGCGAAGGATAAAATCGCCATGATGCTTCATGGCGAAAAGGTAATTGAACAGTGCAGTGCGGACACCGCCTAAATGCAAGCCGCCAGTAGGGCTCGGTGCGAAACGCACCCGAACTTTTTTATTATCAACCATGCTGCAAAGATAAAAATTTGAAAGTGAGCTTATGCTTATTCGTCGATGTTTTGATAGAAATATGTATTTTGGCTAAAATTATCTGTCATGAATCCCTATCAGCATAATCAACGTTGGAAATTCGCCCTTTTAATTTTTGCTGCGATCATTGCCGGTACTTCTTTAATCTATACAAACTATTTAGTAAAAAACCTATCTGCTGCTGAACGGACCAAAGCAGAAGTATGGGCAATGAGTACGCGCAATATTTTTGATATGCCCGATGTAAATGATGAATTCACAACTTTCATTTACGCTATTCGTGATAGCCTGTCAATGCCCGCTATCATTGCAGATTCGAGAGATAGCATATTTTACTGGAAAGGGCTGGATACTTCGAAAACCAATATCAGCTTTCAGAATGAAATCGTTATGGAGGGCACGCCCATGCCCAAGTATGATCCGGCTTATTTTGATCGGCAATTAAAGATCATGAAAGAGCAGCATCCGCCTATCATTGTTGATTTATACAACGGTGATTCCTGGTATATCTATTACAAAGACTCTGCTTTGTTGACTCAGCTACGGATCTTTCCCTATGTTCAGCTCTCCTTAATTGCTATCTTTTTGATCATTGCGTACACGGTCTTTAATTCCATCAGGAAGTCTGAGCAGAACCAGGTATGGCTGGGGATGGCAAAAGAAGCTGCTCATCAGCTCGGGACACCAATTTCCTCTTTAATGGCCTGGATGGAGCTCATTAAAGCCAAATTTGATGCAGAAGACGATCCGCTGATCGATGAGATGGGACAGGATGTAAAGCGCCTGGAAGTTGTTGCAGACCGGTTTTCAAAGATCGGCTCTAAACCTGTGCTGGAGCCTCATAACCTGTACGATGTTATACAAGATTTTGTCAATTACTTTAAAGTAAGAGTCAGTGATAAAATAGAGTTTGTAGTTTCTGGGGATAAGCATGTTGAAGCCATGTTAAATGTTCCTCTATTCGATTGGGTGCTGGAGAATATCATGAAGAATGCTACCAGCGCAATCGATTCGGCAGGAAAAATAGAAGTAAGAATAGAAGAAAACATTGTCAGAGAGCAGATTTTTATCGACATTAGCGATACTGGCAAAGGGATATCCAGATCCATGTTTGATACAGTCTTCCAGCCCGGTTTTACAACCCGTAAGCGAGGATGGGGCCTTGGATTATCACTAACCAAAAGAATGGTAGAAAATTATCATAACGGTCAGGTTTTTGTTAAAGACTCTGAATTAGGAAAAGGAACAACCTTTAGAATTATATTAAAAAGCAGCTTAGTTTATGAACCCGCTAAAATCTGATGAATACCCTGTAGTCTGGGAACCGTATATTGAAATAATTAACAAAGATCCAAAGGAAGTATTAGAGGAGCAATTAAATTCTTTCCCCGCGTTTCTCAGAAACATTCCAGCTACAAAAGCAGAATATGCCTATGCAGAAGGGAAGTGGACTATCAAGGAGGTTGCCGGCCATATTATTGATACAGAGCGGATCATGGCCTATCGTGCATTGTGCTTTGCACGCAACGATACCCAGTCTCTTCCGGGCTATGATGAGAATGCTTTTGTTTCCAATGCTCACTTCAACGACTATAGCTTGGATCATTATGCTGAAGAGTTTACGGCATTACGTAAATCCAATCTCTTCTTAATAAAATCCTTTAATGCCATTGAACTGTTACGAAGCGGGCTGGCAAACGAACGTTTGGTTAGTGTTCGTGCAATTATCTATATGATTGCCGGGCATCTTGCGCATCATCGAAGCGTTATTCAGGATCGTTATTTAAATGATATTTAACTTTATCTGTGTTTAAAACTAAACTCAATAGCATTTGTTAATCTGTTATCTATGGAACGGGAAGTTTTGTAGAAGGGTTTAGTAGAAGCGCTGTGATATTTATCAGAGCGCTTCTGTTTTTAAGCAAACGATTGTGTTTTTACTTTTCTTTAAATTGCAAATTAATTTCATTAGTCTTGTATAGCATTCATGGTATAACTCTGTAAATTTTAACCTTTATTTACCTAAAAATAATTCCTGATGACTCAAGTAAACTCACCTGGTCAATTACCTCAGAAAGGCGTAAGACCTATTGTTATAATTGGAGCTCTTTTCTTCATCTTCGGTTTTGTCACCTGGTTAAACTCGCTCTTAATACCTTATCTTGAAATTGCATGTGAGTTAACGATCTTTCAGGCTTATTTTGTAACCTTCGCTTTTTATATTGCCTATTTAGTCATGGCACCCGTTTCCACCAAAGCTTTAACCATTTTTGGGTTTAAGAACGGGATGTCAGTGGCTTTGATAATAATGGCATTCGGAGCTCTTTTATTTATACCCGCTGCCATGACACGCACATACGGCTTATTCCTCTTGGGCCTTTTTATTATGGGAAGCGGACTTGCCATCCTTCAAACTGCATCCAATCCCTATATTACCATTGTTGGTCCGCCTGAAAGCGCAGCCAAACGGATCAGCATCATGGGTATATGCAATAAACTGGCAGGTGCAGCGGCTCCTTTGATATTGGGTTTGTTTCTAAAGTTGGAGGATGCTGATAACTTACGGTCAGAAGTGGCACACATGGTTGCAGGTGACAGGGTCGCTGCTTTAGATGAAATGGCTATGCGGGTAATCACACCTTATGTTGGTATTATTGCTGTGTTATTGGTCCTTGCTTTCTGGATCTATAAATCAAGCCTGCCGGAGGTTGATACAGATCAGGAAGATGAATTTATTTCTGCCTCTAATTTCGGTAAAAAGAGCGTATTCGATTTTCCTCATGTCATGTTAGGCGTATTAACGCTTTTTCTATATGTTGGTGTAGAGGTAATGGCAGGTGACACCGTTATCCGTTACGGTACAGCACAAGGCATTCCTTTAACTACAGCCAAGTTTTTTGCTACGGCTACCATGATCTCGATGGTGGTTGGATACATTATAGGAATCATAACGATCCCTAAATACATTAAGCAAGAGAACGCGTTGCGCTTGTGCGCCCTGTTGGGAGTTATTCTTTCGGTAGGCGCAATCTTTACTTCCGGATATGTATCTGTAGCATGTATCGCGCTGCTTGGTTTAGCCAATTCATTGATGTGGCCCGCGATCTGGCCATTGGCTCTTGCCGGTGTTGGCCGGTTCACCAAAGCAGCCTCATCGCTTCTGGTGATGGGTATAGCCGGGGGCGCTATCATCCCCTTGATATATGGTGCATTGGCCGACTCATGGAGTCCGCAAACAGCTTACTGGATCATGGTTCCTTGTTATTTATTTATTCTTTATTATGCGATTTCAGGGCATAATGCAGGAAGAAAAAGTTCAGAGATCAAGTTCTGATTACAACGCTATAAGTCGTCATTCTGCAGGTTTCTGCTGTTCATTCATGTTATGAGCAGCAGCACTATCGGATATTATATTGTTCATGCCTACCTGTATCTTGTTTTTAAAGCCTGAAACCACTTTGTCTTTTCCAGCCATTAAAGCATCGAAGCCATCCTTTGCTACATCTGCAGGGTCTGCCATCGAGTCTTTATCTTGTACTGCTTTACTTCTCAGCATGTCGGCCTTATTAAAGAAGTCGGTATCTGTTACACCAGGTAACAAGGCAGTAATGCTGATATCAAAATCTTTTACTTCTTCCCGGATAGCTTCTGTAAATGAAAGTACAAAGGCTTTTGTGCCATGGTAAACCGATTGCCATGGTCCGGGCGCCTTGCTTGCTATCGACGCCAGGTTCAGGATCTTACCGTAGTTTCGATTCGTCATTTCTTTTAAGAAACATTTCGTCAGAATAACGAGAGATGAAATATTAAGGTCGATGATTGCCAGCTCTCTGTTAATGTCTGTATCTTTAAATTCTCCGTATAATCCTTGTCCGGCATCATTTACCAATATATCGATGGTAATATCCCTGCCTTTTATCTCATCATAAACTAAAAAGGCATTTTCTCTCTGAAACAGATCGGCAGCTATCGTGATCACATTGATGCCATATTGTTTAAATTCCATGGCTTTGCTATCTAATTCCTGCTGATCACGGGCTACAATAACCAGGTTATAATTATTTTTTGCAAAAAGTTTTGCAAGCTCATAGCCGATTCCGCTGGTTGCTCCGGTAATTAATGCATATTGATTAATATTTTCCATTGTTGTAATTTTATGAGTGTTAAGGTTTTAGAACAACCTTGACACAATTATCTTCCTTATCGTCAAAGATCTTATAGGCATGAGATACTTCACTTAATGGCATATTGTGGGTAATGATATCATCAAGTATTACCTTTTCCTCTTTTACCAGTTCAATTAAATGATCAATATAATTTAAAACTGGAGCTTGTCCCTGTTTAATAGTCAGGCCTTTATCAAATATTCGGAACAATGGAAAATTATCATACGGACTGCCATATACTCCAACGATCGATACAGTTCCACTTCTCCGAACTGCTTCAAAACACATCTCCAATACTTTGATGCTGCCTTTTTCGAAATTAATAGTAGCTTTAAATTTATCAAAAAAGCTGCGCTCAGGCTCGAACCCTACTGCATCAACGCAAACGTCAGCTCCGCGGCCACCTGTCATTTCTCTGATCGCATCTATAACATCAACTTTATGAGGGTTTAATGTGTCTACTTTATTAACTAAGCGTGCTTTTTCCAACTGATAATCAAGTGGATCAATTGCAATAACCCTTTCTGCTCCATTTATCCATGCTGCCTTTTGTGCCATAAGACCTACAGGGCCTGAGCCAAAAATTGCTACTACCTCTCCACCTTTAAGCTGAGCCCAGTCGATAGCAGCCCATCCGGTCGGAAATATATCTGTTAAGAAAAGTGCTTGAGAATCGGTGAGATTATCAGGTACAATCCGGGGGCTGATATCTGCATAAGGTACACGTACATACTCTGCTTGTCCTCCTGAATAACCACCATATAAATCAGTGTAACCAAACAAGGCAGCTCCTTTTTGATCCATCATATCTCCATTTGGCCCGTAATGCTTAAAGTTTGAATTCTCGCAGCTAGGAGAAGCCCCATGGTTGCAAAAGAAGCAATGTCCGCAAGCAATTGGAAAGGGCACAACAACCCGGTCACCCCGTTTGAGATTCATTACTGCAGGACCAACCTCTTCTACGATACCCATAAACTCATGTCCCATAATCATATCGCTGGCTTGTGGAACCGCTCCGCTAAGAATATGAAGATCCGATCCGCAGATGGCTGTAGAAGTAACTCGTAAAATAACATCGCCCTTGTCTTCGATCCGCGGGTCTTCTACTGTATCGTAACGAATGTCGCCTGGTTTGTGAAATACTGCTGCTTTCATCTTTCTAATTTTAAGAATGCTTTAAAAAATTCAACATGGCATATTTAAGAAAGTTTCAATTATCTGAAAAAACAGCGATGCATTGCTGTTACTTTTTATAAATGCTATCAAATATTCGTAAATTGCACCCGTTTGTTTGCAATGCGTTTGCGGATCGCAAACAACAGTCAGCTAATAGTTAACAGAATAGCAAAGAATTAAGACACGTTAAGGTATGTTTGAGAATTTACAGGATAAATTAGACAGAGCGTTTAAGGTTTTAAAAGGCCAGGGAAGTATTTCAGAAATTAACGTTGCGGAGACCGTTAAAGAGATCCGCAAAGCATTGCTTGATGCCGACGTTAACTATAAAACAGCTAAAACCTTTACAGATGAAGTTCGGGAAAAAGCCTTAGGACAAAACGTATTAACCAGTGTCTCTCCGGGTCAGCTGCTAACCAAGATCATGAATGATGAGCTTGCTGCATTAATGGGCGGATCGGTTACTGAGCTTGAATTGAAAGGTAACCCAACAGTTATTCTGATTGCCGGGTTAAACGGTGCGGGTAAAACAACTTTTTCCGGAAAGCTAGCTAACTATTTAAAAGATAAAAAGAATAAAAAGCCTTTGCTGGTAGCAGGCGACGTTTACCGTCCGGCTGCAGTTGACCAGCTTCGGATTCTGGGAGAGCAGGTCAATGTACCGGTATACGCCAATACAGAGTCTAAAGACCCGGTTGCTATCGCCCAGGAAGGTATTGCTGAAGCAAAACGCAATGGGAATAATGTAGTGATCATTGATACTGCTGGTCGTTTAGCCATTGATGAAGCATTAATGAATGAAATATCGGCAGTGAAAGCAGCAACACAACCACAGGAAATCCTGTTTGTTGTTGATTCAATGACCGGTCAGGATGCGGTTAATACGGCTAAGGCCTTTAATGACCGGCTTGATTATACAGGGGTTGTATTAACCAAGCTGGACGGTGATACGCGCGGTGGTGCTGCCTTGTCCATTAAATCGGTTGTAAATAAACCCATCAAGTTCATCGGTACAGGTGAGAAGATGGAAGCCCTGGATGTGTTCTATCCGGATCGTATGGCATCCCGTATTCTCGGGATGGGCGATGTGATCTCATTGGTTGAAAGAGCCCAGCAACAGTTCGATGAAAAGGAAGCTGCCGCACTCCAAAAGAAAATAAGAAAGAATAAGTTTGATTTCAACGACTTCCAAAGCCAGATTCAGCAAATTAAGAAGATGGGTAATATGAAAGACCTGATGGGCATGATCCCCGGTGTTGGAAAGGCCATGAAAGATGTTGAGATCGAAGACGATGCATTTAAACCCATTGAAGCTATTATTCATTCTATGACTCCCTTTGAGCGTGAAAATCCTGAAATGATTACGCAATCGCGCCGCGAACGGATTGCTAATGGTTCGGGAACAAATCTTCAGGAGGTTAATAAACTGATGAAGCAGTTTAATGACATGAAGAAGGTAATGAAGCAATTCTCGAACCCAGCAGCTGCGGCCAAGCTAATGAAGAATATGCCGAAAATGCCATTCGGAAAGTAGCAAGCCTCTTTTATTTATTAGTGAACTTGCTAATTAATTGTGCCTCCGGTGGCCTGTTTCGCTTGTTTCTGCATTTCTTCTCTATCTTGGGGAAAAATGCTTTTATGCTTGTTAAAACCTACGCCAGCTCCGTTTATGGCATTGAATCGATCACGGTTACCGTTGAGGTAAAAGTTACTACGGGTACAAAATATTACATTGTTGGTTTACCCGACAGTGCCATTAAAGAAAGCCTTCAGCGAATAGAAAGTGCCATACAATCTGCCGGCTCCCGGATGCCCCGTCAAAAAATTGTTGTTAATTTAGCGCCTGCTGATATCCGGAAGGAAGGCTCAGCCTATGATCTTGCTATCGCACTTGCAATTCTAGGTGCTTCCGGCCAGCTACAAACAGAGAAGCTTAATGATTTTGTAATACTCGGAGAACTTTCCCTGGATGGAGGAGTCCAATCGATCAAAGGGGCCTTACCCATCGCCATCCAGGCAAAGCAAGATGGCTTTAAAGGAATCATTCTACCCAAAGATAACGCCCGGGAGGCTGCTATCGTCAGTGGCTTGGAAGTATACGGTGTAGAGAATATTGCAGATGTAATAACCTTTCTGGATGATAAAAAAGTTCTTGAAGCAACGCATGTAGATCCCCGTGCAGAATTTCAAAGAAACATTAATAATTATGAAAGTGACTTCTCTGATGTCAGCGGACAAAGCAATATCAAACGGGCCTTGGAAATTGCCGCTGCAGGCGGTCATAATGTAATCCTGATCGGGCCACCCGGCTCGGGGAAAACCATGCTGGCGAAGCGCCTGCCAACCATCTTACCACCATTGAGCTTGCACGAATCGTTAGAAACTACTAAAATACATTCCGTAGCAGGCAGGTTAGCAGCTACCGAGTCTTTAATGACCGTTCGTCCGTTCCGGTCTCCTCATCATACTATCAGCGATGTAGCTTTGGTAGGAGGAGGCGCTAACCCGCAGCCGGGTGAGATATCCTTAGCCCATCATGGGGTTTTGTTCCTGGATGAAATGCCCGAGTTTAAACGCTCAGTACTTGAAGTGATGCGGCAGCCCCTGGAAGAAAGAAAGATAACCATATCAAGAGCCCGCTTAACGGTCGATTACCCGGCCAGCTTTATGCTGATTGCCTCTATGAATCCCTGCCCATGCGGCTATTATAATCATCCTGAAAAAGATTGTGTTTGCTCGCCGGGTGTTGTTCAGAAATACCTCAGTAAGATTTCAGGCCCTTTGCTGGATCGCATCGATTTACACATCGAAGTTACACCGGTAGATTTTAATGAGCTGAGCTTAAGCGGGCAGTCAGAGAATAGTGCAATCGTAAGAGAGCGGGTGATTGATGCCCGTAAAAGGCAATCAGCCCGGTTCATAGCCGATCAGGAAGTCCATTGCAATGCTCAGATGGAAGACCGGGCGGTTCGTGAGATCTGTCGTGTATCCGTCTCCGGGCAACAATTGCTTAAGTCGGCAATGGACCGATTAAGATTATCAGCCCGTGCCTATAACCGCATATTAAAGGTGTCCAGAACCATTGCCGATCTGGATGGAAGCAAGCATATTGAGAACGAGCACCTGGCTGAAGCGATCCAATACCGTTCCCTCGATCGTGAAGGCTGGGCCGGCTAATGTTTGAATGTTGTAAATATTTTATAGTCAGCGTATAAATAGGCAATATTTTTGTACTTTCGCGTGTTTTATATGCCCCTTGGCATACATTAGTAAATAATTAATTAAAGTAAAACTTAAAAAAATGAAAGTTGCAGTTGTTGGTGCTACAGGTCTGGTAGGATCTATGATTTTAAAGGTACTAGAGGAACGAAACTTCCCGGTTACAGAATTAATTCCCGTTGCTTCAGAAAAAAGCAAGGGTAAGGAAATTAGTTTTAAGGGAAATAAGTATAAGATCGTAACTGTAGATGAAGCAATTGCATTAAAGCCTGATATCGCCCTGTTTTCTGCTGGCGGTTCAACTTCTACCCAATATGCCCCTAAATTTGCAGAGGCAGGAACTACGGTTGTTGATAATTCTTCTGCATGGCGTATGGACCCTACAAAAAAATTGGTTGTTCCGGAAGTAAATGCTTCGGTATTAACTGCTGATGATCGTATTATCGCAAATCCGAATTGCTCTACGATCCAGATGGTGGTTGTATTAAAGCCTTTGCATGATAAATATAAAATTAAAAGGGTCGTGGTTTCTACCTATCAGTCGGTTACCGGTACCGGTGTTAAAGCCGTTTCACAATTAAATGATGAGCGTGCCGGCATTACAGGTGAAAAAGCATATCCTTATAAGATCGATTTGAACGTAATTCCTCAGATCGACGTATTCGTAGATAACGGATATACGAAAGAGGAAATGAAAATGATCCAGGAAACCAATAAGATTATGGGTGATGACTCGATCCGGGTAACCGCTACTACGGTGCGTATCCCGGTAATGGGAGGACACTCTGAGTCGATCAATATCGAGTTTGAGAATGATTTCGATTTGAATGAAGTGCGCGATATCCTTTCAAAACAGTCGGGTGTGGTGGTTGTGGATGATCCTGCTAATCAAAAATACCCGATGCCATTGGATGCGCATGAAAAAGATGAAGTGTTCGTAGGCCGGATCCGTCGTGATGAAACCCAGGACAATACCTTAAACCTGTGGGTAGTTGCCGATAATTTGCGTAAAGGTGCAGCAACCAATGCTGTACAGGTTGCAGAATATTTGGTACAGAATAAGTTGGTTTAAGAAACCGGTACAGTATAGAAGGCACTATTTATAGTGCCTTTTTTATGCTTTAACAATCCGGAATCCGATAATAAAATCAAAAGGCTCTGTAAAAAGATGATCTGATAAGATCAAAAAGCAGCAGCCAATCCTAATAATTGACCTGCTAATTGTAAAGACAGCAGGCGTATTTAAAAAAATGGCTTACCTTTGGTGCCTGAATAGTCATAGTTCTTCAACATTCAGAAAACGTAATGAAATACAAACGCATCTTATTAAAACTTAGCGGTGAAGCCCTGATGGGTGAAAAAAATTATGGTATTGATATAGATCGGGTAGCCCAATATGCCCGTGAGATCAAAAATGTGCACAATGAAGGTGTTGAGATAGCCATTGTTATTGGTGGTGGAAATATATACCGGGGCTTAAGTGCTGAAAAATCAGGAATGGACCGCGTACAGGCAGATTATATGGGTATGCTTGCAACGGTTATTAATTCCATGGCTTTACAGGATGCATTAGAAAAGGTAGAGCTGAAAACACGTCTGCTGACCGCCATTAAGATGGAGCAGATTTGCGAGCCGTTTATTCGTAGAAGGGCCGTACGCCATTTAGAAA
>Ga0182744_1003456_pt1 | contig 12309 bp, 7 predicted proteins | sample eDN3rd30CKraftMG_FD_128525 | JGI IMG/M metagenome (GOLD analysis project Ga0182744, IMG submission 128525) | Enriched Miracle-Growth compost microbial communities from Emeryville, California, USA - eDNA 3rd pass 30_C Kraft MG (version 2) (version 2) ...
CGTCGCCAATGAATATGCGCTGGCGGTATGGGGGCTCGGCGATATCGGCGCGGCGGTGGAACACGGCCGCCTGTCGCTTGCCGATCTGTTCGACAAGGACATGCTCGGCGACGATCTGGAAGCCTGGCTTGTCGAATCGGCGCTGATGAAGCGCAGCTTCCGCTCCTGCGCCGTCATCGCCGGGCTGATCGAGCGCCGGTTCCCCGGCAAGGACAAGACTCGCCGCCAGGTGACGATCTCCACCGATCTCGTCTATGACGTGTTGCGCAAGCACCAGCCGGACCACCTGCTGTTGCGGGCGGCGCGTGCCGATGCGGCAACAGGTTTGCTCGATATCCGCCGGCTCGGCGAAATGCTCTCGCGCGTGACCGGTCGAATCGTCCATAAACCGCTCGACCATGTCTCTCCGCTCGCCGTGCCGGTGCTGCTGGAGATCGGGCGTGAGGCGGTGTCGGGCGAGGCGCCGGACACGCTGCTGGCGGAAGCCGCCGAGGCGCTGGTGAAGGAAGCGATGCAATGAGTAACGCGGCCCCGGTTCCTGAGCGCCCGACGCGGCCTGCCGTCCGGCCGACCCCGAACCAGAGCGAGCCGCTGCAACTCGCCGGCGTCAATCTCGTCGCCGATCCGGCCGGCGCGCTTTTCTGGCCGGCCGAAAGCGTGCTGATCGTCGCCGACCTGCATCTGGAGAAGGCGTCGAGCTATGCCGCGCGCGGCCAGATGCTGCCGCCCTACGACACGGCGGAAACGCTGATGCGGCTCGCCCGGCTGGTGATGCGCTATGCGCCGCGCTGCGTTATCGCGCTGGGCGACAGCTTCCACGACGGCCGCGGGCCGGGGCGCCTGAGCGAGCAGAGCCGCGCCGGCCTGCATGCCCTGCAAAGCGGCCGCGACTGGATCTGGATCACCGGCAATCACGACCCCGAACCGGCGCAGGGCATCGGCGGGTCGTTCGGCGGCACCTTGCAGATCGGCGCGCTGTCGTTCCGGCACGAGCCGACCGGCGCCGCCGGCGAGATCGCCGGCCATCTGCATCCGCTGGGGCGGGTCAGCCATCGCGGCCAGACCATCGCCCGGCGCTGCTTCGCGGCCGACCGCGACCGCGCCATCCTGCCGGCCTTCGGCGCCTTCACCGGCGGGCTCAATGTCCGGCATAGCGCGTTCGCCGATGCGTTCGGCTCGCACGATTTCACCGCGCATATGCTCGGCGACGGACGCATCTACGCCTTCGCCGCCCGGCATTGCCTGTGTGATTAGTCGCGGCGGAAGATGACGCTGGCGATCCAGCCGGCGACAAGCGCCATCAGCGCCGCGAACAGGCCGTAGAGCGGGCCGTAGTGCTGCGCGGCGACGGCGACGAACTGCTCGAAGCCGGTCTTCACCACCTCCAGCGCCGAATCGCCGCGGACGATCAACTGGCCGTTGGCGAACACCTTGACGTCGACCGTATAGCTGCCGGTCGGCGCGGTGGCGGGCAGCGGGATCTCGGCGCGAAACACCGTCGGCGTCAGGAACGTCACCCCGGCCGCGTTCTCGCGATAGAAGCCGTGCGCCTGTTGCAGGCGCAGGAAGGCGGCGCGGAACGGGTCGTTCTCGACGGTGTCGGCGAAGTCGGCGCCGACGCGCTGTTCGAGGATGTAGTTGTCGAGGCCCATCTGCAACCGGCGCCGGGTGTCGAGATCGGTGATGTCGGCGACCGGCCGGTTGCTCAGCATCGCCAGATAGGCGGGCACATCGATGAACTCCCGCGACGCATCGTTGATCCAGACGCCGAGGATGCGGTCCTTGCGGCGCGTGCGCAGCGTCGCCGGCGGGCCGGCGACGGTGGCGACGACGTCGTAGCTGGCGCGCACCGACCCGCGCACGGTGTCGGGCTCGATGGTGCCGAACAGCACCAGATGCTCGCCGGTGAAGCTCGACGTCACCAGCACGCGGTGATTGGACAGGGAGACGATCAGCTTCTCGGCCGCCGCCGGAGCGAGCGACATGAGCAGGGCGGCGAGGACGAGGAGCGCGCGCGCGGTCATCGGGCCGTCTCCTCGAAGCGGATCGAATAGGGCTCCGACGGCGTGGCGACGAGATCGATGGCGAATTTGATGCCGACGGCGAGCACCAGCATGCCGAGCAGCAGGCGCAGCGATTCGCCGCGCATGCGCTGGCCGAGCCGGGCGCCGAACTGCGCGCCGGTGACGCCGCCGATCATCAGGATCAGCGCCAGCACCACGTCGACCAGGTGGTTGGTCGAGGCGTGCATGACGGTCGCCGCCAGCATGGTGATCAGCGTCAGCATCATCGACGTGCCGATGACGGTCGCCGTCGGCACGCGCAGCACGTAGATCAGCATCGGCACCAGGATGAAGCCGCCGCCGATGCCCATGATGGCGCCGAGGAAGCCCATCAGCAGGCCGATGAGCCAGACCGGGATCGCCGAGACGTAAATCTTCGAGCGCTTGAAGCGCACCTTGAGCGGCAGGCCGTGCATCCAGGTGTGCATGCCGGCGCGCCGCAGCGGCAGCGGATGGCCACGCCGGCTGCGGGCGATCGCCCGCAGGCCCTCGACCATCATCAGGAAGCCGACGCTGGTGAGCAGCAGCAGGTAGGACAGGCTGATGACGAGATCGAGCTGGTCGAGCGCCCGCAGCGCGGTGAACAGCCAGACGCCGAGCATGGTGCCGATCAGGCCGCCGCCGAGCAGCATGAAGCCGAGCGCTAGGTCGATGGCGTTCTTGCGCCAATAGGAGAGCGCGCCGGTGAACGACGAGGCGGCGATGTGGCTGGCGACGCTGGCCACCGACACCGCCGGCGGGATGCCGATGAAGATCAAGAGCGGCGTCATCAGGAAGCCGCCGCCGATGCCGAACATGCCGGAAATGAAGCCGACGAGCAGCCCCATCCCCAGGATGAGGAAGACATTGACCGGCATGTCGGCAATCGGAAGGTAGATCTGCAATCGGCGTATCCAGGCTAGGGTCGGGCCTCGGGTAGGGTCTCAGGCTGGCAAATATCTCCACCCCGGCCGCCGGGCCGTCGCAGCCTGCCGGATGGCAAGGGAGCGCGACGGCCGGAGCCGGTCAGCAGGTCGGACGATTGAGTCGGCGCGATTGTAACCACGAAAGCAACAAACGGCATCTTCGCGATGCCGTCGCCGGTCACAAATAATGGCGATATGTCGCGTCGGCGGCGCGTCCCGCCGATGGGGTCCGTTTGACGGCTTGGTTTTTACTGCGCGGTGAGCTGCATCGGCCCGTGCGCGGCGTGGGCGGCGGCGCGGCGAGGCTTGCCGGTCGTGCGGGGCGTCGAGGCGGCACGCTGATCGGCGCCGTTCGCGGACGCCTGGTTTGCGGACGCTTGCGCACTTTCAGCCTGCGCGCGCGCCCAGTCGTTGGCCAGGGTTTTCGTCCAGTCCTTCGCCTCGCTGGCTTTGCCGGGGGCGGCGCTCGCCGCCTTGACGGCGCGGCCCCAGCCGCCTTCCGGCGCCGGCGCGCGCAGCGCCTGCTGCGGCTGCAACTGCGGTGCCCAGGACTTGGCGGCGGTCTCGGCGCTGGCGCGGGCCTTGGCGTCGAGATGGCCGTTGAGTTCGTCGCGCTTCTTGGCGGCTTCCCGGTCGCGCTGCGCCGCGGCGAGGCTGAACCATTTGTAGGAGGTCGTCAGGTCGCGGCTGACGCCGAGACCGCGCGCATAGAGGATGGCGAGATTGTACTGGCTGTCGCGCACGCCGTAGTCGGCGGCCTTCTGGAACAGCCGCGAAGCGCTCTGGTAGTCGGGCTTGCCGTCGATGCCCTCGGCGTAGAGCACGGCGAGATTGTGCATCGCCTTGGCGTGGCCCTGATCGGCGGCGGCCTGATAGAGCCGGCGCGCTTCCTTGAGGTCGCGGCGCGCGCCGTTGCCCTTTTCGTACATGCTGCCGAGCCGGAATTGCGCCACCGCGACGCCCTTCTGCGCCGCCCGGTCGAGCCAGCGCACCGCGTCCTCGGAGCTGTGCGGCACGCCGCGCCCCTCGGCGTAGCGGATGCCGACTTCGTAGGCGGCGCCGGCGTCGCCGCGCAGCGCCGCCGTGCGCAATGCGGCGCTGCCGATCGCCTCCGGCAGGGTCTCCGGATAGATGACGGGGCCGCTGGCCGGATCGGTGATGGTGTCGTGGGAAGCGGCGGGGGCTGACGCCATTGCCGACATTGCCGCCGAATTGGCTGCCGAATTTGCCGCCGAAGCGAGCCCCGGCGCGCGCTGCATGGTGCTGTCGGGGACGAGCAGGAAATTGCTCTGCTTGTCCGGCGCCGCGGCGCCGGTGTCCGGCTCGTGCTCCGGTTCGAGGTCTTCGTAGAGGCCGGGCGGCGGTTCGCTTGCCGGCTTGCTGGTGCCGGTGAGGCCGGCCGGCAGCCGTGCGATGCCGCTGGTCTTGTCGCCCAGCATCGAGCCGAGAAGGTAGTAGCCGCCGACGACGATGGCGACGACGCTGGACGCAACCAGCAGCGATTTGAGCTTCGGCCGAAGCACCGCCAGCGCCGCCGCCGGCCGCGCCAGCTTGAGAAGCTGCCGGGCCTTGCCCTCTGCGCGCGGTTCGGCATGCGGCAGGGCCTGGGCCTGCTCGGCGGCGCGCGCGGCACGGCGCGCGGCGGCGATGAAATCGGAGCGGCTGCCGGTAGCGTCGCCGGCCACCGGCGGCCGGACGCCCAGCGCCCGTTCCGAGGCGGCGATGCGCGCCGCGGCGGAATCCGGATCGCTGCGTCCGGCGCGGACCATGCCGGGCTCGATCGGGTGATCGGGCGGCAGATCGGGATCGATCGGCCGGCTGCGGCGAGCGGTCTGCGGCGGTGCCGGCGGCTGCGGGGGAACGGGCTGTGCGTGGACGGGTGGCGCGCTCACCGGCGCCAGCGGCGGGGCGTCGGCCGCCGCCAGATGCGGTGCCGGATCGCGGCTCGCCTGCGCCTGCAATTGCGCGGCGGCGTTCGCCACCTGCGCCACCATCGCATCGACCGGCTGCTGGAGCAGCGGCGCCGGCGGCAGATGCGGCTGCGCCGGCGGGATGTCGGAGCGCGAGCGGATGCCGGTTTCGATGGTCGCCAGCCGGTCGACGAGAATGCCGAGCGTGCCGTGGACCGCTTCGAGCGAATCCTGCGTGCGGGCGACGTCCTGGCGCAGCGCATCGACCTGAGCGCCGACTTGTGCGCCGACTTGTTCGCTGACCTGATTGCTGACCTGTGCGCTGGCGCCGGCCATCGAGTCGGCCATAGAACTGCTCTCGCGGCGCTGCTGGTTTTCCGTCTGTGCCAGAAGATCGGCAAGCCCGCGCTCGACCGCCTCCAGATTGGCGAGGCGCGAATCGGAAGCGTCGAGCTTCTCCGCCAGGCGCACGATGCGGTCTTCCAACTGGCTGAAGGCCAGCCCCTCGCTGCGCGTCGCCTGAAGCTGCTCGATCTTGTCGCTGAGCGAGCCGACCAGCGTTTCCAGGTGCTGCGGCACCGTGCTGCCGGTGTGATTGCGGGCGGTGATCGCCTCGGCGAGCGCGCCGATGCGCGCTTCGATATGCGCCAGCGCGGCGTCGCCCGAGCTTGTATAGGCGATCTGGTCGATCTTGGCGGCGAGTGCCTCGACCTGCGCCGCCAACTGGCCGACGGCGTCGTTCGAGGCGATATGCGTCGACACCGCGCGCAGATTGTTCACCGCGTCTTCGAACTGATGGAAGCTCACCGGATCGCGCTGCGCGACGATCTCCTCGATCCGCTGCGCCAGCGCCTCGACGGTGTCGTTGAAGCCGATCAGGTGTTCGGCCGGGGTGAGCTGGCGCAGCGCGCCGCGCACCTCGCCGAGATGCTGCTCGATGCTTTCGAGGATGTCCTCGCCGATGCCCGCCTGCCGGCCTTCCGAAAGCCGCTGCGTCAGCGTCTGGATCTGCGCTTCCACCGCGTCGATGACGTGGCGCGGCAGCGCCTCGGTCAGCGCCTGGGCGATCTGCTTGAGTTCGGCGCGCAGCGCGTTGATCGCCTCCTCGATCCCCGGCTTGCGCAGCGCCTCGATCTGGTCGGTGATCGTGCGGAGTTGCTGCTCCAGCCGCGACAGGTCCGGCGCCGGCGTCGCCGACGGCATCGGCTGGTGTCGCACCTCGAAACGCGGCGGCGGCGCATAGGGCGAACGCGGCGGTGCAGGTGGGGGCGCAGGCGGGGCCGCATACGCGGATGGCGGCGATTGCAGCGGCGCCTGCGGGGCCTGTCGAGTGGCGTCCTGTCGGGAGGCGACCGGCGCGGCATAGCCGGCGGCATGCGAATATTGCGCGTCGACGCGCGCCGTCATGGCCTGCGGCGGCGCGAAGACGGCCGGCGGGATCGGCGGCCGCGTCGGCTGCCGTGGCATCGCCGGCTGCTGCGGCATCGGCTGCTGCGCGATGGACTGCTGCACCGGGTCGTGCAGGGCGGCTGCCGGCGGGTAGCCGTAAGGCGCGCTGTCATAAGGCGCGCCGCTATGGGGTGCATTCCCATAAGGCGCGTTTGCGTAGGGCGTCGGCTGCGGCGCGATTGCCGGCGGCACCATCGCCGGCGGCACCGGTGCCTCGCCGCGCAAGGCGCGCTGGCGGGCGGCGATCTCCGCCACCGCGCGATCGACGGGCTGCCAGCCGGCCGTCGCCGGCGGCAGGCTGTGGGCGAATTGCACGAAATGGTCGAGGCGGCGGTCGAGGCGGGCGACGACCTTGGCGAGTTCGTCGGTCTCCGGCGCGCTCTTCTGCGGTGCTGCCGCCGGCGCCGGCGTCTGCCGGGCGAGGCGGTCGATGCGCCGCGACAATTCGTCGAGACGCTCCTGCACGTCGGCGTCGTGTTCGTCGCCGAACAGCACGGCGTCGAGTTCGGCGTTGGCCGCCGACTGCGCCACCACCGAATTGAGCCATTCTTCCACCGAGCGGCCCGACCGGCGTGCAGCGGCGCGCGCCGCTTCGCGCGTCTCCGGCCGCAATCGCTTCATCATGCTGAGCCGCATCTCTGCGTCCACCTGCTGCGTCGGCGCCTGCACGGGCAACGCGGCGCGACCAGTGATCCCCGTCCGACTTTTGCGGCTTATGGTAAAGAGGTGGTTAACGCGGCGGCAAAGTGCCGGTCTTGGCCGCTGTTTTTTGTCGCGCGGCGGCGTGATGCGTCCGCCTTAACGCGGTCATAAGCGCGGCGCGCGCAGACTGGCCGGGGACGCCGGCATGGCGGGGGTGCGCAATGGCTCGCGCAATGGTTAATGCCGGGTTAACGCGCGCTTCGGCGGCGACGTTCGGGCGGACGAGAAGGAGAGACGCGAATGGCGACGTACAAGGCCCCGGTGGACGAGGCGCTGTTCCTGCTCAACGACGTCTTCCAGATCGACCGCTACGGCAACCTGCCGGGTTTTGCCGATGCGACGCCGGACGTGATCGCGGCGGTGCTCGGCGAGGCCGCCAAGCTGAGCGAGGAGGTTTTGCAGCCGATCAACCACATCGGCGACCGCGAAGGCTGCACGCGCCATGCCGACGGCAGCGTGTCGACGCCGAAGGGCTTCAAGGACGCCTACCGGCAAATCGTCGAGGGCGGCTGGATCGGCATCTCGGCGCCGGCGGCGTTCGGCGGCCAGGGCCTGCCGGCGACGCTGACCAGCATCGTCAACGAGTTCCTCTGCTCGGCCAATATGGCTTTCTCCATGTATCCGGGGCTGGCGCAGGGCGCGATCGCGGCGCTGGCGACGCACGCCTCCGAAGCGATCAAGCGCAAATACCTGCCGCCGATGGTCGCCGGCACCTGGACCGGCACGATGAACCTCACCGAGCCGCATTGCGGCACCGATCTCGGGCTATTGCGCACCAAGGCGGTGCCGCAGCCGGACGGCAGCTACAAGCTTACCGGCACCAAGATCTTTATTTCGGCGGGCGAGCACGACCTCGCGGAGAACATCGTGCATCTGGTGCTGGCGCGCATCGAGGGCGCGCCGGAGGGCACCAAGGGCATCTCGCTGTTCGTCGCGCCGAAGGCCCTCGTCAACGACGACGGCACGCTCGGCGCGCGCAACGCGCTGTCCTGCGGCTCGATCGAGGAAAAGATGGGCATCCACGGCAGCGCCACCTGCGTCATGAACTATGACGGCGCGACGGCGTGGCTCGTCGGCGAGGAGAACCGCGGCCTGCCGGCAATGTTCGTGATGATGAACGAGGCGCGGCTCGGCGTCGGCGTGCAGGGGCTCGCGATGTCCGAGGTCGCCTATCAGAACGCCGTCATCTACGCCAAGGAGCGCCTGCAAGGCCGCGCGCTGACCGGCGCGAAGATGCCGGACAAACCGGCCGATCCGATCATCGTGCATCCCGACGTCAGGCGCATGCTGCTCACCGTCAAGGCGTTCAACGAGGCGGCGCGCGCGCTGGTGATCTGGACGGCGCTCAACGGCGACGTCGCGCAGCGCTCCGGCGACGAGAAGGAGCGCCAGCGCGCCGACGACCATATGGGCCTGCTCACCCCGGTGGTGAAGGCGTTGCTCACCGATTGCGGCTTCGCCAATACGGTCGCCGCGCAGCAGATCTATGGCGGCCACGGCTACATCGTCGAGAACGGCATGGAGCAGTTCGTGCGCGACGCGCGCATCGCGCAGATCTACGAAGGCGCCAACGGCGTGCAGGCAATCGATCTCGTCGGCCGCAAGCTCGGCAAGGACGGCGGCCGCGCGGTGATGGCGTTCTTCAACGAGGTCGGCGGTTTCATCAAGGCGAACAATGCCGATGCGGCGATGCAGCCCTATGTGGCGCCGTTGCAGACGGCGCTCGGCCATTTGCAGCAGGCGAGCATGTGGTTCATGCAGAACGCGATGAAGAAGCCGGACAATGCCGGCGCCGGCTCGACCGACTATCTGCATTTGTTCGGGCTGGTGGCGCTCGGCTATATGTGGTGCCGCATCGTCGCGGCGTCGCGCGCGAGGCTTGCCGCCGGCGACGACCCGCATTTCGCCGCCAAGCTTGCGACCGCCCGCTTCTTCATGGAGCGGATGCTGCCGGAGACCGCCACCCGCCTGGCGCGCGTCGAGGCCGGCGCCGCGACGCTGATGGATTTCCCCGACGATCAGTTCTGACGCTGTGGCTTATGGACGTGAAAGCCTCCGCGCTGATGCGCGGAGGCTTTCACGCGGAAGGCGCGATCTAGCGATAGCGGCGCATGCGCGGCGGCGGCGCTTCCTGATAGCCGACCCACTGGCCGTTGACGCATTGGCCGTGGCTTAAGTCGAACATCGCATGGAAACCGCGGCACGGTTGCAACGCCGCGTCAATCAGCGCCGCCGCGCCGACGCCGATCACGCCGCCGGCGGCGATCGACGTGCCGACCGTCGAACCGAGCGAAGCGGCGGCGGTGCTCGAACCCCACCATCCGTTATAGAAGCCGACGCCGGCGACAGTGCCGATCGCGGCGCCGCCGATCGGGGCGACGTAATTGCCGGCCTCGTAGTTCTCGACGACGCTCTGCGCCATGACCGGAGTCGTCAGAACGCCGGCCAGCGCCAATGCTCCGACCGCCCCGCCGATCAGCTTTCCGGGATGAATCCGCATCATCGGTTCTCCTTCAATTCGATATTGGTGACAGCAACCGTTCGGTGCTCGAAAAGGGAAATTCGCGAGAGCGGCGCATGTTCCGCGTCGCGCGTTGTTTGCGGTTAAACTTTTCGTCAACGCACCCGCTGCGCCCGCGCATTCGCATGCGTGACGTGGTTAATGTGATGAAGACGTGATCGGATCGTGACGCTCGCGTGGCGGCGCCCGCGCAGCGCATTGCAGCGATGCGCCGATGATGGCGCGCCATGATGATGCGTAACTAGGCGACCGCCAGCCGCGGACCGTGCGGCCGGTGCGTGCGCAACAACAGCCACGCCGCGATCGAGACATTCATCAGGTTGAAGGCGAGGCCGTTGGCGAAGGCCAGAGCATAGGAGCCGGTGAGGTCGAAGATCACGCCCGACACCCAGCCGCCGAACGCCATGCCGAACAATGTCGCCATCACCGCCAGGCCGACGCGGGTGCCGGCCTCCGCCGGCGGGAAATATTCGCGGATGATGATCGCGTAGCTCGGCACGATGCCGCCTTGGAACAGGCCGAACAGCGCCGAGATGACGTAGAGCGAGGTCAGTCCGTCGAAGGCGATGTAGAGCGTCAGCGCCACGCCCTGCAACGCGGCGCTCAGCAACAGCGTCGCGACGCCGCCGATGCGGTCGGCGATGAAGCCGGTGGCGACGCGGCTGACGATGCCGCAGGCGAGCATCAGCGACAGCATCTCGGCGCCGCGCGCCACGCCGTAGCCGAGATCGCCGCAATAGGCGACGATGTGGACCTGCGGCATCGCCATGGCGACGCAGCAGCAGACGCCGGCGATGCAGATCAGCCATTGCAGCGTGCCCGGCGAGACGCCGAGCCGCGTGCGCGGATCGTAGAGCGGGCCGGCCGCCGCCCCGGCATCGGCCGCCGACACCCGTCGGCGCAGGAGCAGCGCCAGCGGCAGCATGGTGGCGAGGCAGAAGACGCCGATGCCGGCATGCGTCGCGCGCCAGCCGTAGCTGTCGATCAGATATTGCACGACCGGCGGCCACACCGTGCCGGCGAGATAATTGCCGGCCGCCGCGATCGACACGGCGATGCCGCGGTTGCGCGAGAACCACTGCGAGACGTCCGACATCAGCGGGCCGAAGGTCGCCGAGGTGCCGAGCCCGCCGATCAGCAGCGCGTGGGCGAGGGTGAACTGCCACAGGCTGGTGGAGGCGGCGGCGGCGAGATAGCCGAGCGCCAGCCCGAGCGCGGCGATGGCGATCGGCCAGAGGATGCCGAAGCGGTCGGCAAGGCGCCCCATCAGCACGCCGCCGAAGGCGAAGCCGATGGTGGCGAGCGTATAAGGCAGCGTCGCCTCGGCGCGGGTGGCGCCGAACTCGGCCTGCACCGCCGGCAGCGCCACGACCACCGACCACATGCCGACGCCGCCGATGGTGCCGAGCAGCAGGCAGATCGCCAGCCGCCGCCACGCATAGGCGGATTCGATGTCGGTTCCGACGTCGCTGTCGGCCGTGGCGGTATCCGGATGAGTCACGCTGGAACCAAGGCTGAGCAGGGGGCCATCTCGGGTCTGGCTCAACGCCGTTGAATCAGACCCGCAGCTTGTCTTTTTGTTCGAGCATGGTCTTTTCCGAAAACCGGTGCCCACTTTTCGGGACCATGCTCTAGCACCGTTTCCCGGCACCGAATAGCCTCGCCGCTAATCGCGATGCAAAGAGCCGCCGTCCTGCTCTAGGCTTGGTGCGGCACGATTCGCCACGGAGATCGATCCGATGACCGACGCCTTCATCTACGACCATGTGCGCACGCCGCGCGGGCGCGGCAAGGTCGACGGTGCGCTGCACGAGGTGACGGCGCTCAGTCTCTCGGCGCAGACGCTGACCGCGCTGCGCGAGCGCAACGGGCTCGATCCGGTGCTGCTCGACGACGTGGTGCTCGGCTGCGTCGATCCGGTCGGCGAGGCGGGCGGCGATATCGCGCGCGCCGCGGCGCTCGTCGCCGGTTACGGCGACAGCGTGCCGGGCGTGCAGATCAACCGGTTCTGCGCCTCCGGTCTCGATGCGGTGAACTTCGCCGCGGCGCAGATCATGGCCGGACAGCATCGGCTCGCCGTCGGCGGCGGCGTCGAGAGCATGAGCCGCGTCGGCATCGGCGCTTCCGGCGGCGCCTGGCCGGTCGATCCGTCGATCGCGGTGCCGTCTTACTTCATGCCGCAGGGCGTCTCCGCCGATTTGATTGCCACCAAATACGGCTTCTCGCGCGACGACGTCGATGCCTATGCGGTGGAGAGCCAGACGCGCGCGGCGGCGGCCTGGGACGACGGCCGTTTCAGCCGTTCGGTGATCCCGGTGAAGGACGTCAACGGGCTGACGCTGCTCGCCAGGGACGAGCATATGCGGCCCGGCACGACGATGCAGTCGCTGGCGCAGTTGCAGCCGTCCTTCGCGCAGATGGGCGAGATGGGCGGCTTCGACGCGGTGGCGGTGCAGGCGCATCCGGAGATCGAGGCGGTGAACCACGTCCACCACGCCGGCAATTCCTCGGGCATCGTCGATGGCGCGGCGGCGGTGCTGATCGGCAGCCGCGAGGCGGGCGACGCCATCGGCAAAAAGCCGCGGGCGCGCATCCGCGCCTTCGCCAATATCGGCTCGGAGCCGGCGATGATGCTTACCGGCCCGGTCGATGTGACGAAGAAGCTGCTCAACAATGCCGGCATGTCGCTTGCCGATATCGACCTGATCGAGGTCAACGAGGCGTTCGCCGCGGTGGTGCTGCGCTTCATGCAGGCTTTC
>Ga0182744_1003458_pt1 | contig 12303 bp, 9 predicted proteins | sample eDN3rd30CKraftMG_FD_128525 | JGI IMG/M metagenome (GOLD analysis project Ga0182744, IMG submission 128525) | Enriched Miracle-Growth compost microbial communities from Emeryville, California, USA - eDNA 3rd pass 30_C Kraft MG (version 2) (version 2) ...
GCTTGTCGCCGAAGCCCTTTGACCGGTGCTCGAAGTCGATGACGTTGTTACCCAGCCGCTCGGCGACCGGGATGATGATCTGCGCGGTCGACGGCGCCTTGTCGTTCTGCTTGGCGAGCAGTTCCTCGTAGCGCTGGATACGCGCCTTGCTCTTGGCCTGGCGGGCGCGCGGCGAGGAGGCGATCCATTCGGATTCGGCTTCCAGCGCGCGCTGGCGGGCCTTGTCCTCGCTGCTTTCCTGGGCGAGGCGTTTCTGCTTCTGCTGCAGCCAGGCCGAATAATTGCCCTCGTAGGGAATGCCGCGGCCGCGATCGAGTTCGAGAATCCAGCCCGTCACATTGTCCAGAAAATATCGATCATGGGTGACGATGAGGATGGCGCCGGGATAATCGCGCAGATGGCCTTCGAGCCAGTTCACGGTTTCGGCGTCGAGATGGTTGGTCGGTTCGTCGAGCAGCAGCAGTTCGGGCTTTTCCAGCAGCAGACGGCACAGCGCGACGCGGCGGCGCTCGCCGCCTGACAGTTTGGTGACTTCCCAATCGTTGGGCGGACAGCCGAGCGCATCCATCGCCTGTTCGACCTGGCTGTCGAGATCCCACAGGCCCTGGGCCTCGATCTCGTCCTGGAGGCGGGTCATCTCGTCCGCCGATTCGTCGGAATAATTCATCGCCAGTTCGTTGTAGCGGTCGAGGATGTCCTTCTTCGCCTTGACGCCCAGCATGACGTTGCCGAGCACGTCGAGACTTTCGTCGAGTTGCGGCTCCTGCGGCAGGTAGCCGACGCGCGCACCCTCGGCGACGAAGCCATCGCCGGTGAATTCCGTGTCGATCCCCGCCATGATGCGCAGCAGCGTCGATTTGCCCGAGCCGTTGACACCGCGGACGCCGATCTTGGCGTCCGGATAGAACGACAAGTGAATGTTTTCGAGTACCTTTTTGCCGCCCGGCCAGGTCTTGTTGAGGCCTTGCATATGATAAATGAACTGGCGCGCCATAGGCGTCACATCCTGTCTGTTAAGAATTTGCTGTCGGTTGGGAAACGGAATTTGCGAGCGTTTTAGCGACGTGCCGCCCGCGGGTCCAGCGCTGTCGCCGGGCTGGTCAGCCGATGAGCCTGCAATGTCGCGAATGAGCCATATTGCTTCTATATCGGGGCGACCCGGTTATGTTAAAAGAGCGCGCAGCCAAATTTTACCTTCTTGCCTCGGTCCGGGAGACATTTCTTGAGCGATTCTAGCCATCTTCCTCCCGCAATTGACCAAATCAAACCCGAGGCCAAGAACTCACCGCCACCGCCGCTGGAGTCTGCGGCAAGTTCCGAGGAAAGTCAGGGAAGTGGCGCGCGCTACCGTCCTTATATCGCCGATGCGCCTCAGGGCGCCGATGCGTTCGGCCTCGACGGGGCCTTGAGCGGTCTGGCGGAGCTTGCCGCCCACACCGGGACATCGGGCGCGCTCACCATCGGTGTTTTCGGTCCGGCCGGATCGGGCAAGAGTTTCGCGCTCAACCGGCTCGTCGCCATGGTCGAGCGCCTGCGTGACGCGGCTGCCAAGGCCGGGCCGAAGAGCCCGTTCATCTCGCGGCTGGCCGTGGCGCGAATCGATGCGGCGAAAGCGCAAGGCAATGTCGCCAATGCGCTTGCCGCCGCCGTCTTCGATGCCTTGCGCAAGCCGTCCGCCGATGGCGCCTTCGCCAAATTCGCCGATGAAGTCGCCGTCGGCGCCATCGATCCGCACGCTGCCGCCAGGGTGGCCAGCGAACGGCTGATCGAATTGCGCCGCAGGCTCGATGCCGAACGGCAGCAATTGCACGAATTGTCCGGCCGCAAGGCGCGGCTGGCCGAAACCGTCCTGTACCAGACATCCGGCTCGCGGATCGATTCCTACGCCCGCAGCAATCGCGGCCGGATCGAGAACCGCCTGCGGTCTTTCGGGTTCGACAGCGGTGATCCGGTCGCGACCTATAAGGATCTGGTGCGCGACGTCGCCGAGCGCGGCGGGCTCATCGGCCGCGTCTCGACTTTCCTGCATGCCATGTGGGCCTTTCGCGGCCAGACTAAACTGCTGGTGTATGCGGTGGTGTTTTACGTGCTCGCCTGGGCGCTCGGCCATGCCGAAGCGTCGGAGCCGTCGTGGATCGCCTGGCTGCGCGGGCTTGGCGACAACATGCAGCCGACGGCCACCTTCCTGCAGAACAATGCTGGCTGGCTCGGCACCTTGCGGTCGGTGTGCAACTGGCTGGTCCTGGCCATGCTGGCACTCAATATCGTACGGGCGTTTCGCTTCGTGGCGCCGATCTTCCGTGGCGTCAGTCATCTTCAGGCCGATATGGATGCGCGGCGGCAGGATCTCGATCACCTGGTCTCGAACCAGGCGCGGCTTGTCGACGATATCAACATGGATGTGGAGACGCAGGCGCGGCGGGCCGAAGAGGCGGAGCGCATTGTCGTCGCCCAGGGTTCCCGCGCTGCCGCCTTGCCGGTTTCTCCCTTCGCGGCCAAGGCCAACCCGGCCGGCGACGGCGACGCCCGCGGGTTTCTGCGGGCGCTTGAATCAGGCTCCAAAAATGCCCACGCGCCGCAGCGCATCGTCGTCGCGATCGACAATGTCGATGCGCTCGATGGTCCGGGCGCTCTGGCCTTCCTCGATGAAGCCACGCAGGCTCTGGCGCATAGTCCGTTCGTCGCCATCGTCGCTGCCGACAGCTCCACGCTTGGCGCCAGCGCCGAGGGGCGCGCGCGGCTGTCGAAGCTGGTGCAGGCGTCGATCAATGTGGCCAATGCGGCGCAGTTGGATTACGGCACCTTCGTCAGGGGATTGCTGAACGGCGCCGGTCGCGGCGATCCGGGCCTGCCGCAGTTCGACGCCTCGGTGTCGAGCCTTGACGCGCCGATGCGCCAGGGCGAGGCCGCGCTGCTTGAAGCGCTTTCCGATGTGGCAGGGCGCTCGCCGCGGCATGTGCTGCGGTTTATCAATGTCTATCGTCTGGCGCGCTCGCGCATGGAGGCCTTCGCTCCGCTGGCGATCGCCCTTGCGGTGCAGAGCGGCGGCGAGCCGGGCGATATGGCGGCGCTCAAAAGCGCTGTGATGCAGGGAGCGGAGGATGATCCGCTGAAGCTGGAAGGCGCCAGCGCGCAATTGTCGGCGGTGCTCAAGGCGACGACGAAGGGGCTGAAAAAGCCGATCACAGTCGGTGAGATGAAGCAGGCGCTGAGCATCGCAGCAGCCTATTCGCTGTAAGCCCGCATTGGATATGTCATGACCTACCTTGATTACGACCGACTGGACCGGACGCCGCTGCAGAGCGACCCTTATGACTATCTGATCGTCGAGGACTTCATCACGCCGGACCTGTTCGCCAAGGTCAGTGCGGATTTTCCCGCCGTGCCCGGTCCTGGATCGCATCCACCGTCGGAATTGAAGATCGAGGGCGCTTTCGCCGACCTGATGGCTGAACTCGACGGCGAACGGTTCCGGCGCGCGATCGAGGGCAAGTTCGGCATCGATCTCACCGGCCGCCCGACCATGTATACGGTGCGCGGTTTCGTGCGCGATACGGACGGGGAAATCCATACGGATTCCCGCACCAAGATCATCACCGTCCTGCTCTACATGAACCCGAAATGGGAGGCCGACGGCGGCCGCTTGCGGGTTCTGCGCTCCGGCAGCGACCTCGAAGACTATGCGGCCGAAGTGCCGCCCTATGGCGGCACTCTTCTGGCGTTCCGCCGTTCCGAGACCTCATGGCACGGCCACAAGTCTTCGTCCGGCCCGCGCCGGGCGATCCAGCTCAACTGGGTTCTCGACCAGAACGTCGTCGATCACGAGCAGCGCCGGCATCGCTGGTCGACCCGTATCAAGAAGGTGAAAGCCGCGCTGCTTCCGCACGCTGGCTGAAGCTGGCGGGCGAAGGACTCAGTGCGACCTTTCTCCCGCCGGACGGGAGAAAGTGGCCCGCGCATCGCGAGGGTCGGATGAGGGCCGCTTTTCCGGTGATAGGACTTGCACCATGTGCTGATCGCCGTGGGGACGCGTCGCGCGCCACGGCACGGACTTGAACCAGCCGACGATGAAGGCTGCCGCGGCGAGCACCGCCATGCCGAACAGGTTGACGGCCGTTGTGGTGATGAAGCCGCGGCCGAGCCAGTCGAGCAGCATGCCGCAGGCCTGCGACATGAACATCCCGGTCAGGAAGACCGCGAGCGTCTGCTGGCCGACGCGCCGCATCAGTTCCGTGAACGGACCGGACAGGCGCCGTCCGCCTTCACCGACCGCGATCCAGGCCAGATAAGCGGTGGCGAGAAAATGCAGATAGCGCAGCGGTCCATAGTTCGTCTTGCTGTTCCATTCGGCGAGCGTGCGATAGCCGCTATCAAGACCGAGCGATGCGCCCCAGCCGCCGGCATCGCAGGCGAACATCACCTGGCAGGACGGCGGGATGAGAACGACGACGACAACGAGCGCGGCGATGATCAGCCGCCTGTCCACCGGCGGTGCGGGCAGCCAGCCGCGCATGAAGCTGAAGCCGGTGAAAAAGATCAGCGCCCAGCCGAGGGGATTGAAGTACCACAACCGGCTGGTTGCCGGATCGGCGACGAGATTGACGCCGAAGACATTGGCCGAGACCCATAGCGCCAGAACGAAAGCCGCGACGAGCCAGCGGTTGACGGCAGCCAGCGCCATGACGACGGGGATCATCGCCAGCAGCAGCAGATACATCGGCAGGATGTCGAACCAGTCGGGGATATAAGTCAGCGTCGCCAGCCTGGCGAAATTGCCCTGCACGTCGGCAAAGAACGGGTCGAGGCCCATGCGCTCGCTGACGTAAAAATGCGTTCCGGTCCAGCGGTCGGCGACGACGGCGAGAGAGACGACAACGACAAACGAACCGATATGCGCCCAATAGACCTGCCAGATCCGATGGACGATGCGTGCCGCGCCCAGCAGCCAGCCACGGGTGGCGAAGACGCCGCCAAAGGCGATCGCCGAGGCCATGCCCGAACAGAAGACGAAAAGATCGGCGGCGTCGCTGAAGCCGAACCGGGCCGGAATCCATTCCGCCCAAAGATTTTCGGGCATGTGGGCGACCAGAATGATGAACATGCCGACGCCGCGAAAGAAATCGAGACGCGGGTCTCTCGCCCGCGCTTTTGGTTGCGTGACAAGGCTCGTCGCAGGATTCTTTGCAGGATTCTTTGCAGGAGTCCTGGCAGGATGCTTGACAAGATTCTCGGCAACGCTGGTCATCGATGCGCTTCCCGTAAACGTCGGCAGGCGACATGCGTGGCGGTTCCGGACATGCTTATGTCAATGACATGGCTATCAAAAGGCATCAAGGCGCGCACCATCACGAATGCTTGTGTTCGGCTTCCGACGACCGTCAGGCCACGGCGTGGGCCTTCAACTCAAATGGCCGCGAACGCGGATGAAGGCGGGCGAGCACGCTGCGGGAAAAGCGATCCTGCGACCGGATCGTATGCCGGAAGGCGAGAAGCTTCTGTGCCAGGCCTTTCGCGCCGGCGTCGGCGGCGGAGGCAATCAGCGTCCGCAGGAAGACGTCGCGCTGGGCATGACTGCCACCTAATTGCGGCATCCGGCGCGTCAATTGTTCCAGTTCGGTGCCGATCATCCCGGCGGCATAAGCGCTTTCCAGCGCCTCGGCGAGAGGGATGCCGATGTCGCGTGCGACTCTGCTCTGGTCGCCGGTGGAACTGGAGGCCCTCAGGCGCAAGCGATCGATCAGTTGCAGTGCCCCTTTCGCATCGCCGAAGGCGAGCAGGGCGAGCAGATCGTGCAGGGCCGCAAAGATAAGCTGAGTATCGCCGATCCGCTGCCGCGCGCCGTCTGCGAGGACGGCCAGCCGGTTGCCGACATCCACGCCGTCCTGCCGCAGTCTCCACAGCAGGGAAACGGCGTTGGCCACGTCGCGAAAATCCGACGATGGCTGCGGATAGATTTCACGATCATAAAGCTCGAGGACCTTTGTTTGGCGGCCGAGCGCCAGATGCAGCAATGCGAGATGCCAGCTCATATGAAAGCGAAAGTTGTTGGCCTGCGCCCAGGATGCACGCGCCTCTTCGAGCCAGGCGATGCCTTCGACAATCCGCCCGCCGGTTTCGAAGACGTGTGCCAGGGCATGCTGGGCCCAGACGTCATCGGGCTGGCGCGCCAAAGCCTCGCGCGCGGAATGTTCCGCGGTGCTGCTGTCGCCTGTCTCGCCGAGGATGAATGCGTGACAGCCGAGCACAAATCCGTAACCCGGATCGGATCCATCCCACATGCGTACGGCGCTGGTGGAGGCGCGCAGCATGCCAGCCTGATCGCCGGCCATAAAGCGCAGGGCATGGGCGAGTTTGAACGACAGCAGATCCTGTCGCGCATCGATGGGGACCTCCAGCCGGCTTGCGGCGTCCCGCCATCTGCCGTCGACGGCGAGGCGCAGGCTCCCGGACAGTTTGGCCTCGAATGCCGTGACCGGGCGTTCAGCGGCGGTCTTGTCCAACCGTGCAGAAATGCCGGATGCGCGAAGCGCCGGGTCCGCGCGCCCTTGCAGAATGTTGGCGAAGCCTTGCAGCGCCTGGGCTGCAGGCATATCCGGATCCCGTGCCAGGCAAGCGGCCAATGTTTGGCTCATCTCCGGCCTGTGCGCGGCCAAATGAAATACGGCGTCGGCAAACAGCGCAACGGCGCTGGCATCCTTACTGGAGTGTCGTCCGGAATATCGGTCGGCTAACATAGTACCCCCACATCAAACGCCTGAAATCGACCCTGAGTGTAGGGGAGTTGCGCGATAAACCCGCTTCACGTCCGGTTGCGAACAGTCACGTTCGGGTGAGCGGCGCGTTAACTGGCGAGCTTAAAAGTTGAACCGGGTCTATAATCGATCGTCGCTTGCCTTTGTTTATATGAAGATTAGGCTTCTCCCAGGCGGAGGAAACATGGTGATGTTTCGTGGATGGATCATGCGGCCGGCCGCGCTGGGCGTGCTGATTTTGGGACTGGCCTCGTCTTTGTCTCTGGCTTCGCCAGCGTTGGCGTGTTCCGATGTAACGCCCTGCGAGGTGGAGGGCGGCTCCTATTTCATCCGTCCACCGGCCGGTTGGGATGGCAAGTCACTGCTTCCGGTGGTGTTCTATTTCCATGGCCACAGCGACAGCGCTGCGGTGACGATGGCCGATCCCTATATGAAGAAGTCGCTGGATGAGGCGGGGATTCTGCTCGTCGCGATGGATGGCGAGAACCGCTCGTGGTCGTTCCCCGGCAAGCTCACCGGTAGCCGCGACGATGTCCGCTATACGCAGGCGGTGCTCGCCGACGTGAAGAAGCGGTTTCCGGTCGACAATTCGCTGCTGCTGGCGTCGGGCTTTTCCGTCGGCGGATCGATGGTCTGGTATGTGGCTTGTTCGCTCGGCAATGCATTCTCGGGTTATGCGCCGATGTCCGGCTCTTATTGGGAGCCGATGCCGAAAGATTGTCCGGGCGGTCCGGTTGCGTTGCGGCACATCCATGGTACGGCGGACAGGACGGTGCCGCTTGAAGGGCGCAGCCTGCGCAACGGTCAGTTCAAACAAGGCGATTCCAACGAAAGCTTTCGTCGCCTGCTGGTGCGCAACGGCTGCCCGGCACAGCCCGACCATGTGTCGACGCGTGACATACTGACCTGCCGCACATGGAGCGCGAGTTCGTGCTCAAGCGGCAAGGGCGCTGAATTCTGCCTGCACGACGGCGGTCACCGTATCGAAAGCCAGTGGATCGTCGACAGTATGAACTGGCTGCGGGCACAACGGCCGGCCACGGCAAACCGATAGAGCGTTTTCGAGCGGAGTGGCCGCCGGTTCGCGTGAAGAAAACGCGTCAAAACAAAAAACTAGAGCTTACGGCTCCGCGGCTGCGGCCGATCTTCTGCTGCTGACGAACAGGAAGATGAGCGTCGCCACGACCAGCAGTGCTGCATTCGAGATGATGCCCCCGGCATGGCCGATGCCGGAAAAATCGTCGATCAGTCCGACGACGACCGGGCCGGCGACGAAGCCGATGTCGCTCAGCGTGCGTTGCAGGCCCATGCCAGACCCATATTGCCGGCGCGGCAGGATGGCGATGGAATAGGCGCCGATGGCCGGCCCGTTGAGGCCGCCAAACACGCCGTAAAGCACCATGGACAGCCAGAACCAGTATTGCTGCGGCCCGGCAATGACGGCGAGGAGCGCAACGGCCATGCCGGTCATTGAATAGCCGACAGCCATGCGGGCTCCGGCTTTCTGGATCAGCAACTGGCTGAATGGCATCATCGTCATCATGGTGATGGCGATGATGCCGATGCCCACTCCGATCCGGGCAACGTCGAGGCCGAACGAATCGTGTGCGATCAGCGGAATGAGCTGAAACATGCAGGCGGTGCGGGTGAAGAAGGAGACGCCGCTGACGAAGGAAATGGCCATGAACGGGGCGCTGAACATGCCACGCTTGTCGCTCCCCAAGGCGCCCGAAAGGGTGCGGGCCGGTGCTGCCTTGGTATCCCGGAAACTGAAGATCGCCAGAACAGCCGTCACGAGGGATATGAGCAGCAACGCCCAGAATGGCGCCGTGAGGCCAAAGAACTTTGCCGCATAACCGCCGAAGACAGTGCCCAGGGTTGCGCCCATCTGCAGCGCGAGCTGATAAAGCCCGACAAGCCGGGCCCGGGTGGTGGGCGTCGAGAGGTCGGCGAGGGCGGCGAGAGACACCGTCAGATACATGCCGGAGCCGACGCCCTGGACGAAGCGCCAGAAACACAACTGGATGAAATCGTTCGTCAGTGCGGCTCCGATGCTGCCGACCGCAATGATCAGCGGCCCGGTAACCAACAGCGGCCGCCGGCCGGTCTGCTGGCTGAGCCAGCCCGAGGGAAAATTGGCAAGGAGGCGTCCGATGCCGAAAATCGTCACCAGCATGCCAACGAGTGTGCTGGTGACACCGAAAGAGGCGGCGTAGAGCGACAGCACCGGCACGACCATGCCGCTGCCCATCATCGTGCAGCAGATCATGATCAGCAGCGGCCAGATCTGCCGTTCCTGTTTGAAAGACTCCCAGATTGTGTTCAGACCGCGCATGGCGAGCTTTTCGCAGTCCGCCCGTTTCAGGTCAACTCGTGCGTGCCTCTGGCGCAGCTATAGTATCGTGCGAAAAAGTCGACGCCGGTTTTTCGCGAAAACGATGCAAAATCCAGAAAATCGAACGCTTCGTGCGATTCCGAAGGAATGCACGATGCGTTAGTGTTCGCGGACGAGGCTGCCGAGCGCGCCGGACAGGCGATAGTCGCCGAGTTGCTCCTTCAGCCGTTTCGCCGCGCCCCAGATGACCGCCTGGTTGGAATTGACGACCGGCTTGCCCAGAGCGCGCTCGATGGCGTCGACGGCCTCGATCTGCGTCGTGTTGGTGCAGGACAGGAAGATGCCGTCGGCCTCCGGACGATCGTTCTGGCGTGCCAGATCGACCCATTGTTGCGGCGTGATCTTGACGAAGTCCGCCCCGCTGGCACAGGCAAGCGCCACATCGTTGACGGTTTCGATGCCGACCTCGGCGAGATAGGAAATGGCGTCCTTGTTTGTCTTGTAAGGACTCAGGACGACGACCTTCGACATGCCGAGCGCGCGCATGGCCTCGACGACGAGGCCGATGGTGGAGCAGGCAGGGCGTTGCGTCCGCCGTTCGATGAGCTCGATCAGGCCGTGATCGCCGCTGATCCCTTCCTTCATGGACGTGCCGGTGCAGTGGAAGACGATCATGTCAGGGCTCATATCCGTCAGAATATCCGCTGCCTGCTCGATATTGGGGCGCAGATCTGCGAGCGTGATGGTCGGACTTCCGGAAATGCGGGCGCGCATGACATGCACGCCCAGGCCTTGCGGCGCAAAGTGCTGGAACTGCGGTTCGCTCAGCGTGTTCACGGCCGGAATGATCAGGCCGAGTTTGGCACGGGCGGGCGTGAAATGGTCGGCCGATTGCCCGGCAGAGGCTGCGTCGTCCATACGATTATCCTTTCAACCGTTGCTATCTACCATCTTGCGCCACCGATGCCGTCTGTTTCCTGACGAGCGGCATGATCCTGTGCGCGAAAGTCTCCATGCTCTCGTACATGGGATGAAAATGCATCATCAGGGTGCCGACGCCCGCAGCCTCGAACAGTTCGATCCGTTCGGCGATGACTTCCGGCGTGCCGACAAGCCCCGATCCCATCGCTTTCGCGCAGATGAAGGCGAGGTTGTTGGTCTTGCCATAATCTTCGAGCGCACTCGCCGTCCGTTCCGCCTCTTCCATCGTGTCGGTGCAAATCACGTGACATGACATGCCGAAATCGATGTTTCGGCCATGGGCGGCGGCGCGTGCGCGCATATCGGCGGTGTCGGCGGCGATCCGATCGACGTTGCTGCGCCATTCGCGGCGGTCTGGAACATAGTCGACGAACCAGTGGTCGCAGTTGCGCGCAATCACGTCCTTGCCGGGATCGTGGCGACTTGCCGCATAGATCGGCGGATTGGGCAGTTGCACGGTCTTCAGCGGCAATCCCTGATTGTCGACCGTGTAGAACTCGCCATGGAAATCGAGCTTTTCCTGGAGCCAGAGACCACGGACCACCTGCATGAACTCGTCCATGCGGCGGTAGCGCTCCTCCTCGCTTTTCTCCAGCCTGCCGTTGCTGAAGGTATCGAATTCTTCCTTCCACCAGCCGTTGACAATGTTGAGCGCCGCGCGGCCGCCGCTGATGCGGTCGAGTGAGGCGGCGAATTTCGCCACGACCTGCGGATTGAGAATGCCTGGATGCACGGCGACCATCAGTTCGATCTTGTGTGTCAGCGCCGCAAGCGCTGACATCAGCATCCAGGCCGGATGGTCGGTTCCCATCCAGCGTTCGGCTACGAGGGTCGTTTCGTAGCCGAGCTCCTCGGCGCGGCGGATCAGGTCGACCGCGAAGGTAAAGGCCTTGTCCGGTCCATTGGCGAGCCCGCGGACGGCGGACTCGCGGATGGCCTCATTCATCACCGGTTCGGGGCGAATGGTATGCGGCAGCGGCGTCCAGACCCCGAAACGCATGACCTGCCCCTCCTGCCGGACTTAGTTCGGTGCCATCTGCTTGCCGAGCAGGGACACTTCCAGCTCGTTGAGCGAAAGCACCGTCGCGTATTTGGCGTTCATGTCGAACAGATTGGCGGCGTGAGCAAACTGCGAGCGGTCGAAGCAGCAATCGTCGACGACGAACGTGGTGAAGCCGTTGGAGAAGGCATCGACGACGGAAGCTCGCACGCAGCCCGACGTGGAGACACCGCAGACGATGACCGTATCGATCTGGTTCTTGACGAGATAGCTGGCGAGCGGCGTCTGGAAGAAGGCGCTGGCCTTGGTCTTGTCGAGAATCCACTCGCCGTCTTTCGGTGTGATATCGGGCGGAAACTCGTTGAACTTCGGGTCGTAGTCCTGCACGCGCTTGCTCTTGGTGGCGCGACCCGTAAACAGCACGTCATAGGCGTCGCCGCGCGTATAGATAACAGGCCGGCCGAGATCGCGGAACATAGCGATGAGCTGGGCGATGCGCGGCATGGTCTCCCACGAGACGGGGCCGCAGGCGGGGCCGAATTCGGCGATGGCTTCCTCGATCGTCAGGCCGCGCGAACCGGTGAAGCCGTAGGTCACGTCGATGACGATAAGCGCGGTGCGCTCGCCGATATCCTGGGGTTTGCCGAATCCGCCGGACTCATAGGCCTTGCGCTCGGCCTCCGGCACAATCTTCATCCAATCCTTCATTGTCAGCTCCATTCTCTCCCTCGTTCCATCTTAAGGACGGTGGAGGCCGTATGTCCACTTCAAGGGGCGGGGTTCACGTCGGGAGCCGCGCGTCTGGGCGGCGGACTTTCCAGCCGGTTGGCGATGGCGCCCAGTTTCGGCAGAACCGAGACGATGTAGATGAGGCAGATGCCTGCGGCCACGGCGCCGGCGATACGCAGGCCGAAGGTGCTGGCCAGGAAGCCGATAATCACCGCGCCCACGGCCGGCATGCCGCGATAGATCAGCAGGTAGAGCGACATGACCCTGCCGCGCATGGAATCTTCTGCCGCAAATTGCATCAGCGACTGGATGCTGGTCGACATGACATTGAGAAAGAAGCCGATGCCGGCGCAGCAGACAACGCCGATCCAGAGATTGTTGGTGGCGACAAAACCGAGCGCCGCCAGACCGGTGCCGCAATAGCCGACCATGGTCACGCGGGTCAGGCCGGTCAGGCTGCCGCGCATGGCGATATAGATGGCGCCGGCCATGGCGCCGATGCCGAC
>Ga0182744_1003462_pt1 | contig 12295 bp, 8 predicted proteins | sample eDN3rd30CKraftMG_FD_128525 | JGI IMG/M metagenome (GOLD analysis project Ga0182744, IMG submission 128525) | Enriched Miracle-Growth compost microbial communities from Emeryville, California, USA - eDNA 3rd pass 30_C Kraft MG (version 2) (version 2) ...
ACCCGCACCCACATATTCGGATCAGACAATTACAAGACCTCTCACGAAAGCGGCTCAAGGCAGAACAGAACCGCATACCGTGAATTCTGTTCATCCACTTTAGCAATCGAAGTCCAAGGCGACAGCCGCTTTCCTGATTTCGTCGCTAAGCGAACCGGCTACCTTTGCTGGCAATCCAGTCATCTTTCCCTGAACCGCCCGTTCAGACGATAACTGCTTTTCATAGACGAGCATCGCGCGAAATATGGTTCTGGCCGATTTGTAGGATTCTTCCGATTGCTCCACGCACCTATTATGAGCGTGTTGCAGCGGTGAAACTCAGAACGGCTGGGCTGCATTGGCGCGATCAGGACCAGGAGCCAGAGGCCATCTGCCAGTATGGTGGCGCACCAGTTCGGATCGCAGCGGCGGCATAGGTATGGTGATCAAATAGTAAGGTTTATTGCTGGAACGGCTTGCGGTAGTGCATAAGCGCACCGTTCCTTAGTCAGGGATTCGATCATGGCTACCAAATCCTCCTTTACTGATCTCTCCACTGGAAAAGCGTGTAGCAGTATACAAGCTTACCGCCACCTACAGTTATATTAGGAGGAATTATGACTAATCGTCGTGCTTTCATCGCGGGCTTAGCACTCACGCCGATAAGTTTGGCTGACAGCCGGACAATCAAACAAGCTGGAGAAGGAAAATTTGATGCAACTTTCCGCCAATATGTGTCCGTTAGGGACGCGCCTTTCAATGCGAAGGGTGATGGCATAACAGATGACACAGTGGCATGGAACGCATTTCAGGCATCTGGCGGTCTGAAATTCATTCCTGCAGGACGATACCTTGTGGAGGGAGTCGTCAAACGCTTCGACTGTGGCATTTATGGCAATGGTGTATTTGACGACGAAAGCCGATTTACATGGGTTCAAGGCGACCGGATGCGCGATTCCATCATAGTACATGGTCGTAATATCGATGCCAACTCAACTGTTATCTCGCCGGTCATCAAAACTCAAACCAAAGTCTCCTACAATATTCCGGCGCCGGCAGGGAACGGCCTGTTCGTTCGTGTCGTTGGCCCTTACCATGAGGTTATCGGTTCCGGTGAAATCGTCGGCGGGGTCGAAGGCTCAGTCGGGAACTTCACCACACTAGGCGCTGTAGCGGACAACAGGTTTGCCGGTTTGTTTGGCATGACCGCAATAACCGGCAGGGTCTATGATGCTAAGGAAAGCGAAGTACCGGGTATCAAAACACATGGGGCATCTAAATCTCTTGCGGGATATTTCCCGTTCGAGCGCCGCAGTAAATATTCCAGTGGTGGATATATGCTCGGGCTTGAAACTTATTGCTTCTGGATCGCGGACGAAGACACTGAAATCCCTTACACCAATAATGACTCTCATGCCTTTACGAGCTTCACAGTAGGGTATCACTGCACGGCTTACGGTGTTAGCGCGCCGATCACGGATGGCATCCTTATCGACGGTGCCAGCGGAGCTAATCATGGCTTTTACAATGGCATAACAATCGGCAGCTCCTTCGCGCGGGTGAACAATGTCACGGCAGGTCCTGAAGGGACGGTCGGCATCAACCTGGCTTCATGGAAAACAAATTTCGGCGATATCGGGATTAAATTCCAGAACGCCAATCGCCATCTGCATTTCGTTAATGGAGCGAAAATACGGTCAGGCACAACCCGTTTTTTGAACGATGCGGGATCTGCCGAAGTTCATATTGAAGCTGCTTCCGGGCAAATCCCGACGCTGCGCTTCAAGATTGGTGCAACGACTGCTCCTAACCCAACGACAAACGAAGTAGGCGCAGTGTACGCTAATTCGACCGCAGCGATCCTTCGATCCAGCGGCGGTAATGTCCAGTTGAGCGCAAGCGGGACGATATATGAAGCTAATACGACCAGCTTCGCACCCGCAGTGGCGGACAACACGCTTGCTCTTGGATTTGCGACACGGCGCTGGAGCGAGGTGTTCGCTGGAACCGGCACCATCAATACATCTGACGCTCGCGAAAAGACTGACATCGCACCAATCACGGATAAAGTTCTGGATGCGTGGGGTGATGTCAATCTGGTGACCTTTCGATGGATTGAAAGCGTTGCTGTCAAAGGGGACGATGCACGAATCCATTCTGGTCTAATTGCCCAACAGATCAGGGATGTCTTCGAAGCTTACGGTCTTGACGCCGCTCGTTACGGCTTGCTCTGCTATGACGAATGGGAAGCGCAGCCTGAAAGGATAGATATTCTACGCACCCCCACGAAGGCCGCCGTATATGAGCAAGTGCTTGTCACCCCGGCCTATACCCGCGATGTCGAGAAGGTCATTACCCCTGCTGAGCATGATGAAAACGGCAAAGTCATCAAGGAAGCCGTAACGGAAATTGTGCAAGTCGAGGTGGAGGCCACATACCGAGACGGAAACTTGTTGGCTCCAGAAGAATTTATCGAAGAGCGGATCGTCACTCCTGCGGTTCCTGCAGGTAACCGCTGGGGCATGCGTACTGATCAGTGCCATTTCATAGAAGCAGCCTATCAACGCAGGCGGGCGGATCGCATTGAGGCGCGGCTTGCAGCACTAGAATTGGTAGCATAAAAATTCGCGCGATTTCATTCCAGCTTGCCACGTAATTCGGTGCTCTAGGCTTGTTGATCAGCTTCATGATGTGGCTCCCATTGTTGCGCTGCTTCGACTACAAGTCCGACGCGGGATTCATATCATCGAGCCTATCGGACGTTGTTCTGGTAACTCAGAGAGCGTCATCTGGAGCTTGGCCGCGCCATTCTCGCCAGCGCGACACTGGTAGCAGCGAATGCAGAGCTTCTCATCGAAGAGGCGGGTAATTCGAGGGTCAAAATTGCAAGCGGAGCCGCCCTATTCGCGGCACTTATTGAGCGAACGCAGCCAGTTCGGCAAGACCCTCGAACATAGCTGCCCCTGCTGCACCGGCGACAGCGGCTTTTACCCATACCGATCGCATGGCCGACTGGAGCCAGTTGAAAGGGCTAATTTCGGTAGTCGCATTCGAATGATGAACTGCCTTGCTGATACCCACTTTTGTTTTGGTGGCGCGCAAAGCCAATATCGCGCGCTCTTCGCTCTCTTGTTCCATTAGGTGGCGGATCGCTTTGAGCCGTAAGGGTGGCTGCTTAGCAGACGGCTTCAGACGTAGTGCTTCCTCCATTGCGGCCGCCGCACCTGGCAGATCGCCGTCTTTGAGTAACCATTCACCCAGGCGAACATAAAACTCCTGCTTCTCCGGGGCAATCTTTACAGCTTCTTGCATGGCCTCGACGGCCTTCCGAAAATCTCGCATAGCTGCGTAGACATAGCTTATTCGCACACGCGACTTTGCGTTGTTCGGGGCCATGAGAATAGCGCGCTCCATGGCACGCTCTGCTTCGGCGTAATCACCCTTTTTGAACAGCCACTCGCCTAATCTGAGATGATAATCAGGTTGGGTACTATCCAAGCGGATTGCTTCTCCAACCTCCAAGGCAGCACTCGCAAAGTCGCCGCGCTCGGCATGAACGTAGCTAAGCCTTATATGAGTCAACGAGTCCTTCGGCGAGATAGCTAACTGATCTCGAAACGCTTTCTCAGCTTCAGACAGCTTTTTCCTTTTCAAAAGGAGATTGCCCAGCCTTCGATGAAAACCATCACCTAAAGGTTTTTTTTCTATTGCGGTCCTAATGCCCTCAATGGCCCCATCGATATTACCTCCACCTTCATGAAGGTATGAGGCTCTCAGATAAGGATAATATGTTTCTTTTGATTTCTCGATACATATCGACTGAAATTCGTTAATATCAAAGCGATCTTGCGCAATATTATCAACAAGCCTCTTTAACCCATAGGTTTCGTTGATGAAGAAAGAGCAGGGATGCCCTCCATATTCACATGCTACAATCGTTGCTTCGGTCTTTTGTTTTATCCGTTCCGCATGTTCTTTATCTATAGAGCTCGTGCAGTAAAAAACATATCCACGTGATTTTGCGCAGGCTCCGCCTTTTATAAAGTTGTACTTAAAATCGAGCAGGCGTCCTTCATCTACCCATCTGTCGTCGCCGATCTCATTGCCATCGGTGATATCATAGAGAGGAGAAATTGCAATAAAAATGGCATTGCTAAGAAGATGGGAAAAATTAATTGCAGAAAAACCACCCATACTACTACCATATCCGATGATCTTTGACCCCAATGTTTTCTCATTAATAAGGTTGATGACATCAAATATCTCATCGGTTTGGTACCAATGATTTCGGCTCCTTTTTATTATAAATTCGTTATAGCCTCGTGCGGCGAATATTCCGGTGCCAAATCCATTCCCATAGGGGGATGGCTTCAACGCATCGATATATTTGCTTCGGGATTCGAACGTGACGATAGAAATGGGATTTCCGCCGTCATAGAAATCCAACGCTAGATCCCGCCCAAGATACAAAGATTTATGCACGCTCTAGCCCCGCTTATGCACGTCTCATCGTGCTGTCATAAACGGTTGTAAAATTTTGGCAACGCGCTGGATCGCCAACAGGAAAGGGCCATCCTGCCCGGAGAGGCCGCCGCTGCTGGCAACGAGTTCCTCCACCGTGCCTTGCCTGCGTTACTTCTGGGCCCGCATTATTGGCACGTCATGCACGTCCTTCGCGCCAACCAGTATGCGCAGCTTCCTAAGGGATAAGTGGATGATCTGATAACAAGGCCAGCGATCCCATCGTTAAGCGGAGGGCCACAATGCGATGCGAGATGCGCTTGCGTCCAGTGGCGACGTCACAAATCTGTCGGTTGATGGATGTCCCGGCTTGAGCTAATCGGGGCGTTCAAAACGCCTACGCAGGATTACGACAGAATGGAAGCTCAGACGAAGACGGTTGCTCAATCTGACGACACGTATGACGTTGGAATTCTAGGATGGTGGTACGGTAAGAATTATGGCTCAATCCTCACCTATTATGGCCTGAACAAAGCGGTCAGCAATCTCGGCTATAGCGTGCTCATGGTGCACGAATCGCTGGGCTATAACGGCTGGCGGGTCAAGTGGCCTGCGGATATGTTGTCCATGAAGTTTGCTGAGCGCGTGGGATATAATTACACTGAACAGAGCCATTTTTCCGAACTGCCTGGATTGAACAGCAAGGTAGGAACCTTCATTGTAGGTAGCGATCAATTGTGGAACCCCGTGATCGGTCGCGTGAACGATGATCTGTTTTTAGATTTTGTCGCCCCGGAAAATAAGAGGATCGCCTACGCCACATCGTTCGGCAACGCCAACAGGCAAAAGTTCAACCCAGAATTTGTTGATAAAACAGCGGCCCAACTCCAGAAATTCAACGCGATATCCGTTCGCGAAAAATATGCGATAGATATTGCGAAGGACATTTTTGGAGTTGGTGCGACTCAGGTCGTAGACCCAGTATTTCTGTTGCCGAGAGAGGACTATGACAAGCTCGCGGACGGTGCAACGGTCAAATTCGACGGTAATTATCTCGCAGCATTCTTCCTGGATCCCTCAGCCGAAAAAAAGCGTTTGGCTGAAGTCATTGCGAACAAGTTGGGGATTGATAAAATCGTTATCATTCCGAATCCAGATGATGGAAGGAAGACTACCGCTGAAATCTTTGACGACAACCGCTTTGAGATAATGGCGGAAGATTCACCCGAGAATTTCTTGTCTGCCTATAGAAACGCGAAATATGTACTCACTGACAGCTTTCACGGTTCCGCATTTGCAGCGATATTCAACAAGCCGTTTTCGTCGATTTATAATACCAAGCGGGGGGCTGATCGTTTCAAGAGCTTGATGGGCCTACTGGGTTTCGGCGATAACCGCCGGGTTCGCGAAATTGACACCCCTGAAATGATTGGTGAGAATCCGAACGTTTCATTCAACATAGATTATTCTAATGCCCAGAAACATATCGAGGAGCGAGGAGCAGCATCCATGCGCTGGTTAAAGGAAGCCTTGGCCTTGAAAGCGAACTCCCCGCAACGGGCAAGCATGGCTGCTGCGCTTGCAAAGATCGGTATTCCGAAGCCAAAGGCAGAGGTTTTGAGCCGAACAGAGAAGCCGGATTTCAAAGCTGGCAATGACGCGTGGACCGTAAAGTCGAACGAAAAATTCACTTTGCTTTCGTTAGGGAAAGGGAAATCGGTTAAAGGCAACTTGGTGTGGTGGAATTTGCCCCAACCACTGACCAAAGATGGATGGTATAGGGTGACCATCAAATGGGCACCACGCACTGCATCGAATTCCTTAAACGTGCATCTGCGGAATAGCGCCACAGGCAAATTTGCCGTGATTGGCAAAATTCTGGGTGACAAGATGAACGGTGAAATGCGTACCGACGTCGTAGAATTCCCCTGCCCAGATTCGAGCCTCAATCAACTGATGTTCGGAGCTGTCCACTTCACCGGGGAAAATCCCGGAGCGAACATTGAAAGCATTGTGCTCGAGAAAATAGCAGCCAAGGGCGCGGTACGGGCGAAAAAGCCGGACCCGAAGTCCGATTTGGCAATTCCTAAAAACACGCCAGATCGATCACAAATCATCCATTATATAATGAATGATCCCAAGGTGAAGGCGTGGCGCGCAGACTTAATCTCGCATATGCCTGATCTGACATTCTACGTCGCTCGAGAAATGAAGGAATACACCAACAACAAGGTTGGTGGCCCTGCTGATATCTTGGCATTCCCAAAATCGATCGAAGAAGTTTGCCAGCTGGTTAGGTTTGCGAATGATCGGGAGATCCCTCTCACCATTCTCGGGCGATGCTCGAACGTCATTGTAAGGGACGGTGGCATCCGTGGCATTGTCCTATCCACTGTAAAGGTCGATTACATCAAGATTGAGGGTGATGTGCTCATCACAGGGGCTGGAGCCAGCCTGATCGAGACGGCTTATTATCTGCTGGACCGGGGAAAATCGAGTCTGGAGTGGGCAGCCGGTATTCCGGGAACTGTCGGCGGCGCGGTGTTCATGAACGCAGGTACTAATGTCAGCGACATTCGCCGGACGATCAAGTCTGTGCAGGTGCTGAATCGTGCTGGCGAAATTCTAACATTGAGCAAAAAGGATATCGCTTGGGGCAAACGCTACACGACATTCCAAGATCGCAAAGACTGGATCATTTTGGAAGCCTCATTCCATATAACAGATAGCTCTGCGACGGAGTTGCATCAGGCAATGATTCGGACTGTTCAAGTGAGGGAAAATCACTTTCCTCTCCAGAATCCGAATCATGGTTCCACTTTCAAATGGTGGAGGGCGCCCAGACTCATATCCCAAGCTGGTTTGGTTGGAACAAAAATGGGTGGAGTGCAAATCAGTGATAAGCAGCCCGGTTTTTTCGTCAATGTCAAACAGGCTACGGCCTCTGATTATGAGGCGCTTATCAATTATACGATTGCAAAGGTATATGAATTCTCTGGGTTTCTGCTGGAGCCTGAGGTGGAGATAATTGGGGAGCGGCCTCATCGTTATGAGCGTTACGATGTGGATACACCGAGCGAAAATTTGGACAAGCGGTAAAGGCAAACTGCTCGGATAAACGTAGGTGCTGACAGATAGTTCTGTCAGCACCTTGCAAGCCTCAAATCCGATTACTACTCGGAGCACTCCCCTGCTGAATGGAAGATTTACTCCTTCTAATGGCACCTACTGCCTTGTTATATAGTCGGCTTTTAGCTATGCGCCAAGAATCGGTTTTTGCTACAGGGGACAGCAGTGACCAGCGGAGTAATTATAGATCAGCCGGCAGGCGTGGCTGTCGGTTCAGGTGAGTTGCGTTCTACGGATACACCGCATCAAGCGGCATATCGGACAATCACACTTCAGAATTTTATTCTGACGCAACCAGACATCTGCACGGAAGAAGAACTGTTTTTCCGCCGTCATGGAAATATTGCCTTGGATACAAAGGCTGGGCGCTTGCGGATCGATGCGCAATCGTCAGTGTTGTTCGATACATATTTCAACATGTTCTCTGCCGGTAAATGGCTGAAGAACTGCGACATCAAGAATCTGCGCCTGATCGTGGAGGCAACCGGCGATTTCGAAGTTAGCCTGATCCACAGCAAACCGGGTGTATCTTGGCATGTTCACTCCCAGATATCCGATGGAAGAGGCATCATCGAATTTGATCTGTCGCATATCGATGCGACCGGCATGTTGGCGCTGAAAATCGCGGCGTTCCGCCGATCGGTGTTTCATGGCGCGCGATTCGTGGCGGACATTGAACCGGATCAGGTATTGCCTAAGCTCGCGGTTTCGATGACGACATTCAAGCGAGAGGAGGCCGCTTCAAAAACGATTCGGCGCTTGATGGATTTCCGCAGCCAGTTTCCTTTTAGCGAGAATCTTATCTTGCAGGTAGTGGACAATGGAAACAGCCTGAACGTCGAGTCAGCGGAAGGTCTGAGATATTTCGGCAACAAGAATTTGGGTGGAGCAGGTGGCTTTTCCAGAGGCTTGCTAGAAGCCGAGAAGGCTGGCTTCACCCATGTCCTATTTACCGATGATGACGCCGACTTTCCTACAGAGTCGCTGGTGCGGACTTATGCGTTCTTGGCGCTGGCTAAGGATCCACGGACAGCGATGATCGGAGCCATGATCAACACCGCCCAAAAATGGACGCTTTGGGAGAATGGCGCATTCTTCGATCATAGATGCTTGCCTCAATTCCATGGAATGGACCTGCGCGATGTGGACGAGGTCAGAAGGCTTGAGCAAGAAAGTCTGGCGATGCCTGCCGAGCGTCTTTATGGCGGTTGGTGGTATTTCGCTTTTCCCGTGGCCTATGCGAAGCATAAGCCATTCCCTTTCTTCGTGCGTGGCGATGATGTCAGCTTTTCCTTGGCGAACGATTTTCATCAGGTGACGCTGGCAGGCGTCGTGTCATTTCAAGATGGCTTCACGCAGAAGGAGAGTCCGCTTACCTGGTATCTCGATTTCCGCAGCCATATGGTCCATCATCTAACGGTCCCGTCGATGGAAAGTAGTGCAGAGAAACTGATCGAGATGTTCGATTGGTTCATTGAACGCAGCCTGCTTAACTTCCATTACGAACGTGCGGAGACGATTCTGCTTGCAATGCAGCATGTGATGGAAGGACCGGAGTTCTTTGCCAATAATGCCGATACAGCGGAGATCAGGACCAATATAAAAGCCATGGTATCGCAAGAGGTGCTCCGACCGATGAAACGTCCGTCGCGCAAGAGGGAGCCTTGGCTGCGGCGTTACAAATATGGCCGCTTCATTGCGCGCCGCTTGAGGAATGGTCAACGCATCCCGTTCTTCGAAAAGCTGGGTGGCGAAGGCGTGGTCGACATTGTGAATCGGCATCATGAAGGACCTATCTGGGGAAATTCACGGCTAACCTATTATGACGCCAAGGACGGAATCGGCTATTCGGTTCAGTTTGATCGCGTCCGTGAGAAGGAAGTGCGGCAAAAGGTGTCGCAAATGAGGGAAATCTTTCGTGAGCGTTACTCCCAGATATTGGCCTCCTACCAAGACGCCTACCCAATGATGACCAGCGAAGAATTTTGGCGCCAACTGTTCTGAAGAATACATATCCGGTGGCATGCGCCTATCAGGGCTGTTGCTGCCGGATCACTGTCTTAACAGCCTCACTGTCTTGTATCCGTTAGTTAGCGATGCGGGCGGCGATGGTTTCCAAGTCGACGCCGTCCAGATCGAAGGCTATCGCCAGTTCGCATTGCGACGTGCGCGGAAGCCTCAGCCCTGTGCTGTTTGATTACCTGTATAGGCCCATACGCTTAATCGGATAGCGCCGCCATGTTTTGCCGGTATATGCTTGCACACTGTAAGCGGAGCCGTGGCCCCACCTTGCGTTTGTGAAGTCCAGCGCCGAGTTTCCGCGCCCTGATCGGACGGGAGGGCGCTGGCGCTATGACGATGCCATATGATGATGCTGGCACCAGAGGGGTTCAGCGGTTTGAGGTGTTCACCGGGAAGGGTCGGCGGCGGGATTGGCCGCCGGAAGTGAAGGCCTCGATCGTTGCCGAGAGCTATTCGGGTCAGGAGACGGTCTGCGCAGTTGCCCGGCGGCACGGTTTGAGCCCGTCGCAGTTGTTCACGTGGCGCCGCGAGCTACGCAAGCAAATGGAAGGCCGGGGCGTAACGCTGCCGATCACGCCGCCGTCCGCACCATCGTTCGTTCCTGCGGTGATCGATCTGTCGCCAGCAGACGAGCCAGTTCCTGTGGCCAGGCGTCCCCGGAAGCGCCGGTCCAAGGGCAGCGCCATCGAGTTGGAGATCGACGGTGTCGCGGTGAAGATCGGCAGCGGTGCCGATGCGGGCGTAATTGCCGCAGTGATCGAAGCGCTCAAGGCGACGCGATGATCGGTCCGGGTGCTGGCGCGCGCGTGATGGTGGCGACGCGCCCCGTGGATTTCCGCAAAGGGCCAGATGCCCTGGCAGCGCTGGTCAGCGCCGAGTACGGCGGCGATCCCTATTCCGGGGTGATCTACGTGTTCCGGGCGAAGCGCGCGGACCGGATCAAGCTGGTGTGGTGGGATGGCACGGGCCTGTGCCTGATGGCGAAGAGGCTGGAGTCCGGAGGCTTCAAGTGGCCGGGCATCCAGGACGGCGTGATGCGCCTGACGGCGGCCCAGTTCGGCGCTTTGCTGGAGGGCCTCGACTGGCGCCGCGTGCATGGCGGACGCCGACCGATCACGCCGCAGATTGCCGGTTGACGGGGACTTCCCATGCTGATTCACTGCTCCCATGCTCATGGAAGCAGACCTTCCCGATGATGTTGAAGCGCTACGTGCGCTCGTCCTCGAACAGGCCCGCGAACTCGATGCGCTCAAGGTTTTCAAAGCCGAGGTCGAGCGCCTGAAGGCGATCATCGACGCCTTGCAGCGTCACCGTTTCGGCCGCCGCTCCGAGCAACTCGATCCCGATCAGCTCCAGCTTGCCCTGGAGGAAGTCGAGACGGCACTCGCCGAAGCTGAGCACGCGCACGACAAGGCAAGCCGGTCTTCTACCGAGCGGCCGCGCAAGACCAACCGCGGTTCGCTGCCCGCGCATCTCGAACGGATCGAACAGGTCGTCGATATCAACGACAAGGCTTGTCCCTGCTGTGGCGGGGCGCTCCACCAGATCGGCGAGGATGTGTCCGAACGTCTCGATGTCGTGCCGACCACGTTCCGCGTTCTGGTCACCCGCCGGCCCCGCTATGGCTGTCGCTCGTGCGAGAGCGCAGTCGTGCAGGCTCCGGCGCCAGCGCGGATCGTGGAGGGTGGCATTCCGACCGAGGCGCTGATCGCGCAGGTGCTGGTGGCCAAGTACGCCGATCATCTGCCTTTGTACCGCCAGGCGCAGATCTACGCCCGGCAGGGCATTCAGCTCGACCGCTCGACGCTCGCCGACTGGGTCGGCCGGGCGGCCTGGTACCTGCGCCCCTTGCGCGACCACATCCTCGAGCGATTGCGACGATCGGAACGGCTGTTCGCCGATGAGACGACGGCGCCGGTGCTCGACCCGGGACGCGGGCGGACCAAGACGGGTCAGCTATGGGCCTATGCCCGTGATGATCGCTCTTGGGACGGTAACGATCCGCCGATGGTCGCCTATGTCTATGCCGCCGATCGTAAGGGCGAGCGGGCAGAAGCGCATCTCGGCGACTTCGCGGGCATCCTGCAGGTCGATGGCTATGGCGGCTACGCCGCGCTCGCCAAGCGCCGGCAGCAGGTGAGCCTCGCCTTCTGCTGGGCGCACGTGCGCCGCAAATTCTACGAGCTCGCCGACAACTCGCCGGTCGCCACCGAGGTCCTGCGTCGCATCGCCCAACTCTACGCCATCGAGGATGAAGTTCGCGGCGCCCCCGTCGAACATCGCCGGCAAATCCGCAGTGAACGCAGCCGCGTCATCATTGACGATCTGCACCAGTACCTCGACGCGCGGAATCGCCAGGTCAGCGCCAAGGCCAAGCTCGGCGAGGCGATCCGCTACGCTCTCACGCGCTGGGACGGCCTCTCACGCTTCCTCGACGATGGCCGCATCGACCTCGACAGCAACACCGTCGAACGCTCGATCCGCCCCCTTGCACTCAATCGGAAAAACGCTCTGTTCGCCGGTTCCGACGAAGGCGGCGACAACTGGGCGGTGATCGCCACGCTCATCGAGAACTGCAAGATCTCCGGCATCAATCCGCACGCATGGCTGAGCGAAACGCTCACCAAGCTCGCCAATGGCCATCAAGCAAACAGCGTCGGCGAACTGATGCCTTGGACCGCAGTGGCCTGAAAACACCGCTTAC
>Ga0182744_1003463_pt1 | contig 12293 bp, 9 predicted proteins | sample eDN3rd30CKraftMG_FD_128525 | JGI IMG/M metagenome (GOLD analysis project Ga0182744, IMG submission 128525) | Enriched Miracle-Growth compost microbial communities from Emeryville, California, USA - eDNA 3rd pass 30_C Kraft MG (version 2) (version 2) ...
TTCAGAGAATATTCATTTAAATGATCGCTATTAAAATCATAATTTATTGAAAGAGTCATCAAACGATGGCAATTTTTTTTGTAAAATATTGATTAATATGGTGGAAAAAGATAAGTTTGATTAATAAGAGCAAATATGGAGGTAATTATGCAATGAAAAGATGCGGTTGGGTGAATTCAGACCCACTTTATATTGAATATCATGATCATGAATGGGGTGTGCCGGTGTATGATGATTTATTGTTATTTGAGTATTTGAACTTGGAAGGCGCCCAAGCTGGCTTAAGCTGGTACACGATATTGAAAAAAAGAGAAAATTATCGCAAGGCATTTGATCACTTTGATCCTGCTATCATCATTTCCTACGATGAAAAGAAAATGGCTGAACTTTTGCAGAATGAAGGAATCGTTAGAAATAAAATGAAAATAAATGCAGTCATTTCGAATGCGAGGGCATTTCTGAAGGTAGTTGAGGAATTTGGATCATTCAGCGAGTATATTTGGTCTTTTGTAGGGGGTAAACCGATAAAGAATCATTTTAAAGATTTATCTGAGGTTCCAGCTACAACGAATATTAGTGATGTGTTAAGTAAGGATTTGAAAAAGCGCGGATTTAAGTTTGTCGGGCCAACAATTTGTTATGCCTTTATGCAGGCGACAGGGATGGTAAATGATCACGTAGAATCCTGTTTTTGTTACAATCACCCTTCGGTATAAAGTACCTAATCTAGTCTAATGTCATAGTTATTGATTGGGAATTCCTGTGAGATTTTTCGTTGATTTCTTGAAACCATTCTGGATAATAACCGTCAAATAAGTATATCCATTTAAGGAATTAATCGTAGGAATTTTGCAGGAATTATGTGGCAAAAGGTGGAATAGATTAAGAGAATGAGAGCGGAATTCTCTTTCTGAATATTCGGAAGTGTTTCGTTTAGCTTAAACGAGATTTTGGAGACAGAGGAGACGAAGGTAAATGTCTATACGGACCTGGGTGATTTCATTCATTTTAATTGGCAGTTTAATAGGATTAACTGGATGTGCCGAGAGAACAAATAGTAAGGAAGCAGAGCTTGAGAACAAAGTAACAGAACTTGAAAAGAAGCTTGAAGAACAAAAAGCCGCAGAAGAAGCTGCAAGGAAGGCTGCGGAAGAAGCGGAAGCAAAAAGAAAAGCTGAAGAAGAAGCTAAAAAGCCAAAAGTGGTAAATGTAATTGACCCTGGTACAAAGAACATTGTTAGATCCCTGATCCCAGTGGATATGGGGTTTGGAACTGATAATGAAAAATATAAGCAGGAGCTCGAGCAATGGGCTAAGGGATTAGCAAGGGGAACAGAAACGACATCTGGATACGACTCAAAGATGATACTTGATAAAATTGACGCAAATGGTCAGGTTATCAAAGGTAAACCGAGAGTTGTCCTTGAAGAGGCAGAACTTGTTTCGAGTATCATCGACGCCTCAGCCAAGGGCGGGGATGTATTTCTCCCAATTTACGTTACAGAGAGCGGATATAAGCCCGAAGATGCAGCTCATTTGTCTGAGGTAGTGGTTGCAACTTATACAACGAAATTTAATCCTAGCGTAACAGGGAGAAACAAGAACATTGAGCTATCTGCACTGGCAATCGATAATGTCATTGTTGGAACCGGGGATATTTTTTCCTTTAATCATACGGTCGGACCGAGTGACGAAGCACATGGTTACCAGCCTGCCCAAGAAATAGTAAATAAGCAATTGGTGATGGGAATTGGCGGTGGTATTTGTCAAACATCTTCTACCTTGTTTAATGCTGTAGACCAACTAGCTGTTGAATATGTAGAATGGCACCATCATTCTCTGACAGTGGGGTATGTACCTGCAGGGCGCGATGCAACAGTTTCATATGGCGGAAAAGACTTTCAATTTAAAAATACAGCGGGTGTTCCCTTATTAATTAAAGCCATTTATAATCCGAATGGAACTTTAACCATTGAGATGAGAACATCAGCTGCCTATCAAGCCTTACTTCAAAAGCGTTAAATATAGAGCAGAAGAGACGTGTGATCATCCACACGTCTTTTCTGGTTTCATAATAGTCAATGGATGGCGCTTTTTGTATGTAATTTTACTCTTTTTAAATGCTAATCTTGATTACGAGCGGTTGGACTGTGTAAGAAAAGGTCACTAATTCATGAATAGTTTATGGGGAAAAGGGGAATATAAGGTCAAAAAGGGGGATCGAAGCATTGGAAATATTACAAGGACAAGTTGCATTCATCACAGGTGCAGGATCGGGAATTGGCCGCGCTGCTGCACTAAAGTTAGCAGAAAATGGAGCAAAGGTGGCATTAGTTGATTTGCACCCTGAAAACTGCATAGAGGTTAAAAAGATGATTGAGGAAAATGGGAGCGAAGCCATTATAGTGGAAGCCAATGTATCTTCTGTAGAGGAGATGAAAAACGGTTATAAGCTTGTAATAGAGAAATGGGGAAGACTTGATATTGTATTCGCTAACGCTGGAATTAATGGTGTAGTCGCTCCCATAGAAGACCTTTCACCTGACGATTGGGACCTAACTATTTCTAACAATTTGCGAAGTACATTTTTAACCATTAAATATGCTATTCCCTACATGAAAGAGGAAGGCGGCAGCGTGATTATCACGAGTTCTATTAATGGTAATCGTAAATATACAGGCTTTGGGATGTCAGCCTACAGTACATCGAAGATTGGCCAAATGGGATTTGGAAAAATGGCGGCACTTGAATTAGCTAAATATCACATACGGGTAAATATTATTTGCCCAGGTGCCATCGAAACGCATATCGGGGAAAATACATGGAAAGAAAAAGAAGAATTAAAGGAAATTGAGATTCCGATTATCTATCCTGAAGGAAGTCAACCCCTTGAGCACCAGGCAGGTAAGCCTGAACAAGTCGCTGAACTCGTGATGTTTTTGGCTTCCAAACAATCCAATCATATTACAGGAACAGAAATTTACATAGATGGTGCTGAGTCACTTTTATGATATTTCGAATATGAAAAAACACGATGATCTTCTCTATCATCGTGTTTTTCCATTCTATTCTAAGCCCTCAATCGTAAGCTGTTTAGCAGGGAGGAAGTCTTCATCTGTATCCAAATAGGTGACATTTACTTTGTCTCCTTCTTTTAGATAAATGATCAATGGTTCCTTTTCTGAGGATAGGATATAGCTTTTCTTATTGTCTAATAGGAAGGAAACAACCGTGAAATCACCTGTTTTCTCCTTGTACACACGGAGAACGGTTCCTGTTATTTGTTTTTCATCTGCCTTCGAACTGCCATCGACTGATCCGCCGCCACGTTGGAGTGCGGTTTTATATTGTTTTAGAGCTTCGTTTGGTGTAACACCAAAGACAGAAATTTCTGGATTAGCGGCTGATACGATAAAGTAATTCTGTAAAAATCCGTTCGAATCTAGAACAGGTGTCAGCCAGCTTGCTTCTCCATAGAAGTTATAGATGACAGGCATTTCACCATGCCATTTCTTTTCAATAAATTTCTTCTCGATTATTTGTAGAGCACCCTGTGAGTCCATGTAGGATTCTTCAGGGTTCCCGGTATAGTAAGTTGCTTCACCAGTCCGTGAGTTGGTTAAAGAGTACCCAAGCATAGAATCGACACCTTCTTTAGGACTTGTAAAATCAGTGAAATAATACATAACTCCGTTTTGGTCGAAAATTGGACTTACATTCGCCTCCGTTCCTTCATCAGAAGGCAGTTTTACGTCTGATTTTCCAAAAAGACTATTCCAAAAACCATGAACATAATTGCCGAAGTAGCTATTTTGCAAGCTGACAATTTCAGGAGATACAGCTCCATCGATAAACTCGGGAACATTGGATAAAGTATATGTCTTTGTATCACCATTTTTTGAATTTACAACAACAACACCTTTAACATCGAAGCCATTTCTTGCTGAAACAAATTCACCGAAAGAGCGGATGTAAAAAGGTTGTCCTTCATCATCAATTTCTAATTGAACATCACCGTAGAAAATATGTTTCGGGTATTGCATACGAATATGTCGTTCAACATCTTTATTAAAATAAGAAGATGGAGTATAAATCATGTCTGATTTAATGAATTTTGGATTTGCAGATGAATCGGTTGCACTTAAGGTAAAATAACCAGGTGTTTCTTTCCCTTTCCACCATTTAAAAAAACCAGAAAACTCAACAGGTGCAATATAGACATAATCTCCGTTTACTTTTTGAATTTGAAGATTACCCAACTCATAATAGCTCGTATTTGGAACCTGTCCAAAAGCCTTTTTCATTTTATTGCGGGCAAACTCTGGTGGTACGCTGGCAGGTGTTTCGTTTTCATCAAACGTCTTAATTTCCACTTTTTGGTCCATCTTAGCAATCTCATATTTTTCATCCGCGTTAAAGAGAAAGGCAGTAAGAAAGTAAATACCAAGGAGCAGACTTACAGCAAAGAGCAGTGCTTTCACTTTTCTTTCCATTCCAGTAGAAATAAGTGCACCTAATGCAGTAATAATAATGGCATGAACCCACAGTGAAGAGAGGTTTCGATCATAATTCGTAAAATAATAGTAAGCAAAAACAGAAGGGATCAAAATAACGATCAAAGCAATAATCGCACCCGGGAATAACCTTCTATTACTTTTCGAATTCTTATTATTTTTACCAGTAGACTCATGATCTCTATAAATCGGTATTAGAACAACAGCAGACGCAATGGCAATAATCAAAGAAAACAAAAACATATTCCCCATAACCAATTCCCCTTTATCATCAAATCTTTTTTGACTTAAGTCTATTCATATACGAATATCTAGGAAGAAAGTTTCAATAATAACTTTTTTAGAAAAATTCAATTTGAATAATCTTTGTTTTAAAGCAAAAAATACCAATGCTTATATAGAAAAAACAAGGAGGAATTTTATGAAATGGATTTATAAAATGTTTATATCTTTGATTACCATCAGTTTAATTGGTTGTGCGGGTAATCAAAATGCTTCCGATAGAAATCATGCAAATAACCAAAATCCAAGTCAAGTATCCGATAACTTTAATAATGTAAAACCTATGAATACTTCGCAAAACAATAGGGGTAGTGGTACAATGCCCGCTCAAAACATAGGAAATGATCAAGGCTTGTCAAAAGAATACCATGGTCATCTATCCAATCGTCCGGAAACAAAGCAGAAAAAAGAAAAACCACCTGCTGCGAATAACCGTTATATTCAGGTTCAACTTTTGGGAATTAATGATTTACACGGACAAATAAATGTAACGCGCAATGTTGGCGGAAAACCAGCAGGCAGAGCAGATTATTTAGCAGCTTATTTAAAACAAAGGGAAGCCGAGAATAAGAACACACTACTTGTTCAAGCTGGGGATATGGTAGGGGCAAGTCCTCCTGCTTCAGCACTTTTACAGGACGAGCCCGCAATCGAGATTTTAAACAAACTCGGCTTCGATATTGGAACTATAGGCAATCATGAATTTGATGAGGGTGTTAAAGAATTACTTCGTCTTATCAATGGCGGGCATCATGAAGAAACCGGAAATTTTGCAGGAGCCGATTTCCCCTGGGTAGCAGCGAATGTCATTAATCAAAAAACCGGAGAATCCATTTTACCTCCTTATAAAATTCTTAAAGTTAATGGGATGGAAATTGGATTTATCGGTGTTGTAACAACGGAGACACCAACGATCGTAGTGCCAAGCGGCGTTGAAGGATTAACCTTCTCTGACGAAGTGGAAGCTATTAACCGTAGTGCAGCAGAATTGAAAAAGAAGGGAGTTCGCTCGATTGTTGTTTTAGCACACAATCCAGGTACTTCAGGTGTGAAAGGGGAAAATGCTTCGGGAATGCTTGTAGATATCGCCAATAAGGTGGACGACGAAGTAGATATCATTTTTGGCGGTCACAACCATGCTTATATGAATGCAACCATTAACAATAAATTAGTAGTTCAATCCTATTCATATGGTACTGCATTTTCTGACGTCGATATTGAAATCGACCCAAAAACGAAAGATATCGTCAGCAAGAGGGCAGAAATCATTACAACTTTTCATGAGGGTATAGAACCTGATCAAGATATTGCAAAGATGGTAGCGAATTACGAATCGACGGTAGAACCTATTGTGAACAGAGTAATAGGCTCTACTTCGGGTAATTTAACAGCACTTCGCAATGAAAACGGCGAATCTATACTTGGAAACTTAATAGCTGACGCGCAAAGGCAGGCAATGAATACGGACATAGCCTTAATGAATCCGGGCGGTATTCGAGCCGATATTAATCCAGGAGATATTACATGGGGAGAAATTTACACCGTTCAGCCTTTTAATAATGATATGGTAAAAATGACCATGACAGGACAACAAATACGCGACGTGCTTAATCAACAGTGGGGAGCAAAAACAACCATGCTTCAAATTTCTGGATTCACCTACACCTGGGATGAAAATGCGCCAGCTGGACAAAAGGTTGTCAATATTCTACTTCCAGATGGCACTCAAGTCGATCACAATAAAACCTATACTGTAGCAGCAAATATTTTCCTTTCCGGTGGAGGAGATGGATTTACAGTATTTACAAAAGCACAAAACAAAGAGATAGGACCTGTGGATTTAGATGTATTGGTAGACTTTATTAGTGCCCAGCCAAAACCTTTTACTTATGAAATGGATAACAGAATACAAAAGGTTAGGTATTAAAAAGATAACGATATTGGTACTTACAATAACAAAAGCTCCCACTGAATATGATTTTAGAGGGAGCTTGTACTTTATTAAGGCTTTTTTGTTTTCTTCGTTCGAGCATCTAACATTGTGTCAGACTGGAGTCAGCCATTTATGGTTCTAGATTTACTTCCAGACAATGAATAAAAAAGTGCCAGGCACCGCAAAAAAGATGAGAGGGAACCTGGCATTAGTTTCTTACTATTATTTTTCCAATTCATCAATTAAGGAACCAACGTAAGCTACAGCTGTACGGACTGGGTCAGGTGTCGACATATCTACACCTGCATGTTTTAACAGCTCAAGCGGTTTCATGGTTCCGCCAGCACGAAGTACTTCTAACCAGCGGTCAACAGCAGGCTGGCCTTCTTCCTGAATCAATTGTGCCACTGCAGTCGAGGCAGTCAATCCAGCAGAATAGGTGTAGGGATATAACCCCATGTAATAATGAGGCTGACGCATCCAGGTTAAGCTTGCACCTTCGTCAATTTCCACGGTATCTCCCCAGAATTCTGAAAGCACCGCTCTAGTCACTTCTGATAACGTATTAGCAGTGAGTGCATTTCCGCTTTCTGCTAATGTATAGACTCTTCTTTGGTATTCAGCTTCTAACAAATGGGTAACAAAGTTATGATAATATGTTCCAAGCAGCTGAAGGACCACCCAGCGCCGCATTTGTTTGTCTTTGTTATTGGCTAAAAGGTGCTGTCCTAATAAAAGCTCATTCATGGTAGATGGAGCTTCAATGAAATACATAGATGGACGAACATTCATGATTCTTTGATTTTTATTCGCCAAGTAAAAATGACCTGCATGCCCGAATTCATGTGCCAGGGTGAAGCAGCCGCGCATATTGTCCTGCCATGTAACCAAAATATAAGGGTGCGCTCCATAAGGGCTTGAACAGAAGGCCCCAGTGGATTTTCCTATGTTATCAGCGAGATCCACCCATCGCTCTTTAAAGCCTTTTTCAATTATTTCACTATACTCAGGTCCCATTACCTTTAATGATTCCAAGATAAGATTACTTGCTTCTTCGTAGGTTGTCTCCGGATTAAATTCAGGATCTAACGGTGCTTTCAAATCACAAAACCGCATGACATCAAGATCTAAAGTCTTCTTCTTTAGCTGGGCAAAACGGCGCATGTGAGGTGCCAGCTCTTTGAAGATAATATCGATTTGATTGTTGTACATTTCCATTGTTACCTGATGTGGTTCAAGCAGCATTTCCTCTACTGACTGATAGTTTCTTAACTTTGAAAGGGTAACTTGTTTTTTTACTTCAGTAGAATAGGCTGCTGCAATTGTGTTTTTATATTGTTTGAGAGTCGAAACAAAAGAATCATAAGCTGCTCTGCGTATTTCTGTATCAGCAGAAAACTCGTAGCGGTTTTCAAATAATGCAAAGGATACGGGTAATTCGTTACCCTTACTATCAGAGATAGGAGCAAAGTTCATGTCTGCTAATTTGGCCATGTTATAAATGGTATAAGGGGCACCATGGACTTCACCCAAAGAGGCTAATACTTCTTCCGTTTCAGGGGAAAGCCGATGTTTTTTCGTTTCAAGAAGCTCATTTAAATCTTTCTTGAATGTTTGAAGTCCTGAATTCTCTTGAAGGTATTTTTCTACGGTACCGTCTTCGAGTGCAAGGATTTCAGATTGGATGAATGATAATGCGGCTGTCATTTTTGTTCTAAGAGCAGCTAATTTGGCTGAATTAGCCTGATTGACAGGATCTGTCCCATCTGCTGATTGCTTCAAGCTGACATATGTAGCTGCTTTCACCATTTTCATCAATAATTGCTCTTGAGCGAGTAAGCAATCTAATAAAGCGGTAGAACTATTATGTAACGTACCTTTAAAATCATCCATCTTGACGGCGGCGCTTTCAATTACTACTAGTTCTGCTTCCCATGCTTGATCTGACAAAAACAGATCATTCAGATTCCAAGTTAAATCCTCGGGAACCTCTGAGCGGGAAAGTCTTTTTTCAACGGTCTTTTCCATCTAATATCTCCTCCTAAAACTCCTTCGCCTTACTAAGTAATATCATATATTATTTGAATATTAAATCAACAATAAAAATTTATAAAAAAAGGATGAGTTGAAACGGTAAGGTTTCGACTCATCCTCTTTACCACTGCTTTGGTTCATAATTTAAATCACTAAATAATTGATTCTTTTCTTTCTTCGTTAAATCTCTCCATTGTCCAACAGGCAGGTTTCCTAAATGAATATTCATAATCCGAATTCGCTGGAGCCGGACAACCGAATAACCAAGTGCTGAACACATACGTCGTATCTGGCGATTTAACCCTTGTGTCAAAATAATCTTAAAAACATACTTTGAAAGCTGTTCTACTTTACATGGAAGTGTCTTTGTATCTAGAATGTGAACTCCTTCTGACATCTTCTTTAAGAATTCCGAAGTAATCGGCTTATCTACTGTTACTATATATTCTTTTTCATGCTTATTCTCAGCACGAAGTATTTCATTAACAATATCTCCATCATTCGTAAGAAGGATTAACCCATCTGAATCTTTATCTAGTCTGCCAATATTAAAAATTCGCAGAGGGTGATTGACTAAATCAATAATGTTGCCTTTGATATGTTTTTCAGTAGTACTTGTGATTCCGACTGGTTTATTTAAGGCAATGTAGACATACTCTTTGGCTACTCTTATGGTTTCACCGTTTACGCGAACCACATCACCCGGTTCAACTTGACTGCCAACCTTCGCCAATTTCCCGTTAATAGTGACTCTGCCTTCTTCTATCCATTTATCTGCACCGCGCCTTGAGGTTTTTCCAGACTCGGAAATAAATTTATTTAATCTCAGGTTAAACACATCCTTAATTTCGTTGAATATGTTTTTAGAATACTTAACTACTAACATAATTTCAAGGTTAAGGTGTTTACCTAATCCAACATTTTTTCGTGCCTATTATAAATTTCAGAGAGGGGAAAAAGGTTTCTCTAGACCCACTAGTTACTTTTGTTCAATAATATAAATAGGGAAAAGAAGTGGGTGATTTATTTAATGGAAGAACAAGGTTTTTTTGATTTGAAAAGAGGAGAGCGCGGGGCTATTATAAGCATTATTGCCTATATAATATTGTCCGTACTAAAACTAGCCGTTGGATATATAGGGAATTCAGAGGCACTAAAAGCAGACGGCTTGAATAATGTAACCGATATTGTAGCTTCAGTTGCCGTTCTAATTGGACTTAAATTATCTCAAAGACCTGCAGATGATGACCATCCCTACGGACACTGGAAAGCAGAAACTGTAGCATCCATGGTTGCATCTTTTATCATGATGGCAGTTGGATTAAAAGTTGCATATGACGCTATTTTTAGTATTTTTTATGCACAAGATGAATCTCCGGACGTAATCTCCGCCTGGACGGGTCTATTTTGTGCTTTCGTTATGTACTTTGTTTATCGGTATAATAAAAAACTGGCCAAAGAAATTAACAGCCAATCGGTTATGGCTGCGGCAAAGGATAATCTCTCGGATGCCTGGGTAAGTGTGGGTACATTCGTTGGGATTATCGGTGCACAGTTTGGTCTACCATGGCTGGATCCTTTAGCAGCTGTAATAGTAGGATTCCTCATATGTAGAACTGCTTGGGACATTTTTAAAGAAGCTTCGCTTTATTTAACCGATGGATTTGACGAAAAGCAAATTGATATTTATAAAGATACCATTCATCATTGTATAGGTGTTAAAGGTGTAAAAGAAATAAAAGCGAGGAATTATGGTAACAACATAGTTGTTGACGTGGTCATACTTGTTAATTCTACATTAGATGTTAAAAAGGCTCATGATATCGCTACTAAAGTTGAAGAGGAGTTAATCAGAACACATAAGGTATATGACGTCCATGTTCATGTAGAACCTAAATAAGACCTACATAAAAACAAAAAGGAATGGAAATATACTTCTCCATTCCTTTTTGTCCGTACTAGTAATTTTTTCTGCGGATTTTATATACTAGCATATTATTGCCATCCCAGCCTCTAGAGATAATGTAATTCCCACTAATCGTCTCGTAAATTTTTATATGGCTAGGTGTTGAGTGATCCTTTTTTACTTTAGGGGTATCCTGAGTTGAATCTTTTTGTACTTTTTCCATTAATGGGCTTAATTCCGGAGTTTGTTCCTGAGTATCTTCGATTTCTATCATTTTAGGAACAGCCTCAATATTTATGCTTAGATAATTTCGTTGCTTTGATTTATGACCCCAAAACTTAACAGAATCAAAAATTGATTTTTTTTCCTCCGGGATAGAATTCTTGTCTGCTGTGAAATCCCCCATTATTTGCACCTCCTGCAGCTTAATAAAAGCAATTACAACTGCTCCTACTTAAAATAGTAAAACAAAACATTGTTTTTACTAATTTACGTAAAACTACCTAGAAATGCATGGGCAAACGCTCATTCTTGGAAATTCCATAATGAAAATGTCTTATTTAGTGTTCTTCTTCTCCATTTTCCTCCAATTGTTGAAAGAAGGCAGTAATGATTTGGGTTAGTTGAAGAATCTCTTTTTCCCATATGTCTAAAGGGGTATTTTGCAGTGTTTGAAGGGCGCTCTCGATAAGGAATTTCCTGGGTGCCCTAGTATGCATGATTTCTTCTTGGATAAACTCTAGCAATTCGTTATATTTTTCTTGGTCGTTTTTATCGTGAAAGTGCTTTGTGATGTAATTTCTCATCAAATTAATAATTTTATAAAAATGGCTAAACCATTCTTGATTATTTTTCTGAGGACCTGGCAGCCATTTTTCTAATAGCACATGTGGGTGCAATTGTTCATCAGCTTCAGCTACTTCTTCCACCATTTTAACTAATCGATTCACACTAAATCTGACGACATTACTGATTTTCTCATTAGAATCAGTAGCCAACCGATTGTATTGAAGGTTATTCTGCATGAGTCCTTGAAACATAATGGCACAATCTAGTAAGTATGGTTTATTTTTTTCACCGAAAATATCAATAAACCTACTAAACATCCAGCGAAGAGAACGCAACCGTGTGATACGGATATAGTGTTTCAAGTCTGCATCATTGGTTGACATGACTTCTTCATAAAGCGTAACAAACTTATTTTTTTTATTAGAAATCATTTGCAATTCTAGTTGTTTAATAAAGATCTCGATATCTGAGGGGTTTTTCCCAATTAATAAATCATTTTTTTCCTTTTGTAGCTTTTTGAAATTTGCTTTATAAATGGCAATTAGTAGCTCACTCTTTGATGAAAAATATTTGTAAAAGGTTCCTTTGGAGATACCGCTAAAGTCTAAAATGTCCTGAATCGATGTAGCTTGAAAACCTTTTTCAATAAATAATTGGTGAGCCTTATTGATAACGTGCTGCTTACGTTCGTTCATTTTATCACCTATAATCTGAATTATACTACCTGTATAAAAATATACTACATGATATAGGTGTTCATTACAAATCCCATAAATTTGCGGTTTTTTTGATTGCAAAAAATGAACTGACGGTATATTATTAATAAAGCATGAAA
>Ga0182744_1003465_pt1 | contig 12289 bp, 9 predicted proteins | sample eDN3rd30CKraftMG_FD_128525 | JGI IMG/M metagenome (GOLD analysis project Ga0182744, IMG submission 128525) | Enriched Miracle-Growth compost microbial communities from Emeryville, California, USA - eDNA 3rd pass 30_C Kraft MG (version 2) (version 2) ...
CCTGCGGCAGCACACCATTTTGAGTATCGGCCGGCTGTTGCGGCCCAGCCGTCGCCAGCCTGCCTGAATCCACAGCCCCCTGGCCAACCATAAGGCCGGTTGGCGATGTAAATTGTTTATAACCCCACCAGGCAAGAAAGCCCAGTACGCCAATTATGATGACGGGCAGAAAAAATTCTTTGAAAAAATGAGAGTTCTGCGGCTTGGCGTTTGTCCTGACGGGTTTAGGGGTGGGCTTATGGCGTACCTCTCTTAACGGAGCCTCCTCAAGGCTCTGGACCCTGCTTTGGATTTTAGGATGATTGGTGTTACTTGTTGGCCCTTGCATATGAGTGGCGGTACCAGTAGTTGGAGCCACAGCAGGAGCCGTCGGCTCCGCGGTTGCTATTTTGCCGGTAGCCATCAGTTTTGCCCGTTCTTTCGCTTTTTCTGTCGCATTTACCTCGGTATGATCAGCCGCAGGTGGCACCACCACTTTTTTCTTAGGCAGGGCGGAGGGCATGCGCTTGAAAGGGGAATTGCCACCAGGAGCGGATCCTGTGTGTGCAGGATTTGGGTTTGCCGCGCCGGATTGCGGTGTTTTATCGGGCGATTTGTCGGGTGCTTTATCCGGCGTCTTTTCCTTCAAATTCTGCCCCTCTTTTGGATCCCCTTTAATTTCTATGAGTTGCTTATCGGCGGTAAATTTGTATTTCGGTTTTGGACTGTTTTGGATAGCCCCCTGCAGCTCATGAAACTGGTCCAGCGGTTTCCAGATGGATTCGCCATCTAATCTGATCAGATCGCTGGTCTGGAGCCCGTGGCTGATTAACGCCTCTTTTGTGTATGGGCCGTTTTCACTGTTATTTCTGCGTAGCCAGTACTGCACTTTGTTTTAAAGGATTGACACTAAAATTAAGGAATATCAAAGACTTAAAAAAACGAACGATAAAATTAATAATTTTTTATCCCGCTAATGGAAGAAAAAATACTCAATTTACTCATTAGCAATTATTTTGCCATTTTATATTGGTATAAAAAAACGCCCCACATATTTTGGTCCACGCATTCAAATTAATGTCATTTTAGGTATAATTTTCGTAGCTTTACGCCTTACATGCAAGGCGTAAAATCGCATTAGATATTTTTAATTAATATATGGAAGAAAATAAGGATTTATTGCCCGAGGAAACGGGCGATCACGACCGGATTATTCCCGTCAATATTGAAACTGAAATGAAAACCGCTTATATCGATTATTCGATGAGCGTTATTGTTGGCAGAGCTTTGCCGGATGTTCGCGACGGTTTTAAACCCGTTCATCGCCGTGTGCTTTATGCCATGAATGAATTAAGTAATCATAGCAACAAACCCTATAAGAAATCAGCCCGTATAGTCGGGGAGGTGATGGGTAAATATCACCCCCATGGAGATGCTTCTATTTACTTTACGGTAGTCCGTATGGCGCAGGACTTTACCATGCGTTATACTTTGGTGGATGGTCAGGGTAATTTTGGTACCCAGGACGGGGATAGCCCGGCAGCCATGCGTTATACGGAGATTCGTTTATCCAAGCTGGCCGAAACCATGCTGGAAGACATTGAGAAAGATACGGTAGATTTTCATCTGAACTTCGATGATTCCCTACAGGAACCAGGCGTACTGCCCACCCGCATACCTCAATTGCTGCTCAATGGCTCCAGTGGTATTGCCGTGGGGATGGCCACTAATATGATGCCGCATAACCTGACAGAGGTGATAGATGGCTGTCTGGCCTATGTTGCTGACCGCGAAATTGCCATTGAGGATCTGATGAAAATCGTTAAAGCACCTGATTTTCCGACCGGCGGGATCATATTTGGGATGGACGGTGTGAGACAGGCCATGATGACCGGCCGCGGTCGGGTCATGGTACGAGGAAAATGTCATGTAGAGACCAAGGAATCAGGCAGGGAAAAAATTGTGATCACGGAGGTGCCTTATCAGGTCAGTCTGGATAGCCTGACAGATAAAATCGGTCAGCTGGCCACTAATAAGGTCATTGATGGCATTGCTTACGTTAATAATGAAACCAGTAAACGCGGCGGAATCCGAATTGTCGTAGAGCTTAAAAGAGATGCGGTCGCAAATGTGGTGATCAATCAATTGTATAAATATTCAGAGCTGCAAACAAGCTTTGGAATCAATAATGTAGCGATTAGTAAGGGCAGGCCCCGTACATTGAATCTCCGGCAGTTGATCGCTGAATTTATTGAATTCAGAATGGATGTGGTCATCCGCAGGTCTAAATTTGAATTAAAGAAAGCACAGGAAAAAGAGCATCTGTTAAGGGGTTATTTGATTGCACTGGACAACCTGGATGAAGTCATCCGGATCATCCGGGAATCTGCCAACCCGGCCATTGCCAAGGAGAACCTGGTAGCTGCGCAGCTGAAATTAAAAAATTCTCAGATAATCCAGTTACTTGGAGAGGCGGCGGCTAATGAATTTTTGGACGAAGCCCAGGCACAGGCCATTCTTGAAATGCGTTTGCAGCGGTTGACAGGCATGGAAAGAGATAAGATTCAGGCAGATTATAATGAACTGATGGAATTTATCGCCAAACTGAAGCATTTGCTCGCTAATGAAGATGCCCGCTATGAGGTGATCAAGGAAGAACTCACCGAAGTCAAGAACAAGTTTGGTGATGAAAGGAAAAGCCTGATTGAATACAACGCCAATGATATCAGTATTGAGGATTTGATTGAACAGGAAGACGTCGTTATTACCATCTCACATCTGGGTTATATCAAACGTACTTCCGCGACAGAATACCGGCAGCAAAGAAGAGGCGGACGCGGCGGTAAAGGTGCTGCCACCAGAAATGAAGATTATGTGGAGCATTTGTTTGTGGCTTCCACCCATGATACCATGATGTTTTTTACAGAAAAGGGAAGGGTTTTCTGGCTGAAGGTTTATGAAATTCCGGAAGGAGAAAAAAATACAAAGGGAAGGGCGATTCAAAATCTTATCCAGATTCCGGGAGATGATAAGGTTCGCACCATCATCAATGTTAAAAAGTTAACGGATGAAGAATATGTAAATAATCATTTTGTCGTGCTCTGTACGAAAAAGGGCATTATCAAAAAAACCGCACTGAAAGATTTTAGCCGCCCAAGAGCAACCGGGGTAAACGCTATTACTGTTAATGAAGGGGATGAGCTCCTAGAAGCTATGTTAACGGACGGCAACAATGAGATTATGCTGGCTGTAAAAAGCGGCCGCGCCATCCGTTTCCCTGAAAGCAAGGTACGTCCGACCGGCCGCGGCGCCATTGGAGTAGCTGGTATAGAAGTGGATTCGACAGATGATGAGGTCATCGGTATGATCCATGTAGATAAAGAGGATAAAGATCACACCGTGTTGGTTGTCAGCGAAAAAGGTTATGGTAAGCGTACCCGCATCGTTGATGAGATGGGAGAAGATGTATACCGTGTCACCAACAGAGGGGGCAAGGGCGTTAAAACCATTAATGTAACGGAAAAAACTGGCAAGCTTGTTGGTATATTAAATGTCACCGAAAAGCATGATTTGATTATTACCTGTAAATCAGGCATTACCTTGCGTACAGACGTGGCAGCGATAAAAGAGGCCGGTAGAAATACCCAGGGGGTAATACTGATCCGACTGGATGACGGTGATGAAATCGCCGCCATTTCAAAAATCGATGAGCAGCAGATGGAAGAAGTTGTGGCAGAAGAAGGTATTGAAAGCCCAGAGGCAACTACCATTGATCTGGTCGATACAGAGGATACGACGCCAATTGAAGACACAGATGACATACAAAACCTCACTGATGACAACAATACGGCTGATAATAGTGAAGCGCCAGATACAACCGATGATGAACAGGCTGAACCACAAAATGGTGATGAACAACAGTAATTTGACGGAGTAGGTCGATAAGAATGTAATAATTAAATCAGGATCAGATTAACAGAAATTAATTTTAAAGACATTTAGTTACAGTTAACAAAAAAAAATAAAATGAAAAGGATTGTATTCTCATTTTTGCTACTCGGTATTACCGCAGGAGCATGGGCACAAAAACCTGTCAAGTTTAAAAAGGATGATGTCGTCAAACTTTTGGCTGAAAAAAAGTATAGTGATGCCAAGGATTTAATCGACAAAGTTTTAGCTAATCCCAAAGAGCAGGATAACAAAGAAGCGCTTACCTATAAAGCAGTTATTTACGCCGATATCGCTGCCGATTCAGCACTTGGGCCTAATAATCCGGAAGCACTGCAGACAGCGGCTGCTACTTTGGAACAGTTACAACAAAATACGGATACGGCTGCCTTTAATAAATTGATGCGCGAAGATCAGGGGATTAATGCGGTATCAGTCGTTTACTCCAAATCTTTTAACAGCGGGCTTACCAAATTTAAGGATACGGCCTGGACGGATGCATATAAGGACTTTTATAACGCATACAAATGGGCCGGCTATATTACCCGTAACGGATTTAGCCAGAATCCCGACAGAAATGCAATTGATACATTCACGGTTTTATATACCGGATTTGCCGCACAAAACGCTTCCGGATATGAACAGGAAAACGGCGGATCCTTTAAAAATCCCGCTATGGCAGATTCCGCCATGTCCATGTACCTGAAGTTGGCAGATCGCAATATTGCCACTAAGGATATGCCGGCTATGTATCAGTATATGATCCAGTATTATCAGGCAAAAAAAGACAAAGCAAATGCAGATAAGTATCTGGCGGTAGCCAAGAAAGCTTACCCTGATAAAGCCGATTTGTGGAACCAGATTGAAACGCAGGCCATGCTGGCAGGTGGGAGCGTGAAGGATATTATTTCTAATTATGAGCAAAAGGATGCAGGCGGTCAGATGACGGAAACGCAGTATATCGAAATTGCGCAGACCCTGGCAAATGCAGAAAAATCTACGCAGGATACTGCAGAGATCGCCGCCGCCAAAGCCGCTTCTATAGACGCATATAAGAAGGCATTTAATCTGAGCCAGAACGGTATTTATGCCTTTAATGTCGGTATTCTCAATTATCAGAAGTTCAGTGAACTGGATGATGAGTACTATGCGAATAAGGGAGAAGAAGCTGCTAAGAAAGCGAAAAGGACTGCTATCGAAAAGGCACAGGAGCCGATAGCTGACAGTTCGATTGCCTGGTTGACTAAGGGTTTTGATATTTTATCCAATAAACAGGATAGAGATAAAAATGATATTGTGTCTCTGAACCGTGCAGTAGATATTATTGCCAATCTATATAATTGGAAAATGAATAAGGCAAGGGGACATGATCCAAAAGCCTATGATCAATATAACGCATTATTTAAGAAATTTGATGCATTGCATGATTCCTTCAAATAAGCCCGTTTGTTTTAAAGAAGGAGGGAAATTAATCTATTGATGTAAAGAGAAATAAATAAAATGGATTAATGAAGTTGCCGGCCCGTTGAAACATTTTATAGCGATCTATAAAGTGTATCAACGGGCCGGCTTCATTTTTTTGATTCGCTCAGTTGTCGACTAGCATGCGGTACAGGAGATCGTCTGCAACTGCCTGATGATTTAAATTCATTAAATTAGGAATAATGTATTGTGTTCATATGACTGATTTTAAAGTTTATGCGAACGTGTTCTTATTTTTTTTAAAAAGATTTTGCTCTTTATTGGAGGATTGGAATTATTTAATTATAAGCCTATTAAACCTTAAGGGTAATTGGACTATCTATATTAAGGTAAATGGGTTACCTAAAGCGCGTGGCCACCGCTTCTGATTTATCCCATATTAACCTGCATGAAACTCGCCACTTGGGCTACAGGCCAATTTTCTGAAAGTGCGGTTTATGTAATTACATCATCTATTTAAATATCGTAAAAATGAAAAAAGCAATTTATATATGGATGCTTTGCCTGGGAGGGCTGCTTTTCGGGCAGCAAAGTTTTGCACAAAGAGGAAGGGCTGAAAGAGGACACCATTCCAGTAAAGCCTATAAGAAAGCTCGAAAAAGTTATAATAAAAGCCGCACAAAAGCCTTTAAGAATGCACAAAAGCATAAAGGGTATTACAGCCGTGGCAACCGTTCTGTTTATTCTAATAATCATCGTCGTTATAACCGTCCGGCCCCTCATTATAATAAGTATAATAATCGCAGCAGAGTAGGACATCCTGTTGTAACGCGCCGCTTCAGGCCTGCTCCATGGGCAGCCAGACACCATTATAATTATAATCGCCACGTCTATTTTCCCGATTACCATGCTTTTTATGATGCCCGCAGACACGGTTACGTATACAGACATGGCGGTCGCTGGATCTTTACGCAGGCAATACCGAGTTTTATGGTGGGTCTAAATTGGAATAATGTCCGGATACAGTATTTGCAGGGCGTTCCGGTAAATGTTTATCCCCAGCAATATTATGATACCTATGCCAGCAGGTACCCGGCCGTATCCCTTAATTTAAATGTGAACCTTTAAGCTCTTATAGGCAGCTGCTTAGTCAAAATAGGTTAACCATTCAAAGGTTAACCTATTTTGGTTTTTAGAAACTCAATCAGCTTTGTCGTAGCTTTTTTTCGGTGACTGAAAAGATTCTTCTCTTCCAGGCTCATCTGGCCAAAGGATCGCTCACTTCCTTCCGGGATAAAAACGGGATCATACCCGAAACCATCCGTCCCAGAGGGCCTGTAGGTGATCGTGCCAGGACAGGTCCCTTCAAAATAGAAGGTTTCGTGTTCCCACATTAGAGCGATAACTGTTCTGAACCGTGCCCTGCGGTTAATCTGGCCTTCCATTTTGTCTAATAAGAGCGCAATATTCTGTTCATTGGTTGCATGTTCGCCGGCAAAACGTGCGCTTTTAACGCCAGGCGCTCCATGCAGTGCCTCTACTTCCAGTCCGCTGTCCTCGCTAAAGCAATTTTTACCCGTCAGGTGCAGGATGGTCTGTGCCTTTTCCAGGGCATTATCTTCTAAGGTATGATGCGGCTCCGGTATCTCTATAATGATCCCTGCTTCCTTCAGGGATAAAATTTGAAGTTTGTCCCCGATTACCTTTCTGATTTCCCTGACCTTATTCGGATTATTGGTGGCGAAAATGAGTTCCATATGAAAATTGCGGGTATTAACCTTTTAGTTGAAAAAATTGTTGCAAAGCATTCCAAAGTTTCATTTTCTCAGCTTTGGCAGCGGGTGAAGTACTCATCATGCTACTTAGCGGTGCTGCCAGCAGCAGTTGATTTTGCTCAACGGCCTGCGGCTGGTATAAAGGAAAATTAAATTGTAACTGCAGGTGTGCAGGGCTAAGGCCGAAGAGTAAAAAATGAGTACAGCCCGGGTCATGGATGAGTTCTTCCAGGCTCCTCGGTGTCCTGGCATAGTTGATCAGTGCGATATCACTGATGCTCAGTTTACAGGCCTTGAGGATATTGGTTAAAAATTCAAGTTCCTTTTCGCCAATAAAAACGTTTGATTTGTCCTCGACCAAAATGGCGATTCGTTGGCTATTGGATCCATACCACCATTTTGGAACTTCCACCTGTTTTTCAGCAACTTTTGGCTTTTCCGGTGAATTTATTTCATTACCTTTGACTACCAATTTAGCTGAAGGCGGGGTTGACGGTTCTGTAATAACGAGCGTGTCTTTATATAATCCGGCTAACACGAATTCAGGCAATTGCGTATCCATAATTATTGAATAATAAACATTTGGTCAAATATACATTTAAATTTCAGATTTTATGAGTGAGTCTTTCTCAATTAAAGTATCTAAAACGGATTCCAGCCGGTTGCCACAGGTGGAACTGAAAAATATTCATTTTGGACATGTGTTCACCGATCATATGCTAGTGGCGGATTATGCGGACGGGAAATGGCAGTCTGCAGAGATTAAACCCTATCAGCCACTGACTTTCGCTCCATCCCTTGCAGCAATACATTATGGACAGTCTATATTTGAGGGGATCAAAGCTTATAAGAATGTGCAGGGAGAAGCTGTGATCTTCCGCCCTGAGGAAAACTTTAAACGTTTTAATGAATCTGCCCTTCGTATGGAAATGCCGGAAGTGCCGGCTTCCATCTTTATGGATGGCATGAAACAATTGATTAATCTGGATAAGGAGTGGATCCCTGCCATGGAGAACCATTCCCTTTATATCCGTCCATTTATGTTTGCAACGGATGAATTTATTGGGGTGCGCCCGTCCGCGACCTATAAGTTCATAATTATATTAAGCCCTACCGGGCCTTATTATGATAAGCCGATGCGTATTGCGGTAGAAGAAAAGTATACCAGAGCAGCGCCAGGTGGCGTCGGCCGGGCAAAAAATGCGGGTAATTATGGCGGCAGTTTGAAGCCCGCACAGGATGCTATCCGTAACGGTTATGACCAGGTTTTATGGACAGATGCTTTTGAACATAAATGGCTGCAGGAAGTAGGGACAATGAATGTCTTTTTTGTATTGAAAAATGAAGTCGTAACCCCTTCTTTGGAAGAAGGTACAATATTAGAGGGAGTGACCAGGAAAAGTGCGATTGTCGTACTTCGGGAAATGGGCCTCAATGTGGAAGAAAGAAGAGTGAACGTACAGGAACTCATTGACGCGTATGAAAAGGGTGAATTTCTGGAAGCTTTCGGGACCGGTACGGCCGCAACCATCTCCAGAATTAAAGAGTTAAGCTATAAGGACAAGCATATGGTGTTTGACCTGGATAAAGCGGAGGTCTCCACGGAACTGGCCCGCAGGTTAAATGATATCCGTATAGGCGTAGCTGAGGATAAACATGGATGGATCGTTAAATTATAATCCGGGCACGTCCAAATGCTGATAAGCATTGACCCGACTGCCTGACTGGATGTATCTCTCTGAGGTGGCGTTAGATCATGATGTGGCGTTGATGATGCTTAAAGGAGACTAAGGTTCAGTAAAAAGGTAAGAAGAAGGATATGGATAAAAGAAAGAATGCAATTTGACATCCGGAGCGCAGTAGCCTTCACTATCTGAAAATAGTAAAAGGCACTGCGCTTTGTTTATTTCTAAGGAGATCCTTAATGGGAAGGCTCCCGAAAAAAGGAATGTCGGTCATTTTTGCTATTTTTGTAGTAACTCCATACAGCATTTTTAGTTCGTGTATTGAAAGGGCGGATCTAAAACAATAAATGTCACTGTAATCTTTTTTGGGGTGAGGCTCGTTATTCAACAAGTTTAATTGAACGTTTTACGGGCCATCTGCTTCAATAAATTCATGAAGGAAATTAAACCCCACGATTTTATTAAGCGTAATTTATAAAACAATTTATGGGCCACGAAAATCTGATACACCAGAATCTGCTTTTGATTTTGGCTTTATTCTTCGCGATGGCGATACTCTATGTCTTAAGCCAGCGCTTTAGGATATCCTATCCCATTTTCCTGGTGATCGGTGGTCTTGGCATCAGCCTGATACCTGGTGTGCGCCCGATCAATATCGACCCCGACCTGATCTTTTTGATTTTCTTACCACCATTATTATTCGAAGCGGCATGGTATACTTCCTGGAATGATTTCTGGAAGTGGAAAAGATCCATTTTTTCGCTGGGTTTTGGTTTGGTGATCATGACTTCACTGGCCGTGGCATTCTTTTCTGTCAATATTATTCCGGGCTTTACCTTTGCCCTGGGGTGTTTGTTAGGTGGTATCGTTTCGCCGCCTGATGCGGTTGCTGCAACTTCTGTATTAAAAGGACTGAAGATGCCAAGAAGAGGGCTGGTCATCCTGGAAGGGGAGAGTCTGGTCAATGATGCCGCTTCTTTGACAGTACTCAGGTTTGCTATTGCCGCCATCCTTACCAGTCAATTCGTTTTCCGGGTGGCCGCCACCAACTTTATGATCCTGTCGGTGATGGGGATTTTTGTTGGTTTGATGATTGCGCATTTGCTTTATTTTATTTTGAGGTATTGGGCTAAATCCTCCAGTATTACCACGCCCATTACCCTGATTGCTCCTTATATCATGTATGTGGTGGCAGAATATTTTAACTGGTCAGGGGTGCTGGCTGTGGTGAGCGGTGGCCTGTTTTTATCTTTCAGGTCCAGTGATTTTTTAAATTATCATACAAGATTACAGACAGAAGAGGTATGGGCGACCGTAGGTTTCCTATTGAATGGCTTTGTTTTTATTCTGATCGGGCTGGAACTAAAACAAATTATCCACAGCCTGGAAGGATACTCTATAGAAGAAGCGATACGCTATGCACTGGTCATTAGCGTGATCGTCATCGTTATCCGGATTATCCTCGTGTACCTGGCACTACTGCTTCCCAGGCTACTTTCTCCCAAAATACGTAAAGAGGAAAGAAGCCCGGGCTTTAAACTGCCTTTTGTCATTGGTTGGGCCGGTATGCGCGGTGTCGTTTCCCTGGCCTCTGCGCTTGCCATTCCGATAACCCTTTCAGATGGAACGGACTTCCCTCATAGAAACCTGATTCTATTTATTACATTCGTCGTCATCCTGGTAACGCTGGTCTTCCAGGGACTGACGCTTCCTTTATTTATTAAGTTATTAAAACTTAAGGAGATCGATGATTACCGGCCGGAAGTGGAACAGCTGGAGGAGATCCGCTTACGCCTTGCCAAAAAGTCATTGAACTACATGGATAAGCATTATGGTGACGCGATACAGGAATTTGAGAGCATGGCCAAACTTAAAGAGCAGATCATGCGTAATATTACCATGAGTGAATTAAATCTGTCCGAACAAAATGATGAAGCCACCGCAAGATCTGAGCGTAAACTCAATCGTAAAGTGTTGCTTGAACTGATAAAACTTCGCCGCTCGAACCTGCATGCGATTAAAAACGAGAAAAAATATGATGACAGTGTCATCAGGGATATGGAACATACCCTTGATCTGGAGGAGGCACGCCTTTCTAAATATTAGGCTTGTATTTATTTACTGCCTGGTTTAGTGGATTTACCGCTTTATAGTGGTTACTGGCCGTTATTTAAAGGCTGGCGGATGGAAAGCTTGTATCTTTGCCTCAGAAAAACAAAATTTATCCTATGAACACCCTTGTTAAACCAACGGAGTTAAAGGACCTGGTCAGGACCGTTGCGATCAAAGATACAATCCAGAAAAAATGCGGCGGGACGAAAGCGGATAATCTGTCAGGGCAGCCTGTCACACATAATTTTGCATTAATCAGGACTTCCTGTAAAATTGTAAAGAGTGCGCCCTATAGGTTGGATCATTATGCAATTGTTTTATGTTTGAGCGGAGAAGCAAAAATGACATCCGGTCATTTTAATTTTACAGTTCGGCCCCGCAGCATACATTTTATTTTCCCGGGAATGATCAATGTAGTAGAACAAAGCTCAGATGATTTTGAACTTTATATGGTATTATTCAGCCGGGATTTTTTTGCCGATATGTATCTGAAGGACGCTGTTCTGGAAAGTATATTGGATCAGGCACCGGATTTTCCGCCGATCAGTTTGCTGAAGGAAGAAATGTTTATTAAAATAAAGGCACTCTTTGATGATATGCATGAGGAGTATAAACAGCAGCAACGCTTTCACCTGAAGTTGATTCAGTCCATGCTCATGCAAATGTTTTACTTGTCAGGAAGAATCTTCCAGGATGAGTTACAAGCCCAGCCTGTTATTGCCTCCAGAGGTTATCAGCTCGTGCAACAATATAAGAAAGCAGTGGATGAAAATTTTATGGAGCAGCGGACAGTTCAATGGTATGCTGATAAACTTTTTGTCAGTGCGGGGTATTTAGGGGAAATTGTCAAGAAAGAAACGGGAGAAACAGCTATTAAGATTATTCACAGGCGCATTTACTTGGAAGCCTCTTATCTATTAAATTATTCGCAGCTGAGTGTCAAAGAAATTTCCGACCAACTGAATTTTGATACACCTTCTCATTTTTCCAGATTTTTTAAACAGTTCGCAGGGTTTGCACCTTCTGCATTAAAGAAAAGTATTGCCTGAATGGACTGTATTTAATTTGGTTTGATAGCCTTTTTTGAACGGACGTTTATTTTGTGTTATAGAGACAGTTGATCATATTTTTTTTTGTCGTGCTGTCACTTACTGAATTAGCTGCTCTTCATCAGAACTTTTGCGGACCTAAAAACAGTTGCTACGTACTGTTTTTAGGTCTTTTTTTTGTTATAAATGAGAACGCATTTTACATGCATTGTAGGATTTACGCTTTCTTGGACTATCAATTTTTTTTTTGGCACTATTTATTTATTGATAAACCATATTCACTTATTCTCGCACTTTCCTGAAAATTGGTCATTTTTAC
>Ga0182744_1003469_pt1 | contig 12279 bp, 10 predicted proteins | sample eDN3rd30CKraftMG_FD_128525 | JGI IMG/M metagenome (GOLD analysis project Ga0182744, IMG submission 128525) | Enriched Miracle-Growth compost microbial communities from Emeryville, California, USA - eDNA 3rd pass 30_C Kraft MG (version 2) (version 2) ...
GCCGCACGTCGGTGAAGTGGACGCACTACGCGCCCGAGGTGCTCCCGCTGTGGGTGGCCGAGATGGACGCCGCCCCCGTTCCCGCGGTCACGCAGATCGTGGCCCAGATGCTCGCCGCCGGTGACACCGGCTATCCCGGCCGCATTCCAGCGCGGCGGGTGGTGCTGGGGGACCCAGCCATATCGTCGGGAAGGGAGAGTGCACCCGACTACCGCAGCCTGCCCCGCTATCAGGACGCCTACGCGGCCTTCGCCGCGCAGCGCTGGGACCTAGAACTGGACACGGACGCGATGGCGCTCATGCCGGACGTGATGCAGGGGATCGCGCATGCGATCCGGCTGGCCGGCGTCACCAACGTGGCCATCACAACTCCGGTCTACCCGCCGTTCCGCTCGTTCCCGGCGAGCGTGGGCGCGCGCGTGACCGAGGCCGGGATGACCCCGGATGGTCAGCTCGATTTTGCCGAGCTGGAACGGGTATTCCCGCAGGTGGATGGCTTTCTTTTGTGCAATCCGCACAATCCCAGCGGCGTGGCCCACACCCGCGAGGAACTTGCGCGTGTGCTGGAACTGGCGGCCGAGCACTCGGTGCGCGTGATTGTCGACGAGATCCACGCTCCCATGACATCTCCCGCTCGCGCCGCCCACCTTGGGCGCGACCCGTTCACACCGATCCTTTCGGTGCCCGGCAGCGAGGGCGTGCTCGTGCTGTTTTCCGCAGCGAAAGGCTTCAACCTGGCCGGGTTTAAGGCCGCGATCCTGGTGGGCGGGTCCGCGACGCACGATCTGATCCGGGCGGTGCCGGAGGTCATCGCGGACGGCTCGGGCACGATCTCCCTGGCCGCGCACACGGCCGCGCTCGTGTACGGCGGCGGATGGCTGGACTCGGTGCGGGCGGCCGTGGACGCGCGCAGGTCCCAGTTTGCTGAAGGACTGGCGCGGATCGCGCCGCAAGCGCGGGTGCAGCCGGCGGACGCCACCTACTTTGCGTGGACCAACCTGGCGGAGGTGCCGGTGCCGGACGGAAACGTGCTGGGTGGCGGGATGCTACTTGGCGACGACCCCGCCCGCCTCCTCCTGGAGCAGGGCCAGCTCGCGGTGAACCCCGGCATCAGCTTTGGCCGGGGCGGCGAGGGCTTTGTGCGCGTTAACCTTGCCACCACACCCGAGGTGATTGGCGAGGCGCTGGCCCGGATCGAGCGCGCGCTGAATCGGTAAGCCGCCGAGGCGCAAGGCTCGTGGTGCGGTGGGGTTGAGTGAAGCTAGAACTGGGTGCGAGGCGGGGCAGCCGGGCCTAGCCGAGGCTTGCGGTCAGCGGTGTCCGCACCGCCCACGCGATTGTTGCGTTCGGTGAGCGCAACGAGTGCAAGGTATTGGTCCGCGGTCCAGCAGATAAGTTTGCCTTTTTGGTCCTTGTTGCGCGCCAAGATGCCTGCGTCAGCTAACTCGACGAGCGCTCTGTGCGCGGCAGTTGTGGACACCCCGAAGCGGCGAGAAGCGGACTCGACGGTCAAGACCGGCTCCGTGGCAAGTCCGCCGAGTATTCGCAGTGAGACGGCATTGGATCGGGGTTTGGCTGGTGAAACTCCGGATGCAGTGCGATGCGCAATGAGCGCGTTGATGCTCTGCTCATCGAGCCGCTGGATATCCGCAGCCAGCTTTACTGCATTCTGCGCGGCAAGCTCGGCGGCGTGAGCGAATGCGATGATCCATGAATCAAGGCGCTGTGGGTCCGCCCGGAAATCCGTAAGCCCCGCAATGTAGGTATTTGTGTTTCCGGCAAATACGGTGCTGATTGGGATGAGTGTGTTTCGCAGAGCGTCGGCACGCTTTAGAATCGCGTGGATGAGGGCCCGTCCCGTACGTCCGTTCCCATCCGCGAAGGGGTGGATCGTCTCAAACTGGGCGTGCGCGATACCCGCCCGAATGATCGGGTTCCCCGCGGTTGCCGTGACAAAACCGGCAAGATCCTCAACGAGTCGCCGAACCTCGCTCTCAGGCGGTGGGACGAAGTCCGCGCGCAGAGGACTCCAGCCGGAGCCGCCTACCCAGTTCTGCTCCGTGCGGAGCCCAAACTCCAGCGACGGCTCGATTGCGTGCTGCAGTTCCTCGAAGTCTTCAACCGTGATTGGCCGGGATTGCTGCGAAAGCTCAGCAATTGCCCGTTCCGTTGCCCGCACATTTCCAATCACGTCAAGTGTGACCCGATTGCCATGATGCAACAGTTCAGCGATGGCCAGCTTTTTTGGCGTGACCCGATTGCCTTCAATCCAAGACGAGGAAATGCTCTCCGAGCGAATCAGCAGATGGTTCAGATAGCGCCCGTTCGGGCCAATCCGTTCGTCGGCTCGCGTCAACGCGATGAGTGCTTCTTCCGCGGCGCGCTGCGCTTCCGCGCCGAGTGTGGGCAACTGGGTGCCTAATTTATCAGGGACATAGGCCAGATACCTGCCGGGTGCGCGGTCCTTTCGGCTCAGTTGGCCCGCATCTTCGGGTGCCCAGAGGCGCTCAACAAACCGTGCCATGTTCGCCTCCTAGGGTTGCCCGGTCACCTGTTAAATCAACTTTAGCCATACTAAACGGGATTTTGCAGTGCGGTCAGCCCGCTTAGGCCTAGGCGTATGGGCGCGAGCGGTTTGGGGGTGCGGTGAGCTAGCGCTTAGTGGAGACCGTCACCGTGAACTTCCGGTTTTGCGAGACCACCTGCGTTGGCCCCACCGCCCGCCGTAGCGCACTCAGATATGGCAGCGGCGAGTTGAACACCGTCCACAGCTCGCCGCCCGCGCGCAAAACCCGCCCGGCCTGCTCAAACATCGTGCGCGCCACGTCAGTATCGAGCGCCGCACCCGTGTGGAACGGGGGATTGCACACCACCACGTCAGCGCTCGCGGTGGGTAGTCCCCGCAGTGCATCGTCCTGAACTGCGGTAATGCGCTCACCGTACCCGTTGTCGCGTGCGGTGGCCCGCGTGGACAGCATTGCCGCCGCGGACACGTCCACGGCCATAATCCGCGCGTCTGGTACCTTTCCCGCGAGCACTGCGCTCAGCACGCCGGTCCCGCAGCCCGCGTCCACAAAGTCGCGGGCGTGGGGCACACCTGCAAGCAGGTGGCCCAGATTTTCGACGAGCGCCCGAGTCCCAATATCAAGCTTCGTTCCAGCGAACACGCCTCCGTGAGCGCTCAGCGTGATACCCAATTCGGGCAGCTGGGCGGTGCGCGGGAACGGTGACGTACTTGGTAAATCAGCACGCGGACTGGATGCGATGAGGGCACGGGACTTAAATTGGCCCAGTGAGGCCGTCACGGTGGTGAAGTACTTGGCCAGCACATCCGTTTGGCTGTGCGTCATGTACTTGGTGCGGGCAGCCAGGATCACGCGCGGGGCGTCCGGTGACTTAGCTTCAGAGAGTGCGCGGGCGGCGCTAAACGCAAACTCCTCCAACGCATCGAGCGACTTAGGCAGGCGCACGAGCACAAGGTCCGCGCCCTCAAACAAGTCTTGCGGAAAGCGCTCGCTCTCGGTTGCCGCCACTCGGGTAACCGCAACCCGGGTTACAGCGGAGCCTGAGCCTTCATTAACCCCAGCAACTCCATCGTGCTCAGCTGCACTGTGCCCAACCTCAAGCAGCCCGGAATCGATCGCGTGCGCATCCACGAATGAGTCGTTATATGCAGCAAACGTGGCGTTGGGGAATGACCTAGCCAATTCGTCGAAAATCAGGGGGCCAAGCGCATCAACAACCGCCACCCGGCGGACCGAGCCGGCATCCGCCAACTGCGCGGCCTGCGCGAGCAGGATGCGATCCACCCCATCCAGAGCAGGCGGCTGGGACGCGGCAGAAGCGGGCAGTTTATTGAGCAAGGCCATGAGTCAAGTGTCCCCGATGCGCCCGACACGCCGCACCAGCGAGCCAATCGTGCACACGTGATCCCCAACACGATCACCCACCAGATGAACAATATGAGGCCCACACCACGGCCGCAAATGCGTGCTAAAAGGACAAAAAACCGCGCCGAGCTCTGCGATTACGCTCAGAGCGCTCAAGATTTTCAAGAAAATCCAACAAAACCGCGAGAAATGGCGGCACACACACAGATTTTTACCCTAGTCTTATGCTGGTAAGCCCGCCGAATGGCAGGGCAAGGATCGTCTGAGAGGCGTTTTCTCCCAGACAGAAGAAGGGAAGTTCATGGCACTGAACCGCTCCGAACTCGTTTCGGCAATTGCCTCCAAGTCCGGCCTCACCAAGACCGACGCAGACGCAGCACTCTCCGCATTCCAGGAAGTTCTCATCGAGCAGCTCGGTGAGGGCGAGGCAGTGAAGATCACTGGTCTGTTCTCGGCAGAGCGCGTAGAGCGCAAGGCACGCACCGGCCGCAACCCACGCACCGGTGAAGAGATCGAGATCCCAGCAGGCTTCGGCGTGAAGATCTCGGCAGGCAGCCTCCTCAAGAAGGCAGTTGCTAAGTGATCTTTCCTCAATGAGGAAACTGACTTACACAGCTTGAGTCACAAACGACCGTCCGCACCGTGTGGTGCGGACGGTCGTTTGTTTTGGCGCTGCTTTGGGCAGCGCAGCGGTGTTGAAGCGGCTGGCACTTACTTGTGCCAGGCCCTACTTAAAAACAGCTACAGCTCGCCGCGCTTTTGCAGATACCGCATTGACACCCAGCCAATAGGGATCTGCAGCCAGTACGTGGCTACTCGGAACAAGATGACCGCGGACGTGGCGATTGCTGCGGGCACCGCAGCGGTGGTGGTCAGGCCGGTGATCAGTGCGACCTCAATCGCTCCCATACCGCCCGGCGTGGGCGCCATAGCACCCAGGGTGTTACCGATGAGGTAGACGATCGCGGCGTCCAGAATCGGAATGGAGAACCCGAACGCGGCCAGCGCAGCGTCAAACGCAAAAATGTATCCGAGCGTCAAAATCACGTGCCCGGCAATACCCAAGGTGAGGCGCAGTGGGCTGGAGAGCAGTTCAGAGAGGCGCGGCCACACTTGACGCCATGTGGGTTGGATCTTGGCGAGCACCCAGCGGCGCAGGCTCGGGATGGAAAAGACGATCGCCCCTACGAGCACCACGGCGATGATCGCCACGATGACCGTGGTGGATGGTAGTACGCGCAGCGCCCCACCGCTGTCCCCAGTGAAGATTGACAGTACGCCGAGGATCAGCACGGTGACCACAAACGCTGACACCTGTACGAGCGCCACGGTTGCCACTGCGAGGGATGTGGTGACCCCACGCTTGGTAAGCATGCGCAGGTTCAGTGCTGCTGGGCCGATGCCGGCGGGCGCTGCAAGCGCCACAAAGCTCGCGGCGGCCTGCACCAGCGTGGTTCTAAAGAGCGGCAGTCGTACGGGGGAGAAACCTACGAGGTTGAGTGCCGCACCAAGCCAGGTCAGTAGGCCCAGCACCAGCGAGAATACGGCCCACCAGGGGTTCGCCTCGGAAACGGCGCTCGTGATTTCCTTCAGGTTGATCGTGGTGAATACAACGATCAACGCAACTACCGTGACCGCCCAGGTCAGTACGGTTCGCGCCCCAAATCGTACGAGTTGCTCCGGCTCTACGTCCGCCTCTGGGATTTCCTGCACGAGCGCCGCGCGCAGGTCCTTCATCAGGTTTTTGTGTTGGCGCAGTTGGGTGCGGGTAGTGCGCGGCAGCACCACAGATTGCAGGAGTGGCCCCACGGACATGAGGTCGTCCTCGCTGAGGATCTCGCGTGCGGCCGCAATTGCGGAATCTGCTCCCACTTTGAGTGCGAACAGCGCGAGCATCTGCGCGTTGTCCATGTGCTTATTGAGCGTGGATGCGGCGATGTCCCCGGACTGCCAGCCGGATAGCCACACCTTGGGTGCGCCGGGCGCTACGGTTACGCCGTTGTCCGTGATTTTCGACGAGACGAGCAGGGCCTCGCTGGAAAGGTTACGGTGGGCCAACCCCGCCTTATGTGCGATATCGAGTTGGCGCCATGCTTCACGCATGATGGCTGGGGTGATGTCCTCGGATGAGAGCGCCGCCACGGGCAGGGTGTCTTCGGGGTGCTCGAATACGAGGAGCATGGAGTCTTCTGCCTCGGAAACGCCAAGGAGTTTGTGGGTGCGTACTCCTGCTGCGGTGGCAGCGTAGCTGAGCAGGGAGGCGCGTTCTGCAACTGCGCGCAGGGAAATGGCGGAGCGTCCTTCAATGCCTCGTACTCGCAGCGAACGCCATAGGCGTTGGAGGAAACCAATGATTTGGCGGTCACCGTCTAGCACGAACACGTCGAGCCGGGGGCTGTCGAGTTGATGCATCGCATAGACGCGGGTCTCTGCGTTGTTGGTGAAGGTGGGGATGGGGTTGGGGCCCGAGTGCTCGGCGAGGAGCGCGGCTTCCTGGTTGTATTCGTCGGTATCGTGGATGCGAATTAGCGAGATCGGCTGGAACCCAGCCTTGCGCACGCCACGGATTAAGTCGTCCCCCTGGGCACGTTCGCTGGAAACGCCGGACAGGTAGCGCACGGTTAGGCCGGAAATTCGGCCAAGCAGCACGGCGCAGAACACGCCGATGATGTTGACCTGACCAAAGATGAGGACAACGGCTAACGCAATCCACAGGGTCTTCCAGGAAAAACTTACTGTGCGGCGGCGCGTACGCGGGCCGGCTGCGGTCAACAAACCACACAGTCCGGCAACATACCCGGGAATGGACAGCGTCCAGCCCCGGTTGGTGAACGCGGAGAGGCCGTGGATCAGGTTGTGAGAAGCCCAGTGTTCGATGCCGTAACTGAATCCCGCGGCAAGCACGAGCCCAAATGCCAATGCGATGGCGGACTCCAGCATTTGCCGTCCCAGTTTGCGCACAGCAAGTTCCACAAGCACTGCGGCGGGCAAAAGCAGTGAAACCAAAGACTCAAGTACCACAACGGGAATGAACAAGATTGTGGACAGCAGTGTGGACGCCGAACGGACATCCTCCTGCACACCCTCTGCGGTGCTCTGCGCAAACACTGCTACAACAAGTAGCGCGACGATCCCGAGAATCGTGAAAACGATGCCAAGCAGGTCACGGGGCTGACGAACGCGAACTTTTACGTCGTCGACAATGGTGACTTTAGGAAGATCAAAATCGTTGTCAGAAGAACCGAGGTGATCACTTGGCCGGTAGTAGTCACCCACGTTGTGCGTAGAAGTCGCGAGGGGTTCCGATTGCGGCATGCATTGAGTCTATGAGAAATAGCGGTCAAAAACACGGGTGATAGCCGTTAGGAATGTCATGCATTAGTTCATGGGCTGTGGTTTCATCGTCTCAGGAGATCATCTCGCCCACATGGAGTAACAATGGTTAACAACAGCTCGGCCAAAGTGGTTTCATCCGTAAGTGCAGCGCTACGCGCCGTGTGGTGGATACCCTTGCTGCGCGGTCTTGGGCTCATTGTGCTTGGAATCCTGGTGATGGTGCGCCCACTCAACACTTTGACGGCGTTAACCGTGATCTTTGGCCTGTTTCTTTTTGTGGACGGGCTTATGGTGGCCGCGCAGGGTTGGGCTAACCGGGCTCAACCGGGCTGGAAGCTTTGGCTCGCGCAAGGAGCCGTGGACGTAGCTTTTGGAATAATTGTTTTGCTGTGGCCCGGACTCACCGTGGTGGTCTTCTTTTATCTCCTTGTGGTGTGGACCATTGCCATCGGTGCCCTCGCAATCATCGGCTCCGCAGCACTGGCCCGCAATAAGGATCTAGCCGGGCCCTGGATGCTGGTGTTTGGCCTGATCACTGCACTCTTTGGGGTGATGCTCCTCTTGCGTGGGGAAGCAGACCTCACGCGAGCACTCAGTGTGGTGGGCTTGCTTCTGGGGGTATACGCATTCATCGCGGGCAGCGTACAGATCGTGGCAGCCTTCTCCGTACGGGCGGTAGCGCGGGACATTGACTTGGCTCTTAAGGGCCAGTCACCTGTGCTCGATGCAATTGTGGAACGCCAAGAAACGTGGGCAGCCGAACAAGCCCAACGTGAGGCCGAACGCGAGGCAGAAAAAGCCCAGCGCGAGCGTGAGCGGGAAATAGAAAAGGCGCAGCGTGAGCGCGAGCGTGCGGCGGAAAAAGCCGCGGAAAAGGCACGCCGCGAGGCAGAGAAAGAAGTAGAGAAAGCCGTGGAACGCGCCCAAAAAGAAGCGGAGTCTGCTCAGCCCACACCGAGCGCGGACAGCCAAGACGCTGGCAACAACGCGTAACCTACAAAGGCCACCACATCGAGCAGGGTGTGCGCGATGACCAGTGGCATCACGCGTTTGCGTCCCCACTTGGACTGGTAGAAGAACGCGAATACCACGCCCATGATCACATTGCCAAAGAACGGCCCGATGCCCTGATACAGGTGGTATGAGCCGCGCAGCACAGAGCTAGCGGCAATGAACCCCCAGGTGCTCCAGCCCAATCGCGCAGTGCGATCATGCAGGTAGGCCACCGCAATGACCTCCTCGAGCAGGCCATTTTTAAGCGCTGCAAGAATGAGGATTGGGACCGCCCACCAGTACGAATCCAGCGTTGCAGGCTGCACTTCCACCGTGATCCCAATGGCCCGGCCAATGGCATAAAGCGCCAGGCCTGGAATGCCAATCAAAGCGGCCAAACCAAAGCCCAAGCCCGTGTCACGCCACGGTCGGGCTACATCAAGCCCAATGCGTTTTAGCGCGCCACGCCCAGACTGGGAAAGTAGGAACAGGGCAAGGGCAACGGGCACAAGCGCAAAGAACAGCGAGAGCACCTGGTAGGTCAGGTCAAGGTACGGGCGTGGAGATTGCGATGTATTGATTGTGGCGGTCTGCTCGCCCAAGGGAGTTTCAGCGGTTAATCGAGCGATGATGTCCACCACCGCGTACACGCCCGAACGCCCTAGTGAGAGCCCCAGTACTATCCACACTTCCACGCCGAGCATGCGGCGCGCACGAGGGGTGAGGGGGTTTCCCATGCGAGCACCCACGCCTGTGACCACTTCTGCGCCTGTGCCTGTTTCTGCTTCTGGCACAGCGCCCCCCGTGGCCATGGGGTTACTTGTCCTGCTTGTTGCGCTGACGGTTGTAGATGGTTCCAATGATGCCCACAATCAAGCCCAAGCCGGCGCCAATGGCGATACCGGTCCACGGCAACTCGTGTGAGTCCTTGGAATCTGACTGCGCCGTGTTGCTGGCGGCGGAATCATTAGCAGAATCGTTAGCAGAGTCTTGCTGGGCATCGTTCGAACCGGCATCGTCTGAACCGGTTTCACCCGAACCAGTGTCGGCCTTGGTCAGGTCGCTCTTATCCGGTGAACCGTTCGCGTCATCAGCTGGGTCAGCAGGCGCGAGCGGATCCTCACCGAGCGTAGTCATCGTTGGTTCAGACGCTGGGTCCGGTGATTCGCTGGTACCAGCTGGATCGCTAGAAATAGGATTCTTGGGATCCGCAACAGTGAACGTCAACGTGCCCTCAATGGGGTGTGAATCCGCGGAAACCACACGCCACGCCACGGAATAATCCCCGTTAGGGAGCTCTGGCAGCACATAAGACGCAACCGTGCCGTCAACCTCAGGCTCATCCTGCACCACGGTTTTGCCGTCCTGGTTGAGCAGTTTGATCTGCGCGCCCAAGTTCTGAACCTTCTCATTGAACTTCAGCGACAAAGAAACCGGGGCCTTCTTAAGCGTCGCGCCGTCTTTAGGGTTCGAATCAATAAGGCGATCATGCGCAGACGCCGGCAACTGCCCCAACAGCACAAACGCCATCAGTAACGCGGCAAATGTGGCCGTTAATGCTGCCAGCCGTGACGTGCGCTGGGTAGGCACCGCAAGCGCACGCTCCCGAGCGCTGGACTGTGCGGCAACACCGGACAGGATGTCTGTTGATTTGAATTGACGGCGCATAATTCCACCTTAGTCAGAAATTCTGGGGTTGTGCTGAACGGGCCGCAAAGTGCGGGAGACGCCTTGTGTGCTCGCCTCAAAAAATTGGTGCGTGTGGCTCTGTGCGGCCGCCGTTAGATGGTCAACGTGCCAAGACGGCGAGAAATTACAGGTGAGCGCGTTGATTCGCGTCACAGTCCTTGTGCAGGTGCGTTGCTGAGGCGCCGGCCGCGGTACGGGCCGTGGAGCTTCACATTTCATCCCCCACTTGTACCAGCCACTTGATACAGTTTTTCACATGCCCGATAGCCTCGAGCCCACACTTGCCATCACCGTTGACCCACTTGACCCCACCCCACCCTACGAGCAGATCCGCCGCCAATTTGCGCTGGCCGTCAACTCGGGCACGCTGCGCCCTGGCGCGCGGCTCGTACCGGTGCGTCAACTCGCCGCCCGCATCGGCGTGGCTCCCGGCACGGTGGCCCGCGCCTACCGCGAGCTCGAATCTGGCGGGTACCTCACCTCCAGCCGCGGCGCGGGAACCCGCGTGGCTGAAAACCCGCCCCGGGTGCTCAAAATGGCGCCGCCACCTGCTCCGGTCCTGTCCTTGATTTCCGACGATTCTTCCGCACCAGACCTGCCCCGCACCACCCGCGTGGGTGCGTATGGCCTGGTTACTCGCGCGGATGCGGTCAGTGGGAGCCAAGTACTCCTCGTCCGCTCCTCGGCGCAGTCGAAACTCGCCGGACAATGGTTCCTCCCTGGTGGGGGAGTGGAATGGGGCGAACGGCCAGAAGACGCTGTGGTGCGCGAACTACGCGAGGAAACCGGGCTGGAAGTTGAGGTGGAGGGGCTGCTGGAGGTTTCGTCGCAAATCTATGACTTTTACGACGAACACCAGCACGCACTGCGGATCATCTACCGCGTGGCGGTGGTGGGCGGTGCGCTGCGGCCCGAGCCGGATGGCACCACAGACGTGGTGGAGTGGGTGCCCATGCAGCGGCTGCTCACGCTGAACGTGGCGGACTTTGTGCGCCGCGCGCTCGCGGTTAGCGCCGGACGGGGCTGAGCGAGACGTCGTACTGGCGCACGCGCTCGTCCACGGACAAGAAGGTCAGCCCATCAACCTGCGCCTGAGCGATGAGCATGCGATCAAACGGGTCGCGATGATGCCACGGTAAGGCGCGCAACTGCTCGGCGTGAGCGGTGGTGAAATCTAGGAGTTGGAATCCGCTGTCCTGCACGGCCGTGGTGATCCCATCAGGGACGGTAAGTTTGCCAAGCGAGGACTTTATCGAGATCTCAGCCACCGTGATGCTCGATACATAGACGGTGGCGTCACCGTCTTCGAGCAGTTCGCGGTGGTGTATGGGAAGCTTTGGATCGTCGGCTAGCCACCACAGGAGCACATGCGTGTCGAGCAGATATGACACGTTATGCCCCATACCAGTCGGTGTCATCCGCGGCGGTGAAGTCGTCAAAGTCATCAGCGATGGTGACCTGGGAGCGCCATGCACCAGGTATGCGCTTGGGGGCTGGCTGCCACTTCACCAGCCGCACGGCAGGCTTGCCCGCCCGCGCAATTACCACGTCCTCGCCGTGGACGGCGCGTTCGATCAACTGCGAAAGTTGCGCCTTTGCCTCGTACACGTTCATCTGCGTTCCCATAACAACACTCTTGCTTAGTTGGTCAGGTTAGTCAAGGGGGCGTGGGTTGGAACGCAGGTGCCGCGCGCTCGCGGTTAGTGCCGGACGGGGCTGACCGCGGCTAGTGGGCAGAGTAGTTAGTGGGCTGCAGTAGTTAGTGAGCGGAGCAGTTAGTGGGCAGACCGCAGCCGCAGCGAGTTGCTCACCACGATCACCGAGCTCGCGGCCATGGCTGCCCCCGCGATCATCGGGTTGAGCAGCCCAAACGCCGCCAGTGGGATCGCCGCCACGTTGTATGCGAACGCCCAAAACAGGTTCTGCTTGATGATTGCGAGCGTGCGCCGGGAAAGCCGGATCGCCGTGGCCGCAGCGCGCAGGTCCCCGCGCACGAGCGTGATGTCGCTGGCCTCGATGGCCACGTCAGTCCCGGTACCCATGGCCAGCCCGAGGTCCGCGGTGGCAAGCGCCGCGGCGTCGTTCACGCCGTCGCCAACCATCGCCACAACCCGACCCTCGGCCCGCAGCCGCTCCACCACCGCGACCTTCTGGTCCGGCAGCACCTTGGCAATCACGTTGTCCGCGACGATCCCGGCTGCGCTCGCGGCCACGCGGGCAGCGCCCTCGTTGTCGCCGGTCAGCAGCATGGGGGTCAGTCCCAGCGTCTTGAACTGCGAAATCGCCTCGGCGGACGTGTCCTTGAGCGGGTCGCGCAGGACGATCACGCCCTGCACGGCGCCGTTCCACGCCACCGCAACGGCCGTTGCGC
>Ga0182744_1003471_pt1 | contig 12263 bp, 11 predicted proteins | sample eDN3rd30CKraftMG_FD_128525 | JGI IMG/M metagenome (GOLD analysis project Ga0182744, IMG submission 128525) | Enriched Miracle-Growth compost microbial communities from Emeryville, California, USA - eDNA 3rd pass 30_C Kraft MG (version 2) (version 2) ...
ATGACATCGAGCACTTCGCTGATCATTTCCGGATCGAGCGCCGAGGTCGGCTCGTCGAACAGCATGATCTTGGGGCGCATGCCGAGGCAGCGCGCGATCGCCACGCGCTGCTGCTGGCCGCCGGAAAGCTGCGCGGGATAGGCATCGAACTTGTCGCCGAGCCCGACCTTGACCAGAAGCTCGCGACCATATTCCTCGGCCTGCGCGCGGGGAGTCTTGCGTACATGGATCGGCGCCAGCGTCACGTTTTCCAGCGCCGTCTTGTGCGGATAGAGGTTGAAGGACTGGAACACGAAGCCGATCTCGGTACGCAACAGCGTCATGTCGGTGGCCTTGTCGCCGAGGCGCTTGCCGTCCACCACCAGATCGCCTTTCTGGATTTGCTCAAGCCCGTTGATGCAGCGGATCAGCGTCGATTTTCCCGAGCCGCTGGGGCCGCATACCACGACCACCTCGCGCGGCTGGACGCTGAGCTCGATGTCGTTGAGGACATGAAGCGGTCCGAACCATTTGTTGACGCCGCGAAACTCGATCACACAGGGCCACCTTCCAACATGGGGTTCACAACTGCACCTCGCCCTGCCCGGCGCCGAGGCGTGCTTCCAGCCGGCGGGCAAGGAGGATCAGCGGATAGCATACGATGAAATAGCCGACGCCGACGAGGAAGAAGACCAGAAGCCCGTTGGGCACGCGCTGCACGACCAGCCAGCCGACACGGGTGAGGTCGGTGAGGCCGATGGCCGATACCACCGACGAATCCTTGACCAGCAGCACATACTGGCCGACCAGCGGCGGCAGCACGACCCGCATCGCCTGCGGCAGCACGACAAGTCGCATGCGCTGCCACCGGGCGAGGCCGGAGGCCAGCGCCGCCTCGACCTGCCCCTTCGGCACGGAATCGATGCCGGCGACGACGATCTCGCAGATGAAGCAGGCGTTGAGATTGACGAGCGCGACGATGCCGGCGCTGAAGGCGTCGAGCTCGAGCCCGAGTTCCGGCAGGATGAAGAAGACGATGAATATCTGCACCAGGAACGGCGTTCCACGGATGAGGTCCACCCAGCCGCCGATGATGCCGGCCAGCACCCGGTTGCCGGCGGTGCGCAGGATGCCGAGGCCAAAGCCGATCAGCGTGCCGCCGGCTAGCGCGATCAGCGACAGCAGCGCCGTCATGCCCAGGCCGCGCAGCGCCAGGGGGTAGCTGCCGTAGAGGCTCTCCAGTTGCTGCCAGATCATGCGCGCCCCCGCGCAGGCCTGAGGCCGAGCCAGCGGCCGGAAAGCGCGGCCACCCCTTTCAGGCAATAGTAGAGCAGGAGATAGAAGGCGGCGACGGTGAGGAACCCTTCGGCCGGCATGAACCGGTCGGAGGCGAGCAGTTGCCCGGCGCGCGTCAGTTCGGCGACCGAGATCAGCGACAGCAGCGCCGAATCCTTGACCAGCACGATCGCCTGGCTGAGCAGCGGCGGGATCGTGACCTTGAAGGCCTGCGGCAGGATCACCAGGCGCATGCGCTGGCGATAGGTCATGCCGGAGGCGATCGCCGCCTCCACCTGGCCGCGCGGGATCGACAGGATGCCGGCGCGAACGATCTCGGCGACATAGGCGCCGCTGTTGAGCGACAGCGCCAGCACGCCCACGACGAACTCCGGCAGGATGATGCCGAGGCGCGGCAGGCCGAAATAGAGGAAATAGAGCTGCACCAGGAGCGGCGTCGAGCGGATGATGTCGATATAGGCCTTGGCCGGGGCGCGCAGCGGGCGCGAGCGCTGAAGGTTCAGCGCGCACAGCACGATGCCGACCAGCAGCGCGCCGGCGAAGGAGACGACCGACAGCCAGACCGTCGTGACGAGGCCCTGCCCGAACAGGGGCAGATACTCGCCTATCGTGCGGAAGCTGAAATTTTCGAGCATCAGGCGACGGTCATCCCTGGCCAGGCCGCGCTACAGGCGGGAATGCGGCGGGCTCCGCGCCGATTGCGATCGACGCGAAGCCTGTCATTACCGCTATAGCGGAGACGGACTTAGTGGTCCTTCTTCCAGTCCTCGGAGTTGACCCAATAGTTCAGGTTCTGCTCCAGGCGCCCGTCGATGGTAACCTGATCGAGGAACAGGTTCATCCAGATCAAGAGGTCCGGCTCGTCGTAGCGGGTGGCGAACGCCAGCGGTTCCTTCGACAGCAGATCGGGCATGATGGTGAAGGTGCCGGCCGGATAGGCGGTCGACTGGCCCTTGACGGCGGAGACGTCGTTCACGCCGCAATCGGCCTGGCCGTTGTTGACGGCGTCCAGGAGCAGCGGGCCGCCGCCCTTGTAGCTCTTGATGTCGGCTTCCGGGAACGCCTTCTTGGCTTCCTTCTCGCCGGTGGCGCCGAGCAGCACGGCAATCTTGGTGCCGGGCGCCTTGCAGTCGTCGGCGGTCTTGAACTTGCCGTCGCCCTTCGTGAAGACGGTGCTGCCGGTGTACATATACGGGTTGGTGAAGGCCACCTTCATCGCCCGCGCCAGCGTCGGGGTCATGTCGGCCACCAGCAGGTCGGCCTTGCCGGAAAGCAGCGCCGGGATAAGGCCGTCCCAGTCGAAGTCGAGGAAATTGATCTTGACGCCCATTTCCTGGGCCATCAGCTTGGCAAGCTCGACCGAACTGCCGGTGCGCTCACCCTTGGAATCGATCAGCGAGAAGGGCGGACCCTGCGTCTGCACCGCGACCCGCAGTTCCCCGCGCTTGACGATGTCGTCCAGCGCCCCGGCACTCGCCGCGCTGGTGAGGCCCGCCAGGGCTAGCGCCGCGACGAACAGTTTGACGATTTTCATGCTAGTCTCTCCTCCACGTGATCGCTTGCCCTTGTCGGGCTTTTTTTGAACGACCCTGCCCCATGGCCGGGCCGCCATCAAAATTTTTCTGCTCCGCGCACCTGTTTTTTCAGAATCCTCCGCGCGCCCGCAGCCCGCCAAGCAACAGGGTAAGGGGCAGGCCCGTCAAGAGGGCAGGCGAAGTATTTCACCTGCCGCCCTCATGCATCGGCAGCGCCGGGCGATACGGGCGGCTGGCGAAAGCCCGTCAGGCCGCTGAAAAATGGTCGGCCATGGTGCGGATGATCAGCGCCGTCGAGGCCGCGCCCGGGTCCATGTGGCCGAGCGAACGGTCGCCGAGGCGGGCCGCCCGCCCCTTCGACGCCAGCATCGCCTTGGTGGCTTCGGCTCCCTCCTGCGCGGCCTTCGCAGCCGCATCGAGGCTGCCGCCGATGCCCGCGCCGCCCTGCGCCGCCTCGGCAGCCGCTTCCGCCGCCGGAAGCCAGGCGTCGACCATGGTCTTGTCGCCGCGCTCGGCCTTGCCGCGATCCTGGATGCCCTTGGCCATGGCGGCGACGACCGCCACCATGTCGTCGCGGTCGAGTTCGGCCTTGCCCTTCACGGCCGCTCCGGCGCGCATGAAGGCGGTGGCGTAAAGCGGACCGGACGAGGCGCCGACGGCGTTGAGGAACGACTTGGCGGCGGTGTTGAACACCGTCACCGGCTCCGCCGAGGCATCGAGCCCGGCCACCGCCTCCTTGACGGCGGAAAAGCCGATACCGAGGGACACGCCGTGGTCGGCGTCGCCGATGACGCCATCCAGTTCCGACAATCGGTCCTTGTCGGCTTCGATGGCATCGGCGACGGCAATGAACATGGCAACGAGGTCTTGGGTGGAAATGGTCATGGCGTTTCCCGGATGTGAGGAGGCGACCGGCTCAGCCGGCACGGAACATGGCGCAGTCGCAAGGGTGGTCGAGCAGTTCGGTCAGTTCGTCGTCGAGGCTGATGAGCGTGATCGACATGCCCGCCATCTCCAGCGAGGAACAATAGGTGCCGACCCAGTTCGCATGCACCTGGATGCCGCGGCGGGCCAGCCGCTCGTGCACGCGCCGGTTGATGACATAGAGTTCCATCAGCGGCGTCGAGCCCAGCGAGTTGACCAGGACGGCGACCTTGGAGCCTTCCTTGGCCGGCAGTTCGGCGAAGATGCGCTCAAGGATGTCGTCAGTCACCTCGTCGGCCGAGCGCAGCGGTTCGCGCACCACGCCGGGTTCGCCATGGATGCCCATGCCGATTTCCATCTCGTTGAGGCCGATCTCGAAATTGTGGCGCAGCGTCTGCGGCAGCGAACAGGGCGACAGCGCTACGCCGACGGTGAAGGTGCGTTCGTTGGCCTTGCGGGCGATGCGCTCGCATTCGTCCAGCGAGGCCATCCGGTCGGCGGCGGCGCCCGCCATCTTGAAGACGAAGAAATTGCCGGCGACGCCGCGCCTTTTCTCCTTCTGGTCGATCGGCGCGGAGGCGACGTCGTCCGTCGTCACCACGGTGCGGACCTCGATGTCCTCCATGCCGGCCATCTCGGCGGCCATGTCGAAGTTCATCACGTCGCCGGCATAGTTGCCGTAGAGATAGAGCACGCCGGCGCCGGTATCGACGGCCTTGGTGCATTCGAGGATCGGGTCCGGGGGCGGCGAGGCGAAGACGTTGCCGACGGCGCACCCGTCGGCTAGCCCCTTGCCGACGAAGCCGACGAAGGACGGCTCGTGGCCGGAACCGCCGCCGATGACGATGCCGACCTTGCCCTTGCGCGGCTCCGCCACGGAGACGACCGAGCGCGGGCTATGCTCCAGTTGCCGCACATGGTGAGGATGCGCCTTGATGATGCCGTCCAGCATCTCCTCGATGATGTTCTTCGGATCGTTGATCAGCTTCTTCGTCTTCATCGGATTTCCCTCCTCAACCTGTGACCTTTTCATTCCGCGCAAGGCATTCAGCGAGGCCGGCACGCCCTCGGCCTGGAGAATGCCGTGCGCCGTCGCCGCATCGGTGATCAGCACATTGGCATAATGGCCTTTCAGCGCCGCAAGGATAGCCGGCACCTTCTCCACGCCGCCCGCCACCGCGATCCGGAGCTTGATGCGCGAAATCTCTTCCAGCGTCAGCCCGATCATGCGCGCGTCGAGCGGTCCCCTGGCCGGGGCGCCGCGATTGTCGATGAAACGGCCGGCGACCATGCCTATCGCGTGGCGCAGCGTCTGCTCGGCCTCCTCGCCCTCCGGCACCAGCCGGGTTTCGAACAGCGAACTGCCGGGACGGGTGGAACAGATGCCGAAAACGACCTTGTCGGCGCGGCGCGCGGTCTCGAACTGGCCGCGCAGCACCATCTCTTCCATCAGGATATCGCGCACCGCCACGCTGGAGACGATGGCCGGCGCGGTGATGTTGACGGCGCGCGCGCCCATCGCCGTGGCCAGCCGGGAGACGCACAGTTCCGGCGTGAAGCCGATGGGCGCGGTCATCCCGCCCGTCAGTTGCACCACCGAAAGGTCGGCCATCCGCTGCGTCGACATCGAGCGCGCGAGCGCCATCATGGTGCGGCCCCAGCCGATGCCCACCGTGTCGCCGGGGCGGATCAGCCGCTCCAGCACGCGCGCGCCCGCCTGCCCCAGCCGGTCGACCAGCGCCGAGCCGGTCGCACCGTCGGGGATGACGATGCAGTCGCTCAACCGGAAGCGTTCCTTCAGCGCCCGCGCGATCATGAACTCGCTGAGCCGCGCCGGCTCCATGGTCAGGGTGACGATGCCGCGCTGGCGCGCCTCGGCCAGGTAGCCGTTGACGGTGGCGCGCGAGATGCCCATCGCCTTGGCGATCTCGTTCTGCGTCATGCCGTCCTGCGCATAGAGCCAGCCGGCCCACAGCAGAGGGTCGTTGCGGAAGTGCAACGGCATTGGAGCAGGCGCTTCAACCTGCCGGATCAGGCCACTACCGAGGTCGCTCATCTGTCCACTTTTGCCAACTTGACAATTGTCTTACCGCATCTGAATATTGTCGCCAATAGCAGTTTATCGGACGGCTGGGTCGGTTTCGCGGAAATCATGCGAGGGGTCATGAAGGCCTCGGGCGTGACCCTCGACATGACACCGCCGGCAATGTCTTGACGTTACCTAAGCCGCTATACCACAGGGAGGAAATCAGCATGACGGTCTTCAAATCCCCGGGATCGGGGTCCAAATTCGTGTTGCCCCGGCGCAGCCTGCTCAAGGGCGGCGCGGCACTGGGCATGTCCACCGCGCTCGGCGCGCCCTTCATCAACCGGCTGTTCGCGGCGGAAGAGCATCCGCTGGCCGGCCAGTCGATCGAAATGAACATCCTTGGCATCGCCGGCTGGGTGCCGTCCTCGCTCGGCGTCAAGATGTCCCCCCTGTTCGCCGACTTCGTGAAGGAGAAGTACGGCTACAACGTCTCCTTCGCCTTCGCCGAAGCGCCGTTCTCCGACCTGTTCCAGAAGGCGGCGACCTCGCTCGCGACCAAGAGCCAGGAATACAACATCATCATCTCGGACTCGCAGTGGCTGGGCGCGCTGGCCAAGCCAGGCTGGATCCTCAAGCTCAACGACGTCATCGAGAAGAACCCGGCGCTCCAGCTCGAATGGTATTCGCAGACCGTCGTCGACACCTACATGACCTACCCGGACGGCACCAAGGACATCTGGGGCCTGCCGCAGGAAGGCGACGTCGAGGCGCTCTACGTGCGCAAGGACTGGCTGGAGGACCCGAAGGAAAAGGAAGCCTTCCAGGCCAAGTACGGCAAGCCGCTGCCGCAGACCTTCGAGGACTTCGACGCCCTCACCATGGACGAGTTCGAGAAGATCGCCGAGTTCTTCACCCGTCCGGACGACCAGCGCTGGGGCTTCGCGCAGCAATACAGCCGCGTCTACGACTTCGCCACCTGCGCCTTCAACAACTTCCTGTGGAGCCGCGGCGGCGAGATCTGGGATCCGGCGACCGGCCAGATCGAGGGCATCCTCAACACCCAGCAGAACGCGGATTCGCTGCAGGCGTTCAAGGACTGGCTGAAATATTGCCCGCCCGGCGCCACTAACTACGGCATCGCCGAAGGCATCGACGTGTTCACGCAGGGCAAGGTCTTCTCCACCATCCAGTGGGCGGCCGTCGGCTCGGCGATGATCACCGAGGAACTGAAGGGCAAGGTGCTGGTCGTTCCGCCGCCAAAGCACGGCACGGGCGACGCCGCCAAGCGCATCTGCTCGATGGGTGGCCAACCGTGGGTGATCAACGCCTTCAACGACGAGAAGAAGATGCGCGTCGCCATCGACTTCATGAACTGGTGGTACCAGCCCGATACCGCCGTCGAATTCGCCAAGCGCGGCGGCAACCCTTGCGACAAGGCGACCCTTTCGCGCGACGACTTCAACGACATCAACCCCTGGAACCAGACCTACAAGTTCATGCTCGAGGAAGGCCGCTCGCGCGACTTCTGGCATGATCCGAAATATTCGGAGATGCTGGCGATCCAGCAGGAAGGCTATTCGTCCTTCGTGACCGGCCAGTCGAGCGACCCGAAGGCGGTGCTGGACTACATCGCCTGCGCCCAGCAGCAGATCCTCAGCGACGAGGGCGTGGCCAAGACGGCGCCAAGCGACGCTTGCGCTACCACCTCGCTCTGAGGCAGTCTTAACGACAGGCGGGCATCGGCTACCGGCCGGTGCCCGCTTCCCCATCAGCGGCCGACGCGCCGCATGACCAAGGGCACTTGATTTATGTCGGCAATCCCGTCGAGGCCCCCGCTGGCACGCCTGTTCGACGACCGTCGCACGATGGTCCTCACCCTTCTGGCGCCGGTGATGCTGTTCTTCATCGTCTTCAACACCATTCCGACGCTGTGGCTGCTCGGCCTTTCCTTCTATAATTTCTCGCTGACCTCCGGCATGCCGCCGGAATTCATCGGCGCCCGCAACTTCGTCCAGATCTTCAATTCCAGGAACGGCATCTGGCTCGACCTGTCGCGCACCTTCACCTTCGTCGTGTGCGGCGTCGGCATCCAGACGGTGTTGGGGGCAGCCCTCGGCTTCCTGTTCTGGGGCTCGCGCGACATGCCCGGCCGGCGCATCGCGCTCACCATGCTGTTTGCGCCGATGGTGCTGACGCCGGTCGCCACCGGCACTTTCTTCCGCTTCATCTACGACCCAACCTTCGGCGTGCTCAACGCCATCTCCAACGGCCTGTTCGGCACCGGCCCGATCGATTTCCTCGGCAATCCCTCGATCGCCTTCTGGGCGGTGCTGGCCGTCGATTGCTGGATGTGGACGCCGTTCATGACGCTGATGACGCTGGCCGCCCTCGGCTCGGTTCCCAAGGCGGAACTGGAAGCGGCGGAGATCGACCGCGTGCCCTTCCTGCGCCGTCTGTCGCTGGTCATCTGGCACCACGGCAAGTTCATCCTGATGCTCGGCATCCTGTTGCGCACCATCGATTCCTTCAAGACGCTCGACCTCATCATCCCGATGACCAAGGGCGGCCCCGGCCAGCAGACGCGGCTGGTGGCGATGGAGGTGAACAAGCAGGCCTTCGAAAGCTTCAACATGGGCTGGTCGTCGGCCTATTCGGTGCTGCTGCTCTTGATCTCGATCGCCATGACCAGCGTCTTCATCTACGTGCTTCACCTGCGCCGCAGGCGGGAGGGCTGAGCGATGGCACGACTGCGCTCCAGACTTTACTACGCCGGCCTGTGGCTGATCTCGCTGGTGTTCTTCGCGCCCATCGCCTGGATCGTGCTGGCCTCGTTCAAGACCCGCTCCGACATCCTCGCGGTGCCGCCGAAGCTTTTCTTCACGCCAACGCTGGAGAACTATGTCGACTTGTTCCAGCGCCAGTCGCTGTTCCTGCAACTCGGCAACTCGATCCTTCTGTCGCTCGGCGCGGTCGTCATCGCGGTATTCGTATCCTTCCTCGCCGCCTTCTGCTTCTCGCGCTTCAAGCCGAAGGGCACCGACTTCCTGATGTTCCTCCTCCTGTCGATCCGCATGCTGCCCGGCCCGGCCGTCATCCTGCCGGTGTTCTTGATGTATGCGGCCTTCGGCTGGAAGGATTCGCATCTGTGGCTGATGCTGTTCTACGCCATGTTCTCGATCCCGTTCTCGGTGTGGATCCTGAAAGGATTCCTCGACGGCGTATCGACGCGCTTCGACGAAACCGGCATCGTGAACGGCGGCTCGTGGTTCCACGTCATCTTCAAGGTGGTGCTGCCGCAGGTGCGGCCCGGCCTGATCGCCGCCTTCATCTTCAACCTGATCTTCGTGTGGAACGAATTCCTGTTCAACTTCATCATCGGCGGCGTGACGACGCAGAACATTCCCTACGCGCTGGCGGTCGGCACCTATGCGGACGGCGGCGTCAACTGGACGTTCATTTCGGCCATGACCTCGGTCTACATCATCCTGCCTATCACCTTCATCTACATCTTCCAGAAATATCTGCTCGTCGGCATGACGTTCGGCACGGTGCGAGGCGAGGTCTGATGCCATGAGGCGCGTGCGTACCTTTCCCGAACGGCTCGAAACGATCATGATCCTGGCGCTTGCCGCCGGCATCCTGCTGATCGCGCAGCGCTACAGCCTGATGCTCTACAAGGTCGGGCTGTCGATCCTCGTCATCGCGACGCTGCTGCAGATCGCGGTCGGCAACCTGCGCAAGGACGCTTCGGTCGGGCGAAGCCTGCTCTTCATCCTGATGGTGCTGGCGATCATCGTGGCCGTCTTCGCGATCGGCATTTTCCTCGTGCCTTACTTCGCACAGCTTGGACGGTAGGTGGACCGTGGCCGTAGAATTCCAGTCCATCACCCGCACTTACGGCACAAAACGCGTGCTCGACGGCTTCGACCTCGAGGTCGAGCCGCAGAGCTTCACCGTGCTCTGCGGCGCTTCCGGATCCGGCAAGTCGGTGCTGTTTCGCCTGCTCGTCGGGCTGGAGCAGCCGGACAGCGGCCGCATCCTGCTCAACGGCCGCGACATCACCAACGAGCCGCCGGCGGCGCGCGCTATCGGCTACGTGCCGCAGAATTTCGCGCTTTATCCGCACCAGACGGTGGCGCAGAACATGGCCTATCCGCTGACGCTGGCCAAGACGCCGAAGGCCGAGATCGCCAAGCGCGTCGACCGCACCGCGGGCATCCTGTCGATCACGCATCTTCTCAACAAGACGCCGGACCAGCTTTCCGGCGGCGAGAAGCAGCGCGTGGCCGTGGCGCGCGGCCTGCTCAAGGACGCCGAGATCTTCGTGCTCGACGACCCGCTGGTCGGCCTCGACTACAAACTGCGCGAGCGGCTGATGGACGAGTTGAAAAGCCTGCGCGAGGAATTGAAGGCGACCTTCCTCTACGCCACGTCTGACAGCCTCGAGGCGCTGAACATGGCGCAGCGGCTGGTGGTGGTCGATGCCGGCCGCGCCGTCCAGCACGACAGCGCCATCGCCGTCTATGACGATCCGCGCTTTGCCCGCTCGCTCGACCTCATCGGCTTTCCGCATGCCAACCTGCTGCCGGGGCGCATCGAGAACGGGCAGGTCGAGGCCGGGCCGCTGCGCTTCAAGACGCCGGCGGGCCTGCGCGACGGCGGCATCGTCGCCGGCCTGCGCCCGGAGGCCATCCATTTCGAAGGCTCGCCGCGCGGGGCCAGCGACGACCTCGCCATCGACAGCCGCGTTACGCTGGTGGAAAACCTCGGCGGCGAGGCGGTGGTCTATCTCGAGGCCGGGAGCAGCCAGTTGACGGCGGCGCTGCCGCTTTCGCGCATCGCGCCGCCGGAATTCGGCGCCGAGGTCCGGGTGGTCGTCGATCCGGCCGATATCATGCTTTTCGACGCCGTCTCCGGCGTGCGTCTCGACGGCGGGGCAAACTGATGGCCGATATCGTCATCGATCACGTTACCAAGCGCTTCGCCAATTTCACGGCGGTGGACGACATCGCCATGAGCTTCGCCGACGGCGAGGTCGCCTGCCTGCTCGGCCCGTCGGGCTGCGGCAAGACCACGCTGATGCGCATGCTCTCCGGCCTCGAAACGCCGACCTCCGGTCGCATCCTGTTCGGCGGCCGCGACGTCACCCGGCTGCCGCCGCGCAAGCGCAATGTCGGCATGGTGTTCCAGTATCCGGTGATGTACCCGACGCTGTCGGTGCGCGAGAATATCGCCCTGCCGATGGTCTACGACCGCCAGGTCTCGACCGCCGAGCGCGAGCGCCGCGTCGAGGAAGTGCTCGACGTCCTCGACATCAGGCCGCTGGCGGACGCCTTCATCGAAAATCTCAGCGCCGGCAACCGGCAGAAGGTCGCGGTCGGCCGCGCGGTGGCGCGCCAGTCGGAGATCGTGCTGTTCGACGAGCCGACGACCAATGTCGAGGTCAACGCCAAGCTGCACCTGATCCGCGCCTTCAAACTGGTGGCGCAGCGGCTGAAGCAGACCATCGTCTATGTCACGCACGACCAGACCGAGGCGATGACGCTCGCCGACCGCATCGCGCTGATGCAGGCCGGCCGCATCCTGCAATATGACAAGCCGCAGGTGCTCTACAACGAGCCGACCTCGGAGTTCGGCGGCTGGTTCCTCGGCAATCCCGGCATGAACTTCGTGCCTGCCGAGGTGGCCGGCGGCAAGATCACCTCGCCCATCCTGGCCGCCCCCGTGCCCGCCCCGGCCGGCCTCAAGACCGGGGGAAAGACCACGATCGGCATCCGCCCGGAACAGGTCCGCATGGTGGGGGGGCCGCAGGACGGCAGCGTCGCCGCCACGCTCACCGAGCAGGCGATCGGCATTGCCGGGCGCTACCTGACCAAGGTGCGCATCGGCGACACCGTGCTCAAGGTCAATACCGAGAGCCGGCCGCCCGCCCCGCTCGGCGGCACCGTTCACCTGATCGCCCCCAGAGAGCGCGTCATGCTGTTTTGCGACGGCCAGCGCGTCACAGTTTGAGGACATTCATGCGTTACGACGTTTCGGTCATCGGCCTTTACATCCTCGATGTCCTGGGCCGCCCGGTCACCCGCATTCCCGACCGCGGCAATGTCGAGTTCATCGAGGAAATCAAGCTGACGGTGGCCGGCACCGCCGGTGGCGTCGTCATCAACACCGCCAAGCTCGGCCTGAAAAGCCTGGCGGTGGGTGCTGTCGGCAATGACGAGAAGGCCGACTTCGTCATCGGCGCCATGGAGCGGCACGGCATCGACGCCAGCGCCATGCAGCGGCTCGACGGCGTGCCGACGTCCGCCACCATCCTCAACATCCGGCCGAACGGCGACCGCCCCGCCCTGCACCAGCGCGGTGCGTCCGACCATTTCGACCTGCCGGAGCGCCTCTACGACCAGGTGTTCAATGCGCCGATCGTGCATCTGGGCGGCACCGGCCTGTTGCGCACGCTGGACGGCGAGAAAAGCGTCACCCTGCTCAAGGAAGCCAAGCGG
>Ga0182744_1003472_pt1 | contig 12259 bp, 8 predicted proteins | sample eDN3rd30CKraftMG_FD_128525 | JGI IMG/M metagenome (GOLD analysis project Ga0182744, IMG submission 128525) | Enriched Miracle-Growth compost microbial communities from Emeryville, California, USA - eDNA 3rd pass 30_C Kraft MG (version 2) (version 2) ...
CCCCGGCTCGGCCGGGCCCGCGTACGTGCCGAGGTCGGTTTCCGCGATCTGCCGGCCGTTCACGAACAGCGTCTTGTTGCGGTATTCGATGGTGTCGCCCGGCAGCCCGATGACGCGCTTGATGTAGTCCTCCTTCGGGTTCTGCGGATAGCGGAACACGAAGACGTCACCGCGCTTGGGTTCGCCGGTGGCGAGGATGCGCGTATTGAGCACGGGCAGGCGCAGGCCGTAGGCGAACTTGTTGACGAGGATGAAGTCGCCGACGAGGAGCGTGGGCATCATCGAACCGGACGGGATCTTGAACGGCTCGGCGACGAACGAGCGGAACAGCAGGATCGCGAACAGCACCGGAAAGAACGAGCGCGCGTATTCGACCGGCGTCGACTCGCGCAGCGTGTCGCGCGCGCGGGCCTCGCGCTCCTCCTCGCTGAGCGCGGTCATCGCCTCGACGGCGCTGGCGCGGCGGCGCCGCCCCGGCGCGAGGAAGAGGATGTCGAGCAGCCACAGCGCCCCGGAGGCGCCGGTCAACACGACGAGCAGGAGTGCGAAATCGAAGTCCATCTTTTTTCCTTCGGAAAAACGTGATTCGTGGTGGGTGATCGGTGATTGGAAGAAAGCGGCGCGGATACGCACGCGAATCACCCATCACGAATCACCCATCACGGCTTTACTTGTCCATCTGCAGCACGGCCAGGAACGCTTCCTGCGGAATCTCCACGCTGCCGACCTGCTTCATGCGCTTCTTGCCTTCCTTCTGTTTCTCGAGCAGCTTGCGCTTGCGCGTGACGTCGCCGCCGTAGCACTTGGCGAGCACGTTCTTGCGCAGCGCCTTGACCGTCGAACGCGCGATGACCTGCGCACCGATCGCGGCCTGGATGGCCACGTCGAATTGCTGGCGCGGGATCAGCTCCTTCATCTTCTCGACGAGTTCGCGGCCGCGGCGATCGGCGCTGGAACGATGCAGGATCAGGCTCAACGCATCGACGCGATCGCCGTTGACGAGGATGTCCACGCGCACCAGCGGCGCCGCCTGGAAGCGCTCGAAGTGGTAGTCCATCGAGGCGTAGCCGCGCGACACGGACTTCAGCTTGTCGAAGAAGTCGAGCACGACCTCGGCCAGCGGCAGTTCGTAGCTGATCTGCACCTGGCTCGCCATGTAGTGTATCGAGCGCTGCACGCCGCGCTTTTCCTCGCAGAGCTTGATGACGTTGCCGATGTAGTCCGGCGGCGTGAGGATGTTGGCGATGATGATCGGCTCGCGGATTTCCTCGACCATCGGCGATGCCGGCAGCTTGGCCGGGTTGTCGAGCGGCATCACCTCGCCGTCGGTCTTGAGCACTTCGTAGACGACGGTCGGCGCGGTGGTGACGAGATCGAGGTCGTACTCGCGCTCGAGCCGCTCCTGGATGATCTCCATGTGCAGCAGCCCGAGGAAGCCGCAGCGGAAACCGAAACCCATCGCCTCGGACGATTCCGGCTCGAAGGCGAGCGCGGCGTCGTTGAGGCGCAGCTTCTCCAGCGCTTCGCGCAGGTTCGGATAGTCGTCTGCCTCGACCGGGAACAGGCCGGCGAACACGCGCGGCTGCATTTTCTGGAAGCCGGGCAGCGGATGCGGCGCCGGATCGCGCGACTGCGTCAGCGTGTCGCCGACCGGTGCGCCGTGCACGTCCTTGATCGACGCGGTGACCCAGCCGACCTCGCCCATGCCGAGCTTGTCGCGCAGGGCGCGCTTGGGCGTGAACACGCCGACCTGGTCGACCTCGTGGACGCGGCCCGTCGACATCACGAGCAGCTTGTCTTTCGGCCGGATCTCGCCCTGCATGACGCGCACGAGCGAGACGACGCCGAGGTAGTTGTCGAACCACGAGTCGATGATCAGCGCCTGCAGCTTGTCGGTGTCACGCGGCTTCGGCTCGGGAATGCGCGCCACGATCGCCTCGAGCACTTCGCCGACGTTGAGGCCGGTCTTCGCGCTGATTGCGATGGCGTCGGTGGCTTCGATGCCGATGACCGCCTCGATTTCTTCCTTGACCTTGTCGACGTCGGCGGTCGGCAGGTCGATCTTGTTGAGCACCGGCACGACTTCCAGGCCCATCTCGACCGCGGTGTAGCAGTTGGCAACCGACTGCGCCTCCACGCCCTGCGCCGCGTCGACGACGAGCAGCGCGCCCTCGCATGCGGCGAGCGAACGACTCACCTCGTAGCTGAAGTCGACGTGCCCGGGCGTGTCGATGAAGTTGAGTTGGTAGACGGTGCCGTCCTTCGACTTGTACGGCAGCGAGACGGACTGCGCCTTGATGGTGATGCCGCGCTCGCGCTCGATCGGATTATTGTCGAGCACCTGCGCTTCCATCTCGCGCTCGGTGAGGCCGCCGCAGAGCTGGATGATGCGGTCGGCAAGCGTGGACTTGCCGTGGTCGACGTGGGCAATGATCGAAAAGTTGCGGATGTTGGTCATGCGAACCGGAAGCTCGTCCGGCGGCACCGGCCCCGGCAAAACGGCGATTATCGCACGAAGCCCGCCACAAGAAATGCGCTTTCGACGGCGAGCCCCGACTTGCCCCGGCGCCATTCCCGGGCTGCCGGGCCGCGGCTGCGGACGCCCCGCAAGCAAACGGGGCCGTCACGGCCCCGTTGCACGGCACATTTCCGGCGAGTGCCCTTACTGCTCCTTGCCGGCCTTGTCCTTGGGCACGGTCACGGCGAGGAACTGGGTCTGCTCGTCGCGGCGCACGAGCAGCATGATCGAATCGCCCGGCTTGGCGTCCTTGAGCATCCCGTTGAAATCCGCGGCGGACTTCACCGGCTTGCGGCCGACCATGAGGATCACGTCGCCCGGCATCAGCGCAGTGCGGCGCGAGAGATTGCCGGCGATGCGCTGCACGACGACGCCCTGGTTGTCGGTGATGCCGAGTTGCTTGCGCTGGTCGGCGGTGAGATCGTCGACGACGATGCCGAGCGGATTGCCGGCACCGGCGTTCGGCGCGGCGCCGCCACGCGCGTTGGCCAGCGCATCCTTCTCGACCGGAAGCTCGGCGACCGTGACCGGAATCGTCAGCGTCTTGCCATCGCGCCAGATCGAAAGATCGGCCTTCGAGCCGGGCTTGGTCGAACCGACCAGCGGCGGCAGGTCGGCGGACATCGCGATGTCGTGGCCGGCGAAGGACAGGATCACGTCGCCGAGCTGCACGCCGGCCTTGTCGGCGGCACTGCCGGGCGTGACCTTGTTGACCAGCGCGCCGCCGATGCGCGGCAAGCCGAGCGCCTTGGCCTGTTCGCGGTCCACGTTCTGGATCTGCACGCCGATCATGCCGCGGCTGACGTGGCCACTGGTCTTGATCTGCTCGACCGCGCTCATCGCGATATCGATCGGAATCGCGAACGACACGCCCATGAAACCGCCGGTATTGGAGAAGATCTGGGAATTGATGCCGACCACCTGGCCGTTGAGGTTGAACAGCGGGCCGCCGGAATTGCCGCGATTGATCGGCACGTCGGTCTGGATGAACGGCACGTACTGCTGGTCGATGCCGCCGAATTGGCGGCCGACCGCGCTGACGATGCCGGCCGTCACCGAATGGTCGAAGCCGAACGGCGAACCGATGGCGACGACCCACTGCCCGGCCTTGACCGCTTTCGAGTCGCCCACGGCGACGACGGGCAAATCGGATGCGTTGACCTTGAGCAAGGCAATGTCGTACTCGGCGTCGGTGCCGATCACCTTGGCATCAAGCTCGCGGCGATCGGACAGGCGCACCGTGACATTGTCGGCGCCGTCGACCACGTGATTGTTGGTAAGCACATAACCGTCGGCGGAAATGATGAAGCCCGAGCCCATCGACACGCGCGTGCCATGACCGCGCGGCGTCGGCATCTGCGGACCGAAGAAACGACGGAAGATTTCCGGCACGTCCTGCTGGCCGGGGCCGCCCTGCTGCGCGTCGTTGTCGGGATTGCCGGTCGCCTGCACGTTGACCACGGCCGGCCCGTACTTTTCCACGAGCGGGCTGAAATCGGGAAGTTCGACCGCCGACACCTGCGCAGCGCCGACGAACAGCGCGATTACGGGAACCAGCATCCAGCGCGACAACGCGGCACTGCGTGAAATCATCGTCATGATTGCCCTCGTGATCCTGAATTTGGGGAACGCCACCGCCGCGACACCCGAGCCGATTCCGCCGGGATGGCGCGGCCTGCATCGAAGACCGTGGAACGCGCTGTTGGACGATGCAGCCGCGGCAAAGTTCGCTGCGCGGTTCATGTTCTTCAGCGGAAATTAACCGATGGGAAGCGCCCGACACCCGCAGGAGCGGCTTCAGCCGCGATGCTCTTGTTTCTTTTGCGGCGCCGCGAGCAAAAAGCATCGCGGCTGAAGAAGCCGCTGCCGCAACATGCGCGGCAACGCATGCGCGGCCTCAGCGATTGCGCGGCGCGGCGCCGTCGGCCGGCGCAACGAGCAGGACGTAGGGCGCGGCCGAAGCAGACTGCGCATGGCGCGCGTAAACGCCCGTGCGCGCATCGAACGACGGCACGAGCAGCGTTTCCATGCCGTAGCTCGCCGGCGCCGCATCGAGGGGCGCGTTCGGAACGAGCAGTGGGGGACGAATTTCGCCAGGGCCGAAGGTCGTCGTGGCCGAAGCCGGGGCGACGGCGATCGACGGGCCGGACATGGCAGGCGTCGTGCGCGCGAATGCCGGCTGCGGCGCCGCGGGCGATTCGCCTGCCGGGCGCGTGGCGACGAGTGCAGCGACCGCAACCGAAGCGGCGATCGCACCGCCCGCGCCCCAGCGCAACACGCGATGCGCCATGCGCGCACGAACGGCCAAGGCCGGCGTTACGATTGCTTCCATCACCGACTCGGCGAAACCTTCGCGCAAAAGTACCGGCTGCTCGCGGCGCAATACCTGCGCGGCGAACTGGTAACGCGCCCAGCGCCCGGCGACATCGGAATCGCCTTGCGCGCGCGCAAGCACGAAGCGGGTCTGATCGCCTTCCAGCTCGCCGTCCATCAACGCCGAGAGTTGTTCGCGGATTGGTTCGTTCATGGCGCTTTCCTTCCTTCCGGCTTCTTTTCTTCCGACAACAGCGGGCGCAACTTTTCGTCGATCGCCTCGCGGGCGCGGAAGATGCGGGATCTGACCGTACCGATCGGGCAGTTCATCGCCTCCGCGATTTCCTCGTAACTCAAGCCGTCGACCTCGCGCAGCGTGATCGCGACCTTGAGCTCCTCGGGCAGTTCTTCGACCGTGGAAAACACGGTTCGTTCAATTTCCTGGCGCATGAGTTCGCGCTCGGGCGTCGCGGACTCGTGCAGGCGCGTGGCACCGTCGAACTGCACGGCGTCCTCGACGGCGATGTCCTCGGTCGGCGGGCGGCGGCCCTGCGAGACGAGGTGGTTTTTCGCGGTATTGATCGCGATGCGGTAGATCCAGGTGTAGAACTGGGCGTCGCCGCGGAACGAGCCAATCGCGCGATAGGCGCGCACGAACGCCTCCTGGGCGACGTCCTGGCATTCGCTCCAATCGTTGACGTAGCGGGAAATGACGCCAACCAGCTTGTGCTGGTATTTCCTGACGAGAAGGTCGAACGCGCGGTTGTCGCCCTTCTGCACGCGCTCGACGAGCGCCCTGTCCAAGTCGCTTTCGCCCATCCGGGCCCTACCCCTTCTTCGTGATATGCGCGTGCAGGCATGCCGCTTGGACAGCGCTGCGACCGGAAAGTTCGTCCTGCCCGTGCCGACCGTTCATCCGCGCCACGCAGCCGCCGCGCCGAGCAGGCGCGCGCGCTCCTTGAGCAGATTGTCGAAGCTGGCCACCGACAGCGGCCGGCAGAACAGGAAGCCTTGCAGCACGTCGCAGCCCTCGTTGCGCAGGAACTCGAAATGTTGCTCGGTCTCCACGCCCTCCGCAACGACTTCGCAATTGAGGTCGTGCGCCATCGACAGCGTCGCGCGCACGATCGCCTCGTCGTCCGGGTCGAGGCCGATGTTGCGCACGAAAGCCTGGTCGATCTTGATGCGGTCGGCCGGGAAACGCTTGATGTAGTCGAGCGAGGACTGCCCCGTGCCGAAGTCGTCGATCGAGATGCCGCAGCCGAGTTCGCGCAGGCCGTTGAGTGTCTCGATGAGATTGGGTATCTCCTTCACGCTGATGCTCTCGGTCACCTCGAGGTCGAGCAGGCGCGCGTCGAGGCCGATGTCGTGAAGAACCTTCTCCACCATGCGCACGAGGCCGGGCTGGCGCAACTGCAGCGGCGACAGGTTCACACCCAGGCGCAGCGAGAGGCCGTATTCCTGCTGCCAGCGCCGCGCCTCCCGGCATGCGGCGGTGAGCACCCATTCGCCGATCGGAAGAATGAGGCCGGTGTCCTCGGCCAGCGGCACGAAGAAACCCGGGCTGATCATGCCGAGTTCGGGATGCTCCCAGCGGAGCAGCGCCTCCATGCCGACGATGTCCTCGCTGTTCGCGTCGACCTGCGGCTGGAAGAACACGCGCAATTCGCCGTTGCGCTCGGCCTGGCGCAGCTTGGCCTCCAGCGCGAGGCGCTGGCGATGCGATTCTTCGGACACGGCGACGTAGGCCTGGAAATTGTTGCGGCCCATGCCCTTGGCCGAATACATGGCCACGTCGGCCTGCTTGAGCAGGCGTTCCGCATCCGTCGCGTCGTCGGGATAGAAGCTCAGGCCGAGCGAGGCGGTGATGCTCAACTCCAGGCCGTCGGCAAGCTGCAAAGGCACTTCCATCGCGCGCACGATCTTCTCGGCGATGCGCAGCACGTCGTCGCGCTGCACGATGTGGCGCAGGATCAGCGTGAACTCGTCGCCCGCATAGCGCGCGACCGTGTCCGTGCCGCGCACGTTCGACTTGAGTCGTCGCGCCACCGCGATCAGCACCTGGTCGCCGACGGCGTGGCCAAGCGAATCGTTGATCGTCTTGAAGCGGTCGATGTCGACGAAGACGACCGCGAACATCTCGCTGCCGCGCTGCGCTTCGGCGATCGCCGAGGTGAGGCGGTCGTTGAACAGCAAGCGGTTCGGCAACCCGGTCAGCGGATCGCGCAGGCCTTCGGAGCGCCCTTGCGTGCGCGCATGGCGCAACTCGAGTTCCGCGCCGAGCGCCCGCGTGAACAGGCGCAGGCCGGAGACGACCGGCAAATCGGCGACAATCGCCTCGCGGCGTGCGACCAGCAGCGCACCGACGCAATCGTTGCGCTCGCCACGCGCCGGCATGCCGAGCACGCATTCGAAACCACGCTCACGCAACACGGGATCGGTCACCGCCGCAGCCCACGCCTGTGTCGGCAGCACGACGTCTTCGCCGCCGAGCAACTGGCGCGACAGGCTTTCGCAAGGCACTTCGGCGCCCTCGTCGAGATCGAAACGCCGGTAAGCGGCGGCGACCTTCGACTGCGGCGCCGCATCGGCGGCTTCGAGCGCGATGACGAGATCGGCGCCGAGCCAGTCCGCGACGCCGCGCACGATCGCTTCGACCGCGTCGCGCGAATCGCCCTGCGTTGCGCCAAGCAGTGCCGCCATCGCCTCCTGCAGGCGGCTGAGTTCGTCGATCTCGCGGAACGTATAGAACTGCACGACGCGCTCTTCGTGCATCGCGTTGCGGATGCTCACGTCGACCGGGTAGGCACCGCCGCCGGCGCGCGGCTTGCGCGTGCGCAGCTGCACCGCGCTCTCGCTGGCCAGCCGCGTTGCGAGTTCGCGGCGCTGCTCCGGCGCCACGACGAAATCGAAACCCGCGATATCGGCGCCGACGATTTGAGCGCGCGCATGGCCGGAGCGGCGCACGAAAGTGTCGTTGACGTCGAGGATGCGACCCGTCGCCGGATCGACCAAGGCGAGCTCGTCGAGGCTGCCATCGAAGGCGAAGCGATACCGATCCACCACCGGCGCTGCTGCGGCGGCGACGCGCGGCACTTCGACGGGCCGCTGCGCGAGCGCGGCGAGCAGGCTGGCCTGCGCATCGGCCGATCGCACCGGACCCGACAGCCATTCCTTGATGCAATCGGGAAACGCCGCCCGGTTCCAGCCGCTGCCCACCGCACCGACAATGCCGATGACGGGAATCGTGCGGCGCGCGTGGGCAAGCAGTTCCGCGCAAAACACCCTGGCCTCGCGCTCGTCGTCGGAAAATTCGACGAAGGCGAAATCGATGCTGATGCCCGGACCCAGGAATTCGCGCGCCTGGGCGATGTCCTTGGCGGAATAGATCTCGTCGAAGGCATGCTGGTCGAGCACGTCGAACAGCACACGGCGATCGCCGCGATCGCCGGCGACGATGAGCGCCGCGCCCTGGCCTTCCGCGGGCAGCGCGCTCACGACACCCAGCGCCCGTCGCGCAGCCGCGGCCGCTGCGAAACCTGCGCGCGCGACGACATCGCGGCATACAGGCCATCGAGTTCCTCGGGCAGTTCGACGCGCTGGCCGACGAAGACGGCCTTGCGCTCGGCGTGCATCGCCATGCGCGAAATGCGGCGCAGGAACAGCGTCTCGGCGGGCTTGAGGAAGGCGTCGAAATCGACGAACAGGTAGACGCCGAAATGCATGCTCTGCAGCACGTAGCGCAGCGCATCGCCGAGGCGCTTGGTGCCGGGCACGTAAAGGCCGGTTTCGCGCAGCGGCGCAATGCCGCCTTCTGAATCCCAAGCGTAGATCGAGGTGCCGGCGCGAATCGCGAGCACGCGCATCTGTGCAAGCAGGTCGGCCGGGCTGTCGGTGTCGAGCGCAATCACGTGCTGTGGCGACTGCACGATGCGTTCGAGGAGTTTCTGGACGATCGACAGTTCGGTCTTGGCTTCGCTCACGCGCCTCTCCGGGCCAGATTGACCCGATGCACAGCTTGCCGGGATTATAGCCATCCCGACGCGTCGAGCGGTTCGGCAAACCACTCCGGCACATGGACATGCCGCCACCTCGGGCACGACACTGCCCCAGGTGGAATCGACGGTCGCCCTCAAGCGACCTGAGGGTGGCGCGGCCATGCCGCGACTGTTTCCTTGCACACCGCGGCATGATGCCCGGTTGGGCGGGTCATCCAACTCATCCGGAGCCGAACATGTTCGAAGGACTGCGTTTCCAGCATTGGCAGGCCGAACAGGACAGCGACGGCATCGTCGTGCTCACGCTCGACCGCGCCGGCAGTTCGGTCAATGCGCTCTCGCGCGCGGTCATCGACGAGTTGTCGGAGATCGTCGAACGGCTGTCGTTCGAGCCGCCCAGGGGCGTCGTCGTGCGCTCGGGCAAGGCGAGCTTCATCGTCGGCGCGGACATCAAGGAATTCGAAGGCTTCGAGAAATCGGGCACGGTGCAGGACGCGCTCGAGAACGGCCAGCGCGTGATGCAGCGCCTAGCCAAGCTGCCCTGCCCGACCGTCGCCGCGATCCACGGCGTGTGCATGGGCGGCGGCACCGAGCTTGCACTCGCCTGCCGCTTCCGCGTCGCCACGCGCGACCCATCCACGCGCATTGCGCTGCCCGAGGTCAAGCTCGGCATCTTTCCGGGTTGGGGCGGCTCGGCGCGATTGCCGTACCTCATCGGCGCGCCGGCCGCGCTCGAACTCATGCTCACCGGCCGCGCCGCCTCGGCCGAGAACGCCAAGGCGCTCGGCATCGTCGATGCGCTGACCTCGCCCGAACTCCTCGTCGACGCGGCGAAGGAACTCATCCGTCATCCGCGCGCGCGTCCGCTCAAGCAACGCGCGCTGGCGTGGGCGACGAACCTGTGGCCGGTGCGGCAAATCCTCGCGCCGATCATGGTCAAGCAGGCCGCGGCGAAAGCGCGCAAGGAACAGTACCCGGCGCCGTTCGCACTCATCGAGACCTGGCGCCGCGGCGGCGGCCTCGCCCAGCGCCTGCGCAACGAGGCGCGCGCCGTCGCCAAACTCGCCGGTACGCCGACCGCGCGCAACCTGATCCGCGTGTTCTTTTTGCAGGAACGCCTCAAGGGCCTCGCCGGCGGCGCCGAACACGGCATCGCGCACGTCCACGTCGTCGGCGCCGGCGTCATGGGCGGCGACATTGCCGCGTGGTGCGCGCTGCGCGGCTTCGAGGTGACGCTGCAGGACCGCGAGATGAAATACGTGCAGCCCGCGCTCGACCGCGCCAAGGCGACGTTCGAGAAGAAGCTGAAGACACCCGAACGCATCCAGCCCGCGCTGGCCCGGCTCAAGGCCGACGTCGAAGGCAACGGCATCGCAGACGCCGACCTGCTCATCGAGGCGATCTTCGAGAACGCGCAGGCGAAAGAAGATCTCTACAAGGGCGCCGAGCCGAAGATGAAGGCCGACGCGCTGCTCGCGACGAACACCTCGAGCATTCCGCTCGACGAACTGCGCAAGGCCGTGCAAAAGCCCGCGCGCTTCCTCGGCCTGCATTACTTCAATCCGGTCGCGCTGATGCCGCTCGTCGAGATCGTGCGCCAGGACGAGCTCGATCCCGCCGTCGAGAAACGAGCGCTCGCGTTCTGCAAGGCGCTCGACAAGCTGCCCGTGCCGGTCGCGGGCACGCCCGGTTTCCTCGTCAACCGCACGCTGATGCCGTACATGCTCGAAGCGGCACGCGCGTACAGCGAAGGCATTCCCGCACCGGTCATCGACAAGGCGGCGAAGAAGTTCGGCATGCCGATGGGGCCGATCGAACTCGCCGACACGGTCGGCCTCGATGTCGCCGCCTCCGTCGGCGCCGAACTCGGACCGTTCCTCGGCCTCGACATTCCCGCCTCGATCGGCGAGCTCGCGCAAAACGGCAAGCGCGGCAAGAAGGACGGTGAAGGCTTCTACAAATGGGTGGACGGCAAGGCGCAAAAGCCCGAGGTCGACCCGAACTACGTCGCGCCCGACGACCTCGAGGACCGCATCATCCTGCCGCTCATCAACGAAGCGGTCGCCTGCCTGCACGATGGCGTCGTCGACGACGCCGACCTGCTCGACGCGGGACTCATCTTCGGCACCGGCTTCGCGCCGTTCCGCGGCGGCCCAATCCAGTACGTGCGCGACACCACGGGCGCCGATGCGCTCGTCGCCAGGCTCGAAAGCCTCGCCGCGAAATACGGCGAGCGCTTCAAGCCGCGACCGGGCTGGGACAATCCGGCGCTGCGCGGCACGTAGGCCGGACGCGCGAACGCGCGGCCGGCTGTGCTGCTGCCGGCCGATCTGCGATCGTCCGGCCTACGACGGCCTCAATACGCCGTCCCGGCTTTGGCCAATCCCGTGTGCCGCACATCCTTGCCGCGCACGAGATAGAGCACGAATTCGCAGAGGTTCTTGCAGCGGTCACCGATGCGCTCGAACGAACGCGCGCACCACAGGCGGTCGAGTTGCGCCGGGATCGCGCCGGGATGGTCCTGCATGCGCGCGACGAGCGCTTCCTGCGCGGCTCGGTAGAGGCGATCGACCTGCGCATCCCGACGCAGCACGTCGTGGGCAAGCGCCTCGTCGATCCGCACGAACGCGTCGAGTGCGCCACGCAGCATGTCGCGCGTAGTCACGCCAAGCTCGGCGAGCAATGCCGCCACGTCGAGATCGCGCTCCTCGGCGGCGAGCCGTTCGCCAATGCGCGCGATGCGCTTGGCCTCGTCGCCGATGCGCTCGAGGTCGCCAAGCATCTTCATGATGGTCAGCACGAGGCGCAGGTCCGACGCGGTCGGCTGGCGCCGCGCGAGGATGAACGTGCATTGCTCGTCGAGCGCGACTTCGGACTGGTTGATGCGCCGCTCGCGCTCGGCGACCTGCGCGAGTGCGCCCGCGTCGCGCGACGCCAGGATCGCCGCTGCCGCCGCGATCTGTTCCTCGACGAGGCCGCCCATCGCGAGCACGCGCTTGCGCACGTCCTCGATCTCGGCGTTGAACCGCCGGGAAATGTGCTGGGTCAGGTGCAGGTGGTCCATTGGTGATTGGTGATTGGTGATTGGTGATTGGTGATTGGTGATTGGTGATTCGTGATTCGTGATTGATACGGGTACTTGGTCGGAGTTCACTATAGCGGGCGTCGCGTTACACGAATGCGGCAAGGTAACCGCTCCTTCGAATCACCAATCACGAATCACCAATGACGGCTTTTCCGGTAATGAAATCCTCGGTCTCCCGCTCGCGCGGGTTCGTGAAGATCGCGTCGGTGTCGCCGAATTCGAGGATGCGGCCTTCGTGCAGGAACGCCAGCCAGCGCGACACGCGCGCGGCCTGCTGCATGTTGTGCGTGACGAGGACGATCGCGAAATGCGAAGCGAGTTGCAGCAGCAGTTCCTCGAAACGCA
>Ga0182744_1003473_pt1 | contig 12254 bp, 5 predicted proteins | sample eDN3rd30CKraftMG_FD_128525 | JGI IMG/M metagenome (GOLD analysis project Ga0182744, IMG submission 128525) | Enriched Miracle-Growth compost microbial communities from Emeryville, California, USA - eDNA 3rd pass 30_C Kraft MG (version 2) (version 2) ...
CGATCGGCTGGATCTCCACCATCGGGCCGGCGGGAAAGATCAATCTCGCGCCCTACAGTTTCTTCAACCTGGTGTCCGGACAGCCGCCATGGCTGATGTTCTCCAGCTCGCCGAAGAAGCACTCGCAGACCAACGCCGAGGCGCACGGCGAATTCACCTTCAGCCTCGCGACCTGGAACCTGCGCGAGGTGATGAACCAGTCGTCGGCCGAGTTTCCCGATGACGTCAGCGAGCCGGAAGCGGTGGGCATCGAGATGGCGCCGGGACGCAACGTGAAGACGCCGCGCGTCGCCGCCTCGCCGGTGGCGATCGAGTGCAAGTACAACAAGACCGTCGAACTGATCGCATCCGACGGCAAGCCGAACCGTTCGCATCTCGTACTGGGCGAGGTCGTCGGCATCCATATCGACGAATCGATCATCGTCGACGGCATGCTGGACGTGCGCAAGATGCAGCCCATCGCGCGGATGGGCTATATGGATTACTGCGTCGTCAACGACTACTTCACGATGCCGCGCCCGGCCGGCTATGTTCCGCGCGACTAGCGCTCAGGCCGCTCAGGCAGGCCGCGCGGCGACAACCGCCTCGTCACGGCGAGGAACGATCCCGGCGAAGACGGTGTGCTGCCGAAATATAAGTCGCTGGCGATGACGTGTCGTTATTCGAGCGTGAGATGGGCGGCGTCGCCGACGCCGCGCCACATCTTCACCTCGCGCGCGATATCGTCCTTGAACTGCTGCGACGAGCCGCCGACGGCGTTGGTCGCCATCGCGCGGAACTTCTGCTGGATCTCCGGCACCTTGAGGATGCGCTGCAGTTCGCGCTCCAGCCGTTCCACGACCGGTGCCGGCGTATTGGCGGGTGCGAACACGCCGCTCCACAGCGAGACATGCACGTCGGGATAGCCCGCCTCGTCCATCGTCGGCACGTCCGGAAGATCCGGCATCCGCTTGGAGTCGGTGACGGCGAGCGCGCGCGCCTTGCCGCCCTGGATCTGCGGGATCGCCGGCGGCGGATCGACGATGGTTACGGCCGACTGTCCGCCGAGCACGCCGAGCACCATCTCGTTGCCGCTCTTGTAGGGAATGGCGACCGCCGGCGCGCCGGACTTCAGCTTGAACAGTTCCATCGCCAGCGTGAACGCGGTGGAGGACGTGCCATAGTTTGACTTGTCCGGGTTGGCCTTCGCCCATTCGACGAATTCCTTCACGTTCTTCGCCGGATGGTTCGGATTGACGACCATGAACAGGGGGAAATCGGCAACCTTGGAAATCGGCACGAAATCCTTCAGCGTCGCATAGTGCAGCTTGTCGGATACCGCGACCGAGATCGCCATCGCGCCGGACGCGCCGATCAGCAGCGTATAGCCGTCGGCGGGCTGGCCCTTGACGTATTCGGCCGCGACGCGGCCGCCGGCTCCGACCTTGTTCTCGACGACGACCGCCTGGCCGAGGGCGTTCTGGAGTTCCTGCGCCAGCACGCGGGCGATCAGGTCGTTACCGCCGCCGGCGGCGAAGCCGACGATCAGGCGAACGGTGCGGTTGGGATAGGCTTGCGCCTGCGCGCTGCCGGATGGCGGCAGCATCGCCAGGACGGCGAGCGCGGCAGACAAGGCAGCCGACAGTAACCCACGCATGATGCGATTCATGACCGTTCCCTTCCCCGTTTTCGCTTGTTTGTTGGCCAGCAGGATAACGCGGGGTGTGGCCGATCTACAATCGGCCGGGTTTTGTTGGGAGAAGTCCTGTCCCGGCCTTCCCTCCGGCCCGGTTTGAGGTCACAGTCCGTCCGCGCGGCGCCGGTCGGGGGGTGGGTGGACCGCCGCAAGGGTCCGTGGTTGCGGTCGAAGTTGGGTTCGCGGGTGAGTAGCTCGATGCGGAGGGAGAGCGTTGCGTGCATGGTGGCCGCGGCGCTCGCGTGGATGTGCGGCAGCGGCGTCGCGCAGGGCCAGACGCTCGCGGATGCGCTCGTGCGCGCCTATCAGAGCAACCCGCAGCTCAATGCCGAGCGCGCCCGGCAGCGCGCGACCGATGAAGGCGTGCCGCAGGCGCTGGCCGGCTACCGGCCGCAGCTTTCGCTCGGCCTCAGCGCCGGCCTTCAGGGCGTGCGCAACCTGTTGCCGGGCTCGAGCGGTTCGGTCAGCGCCAACCTGCGGCCGTGGTCGGCAGGCGCGACCATCAGCCAGAACCTCTACAACGGCAACAAGACGGCCAATCAGGTACGTCAGGCCGAGGCACAGGTGCAGGGCGGCCGCGAGCGGCTGCGCGCCGTCGAGCAGGACGTGCTGCTCGATGCCGTGACCGCCTATATGAGCGTGCTCGCCAGCCAGTCGCTGGTCGAGGCCCAGCGTACCAACGTGCAGTTCCTGCGCGAAACGCTGCAGACCACCCAGAAGCGCTATGACGCCGGCGACGTGACGCCGACCGACGTGGCGCAGGCACAGGCGCGGCTCAACCGCGGCATCGCCGACCTCAATGCCGCCGAGGTCAATTTCGCCGTCAGCCAGGCTACCTATCGCGAGGTCGTCGGCATCGTGCCGGGCAAGCTCGCGCCGGCGGAGCCCGTGGACCGCCTGCTGCCGCGTCAGCGCGAACAGGCGCTCGGCGTCGCGCGCGCAGAAAACCCGGCGATCGCGGCCGCTGCGTTCGACGTCGATTCCGCGCAGCGGGCGGTCAATATCGCCGAGGCTGCGCTCTATCCGACGGTCGGCGTGCAGGGCAGCGTGTCGCGCGAAATGCAGACCGACACCACGCTCGGTACCTCGCGCACCGACCAGCTCTCAGTCGTCGGCAACGTCAACGTCCCGGTCTATGACGGCGGGCTGGCGTCCTCGCAGGTGCGGCAGGCCAAGGAGACGCTCGGCCAGACCCGCATCGTGCTCGACCGCACGCGCGCGCAGGCGGAAACCGCGGTGATCGCCGCCTGGGCGACGAACGAGGGCTCGCGCATCGCGCTCAACGCGGCGACCTCGGAAGTGAAGGCCGCCGAGCTCGCGCTCTCGGGTGTGCAGAAGGAAGCGCAGGCCGGCCAGCGCACCACCCTCGACGTACTCAACACCCTGCAGGACCTGACGGCGGCGCGCTCGCGCCTCATCCTGGCGCAGCGCGACCGCGTGGTGGCGTCCTACTCGCTGCTCTCCGCCATCGGACGGCTCGACCACATCCGGCTCGCGCTCCGGACGCCGGACTACGATCCGCAGGTGCACTACAGCCAGGTGCGCGATGCATGGTTCGGCGTGCGCACGCCGGACGGACGCTGATGCGGGAACCGTGACGCCGGAAACGCGCGCGGATCAGCTCGCCGCGCGGTCGAGGAACAGGCTGCCGCCGGTGACGATGCGGTCGCCGGGCGAAAGTCCTTCCGTCACCTGAACGAGTTTGCCGTTGACGGCGCCGGTCTTGATCCGGCGCAACTCGATGGTGCGGTCGTCGCGCACCAGCCACACGCTGACGCTGCCGCCGTCGCGGATGAGCGCGCTGCCCGGAACGGCGACGACGAGGTTCTCGGGCCGGGTGAAGATCTCGACGGCGGCGAACATCTCGGGCTTGAGCATGCCGTCGGAGTTGTCGACGGTGGCGCGCACTTGCAGGCGCCGCGTCGCCGGATCGAGCGCGGCGGCGACGTAATCGATGCGGGCCTGGAAGGTGCGGCCGGGAAGCGCCGTGACGGTGAAGCTCAGCGGCTGCCCAACGTGGACGTTCTGCGCATCGGCCTCGCGCACATAGGCGCTGAGCCAGACGGTCGAGAGATCGCCGATGACGAACACCGGATCGCTGGCGCCGGCGTTGAGAAACTGTCCGGGCCCGACCTTGCGGGCGACGACGGTGCCGGCGAGCGGCGCGGTCACCGCGGTCGCCGCGTCGATCTTGCCGGTCTGCTGGAAGGCGTCGATCTCGGCATCGGTGTGGCCGAGCAGGCGCACGCGGTTGCGCGCGGCTTCAAGGGCGGCGTCGGCGGCGCGGTCGTCGTTGCGCGTCGCGGTGAGGTCGTTCTCGGCCTTCTGGAGGTCGCGCAGCGGGACGGCCCGGGCCTCGTACAGCGCGCGGTCGCGCTTCACGACGGTTTCCAGAAGCGCAAGCTGCGCCTGCGCCTTGTTCTTCGCCGAGACCGCGGCCATGAGATCGTTGAGGCTCTGCACGGTGTCGGTCGCGGAGATCACGAACAGCGGCTGGCCGCGCTCGACCTTGTCGCCGGCCTTCACCAGCAGTTTCATCACCCGGCCGGAATAGGGCGAGAAGATCGGGGTGGCGTGCTCGTCGTTGAGCGCGATCTTGCCTTCGGTCGCGCGCTCGGAAACGAACGAGCGCTGCTCGACCTTCTCGACGGTGAGGTTGCTCCATTCCGCGTCGGTCGGGCGATAGCGGTTGGTGGCGCGGCGCGTCTGGCTCGAAATCTCGGCGTCGAACTCGTGCAGCCCGGGGCGCGGGTGCGGCGACAGGCTCAGCACGGCCGCGCCGGCGATCAGCGCGATGCCCGCGGCGCCGAGCATCAGCAGCCGCCGGCGGGGCAGGCTTGCGATCCGCCCCATCCACTCGTCGATGCGCTGCTGCAAGGTGCCTCCCGGCAAAGCGTCCGGCCGTCCCGGACGCCTGTTCATTGCCCGAGTTTATGGCGAAGTGATTGCGGAAATGCAAATTGGATTCGATGTTTAGCGCCGCCGTTGGCTGAACGGACAGTCAGAATTCGGCGTGCAGGCGGGCCGAGAAGACCGATACCGGGCCGCGGTCGGCGTTGTAGGCCGGATTGGCGATGAACTGGTAATCGAAGGTCAGGCTCGTGCCGGGCCGCAGCCCGATGAGGTAATAGGTCTCGAGGATCTTTTCCGTGCGGTAGTTCAGCCGGCCGTCGCCGATCAGCAGGCCGGTGCCGCCCGCCGCGAGGAAATCGCGGTGCGGACCCGAAAGGGCGTTGATGGCGCCGGCGAGCCCGAAGGTATCGTCCGGACGCTTCCAGCGCGCGCCCTTGAGCGAAAGGCCGCCCGACAGGCTGCGGTCGATGTCGGTGAACGACAGCGTCTCGTTGTTGCCGTCGTTCCAGCTATAGCGGCCGAAGATTCCGAGGTCCTCGCCGAGCGCCTGCTCGACGTTGGCGTAGAAGCCGTTCTTCTCGCGCACCTGACGGTCGGCGATGATGGCATCGTTGATATCGGTGCCGGGCACGGCGGTGACGGCATTGAGCGCATTCCGGTAGCTGCCGCTCGGGCCGCGGTTGGAGAACGCGCCGACGCGGAGCTTTCCCGGCTGGTTCCACAGCGCGTAGCGCTGCTCGTATTCCACCACGCCGCCTCCGGACTTGAATTCGAGGATGTCGCTCGCCGGCGCGCGCGGCACCTGGAACAGGCCGGCACGCAGCGCCCAGTCCTTGCGGTTCACTTCCAGCACGCCGCCGCGCGTGAAGCCCGGCAGGTCGGCCGGAAAGTCGTAGGCGGCCGACGACCAGATCGCCCAGTTCATGAAGTCGGCGCGGGGATCGTGCGCATAGGCGTTGGCGTCGAAGTAATCGCCGATGGCGAAGCGGCCGACGGTCAGCGTCACGCGGTCGATATCGCGCTTGCCGGCGACCTGGTTGGGGCCGTCCTCGACGGTCTCCTGTCCGCCGCCGAAGCCGAACGTCTGCTGGAAGAAATAGCGTTGCGCGCGCACGCGCGGGTAGTCGCCGCCGGCCTTCTGCGCCTCGCCGTTGCTGAAGCCGGCGAGGCCGAGCGTGCCGGCCAGGCCGACGCCCTGGGCGATCTCCGGATTGAAGTAGACCGCGCCGCCTTCCCACAGCTTGCGGCCGATGAAGGCGGTGGCGGTCCAGGTCTCCCGTGTCATGCCCGTTCCCGGCAGGCTCGCGACGCCCTGGTATGGCGAATGGATCGGCCCGTAGCCCTGCGCGATGAACGTGGTCTGGCCGTGGATGCTCCAGCCGTTGTCCTCGAGGGTTGGAGCCGTCGTGCGTCGCGGAGCGTCGAACCGATAGTTCACGCCGAGCTTGAACAGGTGCGCGTCGGGCCGGACCTCGAGCGGCGCCGGCACATGGCGGGTCTTGGCGCCGAGGGCGACGTAGTCGTATTCGGCCTTGCCGGTCCAGTTGCCGGCGATCGGCCATTCGATGCCCGCGCCGAGCGTCCAGCCGACATGGGTCTTGTCGTCCTCGCCGGTGCGGTTGCCGGCGCCGTCGAACGTGTCGATCCGGGTCGAGCCGAGGGCGAGGCCGCCGGTGACGAAGGGCAGGAAGCTGCCGACCCGGTAGCCGAGCCGCGGGCGGATCGTCGCGAGATAGTTGTAGCTCGTCCGGTAGGGCGCGATGCCGTCCTGGTGCGGATCGAGCGGGCCGGGAAAGGTCACGTCGGCTTCCAGTCCGGCGACGAGGTTCGGACCGAGCGCCCGGTTGTAGCCAAGCTGCAGGCCGCCGGTGAACCCGGTGATGCTGGAGGGGAATTCGTCGGCGCTGCGCAGCAGCGGATGGGTCGAAGGGCCGAACGTGCCGCTGCCGTAGCCGAAGTGGCCGCCGGCATAGAGGCCGTCCCACGCGATGCGGGGCTTAGCCCAATCGGCGGCCATGGCGGTCGAGCCATGCAGGGCGAGCGCGCCGCATATCGCCTGGATCACACCCGACCGGACCACGCTGCTTCCCCAAGTTGTTCCGGACTTGCCGCGGCGCACCGCAATAACTTTCCCGATGTAACAGCGCCATGACCATGTTTCTTTATTGCAACTAATTCGCATTAGCAACTGAAGAGAGGCGGCCCAATGTGACGGAAGTACTTATCCACAGGGGGTGTGCGGCTTCCGTTGAGACGGGTTGCGGTGGGAGAGCCGGCAAAATCGGGAATGCTTTCCCCGCGCCACGCGGCCGGACCAGTCGCCCGCCCTGAGAGAACCGCGGGCATTCGGAGGCGCCGCGGACAGTTCCGTCGCCGGCAGAAGAAGGCCGGGATGATCCTGCGTGCGCCGATGCTGGCGAGCGCGCAGCGCGCGGCCGCGCACCGGCGCTTGGCCCGGCCGGCGGCTGTGGCTTATTCGGCCGGGTGCAGGTCGGGACGCAGGACGAGCTTTCGCGGACCGCCTCGCGACAGCTTGCGATGCAGCTTGTCGAGCATCAGGTAGATCACCGGCGTCGTGTAGAGCGTGAGGACCTGCGACACCACGAGGCCGCCGATGATGGTGATACCGAGCGGCCGGCGCAGCTCGGAACCGGGCCCCGCGGCGATTACCAGCGGCACTGCGCCGAGCAGCGCCGAAAGCGTCGTCATCAGGATCGGGCGGAAGCGCTCGAGGCAGGCTTCGTAGATCGCCTGCTCCGGCGTCAGGCCGCGCTGGCGTTCGCCTTCCAGCGCGAAGTCCACCATCATGATGCCGTTCTTCTTCACGATGCCCACCAGCAGGATGATGCCGATGAAGGCGATGATCGACAGCTCGGTGTTGAACACCTGCAGCGCCAGCAGCGCGCCGAGCCCGGCCGAGGGCAAGGTCGAGATGATCGTGAGGGGATGCGCGAGGCTCTCGTAGAGCACGCCGAGCACGATGTAGATCGCGAGCAGCGCGGCGATGATGAGGATGCTCTGCGCGCCCGCGCTTTGCCGCAGCGCCTGCGCGTCGCCGGCAAAATCGGCATGCACGGTCGTCGGCATGTGCAGCTCGGCCACGGCGAGATTGATCGCGTCGATCGCGCTTTCGAGCTGCACGCCGGGACGCAGCGCGAACGAGATCGTCGCCGAAGGATACTGCCCCTGGTGGTTGACGACGAGCGGCGCCAGGCCGCGCTCGAAACGCGCAACGGTCGAAAGCGGGATCGCCGTGTTGCCGCGGCCCGGCACGTAGATGTGGCTCATGTCGCTCGGATCGCGCTGATAGGTCGGATCGACCTCCAGGATGACGCGGTACTGGTTGCGCTGGGTGTAGATCGTCGAAATCTGCCGCTGGGCAAACGCGTTGTTGAGCGCGGAATCGATCGCCGACATTTTCACGCCGAGACTCGACGCTAAGGGGCGGTCGATCGTCACGCCGAGCTGCAGGCCGCCCTGCTCGCGGTCGCTGGACACGTCGGTGACGCCGGGTACCTTGCCGATGCGGTCGCTCACCGCCGGGAGCCATTTCGAAAGCTCGTCGAGGTCCGCGCTCCACAGCGTGAACTGGTACTGCGAGTTGGTCTGGCGGGCGCCGACGCGCAGGTCCTGGGCCGGGAACATGAAGAGCTGCACGCCGGGCACGACGGCGATCTTGCGGCGCAGCCGGTCGATCACCTGCTGCGAGGTGAGGTAATCGCGCTCGGCCGCCGGCTTCAGGCTGATGAACATGGTGCCGCGGTTGACCGAGCCGGAGAAGCCCGATCCGCCGACCGACGAGCCGACGCCGAAAACGGCCGGGTCCTCGGCGACGATCTGCACCACCCGGCGCTGCAACTCCACCATCGTCTTGTAGGACACGTCGGTCGAGGCCCGCGTGCCGCCGAAGATCAGCCCGGTATCGTCCTGCGGGAAGAATCCCTTCGGCGTCCGCACATAAAGATCCACCGTCAGCGCGACGGTCGCCAGCAGGATCATCATCGTGATGGCGCGGTGGCGCAGCGCGATCGCCAGCGTCGCGCCGTAGAGGCGCAGGACGCGGCTGAGCAGGCCCTCGACGAAACGGTCGAAGCGCGAGCGCGCGGTCGGCACCTCGCGGATATAGTGCGCGCAGATCATCGGCGTCACCGAGAGCGACACCACCGTGGAAATCGCGATGGCGAACGCCAGCGTGACCGAGAACTCGCGGAACAGCCGCCCCACCACCCCGCCCATGAACAGCAGCGGGATGAACGCGGCGATCAGCGAGATGCTGATCGAGATGACGGTGAATCCGATCTGCCGCGCGCCCTCGATCGCGGCGCGCAGCGGCGAGCGACCGCGCTCGAGGTTGCGGAACGTGTTCTCGATCATCACGATGGCGTCGTCGACGACGAAGCCGACGCTGACCGCGAGCGCCATCAGCGACAGGTTGTCGATGGAAAACCCCACGAGCCACATGGCGGCGCAGGTGCCGGCGAGCGACAGCGGCACCGTCACGCCGGCCGCCACCGTCGGCGCGGTGCGGCGCAGGAACAGGAACACCACCAGCATGACGAGGCCGATGGAGCTCGCGAGCGTGAGCTGCATGTCGAGCACGCTGGCGCGGATCGTCAGCGTGCGGTCCGAAAGCACGTTGATGTCGAGCCCGGCCGGCACCAGCGTCCGGATCTCCGGCAGCAGCGCATGGATGCGGTCCACCGTGTCGATGACGTTGCTGTTGGTCTGCTTGGTGATGACGATCAGCACCGCCGGCTGAAGATTGTAGGAAGCCGACGACTGGGTATTGCGGGTGCCCTCGACGACCCTGGCGACATCCGACAGGCGGATGACGTTGCCGTTGATGCTCTTGACGACCAGGGAATGGTATTCGTCCGGCGTGCGGAGCTGGTCGTTGGTGCCGATGGTCTCCGCGCGCCGGGCGCCGGCGAACTCGCCGAGGGGGCCCTGCGCGTTGGTCTGCGAGATCGCGGTGCGGATGTCGTCGAAGGATACGCCGGTCGAGGCGAGCGCGACCGGGTTGACCTGCACGCGGATCGCCGGCTGTTCCGCGCCGGCGACCGCCACGTCGGCGACGCCGGGCACCTGCATGATGCGCTGCGCGACGACCGTGTCGGCGGCGTCGTACATGGCGCTGGCGGTGAGGTTCTTCGAGGTCAGCGCCAGGATCAGCACCGGCGAGGCGGCGGGGTTCGATTTGCGGAATGTCGGCAGCGTCGGCAGGTCGAGCGGCAGGTCGCTCAGCGCCGAATTGAGCGCCGCCTGCACGTCGCGCGCGGCGCCGTCGATATCGCGGTTGAGGTCGAACTGGACGGTGATGTTGGTCGAGCCGAGCGAGCTGCGCGAGGTGATCTCGGTGACGCCGGCGATGGCGCCGAGCCGCCGCTCCAGCGGCGCGGCGACCGTCGCCGCCATGGTCTCGGGATCGGCGCCCGGCCGGCTCGCCGAGACGCGGATGGTCGGGAAGTCCACCGCCGGCACGCTGGCGACCGGCAGGAGGTCGTAGGCGACCGCGCCGAGCAGGAACAGGCCGATGGCGAGCAGCGTCGTTCCCACCGGCCGCACGATGAACGGATAGGAGAAGTTCATGGGCGGCTACTCCGCCGGCTGCCCGGCCGCGCGCGGGCGGCCCAGGCCGCGGTTCTTCAGCCGCTCCAGCGCGAGATAGATCACCGGCGTGGTGTAGAGCGTGAGCAGCTGGCTGAGCAGCAGGCCGCCAATGATGGTGATGCCGAGCGGGAAGCGCAGCTCGGAGCCGGTACCGCTCTCGAGCGCGAGCGGCAGCGCGCCGAACAGCGCCGCAAGCGTCGTCATCATGATCGGCCGGAAACGCAGCTCGCATGCCTTCACGATGGAGGCGCGCGGCGACAGCCCCTCGACCCGCTCTGCTTCCAGCGCGAAGTCGATCATCATGATCGCATTCTTCTTCACGATGCCCATCAGCAGCACGATGCCGATCAGCGCGACGATCGACAGGTCCTGCCCGAACAGCGCGAGCGCGAGCAGCGCGCCGACGCCCGCCGAAGGCAGGGTCGAAAGGATCGTCAGCGGGTGGATGAAGCTCTCGTAGAGCACGCCGAGCACGATGTAGATCGTGATCGCGGCGGCGAGGATCAGCCACGGCTCGCCGGCGAGCGAGCGGGTGAACTCCGCGGCGTCGCCCGAATAGCTCGACGTGATCGAGGCCGGCACGCCGATCTCGCGCTCGGCGCGGCGCACCGTATCGACGGCGTCGCCGAGCGAGGCGCCCGGCGCGAGATTGAAGCTCAGCGTCGCCGCCGGGAACTGCTCCTGATGCATGATGACGAGGGGCGCGGTCGTTCGCTCCACGGTGGCGATCACGTTGAGCGGGATTTGCGCGGCCGGGGTCGTCGAAGCGAGCGCGGGCGTCGCGTTCTGTGTGCTCGAGACCTGCAGCGGCTGCGAGGCGGCGGAAGCCGGCACGTAGAGCCGCGACAGCGCGGCCGGGTCGTTCTGGTATTCCGGCTTGGCTTCGAGGATCACGCGGTACTGGTTCGCCTGGCCGTAGATCGTGGAGATCTGCCGCTGGCCGAAGGCGTCGTTGAGCGTGTCGTTGACGAGTTGCATGGAAATGCCGAGCCGCCCCGCGGCCTCGCGGTCCACCCGCACCATCGCGCGCAGGCCGCCGTTCTGCACCTCGGAAGCGACTTCGAGCAGCAGCGGCGAGGACTGCAGGTGCTGCGCGAGCCGCTCGGTCCAGGCCGCGACCTCGGCGGCGTCGGTGCCGGCGAACGTATACTGGTACTGGGCCCGGCTCGATTGCGTGCCGATCTGGATGTCCTGCACTGGCAGGAAGAACACCTTGATGCCGGGGATCGGCGCGACCGCGTCTTTGAGCCGCTCGACGATCCCGGTGACGAACGCCTTGCGCTCGTCGCGCGGCTTGAGCGAGATCGTGAGGCGGCCGGCGTTCGGCGTCGGATTGATCGTGGTGACGCCGACGATGGAGACGACGCCGGTCACGTCGGCGTCCCTGCCGACGGTTTCCGCGATGCGGGCCTGCAGCGCCTTCATCTGCTCGAACGAGACGTCCTGGTCCGCTTCCGTCACCGCGACGATCAGGCCGGTGTCCTGCGGCGGCAGGAAGCCCTTGGGAATCCAGATGTAGAGCAGCACGGTGGCGATCAGGGTGGCGAACGTCACCCACAGCGTCGCGGCCTGCCGCTCCAGCACCCAGTCGAGCGAGCGGCGATAACCGGCGACGGTGGCGTCGATCGCGTCGTTGAGGCGCTGGGAGAGCCGCCCGCGCGGGCGTTCCTCGCCCTTGCGCAGCATGCGCGCGCACATCATCGGCGTCAGCGTCAGCGAAACGATGGCGGACACGACGACCGCGATGGTCAGGGTGAGCGCGAACTCGCGGAACATGCGGCCGACCAGGCCGGTCATGAACAGCAGCGGGATGAACACCGCGATCAGCGATACGGTCAGCGAGATGACGGTGAAGCCGATCTCGCGCGCACCGCGCAGCGCAGCCGATAGCGGATCCTCGCCGTCCTCGATGTGGCGCACGATGTTCTCGATCATGACGATGGCGTCGTCCACGACGAAGCCGGTGCCGATGGTCAGCGCCATCAGCGACAGGTTGTCGAGCGAGAAGCCGCAGAACCACATCACGCCGAACGTCGCGATCAAGGACAGCGGCAGCGCGACCCCGGCGATGATGGTGGCGCGGATGGTGCGCAGGAAGATGAATACGACGGCGACG
>Ga0182744_1003475_pt1 | contig 12245 bp, 7 predicted proteins | sample eDN3rd30CKraftMG_FD_128525 | JGI IMG/M metagenome (GOLD analysis project Ga0182744, IMG submission 128525) | Enriched Miracle-Growth compost microbial communities from Emeryville, California, USA - eDNA 3rd pass 30_C Kraft MG (version 2) (version 2) ...
GGAATACGGATCGTGCGCGCCTGGTCGGCGATCGAGCGCGTGATCGCCTGCCGGATCCACCACGTCGCGTAGGTCGAGAACTTATACCCGCGGCGGTATTCGAACTTATCGACGGCCTTCATCAAGCCGATGTTGCCTTCCTGGATGAGGTCCAGGAACTGCAGGCCGCGGTTTGTGTATTTTTTGGCGATCGAGATGACGAGACGAAGGTTGGCTTCGACCATTTCCTTCTTCGCCTGACGAGCTTCGCGCTCGCCCTTCTGCACCGCCTTGACGATGCGGCGGTACTCAGGAATTTCAAGCCCGGTTTCCGTCGCCAGCTGATGAATGTCGCCGCGGATCTGCTCAATCTGCGGGCGTTCGCTTTTGACGAACTGTCCCCATTTCTTGCCGTTGTCGGCGACGCGATCGAGCCATGTCTGGTCGAGTTCGTTGCCGTAGTATTCGTCGATGAAGTGCTGACGCGGCACGCCGTAGCTGTCGGCAAGGCGCATCAGGCGCCCTTCGAGTCCGATCAGGCGCTTGTTAATCGCGTAAAGCTGCTCGACGAGGCTCTCGATACGGTTGTTGTTCAGCGACAGTGATTTAACGTCGGCGATGATTTCATCGCGGATCTTTTCGTAGGCTTTCTGCTGCTGACGCGAGCCTTGATCGCCAACGAGCTGCTGCTCGAGCTTCTTATCCTGCTGCTTGCGGAGCTTTTTGTAGGTCGAGGCAATTTGGTCGAATGTCTCGAGGACCTTGGGCTTCAACTCCGCTTCCATCGCAGCCAGCGACATGGCGTTTTCGAACTCGTCGTCGTCGTCGCCTTCGCCTTCCGGCGCGCCTGGCGCTCGCGGTTCCGCCGGCTGCTCGTCAGCCGACTCGCCGTCGGTGTTGGACTCGGGAAGCTCCTTGGCTTCAGGGCCTTCGTAGGTCGCTTCGAGATCGATGATGTCGCGAAGCAGAATCCTGCCTTCGTTGAGTTCGTCCCGCCAGATGATGATGGCCTGGAAGGTGAGGGGGCTTTCGCAAAGCCCGGCGATCATCGCCTCGCGGCCGGCCTCGATGCGCTTGGCGATGGCGATTTCGCCTTCGCGCGACAGAAGCTCGACGGAGCCCATTTCGCGCAGATACATGCGAACTGGATCGTCGGTGCGCTCTGCGGGCTCCGATTTCGTCTCACTCTTGACGAGGGAATTGTTCTGCGTGACGAGCGAGCGGCCTTCTTCCTCTTCGGCGCTGTCTTCGCTCGATTCCGCACCTTCCTCGCTGTCTTCGTTCTCGACGACGGTGATGCCCATGTCGGAGAGCGTGGCGTACAGATCCTCGATCTGGTCGGACGATACTTCTTCCGACGGCAGGACTGAGTTGAGCTGATCGAGCGTAACGTAGCCCTTCGCTTTGGCAGACTTCAGAAGACGCTTGACGGCCTGATCCGAAAGATCGAGCAGGGGGCTGTCACGTTCCGGCGTGTCGGCCGTGGCTTGCTCTTTTTCTTCCGTCTTCTGGGCTGCCTGCTGGGCGCGTGCCATCCTTAAATCCTTGTGCATCAGCCGTTCCGTATCGGAACGAACCTCAACTAAATTTGTCTGTCTCCGGGACATGCCGCACAGCTATCCCAGGACGGTTAATTTTAGCGTGCCTAACTCGCACGCTTCACGATTGGGGCGTCATCCGCGGGTTGTTCAGTATCGGCATCCATCTGATCCATTGACGCCTCGCGGGCGATCTGGCGTTTGATGTCGAGAAGGTGTGTTTCGGCCTCTTCCGTGCAATCCCGGTACCAAGCCTCTTCTGCTGCTTTCAGCGCGCGCTCCAAAGCGTCCTGCCGTTGATGCAAGGCGAGTACGTGGGTCCAGGCGGCTTCGACATCGGCGATGGAGGCATCTGGCTCGGCAAAACGGTCGCTGATGTGCGTAATCGTTCGCGCGACGAGGTCCACCACCTTTGCAACCCCCGATTTGCTCAATTGGGTGCGTAGAGTTGCCCTGTCAAGAGAATTCTGCCTTGCATGCACTGCTAAAATTTCGTCCCGAAGGGCCGCCAAGGGCTGAGATGCGAAGTCGATCGCAGCGATGGCCTCGGAATGCTCGTCGATCAGCCAAGGGTGGTTCATCAACGTCTTCAAGATAAGCGCCTCTCGGGGCGGTATACTCCGCAGATGGCCCGAGAGTTCAGGACTGGCATTAACCGCCTCCGGAGGCGGGCTTTTCCAGGAGCCACGACGTTCGGGACCGGTGAGGCGCGCGCGCTCCCGCGTCTTCCAGTCCGAGCCCATCCGGGGACTGGCATAGGACGCCTGGAACCCGCTTCGTCCGAATGGCGCACCGGCAGCGCCGGGGGCGCGCCGTTGGTTGCGCGCTCGCCCGAGCTGATACAACCTGTCGCGGAGCTCGCGCTGGTAATGACCACGCACGGTTGCGTCCTGAATGCTGCCCGCTAACGCGAAAAGCCGCGCTTCGAGCGCGGCGCGTTGCTCCGGCGTGACCGTCGGTGCGACGTGAAGCTCCCGCTCCCAAAGGACGTCGACCAGCGGCCGCGTTCGGTCGAGGACCTCGTCCATTGCCGCAGACCCCTGCTGCCGGATCAGATCGTCCGGATCGATGCCCTCTGGCAAAAACGCAAAGGCGACGCTGACGCCGGGCTTCAGCCAGGGCAGGGCGACTTCCACGGCACGGTTCGCCGCCTTACGCCCGGCGCTGTCGCCGTCGAAACAAAGGATCGGTTCCTTCGCAAAACGCCAAAGGAGCTTCAGTTGCTCCTCGGTCAACGCCGTGCCGAGCGGCGCCACCGTTTCGCTGAAGCCGGCTTCGGCAAGCGCCACGACGTCCATGTAGCCTTCGACGACAATGACGCGGTCCCTGTCGTGCGCCGTGGTGCGGGCGCGGGCGGCGTTGAAGAGCGTGTGGCCCTTATGGAAGAGCGGCGTTTCGGGTGAGTTGAGATATTTGGCGGGCACGTCCTTTTCGAGCGCACGTCCTCCGAACGCGATGACGCGGCCTTTGAGATCGAGGATCGGAAACATGACTCGATTGCGAAACCGGTCGTAGGGCTCGGGGATGTCCTCGCCCGCGATCAGCATTCCGGCAGCGGCCATGTCGCTGAGCGAAAACCCCTTGCCCTTGAGAAAAGCCGTGAGCGCCGTCCGCGAATTGGGCGCAAAGCCGAGGCGAAACGACTGGATCGTCTCCCGCGCAAGCCCGCGCTTGTCGAGATAGCGCCGGGCCTCGGCACCGATAGCGGAGCGCAAGTTCTCCTCGAAAAAGGAGGCCGAGGCTTCGAGCAGGCGGTAGAGGCGGTCGCGCTGATCGTCCTCGGCGGCGTTGCGCTCGGCCTGCTTCGGCATCGGAATGCCGGCTTCCGCCGCCAGCCGTTCGACGGCCTCGGGGAACTCAAGCCCCTCGGTTTTCATCACGAAGGTGAAGATGTCGCCATGCTCGCCGGTGGCGAAGCAATGATAGAAGCCCTTCTGGTCGTTGACCGTGAACGACGGCGTTTTCTCGGTCTTGAAGGGCGACAGCCCCTTGAATTCGCGCCCGGCTTTTTTCAGCGCGACCCTGCGGCCGACGACTTGGCTGACCGGAATCCGGGCGCGGATTTCATCCAGAAAATTCGGATTGAAACGCATGGCCTCGGTCAGCCTCAATAAATTGGAATCGTGGTCAAAGACCTCGACTCAATTAAGTGATTCGTCCGAGTACATTGTACGCTGACGTCTTGTTGTCTGAAGACGTACCCGCTTTCCACAGGATGCTCGTGGAGAGAGTCGCTGCCGCCGATCAGCCAAGCGCGGCTTTGACCGCGGCGCTGGCTTTCTGGAAGTCCATTTTCCCGGCGTACTTCGCCTTCAGTGCGCCCATGACCTTGCCCATGTCCTTGGCGGACGCCGCGCCGCTTTCCTGAATGGCGGCGGTAACGGCGGCTTGAACCTCGGCATCGTCCATCTGCTTGGGCAAATAAGCCTCGATGATGGTGATTTCGGCTTGTTCTACGTCGGCGAGGTCCGGACGCCCGCCGCTCGTGTATTGCTCGATGGAATCCCGCCGCTGTTTGACCATCTTGGTCATCACCGCAAGGATGCCAGCGTCATCCAGTGGCTTCTTGGCTTCGATTTCCGCCGATTGGATTGCCGCATTGATGAGACGCAGCGTCGCGACGCGCTGTTTTTCGCCGGCTTTCATCGCCATTTTGATGTCGTCGCTGATTTTCGCCCGCATGCGTGCTCTCCTTGAAGTTCGAGTTTGGTGGTTTAGGAGGACAGGGCGGCCGGGGCAAGCGTTAGCCCCGTCATACGGACCGTGGGCCGCAATTGACGGGTCCATGCCGTTCCCATAGGTTCCGGCGCGATTTAAGCCGAACGGCTTAGCGCCCCAACATCTGGAATTCCGATGACCGCACCTGAACCCTGGACAGACGTGCCCCTGACCGCGCGCCTCGTGCTTGACGACGGCACGGTGATTGCGGGGCGGGGGCTTGGCGCCATCGGCAGCGCCGTCGGCGAAGTCTGCTTTAATACGGCCATCACCGGTTATCAGGAAATTCTGACCGACCCGAGCTATGCGGGCCAGATCATCACCTTCACGTTCCCGCATATCGGCAACGTCGGCGCCAATAACGAAGACACCGAGACATCGAACCTGGCGTCACGCTCCGGCGTGCGCGGCTGCGTGCTGCGCGCCGATATCACCGAGCCTTCGAACTATCGCGCTGCGGAGCATCTCGACACGTGGCTCAAGGCCCGCGGCATCATCGCCATCACCGGCATCGACACGCGGGCGCTGACCGCGCGCATCCGCGAGAAGGGCATGCCGAACGCAGTGATCGCGCATCAGCCTTCGGGGCAATTCGATATCGACAAGCTGAAAGCCGAGGCCAAGGCGTGGCCCGGTCTGCTCGGCTTGGATCTCGTGCCGGACGTGACGAGCGGGCAGAGCTATTCCTGGGATGAGCAGCGCTGGGTCTGGGACAAGGGCTACGTTCGCAACGAAAATCCCGAGTTCCACGTCGTCGCCATCGACTATGGCCTGAAGCGCAACATTCTGCGGTGTCTGGCGTCGGCGGGCTGCAAGGTCACCGTTGTTCCGGCGACGGAGAAAGCCGAAGACGTGCTGGCGCGCAATCCCGATGGTGTGTTCCTGTCGAACGGACCCGGCGATCCGGCGGCGACGGGCAAGTACGCGGTGCCTGAAATCAAGAAGCTGGTCGAAAGCGGCAAGCCGCTGTTCGGCATTTGCCTCGGGCATCAAATGTTGGGTCTGGCGCTCGGCGGCACGACCAAGAAAATGCATCAGGGGCACCACGGCGCCAATCATCCGGTGAAGGACTTCACGACGAACAAGGTCGAGATCGTTTCGATGAACCACGGCTTCGCCGTCGATCGCGACAGTCTCCCCAAAGGCGTCGTGGAAACGCACGTCTCGTTGTTCGATGGTTCGAATTGCGGTCTGGCGTTGGATGGCAAGCCGGTGTTTTCCGTCCAGCATCACCCCGAAGCATCGCCCGGTCCGCAGGACAGCCACTATCTGTTCAAGCGCTTCGTCAACATGATGCGTGAGCAGAAGGGTCAGCCTCCGCATCGCGAGCGCTGAGTTCCGCCGATCGCGCGGCGCATCCTGCCGTCTCAAATGTTCGTACCTGCATGCATTCGTATGCCGAGCAAATAAACCTTGCCGAACTTTAAGATCGCGCTTCCGGTAAATCCCGGTATAACCCGGGAAAAAATTGCCTGGAGGAAATAATGCGCGCCCTTTGCGTCTCTCTACTCATGCTCGCGATGACCGGACCGGCCTTAGCCGACAATTGCACCAAGGACGTTCTCGCGGCATTCACCAAGCAGCGCGCATCGAAGGCGTTCCGCGTCGAATTCAGCCAGCCGAGCGCCGAGGGCGAAGTCCATATGAAGATCGACTATATGCCGCCGGACAAGATGCTGCAGACGGTTGAATCGCCCGCCATGCCCGGAGAGCAGCAAACCATGCTTGTCGGCAATCGCGCTTTCGCCGGATCGGGCGGCGCCTTCGAAGAACTGCTGCCGCAATTCACTCAATCGATCATAAGCGAATTCAACAACGCAGTCGGCGTTCCCGAGAACCTCGGCACGTTCGACTGCCTCGGCAAAGCGAAACTCGACGGCCAGGATTATCTCGCCTACCGGACAGCGGAAAAAGTTGCGCCGGGTGCGGATACATCGAAAATTATGGCGCGTACGATCTATGTCGATGAAGCGACGGGGAAGCCGGCATTCAACGTTATCGCCGCGCTGACCGGAGACGCTCCGCCGGCCTTGAAGGTCAAGTATTCGTACCCGACCGACGTGGAGATCATTGCACCGACGAACGCGCCCGTGCAAAAGCTCCAGTAGGATTTCGCTCTCACCGCTTCTTTCAGGATTTTCGAACATGCGCCGCATCGCCATCGCTGCAGTTTCGCTCGTCATGCTGGGAGCGACTGTCCAGGCGCAGCCCGTCACCAACGACACGGGCTCCGAGTCCAAGGCTCCCAATCCCTGCAGCGATGACGTTGCCGCGGCGCTGGGGAAGCTGCGCAAGTCGTCGTGGTTCACGATGACGAGCCATATGATCACCGAGAAGGGTCCGGCGACGATGCAGGTCGACTACATCCTTCCCGATCGCATGCATCAGAAGATCACCAACGTCGCGACGCAGAAGACGTCGGAGATCATCCTCGTCGGAAACGACGCATGGTCGCGCGAAGGTGACAGCAAATGGACGCCGCTGAAGCCGAAGATTGCGGAGCAGCTGCAGAAGCAGGTGGAGGAATCCGTTCTTCAGGAACAAAAGGACGTCGGCGGATATACCTGCAACGGACGCACCAAGCTCGACGGCCGGGACGTCGCCTCGTACAAGCTGGAAAGTCAACCTGGAAAAGAAGATAAGTTCAAAAACCAGACCTATCGGATGTTCTACGTCGATGCGATGACCGGGCTGCCTGTCAGCACCCAGCTGCTGGTCCCAGGGCATGAGGACAGGCCGATCTTCAAAACCACGTACGCATTTCCGCTCGATCTGAAGATTGAGCCGCCGACCGACATCGCTCCGGCGGCGGCACCTCCCGCCGCAGCCGCACCGTCGGACGCACCGGCTGAGGGTGCGACACCTGCGCCGAAGAACTAGCGGCTAGGGAAAGCCACGGCTCACCCTCCCAAGGCTTTCGATGGCTGCCATGCCGCCGGGGATGGTGACCGCCGTTCGCCGAGGCGCTAAAAGCGCGCCCGGAGAGAGCTTTCATGACCGCTATTGATTCTGGTGCCGTCGCTCGTCCGGCGGCAGCCAAGGTGACGTTCTCAATTCTGCTTGCAGTCAGTTTCTGCCATCTGCTCAACGACGTCATGCAGTCGTTGCTTCCGGCCATCTATCCGATGCTGAAACGCAACTACGGCTTGTCGTTCTGGCAAATCGGGCTGCTGACCACGGCATTTCAGGGAACGGCATCGCTGCTGCAGCCCGTCATCGGTCATTACACAGATCGGCGCCCCGTCGCGTATTCGACGAGCGCCGGCATGACATCCACACTTATCGGGCTCATTCTGCTGGCATTCGCGCACAGCTACGCGGCGCTGCTGGTCGGAGCCATGCTCGTCGGCGTCGGATCGGCTGTCTTCCATCCCGAATCCTCACGCATTGCGCGCATGGCGTCGGGCGGCAGGCACGGCTTGGCGCAGTCCGTTTTTCAAGTTGGCGGCAATTTCGGTACGGCGCTCGGTCCATTGCTGGCGGCTTTCATCGTGTTGCCGCAGGGCCAGAAAAGCATCGCCTGGTTTGCGTTTATTGCGCTGCTCGGGATCGCCATCCTGTGGCGTGTCAGCGAGTGGGGAAATCAGGCCCGACGACAGCCGAAAGGCGACGCTGAAATCGCAGCCTTGCCGCTGTCGCGCCGTCGCACGGGGTTTGCCCTTGCGGTCTTGGCCATGCTCGTTTTCTCGAAGTACATCTACATGTCGAGCCTGACGAGCTATTACACGTTTTATACGATCCATAAGTTCGGGGTTTCGGTCCAGCAATCGCAGTTGTTGCTGTTCGTGTTCCTCGGCTCCGTTGCTGCCGGAACTGTGCTTGGCGGTCCAATCGGCGACCGTTTCGGCGCAAAGACCGTCATATGGTTCTCGATCCTCGGCGTCCTGCCGTTCACGATGGCGCTGCCTTATGCGAACTTGCACTGGACAATCGCGCTTTCGGTGGCGATCGGCCTCATCCTGTCATCGGCGTTTCCCGCCATCATCGTGTTCGCGCAAGAACTGGTGCCGGGGCGAGTCGGCATGATCGCGGGGATATTCTTCGGCTTCGCCTTCGGAATGGCCGGAATTGCCGCGGCGGTGCTCGGTGTGGTGGCGGACGCCAAGGGCATAGACTTTGTTTATGACGTTTGCGCGTATTTGCCGTTACTCGGCCTGCTCACGGTGTTTTTGCCATCGGTGGAGCGTGTCCGGCATGGCGATGTGCGGCAGACGTAACGTCGCGTTACACCTAGGAAACCCTATGCCGCAGTATTTTGAGGGTTCCCCCTCCGTCCGGCTTTGCCTATAAGCCCCGCTTAGCCTGAGATCATCAACGTCATCACCGAGCCGGACGCGTCGACCGCTTCCGTTTCGGCCAAACCCTTGCGCGGCATGCCCAAACGCACCGATATCAAATCTATCCTCATCATTGGCGCCGGCCCGATCGTCATCGGCCAGGCGTGCGAATTCGATTACTCCGGGACGCAGGCGTGCAAGGCGCTGCGCGAGGAGGGCTATCGCATCATTCTCGTGAACTCCAATCCGGCGACGATCATGACCGATCCGGATCTGGCGGATGCGACGTACATCGAACCGATCACTCCGGAAGTCGTGGCGAAGATCATCGCCAAGGAACGGCCCGATGCCGTCCTGCCGACGATGGGCGGACAGACGGCGCTCAACACCGCGCTCGCCCTTCATCAGCAGGGGGTCTTGCAGCGGTATGGCGTTGAGCTCATCGGTGCCAATGCTGGAGCCATCGACAAGGCCGAAGACCGTCAGCTGTTCCGCGAGGCGATGAAGAGCATCGGCCTCGAAACGCCGCGCTCGAGTCTCGCCCACACGCGTGAAGAAGCCGCCGATGCGCTTGAGCATGTCGGGCTGCCGGCGATCATCCGGCCATCGTTTACGCTTGGCGGAACCGGCGGCGGCATTGCCTACAATCGCGAGGAATTCTTCGAGATCGCCGAGCGCGGTCTTGATGCATCGCCGACGAACCAGATTCTCGTCGAGGAAAGCGTTCTCGGCTGGAAAGAGTACGAGATGGAGGTCGTCCGCGACAAGGCGGACAACTGCATCATCATCTGCTCGATCGAGAACGTCGATCCGATGGGCGTGCATACTGGCGATTCGATTACTGTCGCCCCCGCGCTGACGCTCACCGACAAAGAATATCAGATGATGCGCGACGCCTCGATCGCGGTTCTGCGTGAGATCGGCGTTGAGACCGGCGGTTCGAACGTGCAGTTCGCCGTCAATCCGGCGGATGGACGGCTTATCGTTATTGAAATGAATCCGCGCGTCTCGCGATCCTCCGCACTCGCCTCGAAAGCGACCGGATTTCCGATTGCCAAAGTCGCGGCCAAGCTCGCTGTCGGCTACACGCTCGACGAAATCCAGAACGACATCACGGGCGGCGCGACGCCGGCCTCCTTCGAGCCGACGATCGATTACGTCGTGACGAAGATTCCGCGCTTCGCGTTCGAGAAATTTCCCGGCGCCGATACATCCCTGACCACATCGATGAAGTCGGTCGGTGAGGCGATGGCCATTGGCCGGACGTTCCGCGAGAGCATCCAAAAAGCGCTGCGCTCGATGGAGACGGGCCTGACGGGCTTCGATGACATTCAACTCGAAGGTCTCGGTCAAGGCGACGACAAGAACGTCGTGCGCGCCGCCGTCTCGCGGCCGACGTTCGATCGCATTCTGAAAGTGGCGCAGGCATTCCGCGTCGGCTTCTCACTCGAGGAAATCCATCAATACTGCAAAATCGATCCCTGGTTCCTGGCGGAGATCAAGGGCATCGTCGATACCGAAGCCCGCGTGATCGCACACGGTTTGCCGAAGTCGGCAGCGCAGTTCCGCGCCGTCAAGGCGCAGGGCTTTTCGGACGCCCGCCTTGCGCATCTCACCAAGACGACCGAAGCCGAGATACGGCAGACGCGACGGCAGCTCGGGGTCGCCCCGGTTTTCAAGCGCATTGATACGTGTGCGGCGGAATTTGCGTCGCCTACGGCCTATATGTATTCGACCTACGAGACCGGCCTTAGCGGCGAGCCTGTCTGCGAGGCCGATCCGACGTCGAAAGAAAAAATCATCATTCTCGGCGGCGGCCCGAACCGCATCGGCCAAGGTATCGAGTTCGATTACTGTTGCTGCCATGCCTGCTTCGCGCTGACGGCGGCTGGCTACGAGACGATCATGGTCAACTGCAATCCGGAGACCGTCTCGACCGACTACGACACCTCGGATCGGCTGTTTTTCGAACCGTTGACAGCCGAAGACGTGCTCGAAATCATTCGCGTTGAAAGCACCAACGGCAAGCTCAAAGGCGTCATCGTCCAGTTTGGCGGACAGACGCCGCTGAAGCTCGCGAGCGCTCTCGAAGAAGCCGGTGTGCCCATTCTCGGCACGTCTCCCGACGCCATCGACCTCGCCGAAGATCGCGATCGCTTCAAAGCGCTGATCGACAAGCTGAAGCTGAAACAGCCCAAGAGCGGGATCGCCAAATCGCCCGGCGCGGCGCGCGCCGTCGCCGAGACCATCGGCTACCCCGTCGTCATCCGTCCGTCCTACGTGCTCGGCGGCCGGGCGATGGAGATCGTGCATGATGGCGCGGAAGTCGATCGTTACGTCGCGCGCCTGTCGGCGACGCTCGACCGCCCGTCGGAACTTATCGTTTCCGACAAGCGTCCGCTGCTGATCGACAGCTATTTGACGGACGCCGTGGAGGTTGACGTCGATTGCCTGTCGGACGGCAAGGATACGTTTGTCGCCGGCATCATGGAGCACATCGAGGAAGCCGGAATTCACTCCGGCGACAGCGCGTGCTCGTTGCCGCCTCACTCCCTCTCGCCTGAGGTCATCGCCGAACTCGAACGTCAAGCGCGCGAACTCGCCCTGGCGTTGGGCGTCGTCGGCTTGATGAACGTTCAGTTCGCCATCAAGGACGGCGAGGTCTTTATTCTCGAAGTGAACCCGCGCGCCTCGCGGACGGTGCCGTTCGTCGCCAAGGTCATCGGCTTGCCGATTGCCTCCATTGCCTCGGAGATCATGGCCGGGAAACCGCTCGCCGACTTCAAGCTGCAGAAGCCGGTGTACGATCATATCGCGGTCAAGGAAGCGGTGTTTCCGTTCGCGCGCTTCCTCGGCGTCGATCCGATCCTCGGGCCGGAGATGCGCTCGACCGGCGAGGTCATGGGCATCGACCGCGATTTTGCGATGGCCTTCGGAAAGAGCCAACTCGGCGCCGGCCAGAAGTTGCCGCCGGACGGGACGGTCTTCGTCTCGGTCAAGGAAAGCGACAAGGCGCGGATCGTTGCTCCCGTAAAGGAGTTGGCGGCGATGGGCTTCAAGGTCGTCGCCACGCGCGGCACCAAGCGGTTCCTGGAAGCCAACGGCATTCAGTGCGACGGCATCAACAAGGTGCTGGAGGGCCGTCCCCATATCGTCGATGCCATCAAAAACGGCGACATTCAGCTTGTTTTTAATACAACCGAAGGTTCGAAAGCCCTTAGCGACAGTAAGGACATCCGGCGCACAGCCTTGCTTCACCACATTCCGTATTATACAACATTGGCGGGGGCGGTAGCGGTGACACGGGCCATAAGGGCGTTGCATTCCGATACGCTTCAGGTGGCGCCGCTACAGGCTTTCGCGCATCGTTGAGCCCACCGCGACGCGGGTGATCGATCACTTTCGTATGGCGCGGCCAGCGCAGCTAAATACTTCCTGCTCACCAATCCAAGAGTTAATCTGGACGGAGCCGAGCGCTCCGCGAAGACAGACCGTTCGAAGACGTGGAGATGATGATGGAACGGGTGCCGATGACTCTCGAGGGCCATAAGAACCTCGAACAAGAGTTGCAACGACTGAAGTCCGTCGAGCGTCCGCGCATCATCGCGGCGATCTCGGAGGCACGCGCCCACGGCGACCTTTCGGAGAACGCCGAATATCACGCCGCGAAGGAACAGCAGGGCTTGAATGAAGCCCGCGTCGCCGAGCTTGAGGACAAGCTCAATCGCGCCGA
>Ga0182744_1003476_pt1 | contig 12244 bp, 14 predicted proteins | sample eDN3rd30CKraftMG_FD_128525 | JGI IMG/M metagenome (GOLD analysis project Ga0182744, IMG submission 128525) | Enriched Miracle-Growth compost microbial communities from Emeryville, California, USA - eDNA 3rd pass 30_C Kraft MG (version 2) (version 2) ...
CGGCGCGGGCGGTTGCGGCGCGTGGATCTTCGGTGCTGGCCTGGGCGGGATGTCCTTCGTGCGCACCTCCGCAGGCAGCCGTGCCAGCGGCAGCAGCGTCACGACCAGGGGCTGCGAGGGAGCGACCACGCTATCCGGGGATCGATGCAGCATGAACGCGACGAACGCCGCGACATGCAAAGCGGCGACGATCGCGGAGGCATAGACCCGATTGCGCGGATCGGGCGCGTAGCCGCCGCTGCTCGGTAGCACCGTGAAAGGCATAGGCGCGGCGATGGCGGGCACGCCATGACTGTTGCCCGCCAGATCATCGGTGGCCGATGCACGATGATCGAACGAGGTCATATCGAGGCTCATAGCTCCGCCGCCCGGCGGAGCAGATTGTGATAGACGCCCGTCAGGGCGAGCGTGCCGTGGGTGTCGGCGCCAAGCTGCTGGCGAACCTCGATGATCGCCATGTCGAGGTCATAGAGCAGGGTCCGCAGGCCATCGTCCTTGAGCATGGACTGCGTCCAGAAAAAGGCGCTCCAGCGCGAACCGCGCGTGATTTCGATGACGCGGTGCAGGCTGCCCGCCGGATAGAGGATCATGGAGCCTGCCGCGAGCTTGACGGCGTTGGTGCCGTAGCTGTGTTCGATGACCAGTTCGCCGCCGTCATAGTCCTGCGGATCGGTCAGGAAGAGCGTCGAGGAAAGGTCGGCGCGCATACGGATGCCGGCGCCCGGAACCGCACGCACCGCGCCGTCGACATGGGCGTCGAACTTCATGCCCATGTCGTATCGATTGAACAGCGGCGCCAGCACGCGGAACGGCAAGGCCGCGCTGTTGAACAGGGGGTTGCGGCCGAGCGCCTTCAGGATGATCTCGCCAGCCTCTCGCGCGGCCGGCGCCTCCTGCGGAAGCTGCAGGTTGCGCTTGGCTTGCGCGGCCAGCTCGCCGGCCGTCACGCGACCGTCGACCAGGTCCGCCGCCTCGATCAGGCGGCGGACCTCGGCCAGCTCGTCGGCCGTCAGCACATCGGGAATCTCGACGAGCATGACCGGCTCAGAACTTCACGCTGCCGGTGACCGCGAAGGTGCGGCCCGGAACCACCTCGGCGCGGAAGAAGAAGGCCGAGCCGTAGGTCAGTTTGTTGGTGAGGTTGGTCACGTTGAGCGCGAGCCGGTAGCGGTCGTCCTCCCAGGAGATCAGGCCATCGAAGGTCGTCGCGGCCGGGATGCGGTAGAGCTGCGTCGCATCCGCGCTATACTCGCTGCGATAGTTGAGGCCACCGCCGATCAGCAGCTTGCCGGGAAGGCCCGGGATCAGCGTCGCGACATCATAGGTCGACCAGATCGCGACATTGTTCTTCGAGACATAGGCGACCGGATTGCCGGTGGAGGCGAACGGGGTGAATCCGCTGATGCCGGGGCCGACAAGGATCTTGCTGTCGAGATAGGTATAGGACGCCTGAACATCCCAGGCCGGCGTCACCTTGCCTGTCATGCCCAGCTCGAAGCCCTGGACGCGGTCCTTCTCGCCCACCAGGACGGACGCGCCAGTCAGCGGATCTTCATAGCTGCCCCGGTTCTTGATCGTGCGGAACGCCGCGGCGGTCAGGCCGAGCTGGTCGTGCAGCAGGCTCCACTTGCCGCCGACTTCAAGCGTATTGTTCTTGTCCGGCTGGAGATCCGGCTGCGCGGGGGACACCGTGCCCTGGAAGCTGACATTTTGTCCCTGCGGCGTGAACGAACGCGCATAGCTGACATAGTAGGTCTGGCCCGGCGTCGGCTCCCACATCAGCGAAGCCTTGGGGCTGAGGAACTTCGTCTCGCCGTTGACCCAGGGTCCGTAGTCGTTGGCGGCAACGACATAGGCGGCGGACTTGGCATGATAGTCGTCCCAGCGAAGCCCGCCGATGATCGAGATCTGATCGGTCAGCCAGATATGATCGCTTGCGAAGACGCCGATGTTCCAGGCGCGCGCGCGCGTCGGAGAGGTCATGTCGAGGACATGGAAGCCGGGCGGGTTGCTGAAGTCGGGGTGGAGGAGCGTTCCGCCGGTGCGGGGAATGGAACCGCCGAGATAGCCGAAGATATTATGCTGGTAATAGATGTCGAGACCGGCGACCAGCTCATGCTTGATGCCGCCGGTGTCGAAGCGCGCCACCGCGGTGGTGATGTTCTGGCCGCCGTTGCTCTTCTGCGTATCGCCGACCACGGGCCAGACCGTGAAGGCGGTATCGAGGTTGCCGCTCAGAACGTCGCTGGCGCAGGTGCCGGAACACATGTTGGGCGTGAACACCATGCGGCGGGTATAGCGTGCCCAGCGCGTATCGTTGGTCAGGGTCAGCCAGTCGCCGATCTCCTTGCGATAGCGCAGCGTCACCATGTCGACATGGGTCACGTCGCGGTCGGTCTCCTTGCCGAAGAAGTTGGATTTCGGCACGCCATATTCGGTGACGGGAAATGCATAGTCCCCGCTTTTGCTGTTGGAGATGACAGGAATCGGCACGCCCATATCGGGGCGGCGATCGCCATATTGGTGCATGTAGCTGATCGTCAGCGACTGATCCGTGCCGAGGCCGAGGCCGAGCGAACCCAGCACGCCCCACCGCTTCGAATAGACATGATCGCGATCGACGATATCCTGATCGTGCCACATGCCGACGACGCGCAGCGCCGTGGTGGCATTCAGCTGCTTGTTCACGTCCGTGACGACGCGCCCCTGCGGGCCGTTGCCGGCCGTCACCTGTGCGGAATAGCTGTCGCCCAGATGCGCCACCTTACTCTGCAGATTGATCGCGCCGCCGGTGGTGCCGTTGCCGAAATTCTCCGACGACGAACCCTTGAACACCTGGACATTCTCGACCGCGAAATCGTCGCGGACATAGGCACCGAAATCGCGCAGGCCGTCGATATAGATGTCGCCCTTGGCGTCGAAACCGCGGATGCGGAAGGCGTCGCCATTCATGCCGCCGCCGCCCTCGCCGGTCGAGACGGTGACACCCGGCACATATTTGAGCACCTGGTCGAGGGTGGTCGCCTGCTGCTGCTGAATGACGACCTGCGGGATTACCGTGACGGTCTGCGGCGTGCTCTGGAGATCGCCGGGCAGACGATCGAGCTGCGTGCCATGACGCAGCACGTTCGGCCCGGCCTCGCCCTCCTCGTCCGCGCCGACCCGAACCGGCCCGAGCTGGATCGGTTTGTCAGCGGGCGGGGGCGGCGGTGCATCCTGCGCCGCCGCCTTGCCGGCGCCGAACAGCATGAGACCGGTGGCAAGGCTCGCCGAGAGGGCGGAGGCCGACATGGCGGGACGCAGGCTCTCGGCGGAAGATCGTGTCTGGGTGGATGTCGTCATCTGTGTGTCACCTCAAATGTTGGAGAATGGTTGTGTCGGGGAGCGGCTTGATTCTGGCAGGCGTCACGCTGCGAAGAATGCGGCGCGCGGTATGGCGCAACGCTGCCGTCCGGCGGCAGCGCGCGGCTGCACCGGCATGACCCTGATCCGCCGCACAGCGGAACCAGCGGCGTGCTTCGCCCCGGTCGGGCACGCCCGCGATTCCGGCGTCCAGCGCGAGCGCGTAACGATATTGATCCTCGGCGTCGCCGGCGGCGGCCGCGCGCGCGAGCGCATCGAGGCCGAGTTTGCGCAGGTCCGGGTCGGGCCGATCGAGCAGCGGCGGGGCGATGCGTCGGCGGAAACCAGGATCGCTGCGCCTGATGGCGTCGCTGAACAGAGTAAGCGCCTGGTCGCGCTCGCCGGCGGCCAGCATCAGCGTGGCAAGGTTGAACTGCGCCCAATGGTCGCCGCGCCCGGCGGCGAGCTGGTAGTTGGTCTGGCGCGCGGCAAGGATGTCGCGCCGATTCCAAACGTCAGATCATTCCGCGCACCTAGGATCGACAAGTGAACTGGCCCGATCCATCGATGTCGGCATAGTGCGTGCTACGCAAGCCTCCCACGCTTTCCAAGGCGCCCCTGACAGGGCCTCACACACTTCTTTTGCCGCAAAGCGCCTTGTGGTAGAAGGGAGGACGATTTTCTAGAAAGGTGCATCATGAGCCTCAATATCAAAGACCCCGAAGCCCATCGCCTTGCTCAGGCCATCGCGCAGGCGACCGGACAGAGCATGACCCGCGTGGTGACAGAAGCGCTGCGCGACCGTTTCGCCCGGATCGAGCGCCAAAAGGGGAAGGCCAGTGTAACGGAACTGCTGGCGATCGCCGACCGCGCCGCCGCCCATGTAAAGCGTCCCTATGTGGACCACGCCGAACTGCTTTACGACGACAATGGTCTCCCGAAATGATCCTAGACACGTCCGCGCTGGTCGCGATCCTCTATCGCGAACCAGAAGCCGTGGCCTTCGCGCAGGCCATCCATGACGCCGATCGCTGCCGCATCAGCGTCGCCAGCTATGTTGAATTGTCGATGGTCATCGAGAACCAGCTTGGTCCCGAAGGTATGCGACAGGCGGAATCCTTCTTCCGGCGTGCGGGAATCATCATCGAACCGGTGACGGTCGAGCATGGCGATCTGGCGCGGCAAGCGTTCCTCGACTTCGGCAAGGGCCGGCACAAGGCGGGGCTGAACTTCGGCGATTGTTTTTCCTATGCGCTCGCCAAAGCGACCGGCGAGTCTCTCTTGTTCAAGGGCCATGACTTTCCGCTGACGGACATTGAGGCCGCTCTTTGATCAGTGCCCGCCCTAACACCCGCACGGCGCGAACAGCCTTGATTGCCACACGTCCCGATCCTGCACTCGTGCAACGTCAACGCGGCTTGTTTCATACGGACGCCATCGCTGCAGAACAGGTTCGCAGCGTGATGCATGCGTTCAAGGACGGCGCCGGTGCTGCGATGGATAGCCATGATCCCGAGACGGTTAAGGAACTCATCGCACTCGCCAAAGGCGTGCGAGCGGATACGGCAGGCAGTTCTGTCGATACAGCCGGAATTCGCGGTACATCGGAACGGCGATCAAGGAATGATCGCGCAAGCGATCCCCCCCACTCCCCCGATTGGCTGCGTCGAATAGTCGTCGGGATTACGTGGATCACCAGCGCCAAACCATCCTCATCACGCAGAGAAAGCCGGTCGCCGTGTCCGTTGCCGAGACCAGCGTCGAATAGAGTTCAACCGTCACGCTTCTTTCCGCCTGAACATGGGCATTGGGAAGGTCGCCGGCGTCATTGACGCCGTCCACCAGGAAGCCATGGACGACCGGCTTCGCCGAGTGGACATGGTCGCCCGCGCTCTGGAAGCCAGCAGCCCCGCAATCTCCCTTTCATGGAAGTGAGTCCCGCAAGCCTCAGGCCTCGATCCGCAACAGCCCCCTCTGGGGGCATGACGCGCTCGCGATTATTGTAACCTTGAGCAACAGCGAATGTCCGATTGGCCGAATTTGCGATTATACTCGTTCGAGACATGAGCAAGATCGTCCGACGACGCCAACGATTTCGCGATGACAAAGGAAAAGACCGATGCCGACCTTCTCTCCCGATGCCCTCAAGGGTAAAATCGCCGTAGTCACAGGCGCGGCGCGGGGCATCGGACGCGCAGCGGCCGTAGCGCTGGCGAAGGCCGGGGCTGACGTAGCCGGTCTGGACATCTGCGCCGCGGCTTCAGCCATCAACACCTTTGAGCCCGCCAGTCGAGCCGATCTCGACGAAACGGGCCGGATGGTCACGTCGGCCGGCCGGCGTTGGCACCCGATTGTAGCCGATCAGCGCGACATCGGGGCGCTGTGTCGAGGGGCGCAGGAGGTGCGATCTGCCTGGGGCGGCCTCGACATCCTCTTTGCCAACGCGGGCATTCAGGCGTTCAAGCCGCTGCTCGAAATGGAAGACGCCGACTGGCACGATCAGATCGATTGTAATCTTAACGGCACCGCCAATGCCATCCGCACCTTTGCGCCGCTGCTGGTCGAGCGTGGTGGCGGCCGCATCATCGTCACCTCCTCGACGCAGGGGCAGCACGGCACACTGAACGGCGCGGCATATTCGGCGTCGAAATGGGGGATAATCGGCCTGATGAAAATCAGCCGCGCTGGAATTGGGCAAGCACAAGATCACGGTCAACGCCATCGTGCCCGGGCTTATCGACACGGCGCTGACCCGCCATGAGGATCGCTACGTCCAGATTCTTCAGGCGGCAGCCAAGGTCCCCTCCTATGATGAGGCGAAGGATGAGAAGGCGGCAGCCGAAGGGTTCGCTTCCAAGCTGCCGCTTGGGTTGCCCTGGTTGCCGCCCGAGGACATCGCGCCCGCCGTGGTTTTTCTGGCTTCGGATGCGGCTGCGCTCGTGTCAGGAACCAGCATCGCGGTCACAGGTGGCGACAGCGCCAACATCACGGCCTGAAAAGACAGCGCGTAATCATATATTGCCAATCGGCTGCTGTTAACCGCCCCTCACCCCCAACGGTTATGTTCCGGGCCCGGCGCAAAGGCCAGCTCGGGCTGTTCAGTCCGCGCCCGGGCGAGCGCCGCAACCACGGACGGTCTTGCTCTCATGCGGTCGAGCCAGGCTGTCATCCGCGGCGTGGCCGTTGGGTTGCAAAGCTCCGGCACCAACTTGGGGAGGCTGTTTGTTAGCGCAAAAGCGTCTATGTCTGCCGCTGAAAAAATATCTGCGACGAGCCAGTCCGTCCCTGTAAGGGTTCGCTCGATCCGGTCGATCGCCAAGCCGACCCGGCGTCGGGACTGTTCGATCAGGTCTGCACCGGCCGAACCTTCAACGACCTGAGTCCATATAGCGCGCCGCTCGGCCGGTTCGATGACTGCCAGATCGATTGACCTGGCCCCGCTACGCTGGAACGCAGGCGAGGTGAACTTGTCATTTCCGAGCGTGCTTATAGCTGGAGCGGCACGTTCCCCCATATATCGCCCCCAGGCCTGGATTTGCCAGACGGTGTAGGAATCAGCCGGATGCAGAGGCTTCGTGCGCGGGAAAGCGTCATCCAGATAGGCCATCATGAAGAAGGATTCGGTAATGACGGCCTCATCATGAACCAGGATCGGCCCCTCGATTTCGGGGTTAAGTTCTGCCTCGAGATTGAGCTGTGTCGGGCGACGCATCGGATCGGCCAGCCAATCGACATAGTGGCTGGTATAATCGAGTTCCTTCTCGTTCAGCGCGATGAGCGCCTTGAGAGAGAAGCCATTGGGCTCCCAATGATAAAGATCAAGCATGGCGCAATCCCTGGTTCGGCCTCGCAAGGCGCATGTCTAATATCGAATGATGAGATCTGCTGCGGTGCGGAGATGTCTCGTCCCGCTTTTGCGAAATCACGTCACGACGAAGCCCGCTGCAGATGCGACAGTGAATCCCATGTCAGCATCCGCCCATGCGACCAGGCGCGTTTCGATGCGGGCCGCTCATACATCCGGTAAAGCCAATCCATGGTGCGGGGCGTCTTCTCCTGACCAACATGGCCGTCTGGTGTGGCCGGCATGAAATAGATGAGATTGAAAGCATTGATGTCAGCCAGGGAGAATGTCCCGCCGGCGACCCATTCATGCCGCTCCAGATTCTCCTCGAACCTGGCGGCGGCAAACGCGACACGCCGATCCGATTCCGCCAACTCCTCGGGAGTGAACGTCCCGTAGATCGCCTTCGACCAGGCGATGCGGCGTTCCTCCATCGGGATGGCGTCGATCTTGCGCTGTAATTCCTGCGGATCGCGCTTTCGAACCATCGGGCCGATGAACGCATTCCAGCCGATCATGCTGGCGGCCGGTGCGAAATATTGATCGCAGAACTTCATCCACCAACGCATGCGCCATCGTTCTTCCGGATCGATGGGGCGCAGAGCAGGCCCATCGAAAGCGGCATCGACATATTCCATGATCGCCGTCGATTCATTCATCATCACGCCGTCATGGACCATCGCCGGAATGGTGCCGTCGGGATTGATCTTGAGATAGTCGGGCGCATGCTGATCGAAGTTCAGCAGATCGAGAAAATGGCTTTCGAACGCCACACCCTTTTCCTCCAGCGCCAGGATAGGTTTGCCGGAGTTCGCGTTGGGTTCCCAATGGTACAAAGTGAGCATCTGCTCCCTTTCTTAGAACGATTTACTATAGAAAATATGCGATAACTCTAAATTCTATGCTTTTTCTCTCATTGGGGTTATCACAACTCATATCGTGAAATGCCGTATGAGGACTCCGTGTCGCCACGGATTTTTCGGAATCGTGGAATTTGAACAAGAGAAGTTCGTCCCGGGTCATATCGGGAAAATACCACCATCGATGCGCCGGATTGAAACGAAACACCGCAGCCGCCATCATCTCTTCTTCACCGGCGAGCGGTGCCAGCATCGTCGCCTCGTCGGGCAGCGCATCGCAGACGATCATCGTGTTCGCGACACCTTCGGATGGCTCGACGCTCCGGCCATCGCACACGGCCAAGGGCCAGTCCTGCGGTGGTGGAGAAAAGGCGCGCCAGACGCTCATGGCGATAAAGCGCCGATATGGCGTGCCGTCGGGCGCCACCTTCTTGTAGATCGCCTCCGCGATTCCTTCGGCCCGGTCCGGCAGCATATCGACATGCACGTCGCCGGCCGGCGGCTGCAGACCGCCCTGATGCTGATAGCCGGCAACCTCTTCCTGCTTCGGGATGTCGCCGGAGGTTCGCAGCATCCAGCCGAGCGGCACAACCAGATCAGCGCCGGTCAGCCCGGCAACGGCGGCCACGACCTCGTCAGGATAGATTGCGTCGACCGAGGCTGAGTCGGTAAAATCGTCAACGTTGCTCTTATGAGCAAGCAGGGTGAAGCCATGCGAGTCGAGCGTAAACTGCTCCTGACAATTGCGGGCGTTGCGGATCTTTACCAAGCGCGGCTCATAGTCTCCTGTATTGAACTCCTCGCCGGCCGCCACATAGCGGCGGTTTACGAGCGAGGACTTCGTCAGATAGTTGATGTTGGCCTCGACAGCCTCATGGTCCCGATGAGTGGACTCGATCATATTAAAACTTCCAGTTCCTAATGTGCTTGGCCGGTAAAGGTGCGCAGTGCGGGGTTGGTATGATCCGGCATCGCCATCGCTGCGGCCGTGCCGGGTCGCGCGTGCACGCGGGCCACCCAATTGAGAAGGCGCGGGCATCGCTCGATCGTTCCGATTTCAGGAAACATCAGCTCGAGCATCATGCCGCAGTGGGAGAAGAAGTTGATGTCCGCCAGCGAGTAATCATCACCGGCGAGCCAGGGCGATATCGCCAGCTGCGCCTCAACCCTGGCAACCGCTTCCTCAATCTTTCGCGTGGCGTTGGCGAGATCCGCCTCGGAAAAGCCCGATCGTGCCGTCCGCCATTTGTCACGCTGCTCCTGCAACGGAATGCGCGCTACCAACTGCTCGAATTCGCCATTCTCAATGCCGCGCGCCAGAACGCTGATCATGCGGTGCCAGCCGTGCATGGAGACATAGTTCATGACATGCTCATCCACGAATTTGTTCCACCCACGCATGCGGGCCCGGCCGAGCGCGTCGACGGCACGAAGCGCGGGCGCATCGGGGAATGCGTCCTCCAGATATTCGTTGATGACGCTGCTCTGCGTGATGATGACGCCATCATGCTCAAGCACGGGCACCTGCCCTTCCGGGTTGATGGCGAGAAACGACGGATCATGCTGCTCGAACTTGTGCAGGTCGACATAGCGACTTTCGAAGCGCAGCCCCTTTTCGTGCAGCGGCATGAGGCACTTGAGCGAATTTGCGCCAGGTTCGGCATGGTAGAGCGTAAGACTCATGATTTGTTTTCCATAGGTGGGACGAGTCAGGTCGACCGGTCTGAACCAAGCCAGCTAGGCGCGGAAGAAAACCGCGATCCGCATTTCAGCACTTTCGCGCGGGCCTGCATCGGCCGGGCATGTCGGATCATCGAACGCCGAATGAGGGCAGAGTCGGGGTTGGCCGGGTTCGCTGTCGAACGTCTTGAATACGATCGCCTCATCCACGCCCATGTCTGGAAAATAATACCATCTGTGGCTCGGATTGTAGCGCAGCAGAAAGCCCTCGAAGCCCACTTCAGGCTGGCCGGGCGCGTCGAAGATCGCGTCTGCGGGAACAAGATCGGCGTCTGCCACCGTTGTCGCATCACAGACCGCCAGAGGGATGTCCTGCGGCGGCCCGGAAAAAGTCCGCCAGACATTGAAGATTGCGTAGCGCCGATATCGATCGAGCGGCCCGAGCTCATCCCCCAAGGGATAGGCCGCCACGTTGGGCGCCGAAGATGTGCTCACGTCATTATGGATGAAACGGGCGGGATGAGAATTCATCAGCCGGCCAGAATCAGGCGATCTCTCGCCAAAGCGCAGGCCTGCCGGCCCCATGACGAGCGCCTCATCGCCACCAGTCAGCGATCGAATGAGTTCGGTAACCTCGCCCGGATAGATGCTGGCAACCTGATCGGTGTCACGAAAATCCGACACTTTGGTCGGCCACTGGACCAGTTGGATGCCTTCGCGTTCAAGCGACGGTCTTTGACCGTCGATGCGTCCATTGCGGATGCTGACTGACCTGGGATCCAGCCGCAGGACATTTCGCGTTTGGTCATTTGCATAATAGCGCGGCTTGCAATCCATATCGGCGAGATAGTTAAGCTCTCCGACGACGGTGGATTCCGCGGACGCCCGCGTCAGAGCCGATGAAGCTTCCATGTCACAAACTCTCCCAACTGGCCGACTATCACGGCCAGACTATCGGGCGATTATTCGCCATTTATCGACGATAAGAGAATTACGTAAGCTGGTTGACACAAGCAACGGGCCGCAGGGTTATGTCCCCATAGCTCAGAGGCTATTACTAGCACCGTGCTTGGCGGACCATTTGCGCAGGTCAGACGATGCATGCCAAGCCAGTCGTTTCGCCAGATTTTGGATAACCGGGTCACCGCCATGCTTTGGAGCGACCGAGACTCGCACCTGCAGACCCGGTATGCTGATTGCCAAAGAACGGACCCTCGTTGCATCGGTTTCCGGAAGGCCGCGCTCGAACAGGCAGGCATAACCCGACCCCAGGCACAGGGCGTTGACGATCGACGTTTGATCTTCGGTTTCGAACAAGGCTGATACCGCTGAAACGCCGATCGCCTCGAGGAGGCGGTGGATCAACTTTCTCAAATGCACATGTCGCGGGGGAGCGACAAATCCATATTCCGTGAGATCGCTGGCCATAATGGACGATTTTGATGCAAGTGGATGCATAGGGCCTGCATAGAGTTTGACAGGCTCCGTCCACACATGGTCGGATTGAATGTCCGGCACTTCACCCGTGGCGAAAAAATAAGCGATATCCAGCGTATTGTTCCGTAGGCCTTCTACGATCTCCTCATAGTTCGCGGTCTCCAATACAATGTTGATCTCGGGATGCTCGGAAACGAACTCGGCGAGCGCGCGCGATAACTGGAGCGCGACGAAACCATGAAGGCCAATCGTGATCTGGCGGGCCACGCGGTCGTTCGTCGTCAGATGTGCGCCCTCGCACAATTGCTCCGCGCGTTCGATGAGGTCCTTGGCGCGCTCGTAGGTACGCGCGCCGGATTCCGTCAAAACGCCGGGCCTGCCCCGTTGTCGAAGGTAGAGTTTTTGACCAATCTGCGCTTCAAGGGCAGCGATATGATTGCTCACCGAAGCCTGGCTAATATCCAATCGTTCCGCGCAGGCCTGAAAGCTGCCGCTTTCGACGGCTTTCACAAAGACTTCCAAGCGTCGAAATGACGTCGTGATCACGGGTACATCACCATTTCCGAATCGTCATTGCCAAGGCTCAATCTGCCACCCTTTGAACCATCATTCCGGCATGGGGGGAAGGTCCAGTTGGGCAGCAACGTTTAGTGGACGGCGATATCTGGGCCCTCCATTACCAGTCATTGTATCGCAACGCTGCGCAATTGATTGAGCTAGCTCATGCCCGAATGACCGCTTATCGAAGATAAATATCTTCGGTTTTCAGCATTGGAAGACTGGATCTTTCCATGAGCCGTGGCGAGCGCTTCGTTCGCAATGAATCGCGCTCAAATCAGGTATTTAATCACCTCTCTCTTTAGCTGCCACCTAGCTCGATGGCGCTTTCCAGCAAGAAGGGACATCGGCATCTTTTTTGCCAAATCCAGCATCTGGCTCTTTCAGCTGTCGGCCTTGGCCGGATTGGTGATCGCATCGCCGCCGTTCAGCTCTTCGACATAGGTGAGGTAAGCGGAGAAATCGGTGGCGGGGCCGATCCTGGCCATTGCGTCGTTCCAGCAGCGCGCCGTGCTGGCGAACA